>Cam_p2__coassemble_986_pt1 | contig 37562 bp, 39 predicted proteins | sample Cam_p2__metabat2_low_PE_009 | metagenome-assembled genome bin Cam_p2 | reverse complement strand
ATTTCAGTTTAGGCCACATTTATCTTTGACCACCTTTAACTTTGGAGCTCCGAAAGAAACGCCAGAGGATGTTTCTTTCGGGCTCTGTGGGAGATGTTTAATAATCGCTGTCCGACTCAATGCATTCAGGTGCAGGCCTCGGAACAGAACTGGCATCAGGCGTAGGATGCTGGCTCGCTCAAAGCGGGACGGAAAACCAGAATCCAGATTTTCCAATTTTTAGCTACGCTGGTCTGTTCCATCCCTTCTGCTTCTTTTTCGTGTGGATAAATCTCAGTTAGAATTTGAAGAATCCATTGGCAGGCGAATCGTAAATCGGCTGCCTTTTCCAGGTTCGGATTCAACCTGAATCGTGCCTTTCATGTTTTTTACCGCATGAGAAACAATGGCCAGACCCAGACCGGTTCCTTTCGAATTTCGGCTGGGATCTGCGGTATAGAACCGTTCAAAGATGCGATCGATCGATTCGGCCGGGATACCCTGACCGGTATCTTCGACTTTCAAAACCGCCTGATCACCTTCTTTAAAAAGGGTAATCTTTACCCTTCCATTTTCCCGGTTATAGCGGATCGCGTTTTCCAGCAGGTTTTTCACCATGTCCTGAATATCTCTGGCATTGGCCGTTAACACGATCGGTTCGGTCTGAACGGTAATCGTGATCCCATGCACATCGGCATCGGATTTGAACTTCTCCACCGTCTGGTCTATCAGTGCCCGAACATCGACCTGTGCGAGCGCTTGGTCGCCTTCATTTTCCAGACGGCTCAGGCGGATGATGTCATTGATCATGGCGATCATGCGCCTTGCTTCATCCAGAATATATCCCGCAAAACGGGTCTGATCTTCCGGGCGAACCATTCCGCTTTCCAGCAGTTCAGCACTGGACAGAATCGTCTGGAGCGGAGTTTTGAGCTCATGGGTGACATTTGCGGTGAATTCCTGTCTTCGCTTTCTGGCTTCCTGCTTTTCTGTGATATCCAGAGCAAGGACAATGGCGCCGATGACTTTGTTTTCATCAAGAATCGGCGCAGCTTCCACAGAGTAGACCCGCCCGTCCTTTTTGAGCCGATGTCTTACCGATTCTCGCTTCAGCGCGGTGTGGATCATTTCCTGCAATCGCTCCTGCGTACTGGCCGGTGATTGCGGGCCAAAGATTTCATCTGCCGCTTTATTAATGGACAGCGGCGTTCCATCCGCTCCGACGATCATCAGTCCTTCATCCATATTTTCGGAGAGTGTTTCCAGCTCTCTTGAACGCCGAGCGATCTGATGCATCTGCTTCCGGATCTGTCGATTGTTGGATTCCAGCCGTTCGAGAAGCGGCTGAAGCTGTTCATACGGACAGCTCTCCAGCGGATGATTGAGGTCAATCGCATTGATCGGATCGACAATATGTCGGGTTAATAATCGAGCCGTGATCCAGACCAGACCGATCAGGATCGGAACCATAATGCCAAGGGGTAATAATGCCTGAACGAAAAGGCTCAGCAGTGAGGAATGGGAACTCGATACCCGGATAAACGAACCATTTTCCAGTCGTACCGCCGCGTTATAGGTTTCTTCACTGATCGTATTGGAATAGCGAATCGAAAAGCCTTTACCGTTCTGGGAAGCCTGAACGATCTCCTCACGACTGCCATGATTGTCATGAATCGATCCTCCATCAGAGTCATAAAGAACCGTTCCATCCGGACTGATAAGCGCGATGCGCAGATTCGTCGAATCGAGCTGACGGAGCTCATCGATTTCCGATCCCGGAACGGCTTCAGAATTGAGCAGCGAGGCAATCAGCTGCGCCTGTTTCTGAAGTGAGCGAGTCTCCTCATTCACAAACGAACGATAGACCGTCCAGAACGTCATCACTCCACTGGCCAGCAGGACCAACAGGCACGCCCCGAGGATCGAATGAAAAATACGCTTGGTCATTCGGGCGCTCTCAGCCTGTAACCGAGCTTGCGCACGGTTTCAATCAGGTCTCCATAGGGATCAATTTTCGAACGCAGGGCCCGGATATGAACATCCACCGTCCGGGTTTCTCCCATGAAATCCGTATGCCATACCTGCTCGAGCAGTTCATCGCGAGTCAGTACACGTCTTGGATTTTCCAGAAACAGCTCCAGCAGGTCGAATTCCTTTTTGGTCAGCTCTACCGGTTTTCCATCGACCGAGACAAAATGTCCCACCGGATCGAGCAGAATCGGTCCCCATTCAAGCATCTGCGGCTTTTCATTTTTCTGGCATCTTCGTAACACCGCCTTGATTCGAGCCACCATTTCCATCATGCCAAAAGGCTTAACCAGATAGTCATCGGCCCCTTCTTCCAGCGCCTTAATCTTGTCGAATTCGGTTCCTTTAGCCGTGGTCATGATGACCGGAATTCCAGCGGTTTTTGAGTTCTTTCGTAATTTGGACAGAATTTCCATGCCATCCGATTCGGGCAGCATGATATCGAGCAGAATCAGGTCCGGAAGCCGAGTCGCTTTTTCCATGGCCTGATCAAAGTCCTGCACGCCTTCAAATCCCTGGCAGTCAAATCCGGTCGACTGCAGAGTATATAAGAGGATGTCGCGAATCTTCTGATCGTCTTCGACAGCCCAGATTTCCATAACCTTCTCCCTCCTGTGTTTTCCTGCTGCCTTGGGAATCAAGAATCAGGCAGCGTTTGTTTGTACAGGTATTGTACCGAATCAGGAGGCAGACAGTTCAAGCGCAGCTGGAGGATTTTGAATGCGATGGTTCTGCCAGGTTTCTTCATCCGCAAGACGCAGACATCTGGAAGCAATACTGCTGTAGGCATCACAGACTTCAAAAAGCATCCAGCTGGTCTGTACATTCTGATTTTTACGCTTCATCTGTTCTTTCTGGACTTCATCCAGCATGTGTTCGCTTTGCAGGCTCTGGGTGCGAATTCTTTCAATCAACGACGGACTGAGATGGTCAGAACCTGCCGGAATCTCGTCAAGCATCGTTTCAAAAAGGGTGGTGACGGAGTTGATGGTTTCGCAAACGGAGTCATCGAGCGTCGCAAAGGTCATGGTTTCCTGATTGAGCAGACCCGCTTTCATCGATTGCGCTGCGATTCTATGCAAATCTCGCGCCATAAACAATGCGGTCTGGATCTCTTTCTGCTCTTCGAGGTTCATTTCGGACACGTCGATTTTCGAGCAGTATTCCCGGACTTCCAGACAGGCTTTCAGAACCTGTTCTCCATCCTTTTCCAGATCCCCGAATCCCTGCTGGTCAATCAGACAGTTTCGAGAAAGACCAATCAGCTTCGAACAATCCGTTTTGATCTGATCCAGTTCTCTGAACAGAGCTGCAATAGCCGCTTTAGGCAGACTGAGAAAGCGAGGGTCCAGAACAAGAGTGTTCATTTTCTGCTTCGAACCATGAGCCGGAACCAGTACGCAGGAAAGCGAAACCAGTGCGTTCATGAACGGGAACAGCAGGATGGTAACTGCAAGGTTGAAGCTGGTATGGAAAATCGCCAGACCGGAGCTGGTTACCTGAGCAAGCATCATTCCCGGATTGAACAGGAAGAACACCCAGGCGACGATACCAACAATCACTGCACCAATAACGTTGAATTCAAGATGGATCATCGCCGCACGTTTCGCATTCGTATCTCCGGAAATTGCGGAAAGAAGCGCGGTTACACAGGTTCCGATATTCTGACCGAGGGCGATGAATACTGCTGAACCCCAGTTGACCGCTCCAGCCATGGCCAGCGTCTGCAGGATACCCATGGAAGCGGACGAAGACTGAATAATCGCCGTAACAAATACACCGGCCAGAATTCCAAGAATCGGATTCGAGCCAAGGGTGGTAAAGATCTGCGAGAAGATCGGCAGATCGACAAAGGGTTTTACGGAAGTCGACATGCTTGAAAGACCGGTAAACAGAATGCCAAAACCGATCAGCACTTTCGCAACGTCACGGATTCTTCCGTTTTTGGAGAACATATGAATGCCCACCCCGATCAGAAGCAGAACCGGAGCAATCATTTCAGGTTTTAAAAATGCAGCCCATTCTCCCATGGAAACAATCCAGGAAGTCATGGTGGTTCCGATGTTGGCACCCATAATGACACCAGCGGCCTGTTTGAGGCTCATCAGTCCCGAGTTAACAAAACCGACCACCATTACGGTTACGGCTGAAGAAGACTGGATGATGGAAGTCACCATCGCTCCAGCGCAAAGACCCATGAACGGGTTTGTCGTTAAGGCTTCAAGCAGCTTGCGGGTCTTTTCCCCGGCAGCCTGCTGAAGACCTTCGGCCATGATTTCCATTCCATACAGAAACAGGCCCAGCCCACCCGCAAAGGCGAGTAAAGCGGTGATTATTTCAAGATTCATTGTATTCAGTACCTTTTACCATTTCTAAAGAGCAGGACAGGACTCTGCATTTTCCATATACAAAGCCTGTAACTCTGAGGCCAGCCAGTGCATGGACCGGCTGTCTGCATCTGAAAGAAGACGAACCAGATCCATGGAAAGAAACTCCCTGGGATAAAGGCCGGAGTCCATTTTGACCAGAATCATTGCGGCTTTTCTCATCCAGTTGCGCTTTTCACTTCTGATTTCTTCTTTCTGATTTCGGGTTTCTTCCTCAAAAAGCAGAAGAGCTTTCAGGATCATCAGCTGGTGAATCTGCTTCTGATCCGAATTCGGCTCGTTTTTCATCATCCGTTCAAACTCCTTTTCGACGCTTGCCCGATATTTTCGAATCTGTGCCGGCTTTTTCGCCCTTGCACATTCCATCATCAGGGCCGCAAGTCCTTTTTGCGAAGATGTGCGAGCTCTGAATTCACTTTCCATGACCAGTCCCAGACCAAACACTGCGCAAAGAACAAGCAGTGCGGGAATCATCCATACAGTCATCAGAGAAACCTCCTTGTAGCTTTACATTACCGACTGTGCAAAATCGGCTCTATCACGGTTTGGGAAAATCCATGTAAAGTTTTTGTAAATCCAGACCCCCTCAAGTCAGGAAAAAGTACCGTTTGTAAAGAAATTGCGGGATCGAATTTTACATTTGGAACCTTCGTTGCATCTGTCACTTTTGAAGATCACAATAAAAAAGCGCCTCAATTGGCGCTGGACATCCGTCCGGAAAGGAGCAGGTATGACGTTCAGAAAAATCGCACTGACCGGAGGTCCGGGAGCCGGGAAAAGCGAAGCTCTTGAATTTCTTCGCGATCGATTTGAAAAAAGAGGATACCGGGTAATTCTGCTTCGGGAAACCGCTACGGAGATGATTCTTGCCGGTCTGATCCCATCAAAAACCATCCCGGTCTTCAGTTTCCAGAGCCGCCTTTTTGAACTTCAGCTGTTTCGTGAACAGCTTTATGAACACGCGGCAATGAACATGGATGATGAGAACATCCTGCTGATCTGCGACAGAGGCATTATGGATGGTCAGGTCTTTCTCCAAAAAGGCGAATTCGAAGAAATCATGCGTCTTCACAACACGAACAAACCTTTCCTTCTTGACCGGTACGATGCGATCTTTCATCTCCAAACCGCTGCGGCTCTGGGGCAAAACTATTATTCTCTGGAAAACAATCAGGCCAGAAGCGAAGACTGGAAAACCGCACTCCAGCAGGATGAAGCTCTCTATGACTCATGGGCCGATCATCCCTTTCATTTTGTGGTCGAGGCCAAAATCAATATGGCTGACAAGCTGGAAGTTCTGGATCAGACCATTTTGAACTATCTTGAATCGGTAAAATAAAAGCAGGCGGCTTTCCTGATCGAAAGCCACCTGCTTCATCCGTCTATAAAATAAAAAACGTCCGTTTTCACGGACGATTGTTCTCAAATGGTGAGGTCGATGCGACTTGAACGCACACGAGCTAAGCTCACTACCCCCTCAAAGTAGCGTGTCTGCCATTCCACCACGACCTCAGTGCTCAAATATATTACTCAATATCCGGAAGCATGTAAAGTTTTTTTATCCTTTTTGGATAAAAATTTTTACAATTTTTCCTGCGCCTTAAAAATTTCCCTCCATTTTTTCATCAAAAAAAGCAGATTTCCCGTAGTTATGGGCGATTTTTCATAACCGATTCAGGCCCACCAGGGAATATTCACCATTCACTTCCCCTGCCTGATCCTGTTTCCGGGTTTCCAATCGCCTATCCTGGCGGATTTATTGTGAACAGAAGCTTTCAGATCTGCCCCATAAAAGACCGTTACAACGACTTCAATGTGTTTCGGATCAGTTTTTCCATAAAATTGGTGACTTCACTGATCGGTTCTTTCATTTCGTTTTCGATCCATTGGCTCAATATCCCGCTGCACCCCTGGGCAATAAAGTAAAAAAGCCATTTCTGTTCGGAAGAGTTCAGTTGTTGGAACTTTTTGTCATCATTAATGATGGTAAATCTCTGATAGCAGGAAGAAAAAATCCGTGCAGGAAAATGAGGATCCCCATTTTCGGAAAAAAGGGTCTGGTATAGTTCCGCTTTTGCCTTTACGCTTTCCAGGATATAACGGATCGTTTCCTTAAAATCCTGATGGATGGACTGACTCACATGGTCTTCCAGTTCTTTTAAAAACTCCTGTTCCATCTGTTCCAGTAAATCAAACGCGTCGCAGTAATACTTATAAAATGTCGCTCTGTTGATTTCTGAATACTCACAGATTTCTTTTACGGTAACCTTTGCCAACGGCTTTTTCTCCAGAATCCCGGCAAAACTGTTTTTGATTACCATTTTGGTATAACGCACTCGTGCATCTGTTTTCGCCATTCGTCTTCCTCAATATTCGTCCCGCCAATTTCATCGTTTCTGATACATAAGCAACACTCAACCTTTTTCTGTTGATTAAGTATCTTTTCCTGAATTATTGATGATTGATCAGTTTGACCAGCGTTCCTACACTATAAGCAGGATAGTTAAACAACACTTGTGCAGTTATCTTACAATGAGAAACGACCGGATGAACATCTCTTTTCCACCGGCATCCGAGGGATTCTCCACACGCTGTTATTCAACTATCGATCTCCTCGGACCACTGGATCCGATTCCAGCACGCCCGAAGCAAACCTTCGAATTTTCCAGCAGGAAAACAGAACAGAAGAAGACAGGAAAGGAGAATGATGATGGACTTTTTATTCCAGCAGATCCGGCAGTTGGGAATGGTAGCGACCGTTATGGCCTGTGCTGCCGGAGGAACCATCGCCATAGTGAAAATCATCAGAAAGATCGCACCGCAAAACATTTTCCCTCAGGACCCGATTTCCAGGAAGCAGAACGAGAAAGACCACTCATGATCAGGCAGGAAAAGGAAACAGACATGAATAGAAACCACGTGAAAGATTGCATGAGAAAAGAAATTGTTGGGAAATCCATTCAGATTTTCGCAATCATGGAAAAAGCGAAAAAGAAATCAGAGAGATGATGGAGAAGGATTTTTCCATTGATGAACAGGCGCTGGACAATCTTTTCAAATCCGAGCCGGGAAAATCCAAGCGATAGCTTTTATTCAGATTTTTTTGCATTCACAATCCCTGTAAGGGGCGGCAGTTGATCATTTGCCACCCCTTTTTCCTGTTCAAAAATAAAAACGAACCCATCCGCAAAGATGAATTCGTTGATCGCTTTCGCAAAGCGAAAACAGAAGCAGGGTTATTGCAGCTTCTCGATTGATCCCTGTTTTTCCTTACCCTCCTGAGCTGAGGATCAGAGCGTTCTTTGTCGCAGAAACAGACCGCTGGATTTAGCCAGTTCATCCACCAGGGATCGCATGGAATCGTCCAGACCATAGACGGTCATATACAGATCGTCTCCGGAAAGCACGAAGTCTGCGGTATTGGCATAAACCTGAAGCAGATGTTCTTCTTTCGCACATCGTTCAACAAGCTTTACCAGCTTTTTACACGAAGGATTGGCGTATTCTTTATCCTTATATTCAACGTTCAGATCAAAATAGCAGTACAGCTTGAGAAAGAAGTCGGCATATTGGGCGTAAATCAAATCCTTATGTTTGTGGAAGTATTTCTCGACCTTGAAATAATGACCTTTTCCTTTTTCTACAGGGGAAGGAAGAAAGTCGATCAGGTCGTAGCTTTCCTTTTTCAGAGCACTTGTCAGATTGTTTTCCATAACTCTATCTTAAACATTCCGCCTTCAATCCCTTTCTCTCTTGCCTGAAGGCAGAAAATCCGAAGCAGAGCTTCGGATCCTCAGAAATAGCGCATCGCTTCAAGCGCCGAGATTTTCGTGGTTCTTCTGGCCGGGAACCAGCCGGCAAACAGACCAATCAGAATGGAGAAAGCCAGCCCGAAAACGACCAGGCCGGGAGTAATGATGGAAATCCCGTTTCCAGGCGTCCACAGCCAGCTGAGAAATCCCCATAGACCTCCATCTTTGGGCCAGACAAACCAGTTGATGACCATGGAGATGAGATAGGAAAACAGGACACCGACAACTCCGCCCAGAAAGCCGATCAGGCCGGCTTCGCTCAGAAAGATCATTTGAATGTCTTTAGTTGAACAGCCCAGAGCCTTCATGATGCCAATCTCCCGGGTTCGTTCGCTGATGGACATGATCATCGTATTGGTAATGCCGATGGCTGCAACAATCAGGGCAATCGCACCCAATCCCCCTAAAATCAGCTGAGTGGTGCGACTCTGTTCCTGCAAAGACTGAAGAACATCCTGCATCGATGAGGCTGAAAAGCCCATCTCTTCAATCTGTTTTTCGATGTCTTCTACCGCATCAATGGAATCGGCACGCAGGACGACCTGGCTGTAGTTGAATTCCATTGCCGGCAGACCGGCATTTCGGCGGGATTCCCGAATGATGTTTTTCATCATATCCAGATCCATAATGATGCCACTGCTCGTCTGATAAGCCAGATTGTAGTCTTCTTCAAGCACACCCACCGCTTTGAGGCGATAGATCGAAGGAACAGAAGAAGTCCCACTGCCTTCAAAGGCTTTCATGCTTAAGGTCAGCGGTGCATCGAGGATATCGAAATACGGATCCGGAATCTGGCTCTGATCGAACTCTTCCTCACCACCTCCATCAATAACCACTCCGCCACCGTAACCAGACATCACATTGTTTGAACCATACCGGTCAATCATGTTCTGTCCTTCCGGTCTTCGGGTATCCATGAAGTCGTAGGCGGTATACTGCCCGCAAAATACCGGAATACTTGCTCCTGTATTCTGGAGAGTTTCTTCCCCTTCGATGACCTTGAAGCCGAGGCTTTTCATCATGTCCGTTCTGATGCCGACCATATTCACCCAGGGCAATTTGTAGGTGCCATTCTGCGTAGTCAGTTCCATGTCGAGATCCTGCGGTTCGAGAAACGGCGACCCGCCAACAACGTGGTCGATCGAGACCATTTCCTCAAAGGTTTTATCGTTCAACCCATTCTGCTGGCCATCGGATTCATAACGCGGATAGACGGTGATCAGTTCTACACTGCCCATATCCCGAATCATCTTTTCCTGACTGGCCGTCAGACCATTTCCTATGGAGATCATGACCAGAATGGACGTACATCCGATCATGACCCCAAGAGCGGTCAGAATCGTTCGGTTTTTATGTCGCCTGAGATTCTGTACGGCCGCCTTCAGGATGTCCTGGAACTTCATACATCCTTCTCTTCGCTATCCGGATCTGTCGGATCTGCGAAATCTTCATCGGGGGATTCGGAAGTTGCTGAATCGGGTTCTTCCATCGATTCTTCCGGTTCGGTTTCCGGTTTCTCTTCTTCTTCAAACCAGTCGGTATCATCGTTTACGGATTCGTCTTTTTTATGACCTTTGCCTTTTTTCTTCCACCAGAACCAGCCTCCGATTCCAGCTCCTGCACCAAGAAGCAGGACAATCCACAGCCAGTTCAGATTTGAACTCTGCTCTTCTTCTTCCGGGAATTCGGGAATCTCAGAGGGCATGGGTTCCATTTCCTCCACCTGCGCGGTGTACTTGAATTCCTTTTTCACTTCTTTTCCATCGCTGTCTTCATAACTGATGATGACTTTGAAGGGGATTTCTCCGGCCTGATCCGGTTCGAGGATGGCATCGATCGATCCGGATTTACCGGGTTCGAAATTGCCCAGGTTCATCACCTTCTGTAAAACGGGCATATCTCCCTCGACGGTTACCGCAACGTTATACAGCGTTCCTTTGCCCTTGTTGACATAGGGAAAGGAAAGAACCGTTTCCACACCCGCCTGCATCGGTTCAGGCAATGAAGGTTCACTGATTTCAAAGCGGTCAGGCTGGCTGACCGGAATGGCAATCTTTTCGGAGTTCTGTCTCTCATGACGGCTGTTCTGGTCAACGTATTCGTACTGGAAGGAAACAGAGATGGAGGGAGAGCTGGTCGAATCCGTTCCGATCGCCCGGATCTTTATGGTTTGTTTCTTTTCTGCCTGTGGACCCACGCTTTCGAAATAATAGGTATTCGAAGAATTGGCGATCGCCAGTCCTTCTCCGGTTTCTACCTGCATCACAATATTTTCCACAGTCAGGCTTTTGGAAGTATTGAAAAATTCAATATTGAGATCAAACGTGCTTCCCGCTTTGACTGAATCCCCGCCATAGGTGTATTTGCGAATAATCAGATTGGGTGCGGGGGCACTGATCGAAGAGCCATCATCTCCACCTGCAGAACCACCCTCATAGGGAACATAGTCCGAATAACCAGGATCCGGTTCGGGATCGGGTTCAGGTTCCGGCTCAGGTGTCGGTTCTGGAGTGGGTTCGGGTTCAGGTTCTTCGTTGTGGCAGGCCGTAATCGCGAGGCTTCCGGTTGTGGAAGTAATCTGCGGATTGGCATAGTTCAGGGCATAGGAGAGTGTATTATCCGCGCCGCTCCATTTCAGGCCTTTAAACAGGACTTCAATTTTCAGCAGTTCGCCTTCCTTTGAAAGAATGGTCACTTCCGGATCGGTACTGCCGGTAAAGCCACAGTTCAGCAAATCCGCACTGATCGGATCTTTGAGTTCTTCAGGCGTTTTGAGTCCGTAGATATCTTCGGTTTTCAGTTTCTGACTTTTGAATGTCAGCTTCAGATCCCGAACTTCCCCCTTTTTCCAGGAATCCGTGTTTTTCCCCTGATCGTCGAGCACTTCAGCTTTGAGCAGATTGAGTGATCCGGACAGGGATTCATCCTGAGCGTAAACGGGGAAACTCTGGAAAGTTGCAATTGCCGGCTGGAGAATCAGCGTGCTGACCAGCAGCGCTTTGGCGAAGGAATGAGGTTTCATACTGTCTTTTCCTCTCTTTTCTCTTGTCTTCTGTCCTGCTTTTCTCTGGAAGGATAGGTCTGACTGACGATCCTTCCGTCAAACAGATTAACGATATGGTCGGCGTAGCTGGCGGCCATGTCGGAATGGCTGACCATGACGATGGTCTGATGTTCTTTTTTGGAAAAGCGGCGAATCATTTCGAGAATTTCTTTCGAGCTTTTCGAATCCAGATTTCCGGTCGGCTCATCCGCAAAGATGACGGTCGGGTTGGAAACAAACGCTCTCGCAATCCCGACGCGCTGCTGCTGACCACCGGACATCTGGTCGGGGTAATGCTTCATCCGGTTTTCCAGACCCACTCTCTTTAACATTTTTGCGGCGGCCTTATCGCGGACTTTCTGGTCTACCCCCGCAAACAGCAGAGGGCTTGCCACATTTTCAAGAGCAGTTAAGGAAGGGAGCAGATTATAGGCCTGAAAGATGAACCCCGTATTTTTCTGGCGAAATCGGGTGAGCTGTTCTTCGTTGAGTCCGGTAATCACTGTACCGTTGATGCGGATTCCGCCACGAGTCGGCTTTTCAAAACCGGCAAGCATATTAAGCAGCGTACTTTTCCCCGATCCGGAAGGTCCGAAGATACAACAGATTTCTCCTTTTTCAATGGTCAGATCTACATCATCAAGTGCGACAACGGGTCCATCTTCTACGGGATATTCCTTGCGAAGTTTTCTGACTTCAATAATTGGTGCCATCATTCTGTATCCCCTTTCTCTTTTTCAGTCTATCCGTATATTCCGATCAGTTTCCTAAGGTTTTGTTACGGTTTATTAAGACTAAACAAAAGAAAATCCGGCTTTGTCGAAACAAAGTCGGACAGCTAAAAATATCGAGAGCGATACGGTTCGGGAAGGTATCTGGCCAGTTCACTGACCAGCTCGAACACCAGCGTACAGGGAACGGCTTTGGCCGGTGGAAGTCGCTTCTTTTCCTCATACAGCTTGCGCGCATAAAGAATTGCTTTTCTCGGATCTCCCTGAAAGGTAAGCACTTCAAACAGGTCGTCCCGGTTCTTTTTATAGGAACCGGCTCCATGGGCGATGAACTGCTCATTGATGATTCGATAATACTCTTCACGATTGGCAGCCGGAGTATAAAACATAAAATGTAAAAGCATCCAGAGTTCAAAACATTCATTGCTCCAGGCAGCATGCCATCCACAGCCAGCCATGCGCTTTTCATTTCGTTTTTCGCTTTGTCTGATCCATTCATTGAACTGACGGTCAACAAAGTCATCCTTGTCCGCGACCATCCAGATCTCGGCATGCGAAAGACTGTACTCTTCAATAAAGCGATCGGCATATTCGATCAGTTTATGCGTGGACTGTCCTACCCCGACGACTTCAATCAGAACGCGCTGTTCGCTGCTCGCTTCAATAACCGATTTAAATTTTTCAAAATAGAGCGGTTCGGTTCGAGTCCCTTCGCAAAGAATGATATAGAGCGAAGTAAAATTCTGCTTTTCAAGGCGTTTGCGAAACTTTCGGTCTTCCTGCCTGCTCAATCCCGGTCTTTTCATCTCCTTCATTATAGAAAGCACCATCACGGTCAATTTTGCGGATGCCTGTAATGACTCATGAAAAAAGCTCCCGTTCGGGAGCTGGAATCAGTCGGTGAATTTGGAATAGAACGCCATCTTTTCAAGAGCGGAAGTATCCGCAATCGGATTATCTTCCAGACGCAGAGCTTCAAGCAATTCGAGATCCTTCAATGGCGAAACATCGGTGATGTAGTTGGCTTTCAGGGTCAGCTGACGCAGATATTTCAGTTTGGCCAGCGGTCTGAGATCCTTGATCATGTTGTGGTCAAGACGCAGATAGGAGATGAAGTCCAGATTTTCGAGCGGTCGCAGATCGACGATGTTGTTATTGTACAGGTCGGCAATGCAAAGCTCGTGAAGGTCGGACAGCGGTGTCAGATCGGAGATGTTGTTGTTTTCCAGAGAAATGATCTTGAGATCCTTCATTTCCTTGAGGCACTCGATCGAACGGATCTGGTTTCTTCCGACGTTCAGATCGATCAGCTTCTGATCATCCTTCAGGCAGTCGATGTTTGTGATTCGGTTGGTGAACAGATCGAGCGTTTCGAGTTCATGAGCATCCTTAAGGAATTCGACATCGGTCAGCTGGCAGAATTCTGCGCTGAAAGCTTTGAGATGTTTCACGTTATAGAACTCATCGAGATGGGAGAGCTCATTTTTGGAGACATTCAGCACTTCGAGCTTGTCGATATGATTGAGCTCGCGCATATCTTCAAATCCGGTTTGTTCCATGGACAGGACACGGAGTCTTGGCAGTTCCTTCAGGAAAGAGAAACTGTTAGCGCTGTTGAAATCCATATTCAGGGTTTCCAGAGACGGGAAATCCTTCAGGGGATGATAGTCGTTGAGGTAGGGGTTATTGGAGACATCGAGTTTTTTCAGATTTTCCATGCTCGAAAGCGGAGAAATATCCGAGAACAGGTTGGTAGACAGGTTGAGATCTTCAATGTGTTTCAGGAAGGAAAGATCTTCAATATAGAACCGGCGCATTCCGGACATGTCGAGTTTTTTCAGTTTGGGCAGTGTGCCGAGAATGGAATAGTTGAACGGTCCGTTCTCGGTATTGATGCAGATTTCCCGAAGCTGTTTGCAGTTTTCGACATAGTTAAGGGAGTCAATCTTCGATTTTTTCAGGTTCAGGATTTCCAGGTTAATCATGCTTCCGATTGCGGAAATATCCATGACATACAGATTATTTCTGGAAAGGTTGAGTTTTTCGATCAGGTAATGGCCATTGAGGGGTTCAATGTCACGCAGCCGGTTGCCGCTGAGATTGATGTCCACCAGATTGGTCAGTTCGCGCAAAGGTCTGACATTGGTCAGCGCATTATTGGATAAATTGACCTTTTCGAGGTTCTGCGCGTACTGAAGACCTTCGATCGTGTCGATATCGAGATCCGAAGCATCCAGCTGGATCAGTTCAAGCAGATCGTCTTCCTTCAGTTCATCGGGGGTGGTGTGAAGCGTTCCGGCAATGACATCTGCCAGAGCTTTGTTTTTAATGAACATACTGATTCCTCCATCAGGTGGTTTTAACAGCTTTATTATACATGACTGACCAGTTGGAGGCGGTCGTTCGTCGGGATTGTCTTTGCATTTCCAGAGCCTTAAACTGATAGTTTTTCTGTAATATGAAAGCCCTTATCTGCCATTGTATGCGCTTTACTTGCAGTAGACAGAATCATCACAATTCTGTCAAAACGCCAATCATTCTTGACGCTTTGACTGAACGGCCGATATAATTGTGTCCGTAGGATAGATTTACCGCTGATTTTTAGAACTGGATCGTATTTTGCTTTCCATGTTCAGATTAAATGATTTCATCATATTTAATTTTAAAAATCCTCAATCTATTCCGGGAGGTAAAGCATGAACACTGGAAAAGTGAAATGGTTTAACGCTGAAAAGGGCTACGGCTTCATTACTGGTGAAGACGGAAAAGATGTATTCGTACACTACTCTTCCATCAACCAGAAAGGCTACTGCTCTCTTGATGAAGGCCAGACTGTTACTTACGACATCGTTGAAGGCGATCGCGGAAAACAGGCTGCCAACGTTACTCCGGTTTCTGAATAATCTCGTTCAGACTCCAAAGCGCCCCTGTGGCGCTTTTTTTGCGGTTTTTGGCAGAACAAAAGCAGGTCCATTCTCTAGGGGCGGAGGATCTTCACCTGCTATATCTGAGCTTCCATGGATCAGATCCCTATTTTGAACCTGTTTTCACAATAAAAACGCCAAAGCTCATCGAACTTCAGCGTTTTGACAAAATGCTTTACTGGTCAGCACCAAAAGACTGGTAGTGGAGTTCTACCTGGTCTTTGATCTGCTCCTGGATCTGGGTAAAGAACTTTTCGAATTTCTGTGGATCAAAAAGGACCAGATCAATATAGGAATAGGATTTTCCGATGGCTCCTCCAATGACTTTACCGATATGTAAAGGGGCAAGCAGCGCTTCAATCTGTCGGGACAGTTCCTGACGGAAAGTGGCATCCCTTTCACTGTCAAAGGGGTTGTTGTAATAGATGTAACCAAATTCTCCATCACGGGATTTCAGATCCAGCTGAACATCTCCTTTATTACCCAAAGATTCTTCGATCAGCGTTGGATGGGTAGTGAAGATCATCTTCATATCCTTGCGCAGCGAATCGGAAGCAAAATCCTGATGAGGTTTGAAGACGGTATAAATATCCAGCGGATGTTTGTATTGTTTCCAGCCTTCTTTGTCCACGATGGTCTGAATGACTTCGTAAAGTTCGGTCAGGTTACAGAAATCCGTTCCGTTTTCCGGCTCATCAAGGAAATCGACACTTGAGATATAGGATTCAAGATCGTTTTCTCCAACCGCAAGTTCCACCAGATAAATGGACATTTCGCGTTTGTATTCCGGGTTGTCGATCAGCGAGAATCCAGGACAGTACACACGGACGGAAATCATTTTGGCATGCGTATCGACCGTATAGAAAGCCGTCATATCAAAGAGTGAATAATGTTCATCCTTGATCTGAAGAGAAGCTTCAATCGCTTTCTGGCTTAAAGGCGGAAGGGTGTCGTTGATAATCCAGCGTTCTTTGACTTCCTTCGGTGCAAGCTTTTTCATCTGCTGACAGATCAGCTGGCTGGTTTTATTGGGTCCGGAATCAAAGACCATTTCCGGCTGTTCAAAATCATCTTCCACAAAGAAATGCGCTCCGCTCATCTGATAACAGTCGTTATCGAGCAGACCAACGATTTCGGTAATTTTTTCATAGTCATGGATCTTCAAAGCTTCCAGAAGTTCCGTTTCTTCGTCTGAAAAACGGCTCCAGAACGCCTGAATATGATCGAGCACACTGGTTTTATCGCTCATTGTCTTCCTTCTTTCCAATCTCTTCTTCCTTTCGGATCAGAGATTCCAGTTTCTGATTCAATACGGCTGCAAACCGCTCCTGCATCTTTTCATCTGGGTGGATTCCATCAAAGTCTCCTCCGGTAATTCCCTCTTTTGAACAATCCAGAAAAGCCAGGCCATACCTTATAGCCAGTTTTTCTTCCAGAGCTGATGCCTGTTTAAGAATTTCGGTACCGCTGCTCCCGAACTGACAGGAATATTCCATGCGAGAAGCAATCCGGTTCAGATCCGGATACGGCAATGGAGCAGAGACAAGCAAAATCTCAGCATCCGGGCAGTGGCTTTTACTGCGGCTGACGGCTTTTTTGATGAATAATTCGAGATCTGCCAGCCAGGCGGTTATGGAAGAATGGAACATTCTTCTGGCATCGTTGCTGCCAAGCTGAAGAATCAGAATCAAATACGGCGCTGCCTGTTCAAGAAACCTGTCAATCTGATGATATCCGTTAAGATCCTCAAAACAGGGGTCGGATGCATAAGCGAGTCTTCCGCAAAGTTCATCTTCTTCAAAAATCCAGTCCGGATGATGACGGGCCAGCAGGCCAATGGCCCGGTTGGGATAGCGCAGGCCGTTTTGGGGGTTATATCCCCACGTAATCGAATCGCCGAAAACGGCGATTTTTATTTTCGACGGATTCATAGCGAACCATCCTTTTGAATTCTGGTAATCAGCGCTTCGATCTGCGAATTTCTCATTTCCTTTCTGCGAAAGTCGAGAATCTGACTGGGGGTAATGATCAGATCGAGGGGCTGATCCCATGGGGAGGGATCAAAGGATTCCTCCTGTTCATCATAGGCGATTCCCACACGAAGGCATTCGGGATGCCTGTCGAGATAGCGGTCATAATACCCTTTCCCATATCCCATTCGATACGGACCCCAGAACGAAAGCATCGGGATGATCAGAATGTCCGGAACGATCTCTTCACCGATCTCAGGTTCCATTACGCCAAACGATCCTTTTTCAAGATGAATGGGTGCATAAAAGCGAATTTCGGTATCACTCACCACTCTGGGAAGAACGAGATTCGGATAACGGGCAAAAGGCGTATAGCCATCGGCTTCGCTTCGGATGGGCGCATAGGTACCGATCCGCTTTCCGGTTTCAAAAAAAGGCAGAAGACTGCCTTCCAGCAATGCATTCTTTGCCGGGCGGTCAGTAATCTGCGCTCTTTTTTCCATTCTCTGTTTTCGATTCATCGCTTTATCCGATCGAATCCGACATATCGAGCTTGAGCAGCTGGTTGAGTTCAACCGCATACTCCATGGGCAGTTCACGAGTAAAGGGTTCAAGGAAGCCCATGACGATCATTTCCGTCGCTTTGGCTTTGGACAGGCCGCGGCTCATCAGATAGAACAGCTGTTCTTCGGAGATGTTCGAAACGGTCGCTTCATGCTCGATCTGGCTGGTCTGATTGAGCTGACGATTCAGCGGGATGGTATCCGAACGGGACTGCTTATCCAGAATCAGCGTATCGCACTCTACTTTGGACTTGGCATAATCGGCTTTCTTGCCATGAACAACCCAACCGCGATAGTTGGTCTCTCCACCATTGCGGGCAACGGATTTCGAGATGATCGTGCTGCTGGTATGCGGGGCCAGATGGATCATCTTGGCTCCGGCATCCTGAACCTGGTCTTTGCTGGCAACCGCAATCGAGATCGTCGTTCCCTTGGCATACGGGCCAACCAGAACGCAGGAAGGATATTTCATGTTCAGATGGCTTCCGATGTTTCCATCGATCCATTCCATATGACCGTTTTCCTCAACAAGCGCGCGTTTGGTAACGAGGTTGATGATGTTGGTCGACCAGTTCTGAACGGTGGAATAGCGGCATCTGGCATTTTTGTGAACATAGATTTCAACAACAGCGGCATGCAGGGAGTCCTTGGAGTAAATCGGAGCAGTGCATCCTTCGACATAATGAACATCCGCACCCTCATCCACAATGATCAGAGTTCGCTCAAACTGTCCGGCAGACTGGGAGTTAATACGGAAGTAAGACTGCAGTGGTTTTTCAAGCTTTACGCCTTTTGGAACGTAGATAAAGCTTCCACCCGACCATACGGCCGTGTTCAGTGCGGCGTATTTATTGTCGGAATACGGGATCAGCTTGCCAAAGTACTCTTTGACCAGATCCGGATATTCTCTTAACGCACTGTCGGTATCCAGGAAGATAACACCTTTATCCTGAACTTCCTGAAGCATGTTGTGGTAAACGACTTCCGACTCATACTGAGTCGAAACTCCGGCCAGATATTTTTGTTCGGCTTCAGGGATACCGAGTTTCTGGAAGGTATTACGGATCGTTTCCGGAACCTCATCCCAATCGTTTTCCTGCTTTTCACTGGGTTTGATGTAGTAAGTAAACTCGTCGAAGTCGATCTTTCCCAGATCCGGTCCCCAGCTTGGGTTCGACTGTTTTAAAAAGGAATGATAGGCTTCGAGTCGTTTTTCAAGCATCCATTCCGGTTCTTTTTTAATCGCCGAAATCTCGCGGATCGTCTCTTCCGTCAGACCCTTTCCAGTCCGGAATACGGAAGTATCCTGATCGTGGAAACCGTATTTGTAGTCTTCATCGGTGATGATCTGTGCTTCGTCTTTTCGCTCATCGGCGATACGGTCATGAAGGTTGTCTTCGCTCATTTCGCTTCTTCAGCCTCCTTTTCCGCTTTTTCTTTCTTTTCTTCCTCATGGAGCATTTCATCCAGCGCTCTCCATCCAATCGTTGCGCAGCCAATGCGGTTCGGCTGTTTGGCCACGCCCTCGAATACGATGGCTTCTCCAAGCAGATCCTCATCAAAAGGCTCACCATGGATCATGTGGAAGTAGTTGTCGATAATTTTCTGTGCTTCTTCAAGCGTCTTGCCTTCGACCAGATCGGTCAGGATCGAAGTCGAAGCCGTGGAAATCGTGCAGGCTTCACCATCGAAACGGACGTCTTCGACTTTTCCGTCTTTGAAGCGCGCCTGAACGGTAATGTCATCAATACAGGAGTCACTGGCCATATGACGCTTGTCATAGTGTGGATCGTCCTTTAATTCCTTATGGCGGGGATATGAATAGTTATCCATGATGATTTCCCGAAAATACTGTGGATCAACAGGCATATTCCAAACCTCCTTCACTTTAGAAGAAGATATCCAGGCACTTCTCGACGGTGGCTTCCTTCAAAGCCTCCACCAGACGGTCGATATCTTCGAATGTGTTGTAAAAATAAATGCTGGCGCGAACCGTTCCCGGAACGCCGAGAATCTCACCCATCAGCTTGGCACAGTGCTGTCCGGAACGAACCGCAATGCCGCGACTCGACAGGAAGCTGGCCATATCCTGCGGGAAGATCAGCTGTCCCTTGTCATAGACATTGAAAGTGATAATTCCGCTTTCGCTGGTCGGGTTATAGATTTTTACCTTGTCCTTCAGTTCCTTTTCTGCCCGTTCGAGGAAGTAATGCTTCAGCTCGATTTCGTAGGCGTGGATATCTTCCAGACCGATGGTTTTGAGATAGCGCATGGCTACCGCAAGACCGAGCGTTCCTTCAATTGGCATGGTGCCGGATTCAAACTTGAACGGGGTACGTTTCAATACGAGGGATTCGCACGATTTGTAGAAGCGGGCATTGCTTTCTCCACCGTAAAACAGCGGCTGCAGTTTTTCGAGCAGGTCGAATTTGCCATACATCACCCCTACTCCGCTGGGTCCGCACATCTTATGGGAAGAGAAGCAGAAGAAATCGCAATCGAGATCCTGTACATCAATCGGCATGTGAGCGACGGATTGAGCGCCATCAACGACCAATAACGCTCCATGCTCATGGCAGATTTTCGCAATTTCCTTAATCGGAGCGGTAAATCCAAGAACGTTGCCCACCTGGGCAACCATCACGACTTTCGCGGTCGGGTTGTCCTGGAAGGCTTTTTCCACATTGGGTACGGTCAGACGTCCGTCTTCTTCAAGGGGAATGAAGTTGACGGGAATCTTTTTGTCATAGCCGGCCTGCTGCCAGGGCAGAATCGAGGAAGCATGTTCGGTTTCCGTGGAAAGAATGACATCTCCCTCTTTAAGCAGCTGGTTGGTGATCATTAATGCCAGCAGGTTGAGTCCTTCGGTTGCTCCGGAAGTGAAGATGATTTCTTCCTTCTTTCTTGCGTTGATGAACTCTTTGGCCGTTTTACGTGCCTGATCAAAGGCATAGTCGACCTGAGCGGACATTTCATAATCACCGCGCTGGGCGTTGGCTCCCAGATAGGTGTAGTAGCGAACTACTTCATCAATGACTGCCTGCGGCTTGAGCGAAGTGGCACAGCTGTCGAGATAGTCGAGCGGATAGCCACTCATGGTTCGTTTGAGAATCGGGAAATCCGCACGGATCTCCTGAATGTGTTCCTTAATGTTCATACATGCCCACCCTGGCTTCCGTCTCTTCTTCCAGCTGCTGACGAAGGTCTTCGTCTTCAACCAGAGAAAGGACCGGTTTGAAATAGCCAATGGAAAGCAGGCCGACCGCCTGAGCCGTACTCAGTCCTCTGGACTGCAGATAGTACAGCTGATCCGCATCCGGCTGTCCGACCGTCAGCGCATGAGAAGCTTTGACGTCGTTTTCATCGATATACAGAATCGGGATGGCCACGCACTTATGGTCTTTGCCCATGGTCAGCACGCGAGTTTCCTGATGAGACTCACTGCCCCAGGCCCCTTTAACAATCCGGCCAGCGGCAACAGCTTCGTACTGACCTTCACTAAAGACGACCGCGAAGTTATGCATATTGCCATAGGTATGATCCGTGCGATTGCTCAGTTCGAGATTGAGCTTTTTGTTTTTCTCTCTCAGACAGAGCATGGCGGTATTCAGCTCCATGGTTGCGCCCTGTTCAATCAGGTTGCCATCAAACTTGAGTTCAAAAGGCTCATCTTCAAGATCAAGCAGACCCATCCGAATTCGGGCATCGTTTCTGACCTTCGAGTCGACGATCAGACGAGAAGGACGATCCGTATCGTTTTTGATAAAGATTTTTACATAGCTGTAGGCTTTCGCATCCAGAGACAGATGTCTCTCTTCTGCTTTTCCGTACAGTCGGATGAAGACGGAACCGGAGGCTCTTTCTTCAAAAGTCAGTTCCAGATTTTCATCCAGGTCAATCCGGTCTTCAAACCGGTTTTCGTAGGTCCGTTCCATAGGCCCTACTCCACTTTCTTGGCTCCGCAGGATTCAAGAAGAACCGGTTTCGGTTTTTCTTCCTTTCTGGCGTGAACATGGTATTCCTTTTCAACCCAGTCGTAGCCTTCCTGGTCGACACGTTCGATCAGTTCCGGTCCACCGGAAACAACGATTTTTCCATCGACCAGAATATGTGCATGAGTTGGCTTGAGATAATCCAGGAAGCGGGCATAATGGCTGACGACCAGAACACCCATATGGTCTTCCTTAATCGCGTTCGTCACGGCATCGGCAACTATATGCAAAGCATCGACATCCAGACCGGAGTCAATTTCATCAAGCATCGTAATGTGAGGTTTGAGCAGAAGCATCTGAACGATCTCATTGCGCTTTTTCTCACCGCCGGAGAAGCCGACATTCAGAAAACGATGGGCGAGGTCCGGTTTCATTTCCAGCTCGTCGATCGCATGATCCATTTCCTTAATAAACTTGAACAGCGAAATCGGACGTTCTCTGCGCGCGTTAATTGCGGTACGCAGGAAGTCGGAGTTGGTCACTCCGGGGACTTCGCTAGGATACTGCATGCCTAAAAACAGACCGGCTTTGGAGCGTTCGTCTACAGGCATAGCCAGAACATCCTGGCCATCCAGGGTAATCGTGCCCTGGGTCACTTTATATTTAGGATTGCCCATGATGGCGGCAAGCAGAGTGGACTTACCGTTTCCGTTCGGGCCCATTAATGCGTGAACTTCATCAGACCGAATGGTCAGATCAATACCGTGAAGAATTTCCTTGTCTTCAACGCTGACGTAAAGGTCTTTGATTTCCAGTGTTGACATTTGGATACCTCTCTTTTCCTATTCAGTTTATCACAGGGCTAAAGGCGCATCGTTCTCGTGCACCCGCCAGCCTGTAACCCTTCAATCTGTTTATTTTAAGGCAGTTTCCCCCTTTTATCACCTTTGGATACCTCATGATGGCTGTATTGGGCGTTCGTTGCTTTTTAAAAGGGGCTTCCGTATAATTTTTCTGATTTGCACAGGAAGATCAGTCTTTCTTCCTTTATTTAATATGGCTTTTATTTAATATGGCTTTCGGAAACCGGAAAGGAAGCTGCATTCCGGAAGCTTCGCAGCAGTTAATCATGTCAGACTTTTTAAGAAAATACTGGTTTGTCACACTGCTTGGACTCTGCTTTGTCGGTGTTCTGATCTACTTCATCGTGGATATGAACAAGGACAATGTTTCAGCCAAAAATGTGGACGGCCAGAATGTAGTGGTTTCCACAGAACTTGGCGATGTGACCAGCCAGGATCTGTATGAGGCTTCCCAGCCTTATCAGTCCGGTGTTCTTTACAACACCTGGCGTAATGCCGTCATCGATCAGACGATTGAAAGCGACAGTGAAATTGAAGAAAACGCGAAAGCTCTGCGCAAGGCCATCGAATCCAACATCAAGTCGGATTCTACCGGCCAGACCCAGTACTCCATCGAAAAGGAACTGGCTTCCTATGGTTTTACCGGTGATAAAGCGCTGGAAAACTATGCCCGCATTGCTTCCAAAGTGAAAAAACTCGATGCCGATTTTGTCAAAGAACACTTTGATGAACTGAAAGATCTCGTTCCGACCAAAGCCAGAACGATTTCCTACATCACGATGGTTGTCGACAACAAAGACATCCTGACCGATGAGGCCAAGGCCAAACAGGAAGAGATCCAGAAAGCACTCGATGAAGGAACTTCCTTTGCGGATGTTGCGAAGGAATACTCCGAGGATGAAGCGACGAAAAATGAGGGTGGCAAGTACGGTTATATCGATGCGTCGAGTACCGATCTTGATTCCACTCTGGTCGCTCAGATCGTTTCTCTGGAAAACGGAGAAACTTCTGACTGGATCGCGGTTCAGCCTCAGGGCATGCTGACGTATACCCTGTATAAGGTTCACATTGATGAAACCGATGCCTCCAAAATCATGAACGGTGACGATGAAAAAGCCCGTGAAGCCATGGTGATGAGCATGCTCAATACCACCAGCGCGATTGAAGGAGCCGCTATTTCCGAAGCCGCCAAAAACCTTGAGATCACTTACGAAAACGAGGATGCGAAAAAGGAAATCGAAGATACGATTCAGACTCAGCTTGATACCTACAAACAGGCGCTTGAAGCTGCAAAATCCGCAAAGGAGGCCGCTTAAGATGAATAAATGGTCCAGAATCGCCGCCCTTGGCAGCCTGAGCGTGCTGATGGTAGCCGGATGCGGTACTTCCAGCACCACCATTCCGGATGCTTCAGAAAGTCTTTTCACGGTTGGAGATACGACCGTAACCAAAGGGGATACTTATCAGTCGCTTAAAATTGCCTATGGTCCGGGCATTGCGATTGATGAAGTCAACAAACAGATCTACGAGAAGGAAGTTCCCGTGGATGATGAAATCAAACAATCCGCTCAATCCACCCTGGATATGTACAAGCAGATGACCGGATTTGCCGAACAGCTCGAGGCTAACGGTTATGCCAGTGAACAGGACTATCTCGATCAGATCCTGATCCCCGGTGTTCAGGCACAGGAGCTTCGCAAGAAATACTTCACCGAAGCCAAGGATGAAATCATCGCCGATTTCGATCCGGTACTTGCAGTCATCATCCAGACGGACAGTGAAGATAACGCAAACAAAGCTCTCGACGCCCTCAAAGAAGGAGTCGATGCCGGTAAAGTCGGAGCGCAGTATGCTTCCGCAGATGCTACCTATACCGGACTGGAGCAGATCATCACCACCAAAACCACCGATCTTCCGGATGCCCTGCATAATGCGATTCTCGATGCAGGCAAGGATGGGGTGCTTGATCAGGTATTCACCAACGACACCTCTACCGATGACAAGGTGTATTACGTCGCTTCCGTCGTTTCTACGGACTACGATGCCAACCTGTCCAAAATCCAGAGCGCTCTGGCTTCCGATACACAGATCACCAGCGATGTTCAGGTCTTCTACCTCAAGAAATACGGATTCGAGGTTCACGATCAGTACATCTTTGATTACCTCAAAGCCATGACTCCCCAGTATCTGGTCACTCGTCCGGATCTGTCCGAAAGCTCTGAAAGCTGATTTCTCCATCAACACCTCTTCCCCACCGGATGCATTGATCCGGTGGGGATTTTTCGAAAAAGCAGGCAACAGTCCTTCCCTGATCGGGATCTGGCTGTTGCCTGTTTTCTATTCTTATTTGTTCTTTCTCATCATCTGCATCACGATCAGTGCAATGCAGGCCAGAACAATCAGCGAAATGGCGGAGAAAGGAGCGGGGCTCTTTTCGATAATGATCGGTTCTCCCGGAGTTCTTTCTGTCTGTTCTGTTTTGGGCATACCGGATTCGATCATCCAGACCAGATCCTTCTTTCCGGTATGGCTTCTGGCCGATGCTTCATCCGGATACCCTTCGATCTGCGTTTCCAGTGTTCCGTCTGCCTTGCGATAAGCTTCCACCTGAACAATCAGATCGGAATCATCCACAAAAGAAACCGAAGAGTTTTCCAGCAGTGAAGGGTGAATGATATAGCGATAGGTTCCGGGCTGCGAAATATCAATCGGCCCAAAGGTACTTTGTTGGGAAGGACGAAGGGTCAGTGTGGTTTCTTCAGGAAGCGGAGAATCCCCGATGGGATCAATCATAAAGACGATGCGCTCCGAAGCATCCAGCGGCTGGGAAGTCGAGCTGAGTACTGTAGAAACGGGAATTTCGATCTCCACAACCGGCTCATCCGCCTCAACCTGAAGCGATAAATTCCATCCGGCAAAGAGCGCACAGATCATTGCAAATACGGACACAAAAAGAGGTCCAAAACGTTTTTTCATTCTTTCATACCTGCCTGGATTTCCTCTCACTCTCGAGGAAATCCTTTTTGTCTATTGTGCAATGAGTGGCTTGGCTTGGCAACGAGAGATTCCTCATCAAAAAGACCGGAAGCCTCGTTTACAGCTTCCGATCTTTCGGTCAGTCTTCAGTCTTTATCTTCCCCGTTGAGTTTGTCATAGAGGAAATTCCGAAACCGGAATTCCTCTTCGTCCTGCATCCCGACAAACCAGACTCTTTCAATGTCTTCTTCGTCAAAGAGCCAGACTTTTGAAGAATCAATCATCCCCTCAGGAAACAGAACGGCTGCATAATCGTGGATCTCATCTGATCCGGGCTGACGCAGACAGCGTCCAACCACGGCCAGCCGTTTTGATCCATCTTTGAGCGAAACCACACTGCCTACCGGCAAAAACATTTCCATGTTCCATTCTCCTCATTTTTTCAGTAATCCACCCGGATTCTCAATCCGGCTCCCGCAAACAGAGCGCCTTTGGCTTCCACCTGCCAGGTTCCGGGTTCATTGGCATATTCGAATCCGGCTTCAATACCGCCAATCGATCCCGCCAGACCGATCGTGACTCGAAAATCCGCAATTTCAAAAGCGAATACGCATTCTCCTCTGGCTGCTGCAGCTCCGATCTGGGCAGAGATCACCTGCTCGTCTACAGAAAAGACAGCATGGGCTTCTCCATAAACCGCACCGATCTCTCCTAGAGCCGAACCTTCGATTCCCACCGGACCCCAATAAGCAGAAGCTGAAGCTTCAGCTGCAGCCAGATGAGCGGATCCGGAAGCCTGAATTTCCAGACGGGGATCAAAGCTGCCTTTACGCATGGCCCGAAAGCTCGCATCCGCTTCTACATTTCCTTCCAGAACCGCCCCATTCAATGACACCGAACCCCATTCATTGGACCACGTGCTTCCAGCGGCTCCAAGGGTATAGCCAAGAGATCCCCAGGCACTGGCGGTCTTTCCGGAAAGCAGACGGGACAGTGAACCGGAGGTTCCGCCATCGGCATGAAAACCCGGGGAGTCACCAATCTGGATGCGATTGACGCCGGCCAGATTCGTCTCATTATTTTCTACCAGATCCGCAAGCCTGGAAAAAAAGGATTCCAGTGCATCCAGGCGTCGCATGATTCCGGAATGACGGCTTTGAAGGAGCGGATTGTCAAAGTAACCTGAGAACTTCAGGCTGCGAAGAACTGAGGCAATCTGTCTGCAGTCATCCGTGTCCAATCTCATCGAGAATTACCCCGTCGATCTGGATGTTCAGCAGCCAGATCAGCTCATCGATTCGATTTCGGACGGTTTCGCTTTCTTCCTCGCTCAAACCTGCAGGAAGGGCTGCGCGAACCTGATACAGCCGGTTAATGACTGAAGCATAACTTGCCGGATTCATGCTCCAAGTGCGGCTTCATTATCCTGATAAGCCGCAGCGGAAGCTTTCAGAAAACCGGTATAGCTGTCCACCAGGGCGAGATACTGTGGAAAGACCGGGGAAAGCTGTTCGAACTGGCTCACGCAGGCTCTTGAAGCCGGTGAATCCCAGAACGCGCTCATGGCTCGGATCGTCTGACGCATCTGATCAAAAACACCTTCCATCTGGACCTTGAGACTGGTCACCTGAGCGGCCGTACTTTCCAGATTTTCACTGGTAATAAAGATTCCTTCCATGTCTTATTCCCTTCCTTTCCCTCTATAACATTCTTGCGCAGGCGGCTCGATTGGCCTGTAAGGCTTCATAAGCCGCGGCATTTTTCGACAGCAGTTCGGCATAGGCATCGACTGCGCTTTTGAGCTGAATCATTTTGGGACGAAGACTTTCCAGCTGTCCATAGAACGCCTGGGCGTCCTGTCCCTGCCAGAACGCGCTCATTTCATTCATGTTGGCGCTCATGCGATTGAACAGGGCTTCATATTCCTGACTGAGCGATTGCAGTCTGGAGGCCGTATTTCGAATCTCCAGATAATCTGCTTGTATTCTCATAACTTTTTCCTTTCCTTTTCTCTGATCCAATAACTATTCAGTTGGTTGTGTTTTCGAACACCGGAATCAGGACAATCTCATCTCCATCGGCCAGATAACTCTGGTCAAGCGGGATGTCCGGTTGCAGAAAACGGTGTTCGTTGATCGAATAAAACTCCATGGCCTTCTCCATCGGCCAGTACTCTCCAATCATGCCGGCCATTTCGAGAAGCGTGATCTGATCCGGGCTTTCCACTCGAAGCTGCAACTCTTCAAGCTCCGGAAGAATCATCAGTTTCAGGAACACCTCTTTACTCCCCTCTTTCCTTTTCGAGCAGATGGTCAAGCATCATGGCAGTTTGAATCGGGAACCCCTTTCCCTTTCGAACCAGCCAGGCTTTCGCCTGCAGACTCTCATACAGGCCACTTCCAAAGATCTCCGGCCATCGCTTCTGGGCGCCTCCAAAAAACAGGACATCCTTCTGTTCCATCCAGCTTTGGACTTTGGATCCCGTCGGGGGATTGGACAGTGCGTTAATCAGCATCAGATCCGCTTCACCGTCCTGCTGGGCAATGGAAAACGATGGCTGAAGCAAGCTGAGTCGTCTGACCAGCCCTTTGGCTCTTGACCATCCAGCCTCATCATCAAAAATGAGTACCAGCGCACGCTGCCAGTCGACTGGCTGCAGGCTTTTCTCTTCCTGACCTAAAAGCAATGGCCATTCCCGACCAGCCAGTTCTTCCAGCAGGGCTTCCCGCTTTTCCGGGATAAATCGGGTGCTTCCCTTCTTTGCGGAAGGAGTACTTTCTTTGTTTTGTGTGGAACAGATCAGTCGAAGCTGTTTTCCATGATCGATCGTTTGCAGAACCGGCCATGTAGAGGTCGTGTTGAGCTTTCCATCAAAGCAGAGGGAAAGCTGCTCCCGACTCTCGATTCCTGAACAAAGCCGAACCGGACATCGGGTTACGAGACTTTGTTGTTTGAAAGAAATCTGTGCACTAAGCAAAACGATGCAGACGCTTTGAAGTGCAAGCAAAGCTTCCAGCAGCTCAGATGGCAGCTCGTTTTGAAGATTGAGGATGACCAGCGGGGCGTTTTCATAAGTTTCCGGTGGTCTGTTTTTGCAGGACTCAACCATTCTCCAGAGGTTGAGCTCATCCATGCGAATGGCTTTTGGACAATCAAAGTTGGATACGGCCGGACGGGTTCGCCTGTTCATCAAAGCTTTAAGGAAGTCTTCCTGATGAGCCGAATCAACCAAAGCCAGCACCGGATTTCCACAGACAGGTATCCAGGGATGAATCGCACAATAGTCATCCTGCACAATTCCCTCAAACTCCTCGCTATGAACCGCCGGATCGGGAGCAAGCACCCAACGGCGTGCTCCGGACTTTTCCAGCAGACCGGCGATTCGACTTTCCAGGGTTTCATAAGGCAGGTTCTGCCAGAGCTGCTGTTTGTGTTTCCACTGAATCCGGCTGCCTTTCCATGGATCCTTGAGATAAAATGCTCGTCCGCTCTTTTCTCCTTCTGAACTTTGAAGAATGAACTCTCCCGGTTCTTTGAGTTTCCAGGCGCCTTCATGACCAAGGACTTCCATGGAATCGGCTCGATCGAGCACCGGAAAGCAGATTCGGCTGCGTGAATTGGCCCAGATCTGTTCATCGACCAGACCTGCAGGTTTCTGGGTGGACAGGATCAGATGGACCCCCAGCGAGCGACCGATCCGGGCGGTTTCCTGAAGCTTTTTCATGAACTCGGGATAACGGGCTTTGAGCTGTCCAAACTCATCCACGCAAATCAGCAGATGGCTTCTGACTCCCTCTGCTTTGGGATCGGCTGCCTGTTTCTGTCGGGTATTCAGTTCTATTTCCAGCGCTTTTTCCAGTCGGTCAATGGCTCGTTCATCGAGATTGGATACCAGCCCTGCCGTATGGGGGAGCTGCTTAAAGGGTTTTGCGAAAGCACCGCCTTTGAAATCAATCAGCACCCAGGAACAGAGCTTTGGATCGTTCTGCAAAGCCAGCTGATAAAGCACCAGTGAAAGGCCTTCACTCTTTCCACTTCCTGTGGCTCCCGCAACCAGCGCATGCGGTCCTTCCTTCTCCAGATCCCAGAACACCCCTTCATCGAGTTCCACACAAAGATTGGCCTTCTCTTCTTTGCGACTCTCCAGCTTTTCCATCATCAGGGTTTTCAATGCCCGCTTTTTCACAGACTCCGCTTGCGGATAGTCGCTTTCACGAAGAGTCATTGACGGATACCGCTCTTCCGACATCCAGAGCATTGGGAGTTTCGGATCACTCGAAACGAGCTCCAGAACCGTCAGATTTTCAGGCTGAGTGGTCAGATGACGAGTGGTCAGCAGGGTGAATTCAATTTTTGGATAAGCGTTGATCTGTTCGAGAAGCTCCCTTTCTTTGCAAAACGCCAGATGCTTCCCTTCCAGCTGCAAGGCTCTGCACTCATGGAGCGAATCCGGCAGTTCAATATCAAGCAAAGCCAGCCTTTTCCTGTCGGATCGAACCATCCAGCACCAGAGTCGGATCAGCTGTTCAATTTGTTCGAAACTCTTATACGAAAGCTTCAGCGTTTCTCCAGGCTTGAAAAATGTCCACGACCAGCGAAGAGAGGTATGATCACCGATCTGTTCCAGCGCTCTGGCGCAAACGGATTCCTGCTGTTGCCAGCTGATCGATGGCCGCTCAAAATCCGAAACCATTTCGCTTTGAATCCCGGCAGGAAATCCAGCGTTCGAATCGCGAAAACACCCAAGAGTTTCTGCAGAAAAGCTTTGCATTCTCTTCTGGCTTTCGATCACCGCCAGTCGATGCGTCTCACTTTCCGCCTGCTTCTTTTCCAGTTCCTGTTCTAGATAGGCAAGATATCGAGTTTTCAGCTTTTCGTTCTGTTCTCGGCGTCCCTTTTTCTGTTTCAGTCCGGAATAGCGATACCATCCCGCAAAGGCCGCAGCACTCATACCGGCTCCAGCCAGAGAACCCAGTGCAGAGCGCATTTCCATCCCAGAAACCAGCCATGAGGAAAGAACAGATGCTAAGGAGCTGATCGCAATCATTCCCGCAGGAGAGGGAGATGATCCGGACTGTTCTTCCACCAGAGAGGGTGGATTTTCCAGACGAAGTGGTGAAGAGCTGCTAATTTCCGGCAGGCGGTAAGTCCCATTCTTTCTGGGCTTTCGCTTTCCCAGTCTGGATACCGATGAAGTTTCTTTCCAGGGACAGAGCAGAACATCCTCAAAAACGATGAACTCCATTCCTCCCGCAAAGATCCGATCGAAATCTGAAAGCTTTTGTGCTTTTTCTTTTGGGATTCGCTTTCCGTTTAAAAAGGTTCCATTGGAGGAGTGGTCGATCAGAACCCTTCCTTCATCGATGAACTCGATGGAAAAATGGTTTCTCGAAACCAGAAACGAACAATCTTTTCGGCGTTTGAATTCATAACCCTGTTCGATATTGACAATGGAAAACTGCGAAGGCCGCAAACAGATCCATCCCGATTTCCACCTCTCGACATGGCCCGAAAGAAGAATGGGAGCATCCTTAACGTCCAGAACTTCAACTTTCTCGTGATCAAAAAAGAGAACGTCAGCCAAATCGTCTGTTCCTTTCATGCATCATCAGTCCCCTGAGTAATCCAGCCAGAAGGATGGACAATCCCTGTCCTGGAAAATGCGGGCATCGGATCTCCACTTCCCTGTCGAGCAATGTCTGTTTACCGGATTGAAGATGAATTCGATGCCTGCCGGCTTTGAGCTGGAGAACAATGGCCGGCTGGTTGAATTCATCCTGTTCGAGCTCAAAAGGAACTTCCTTTCCATCGATCATCAGCACCAGTGTCTGGTCTGCTTCCAGAAGTGCAAGAGTAAGATTTCCTCCCTGAAGAACGGTCTGATCTTTCAGGATCTGTCCGTTTTGGAGCAGCTGAGCTTTTTCGACAGGCTTTTTCAGGCGAATCAGCGACAATTCGCCCTTCTCATCCCATCCGGCAAGAGCATGCAGTTCTCCACTGTTCCAGGAAACGGTTCCGTTTTGTGCAGCCACCGTCCATTTCCAGGTTTGCACTTCACTTTTTTCATCGAGCGTCTGTACCACCACTTCGTGGATCCCGTCCGGTTCCTGAAGTGCTGCTTCATCGAGACTTCCGTACTCTTTTTCGGTAGCTCTGGAAATCACCCGGGTATTCAGAATCGATCCATGTTCAACACTCCATTCCAATGACGAAAAATCACGTGTCCATACAATTTGATCAGGTGAAGTAGAAGCCAGTTCAATTTTTAAAGGCTCCGTTTTCTTTTCCGTTACCGATGGCGGATTGGGAGAAGCTCGAGGCTGGATTTGCGAAGCAGGCTGCGTATTTTCCTGAACAGGAGCCGAAGCGGGTGCCTGAACCGGGGTGGTCTGAATGATTTCCGGTTGAACCGATGGTGCAGCCGAGGCTTCGATCGTCACACTTTGCGATGAGGGGGTTCCTGCAAGCAAATCCGAAAAATCGGTTTCCGGAATCGTATAGGGCGTCTCTTCTTCTCGCTGAATCGGATCCAGGATTTTCTGATCCGATTCCCGACCAAAATCGAGAATCTGTTTTTCAAAGAGATCGGATGTCTCTGTTTTCCAGATGCTTAAGCTTTCCCGATCCTGAATCGTTAATCTCTGTTTCGATGGCTTCTGGTTATTCCAGGGTGAAGAAATGAGGGCTTCACTGCTTTCGAGAATGTTTCCTGTCGCATCTTTCAACTCCCAGGACAGGGTGAAAGGCAGTTGATCTTCGCGAAAACTTAAGGAGCGCATCCGCGTCCCGTTCTGTCGAAATGAATCGGGATCGAGAGCCAGATTGGATCCGATGGCAATGGAATACTCGTCTCCCTGTTTTTGAAGGAACAGAAGTTCCGAATGATCAACCGGGATCTGTTCAACAGCGCTGATCATGTTTCATCACTTCCTTTTTCTCTGAACAACAGTCCTTTTTGTAACGACAGCACCAACTCGGGAGCATATCGTTCACTGAGTTGTACGAAGCGATCATCAGGAATGGGAACCTCCTGTTTGGCATAAATCAGGAAAACCATCCAGCTCGAGAGCTTCCTGATTTGCGCGGGGGTTAATCGGGCCAGTTCATCCGATCTCATCAGCTCTTCAACCAGTTCAGCCGATAATCCAAGAGACAGGTTTTCGAGCGTCGGGCAAAGATCCGCGAGAGCCATCAGCCCATAAGGATGAATGGAGAGGGCCTGTTCCAGAGCTTCTATCGTTTCCTGATCAGGTCTGGTACCGCACATTTGGTGAAGTAAGAGTCTGGCTTTCAATTCCGGAAAAGAGTTTGTATTCGGCACATTCGTTAACAAAGCTCTGGCCAGAGGCAGATGGTTGTCTTCCAGCGCTTGAAAAGCCGTTTGTTCCCATTCCAGATCGGTAAACTGTGCGATTTGGGCAGCGTTTGGGATGGGATCATCTATTGGTTTTCGATGAAAAACCGCTATCCCTGCAAACCCCACAGCCAGAGCGACCAGCAGACAAAGCAGAGCCTGCCTTCGATTGGCCTTATGTTCGGTTTGGATGGCCTTTTTCAAAGCTTCCAGAGAAACAAAACGTTTTTCGGGATCTGCCGCCAGCGCTTGAAAAGCGATTGGCGAAGGACCAAACATCTTCAGATACAGAGAACCCAGACCGATCTGGTCGGCGCGCTCATCCATTGGCTTGCCCTTCAACCCTTCCGGAGGAAGAGAATTTCGATTGACCAGGATCGGTCGACAGCTGCCTATGGGCAGACAGGCATTGAAATCGACCAGAGCTGCCTGATTTTCATGAACGAGAATGTTGGAAGCTTTGAGATCGAGATACAGAAACCCACTTTGATGAACGTTTTGTATGGTCTTGAGGATCTGAAGAAAGATCCTTTTCTTTTGGGCAGAATCTGGCTTTCTTTTCAGCCATCTGGTCAGGGATTCCCCTTCCAGAAAGGTTTCGACCAGCTGACATCCCGAAACGTCCTGTTCAAATTCCACAAGTTTTGGAAATGGACCTGAAGGCAGCCGGCGCAAAACCTCAGCTTCCCTTTCGGCCTGTTCTCTCCAGACCAAAGCGGCACAGGGATCGATCTTCTTGATCAGAACCGATTGATTCGTCTGAGTATCGAAGGCTTTTGAAATTCGGATCTGCTCGGTTTGAGCCAGAAGTTCACAGTCCCTGTAACGGCTGTTCATGGAAGAGCGCCTCTTTGGCACCGAATCGAAGAACCATGCCTTCTTTCAGCCTCATCTTTCGGGAGATCCTTTTCCCGTTAAGCCAGGTACCATTGGCTGATTTCAGATCCTGGATATACCAGCGGTTTTCCGCACAGACCAGTCTGGCGTGTTCTCCGGAAATTGAGGGATCCATCAGTCGAATCGGACAGCCGACCTTTCTTCCCACCAGTACTTCGCTTCCCTGCAGGGGATGGCGAAATCCTTCAATCTCCAGACTGGCCGGAGCCATCCAGTCCGAAAGCAGAACCGTTTTCTGTTCATCCAGGTTCTCCTCATCCTTCCGGATTACGGAAGCAGAATCCGGCGTGGTTTTCTGGAAGGAGATCGGTTCACTCTGCCATACGGGACCCGGGGATTCTTCGATCATCAATGCACCGGAAAAAGAACTCTCTTTCCTGTTGTGGACAGAACCTTCCAGGGGATAAACCGGTTTGGAAGTCTGATAATCCGGGATGGCTTTTTTAAAGAGCGCTCGCCATCCTTTTTGGGCCTGATTCCAGAGATCTTCAAGTTCTTCTTCCATTCGTGCAAAGTCCGGATCGTCTTTTAAAGCCCGATAGAGAAATCCCATCATCGAAAGATTCTGCAGTGGAAACTGCACCAGCAGTTCCTGAATCAGGCGACGGATATCCTCATCTCTTCTGATCCAGCAGGAAAACTCCAGAGGAGCGCGAACCAGCCGGATATCATCGGCTCGCTCACTGAGGAAAATGGCCCGCGTTTCCAGAATCACCGGCTGGTTTTTCATTCCTGCAGCCAGCGTATTGAACAGTCCATGCAAAAAGGCACAGGCTTCTTCATCCTCAAACTCGATCTGAGACAGAAAATCCTTCAGACTGACCAGACCACTTGTCGAAAAGCTGACCCCTTTGACTTCTCCGGTATGGATTCGCCCATCCAGAAACAGTGCGCTGTCTTTGGCGTCCATCAAAACCGAAGGATCAAAGCGGGAAGGATCCACAATCACCTGCAGCTCATCCGCTCCGCTTTCCAGGGTGTAAAATGCGTTCAAAAGCAGTTCCTCCTTTCTCGGATCACTGACTTCACCCTTCTTTACGACTCAGATCCGAAAAAGCGAACGCTTCGAAAGAATATTTATGAAATCCACCTTTGAACGTTCTTCTGTTTTGATCCTCACTGCCCTGCTGCTTTTGTGGGTCTTCACCATTGTTCTGAGCTTTCAGCTCGATCCTTTCTCGGATAATCTGACCGGGCTTGGCTGGGTCAGCGGACACCGGCTGTGGATGATTCTTTATGCGATGTATGCCTGCCTGTTAAATGCGTATCTTTCCTGGAAAGTCTTCGGAAAAGATGGCCATTCCAGAAACGGTTGGATGGCAGCGGCTTGTTGGGTCACGGGTCTGATTGGTTGTCTGATTCCCTACGATCCTTCAGGAAAGCAGGTCCTTCTTTCCGACTTCCATCTGTTGTTTTCGGTATTGGGATCTGCCGGATATTTGTTGGTCATGGTGTATACCGTGGTCACTTTGGATTCGAGCTTTGCGCAAAGAAAAAGCGCAACGGCTGTTATGATTGCCCTTGCGCCCAGTCTTCTTTTCTTTGCCCTCAGCCAGTCCATTTCCTGGCTTTGCGAGGTTTCCTTTATCTGTCTCAATGCCTCAATTCTTGTCTGGAATCTCATGACTGCTCAAAAATCGAAATAAAAAAACAGGATGACTACGCGTAGTAGTCATCCTGTTCAATTTCCGGAGTGGCTTCAATTTTGGAAAGATAGCTTTTCGCGTTATTCACGAAATAGGTCTGATTTCCATGTTGAATGGTTTTTTCAAAATACATTTTTGCCAGAACGTAGTCATCCTGAACAAAGGAGATCAGAGCGATGTAGTAGTAGGATTCAACCTTCTGGAGGTTGGATCCGGTAGCCTGAGCCATATTCAGGAAGTATTTCTTGCAGGTATTGAAGTCGCCTCTCATCAGGTGGATTCGGTTTTCGACAGAAGCGAGTTCTTCTGATTTGATCATCATGCCCATAGCACCCATCTGCGGACGGGCTTTGGCGATATCTTCCTTGCACTTCTGCAGACCGGCTTCATCCTTAAGCATGTAGTCGATATTGGCCATCAGTGAGCAGTATGCCAGGATATTGTTCTGGTTGGATCTTGGGAATTCGATCAGAACATCTTTGGCAAGTTTGGGCATGTCCAGATACACCAGACACTGTGCAATCAGCGCCCGGTTTTTCAGGCGGTAACGATTACCGTGTTTGGCATAATAGAGCAAAGCGGACAGGCAGGCTTTGGGATTGCATTCATTAACGAGCAATGCGCTGATGCCTGAAAAGCAGGTACTTCTGATTCTGGCCAGATACTGGAAAGCGGCCATACAGATAAACAGCAGGATCAGAACCACAAAGAGATTTTCAAGAAAGAACATCACACAGAACATGGCGGTCAGACCCAGGAAGTAAGCCGTATTCACACGGTAAACCGTCTTTCGGGTTTCCAGTCCAAGTTGCTGATATTTCGGATCAAGCGGCATTTTTTCCAGAATTCGGGCGACGATTTCCTGATCGCCGCTGACTCCGGCTGCTTTGAGCTGTTTTGAGATGGAAAGCCGCAATGAGATCCATCCATAAAGCGTCACGATCAGAGAAACCGGGACGAGCAGGATGCCGATCATCATAGCATACTCGGGGATCATGATCACCGCAAGCATGAACAGAAAGACGGATCCGGGATAGTAAGTTGAGAACAGATTGCCCAGAAGGAAGATATTTGTCAGTCCGGCAAAACCAAGTCCTGCTGAAAAGTTAATCAGCATCGGGTTGGCTTTGAGTGTGGCCAGAACCGATTCGGGGAGCGTATCCGCGAACAGTTCCTGTACCAGTTCACTGGTATTGAAAAGAATGGCCATCAGAAAGCCGGCGACAAATCCCGTAAGCAGTGTGAAAAACTGATTCCGGCACTTGTATTTCCACATAGATAAACCTCACTTGCTAGAGCGGTAGAAAAACAGAAGTGTTTTTCAAAACTAAATATAAAACCGCATATTCAAGTATAGCGAATGCAGGCCTTAAAGATATCTGAAAACCGTTTCCCTTCATGTGAAATTGTGGCATTTGAAAATCGGGGCGATTTTCAGTTTTACCGGTGGTGCTTTCCTTCCTGTTTGCGGCACACTGTTCGGCCATCGTTATGAGCTTGTGGTTGACGAAAATTGAAAATTTACGTTTGACTTTGAATCCTGCTTTGGGTAATATGATTAAGCGCTCAGCGAAACGGAGTCGTGTCCGAGCGGTTTAAGGTGCAGTCTTGGAAAGGCTGTGTAGGCGAAAGCTTACCCAGGGTTCGAATCCCTGCGACTCCGCCAGTTTGATTCTTCATCGGATCCCTTTGGGATCCGATTTTTTTGTTCCTGAAATCTTTTTTCGAGCGGTCTTTCGCCGAGGGTCGGATGAACAGAGGTTTCCCTTCATTTCCTTTCGGTTCATGATCTTTCGTTCATCATGAATTTGTGAATATTTTTTCAATTTTCAGTTCAAAGAAAATCTATTTTTTCACATTCAAGTATAATGAAACATGAATATGACGACCGGACAGCGACTTCGTGAGATTCGAACCAAGCGGGGTAAAACCCTGGAAGATGTTGCCGATGCGATTGGGGTCACCCCTACCTCCATCTCCAAATATGAATCAGACCGAATTAAAAACATTCCTCAATCCAAGCTGGAAATGATAGCTGAATATCTTGATGTTTCCGTTTCCTATATCCTCGGCCTCGACAAGAAGGAACATGAAAACATCATCCTGAGCATCGATGAACAGATGCTCATTGAAACCTATCGCCAACTCTCTCCCCTTGATCAGGAAACGGTCCATATTCTTGCCGATCGCCTGTTATCTGTTGAATCCATGGACGGCGACGAGCTGATCCAGCTGACTCTTTGAAATCCCTGCGCATCTGAGATGCGCTTTTATTATGGATTGAACGAAAAACGTCTTCCTTTCGGAAGACGCATTGGGTGTTAGATACAGATTTCAAATAGCCTGCAATATACGATAGACAACGGTTATTACCGATATTTATATACAATTCTTTATCTCTGCTGTATACCATTGGCAGGGCTTACGAAAGTGAGGTGCTGCCAATGGTAAAGCTGA
>Cam_p2__coassemble_974_pt1 | contig 38627 bp, 35 predicted proteins | sample Cam_p2__metabat2_low_PE_009 | metagenome-assembled genome bin Cam_p2 | reverse complement strand
GGAGCCAACGAAGACGATCATCACTTCAAAAACGTGAACCTGAAAGACTTCAAGGTGACTGAAGTTGCGGATCTGACTCAGGTTCGTGAAGGCGATCTTTGCCCGAAATGCGGCAGGAAGCTGACGTTCGAACATGGTATTGAAGTCGGCAACCTGTTCAAACTGGGAACCAAGTATTCCAAAGCCATGAACCTGATGTATGCCGACCAGAACAACCAGCTTCAGCCGGTAAGGATGGGATCCTACGGTCTGGGTCTTGAACGCTGCCTGGCAGCTGTGGCAGACCAGCATCATGATGACTTCGGTCTGATCTGGCCGGACAATCTGGCTCCTTTCAAAGTGGCCATCGTGATTGTGTCCATGAAAGACGAAGCGCAAAAGGAACAGGCGGAAAAGCTGTATGACTATGCCGTTTCCAAAGAATATGATGTTCTGCTGGATGATCGTACCGAACGTGCGGGCGTAAAGTTCAAGGATATGGAACTGATCGGTATTCCTCATCGGATTACGTTCGGTAAAGGCGTAGCCAATGGCGTAGCCGAAGTCGTCGACAGAAAAGATGGCTTGAAAAAAGAAGTCGCACTTGAAGATCTCGAAGCCCTGCTCGATTCCATTTATCAGAAATAACGAATCACCACGAACCATCCGAAAGGATGGTTTTTTCGTGCCGAAAATACAAAAACGGCTGTTCCGAAAAGGGAACAGCCGAAAGGGTAATGGTAAAGGATAAGAACTATCTTGCGGAGTTGGCGTATTCTTCCACGTTTTCTTCGACAATGGAGAATTTGACGGTGCCGGCTTCAAGCAGCGCGTTGTTGAAGGTGGGTTCATCAAAGTCATCACCAAGGGCTTCTTTGGTTTCCTCATACAGCGATTCGAACTTATCGAAACCATAGTAGTAGGCAAAGAAGATACCGGGGTTCTGGGCAAGCTGAGTATAGAGGCCTTCCATACCTTCGCCATACATTTCCTCAAACTCATCCAGAGTCATGCCAAAGCCGTTGATGTCGATATCCATGATCATGGCCAGATAGTTGGAATACAGAGAATTCAGTTTCCAGGATTCGAGCTGGTCAGGATCTACTCCGGCATCATCCAGCATATGCCAGGCGGCATAAGTCGCATAACCTTCCTGGAATCCCATGGAATCCTGGAAGTGCTGAGGAACGGAAAGGTTTTCCTTGTTGTACTGGTTCTGATACATGTGTCCGGGAATTCCTTCATGTGCAAAGGTATCGAACAGCTGCAGATCGGAAGGATCATCCGCATAATCCACGGCGTTGTAACGAATCTCGTAAGGGCGTGTGGAATCAATGGGCGGTACGACGAAGTAGGCCAGAATGCCTTCGGTGGACTGCTCTTTGGAGAGCGGTTTGATTTCGTAATCCATTGTTTCGACAACCGGGAATTTGACGGCGTAATGCTCATCAAGGAAAGGCATGATGTCCGAAACTTTGGTGAATTCGGTTTTTGCGCTCATGCCCATTAAAGCGGCTTTCGCATTTCTTTTCTGCAGATCCTGGAAATCATCGAGAACCCCGTTCATCTTGTCGATCAGGTCGTTTTGCAGATCGGTAAGATCATCAATGGGCTCGCCACAGTAGTATTCAAGCAGTGTAGCATAATAATCTGCGCCGTTTTCATGAGCAGCCAGACCGGTGATGGGCTGGTTCTGATCTTTGATCTCTTCGAGAGCGGATTTCATCTTTTCAAAGGAAGGGAAGAAAGAAGCGTCCATGGCTTCGCGGACTTTCTGTTTCCATTCGCTTTTGGCTGAAGAAGAAATATCGAGGGTATCGATTTCCGCTTCAAGTTCGGTAAGAGTAATTGAATTGTCTTTTGAATCAAGAACTTCATCGATCTTTTCCATCGTTGCATCGTAATCGAAGGAAAGCAGACCGCGTTTGGCCTGTTCTTTCGTATAGGCGATGGCTTCATCGGTATAACGGGGAACATCGTTGATCAGCTGAATCATCGGATCGAGATCCGCTTCGGTAAAGAGCTGGTATTCGGTAAAGAAATCCGGAATAGCCGTCTGCGTTCCGCTCATTTCTGACCAGATATTATCGAGATATTCAAAACGGCTGTCGGCCTGACGTAACGCCAGATCGTTTTCCCAGAGGAGCTGTTCGCATAACTGGCGATTGGCTTTGTTCAGATCCATGGTGGAGAACTCTCTGAGTCGGGAGACGGATTCGTCTTCGAATTCTTCCACATTCGAATCGGGAAGAATGGTTCCCAGCGTGATATCGCATTTGGAAACATCAATTCCGGCTTTGGCGGGATCTTCGAAATAATGATGAGCGGTCGAGTAGTCGAGTTCGCAGACTTCCACGACATATTCATTCATGAAATCGTTAAAGTCCTTATCCTGGGGGGACAGATTTTCTTCACTCGCTATAGCAGAGGAAACCTGACTGGAAGCCGGGGAACTGGTCGGTCCGGTTGCACATCCGCATAACATGGCCGCAGCAAGAAGCAGGGCTAGTGATTTTTTCATAACGTTCCTTTCGTGGCGCAAAAATGGCCTATAAGGAAAGGATATCAGGATTAAGAAGAAACGGCCGGCGGGATTCTTAAGTTTTCCGCATCAAACCATAACGAAACAATAAAAAACCCGGCTGGGCCGGGCAGGGGGTGGGTTGTCAGAGCGGAAGGTTCCAGATGATGTGCACAATTGCCGCAACAAAAGCACCGAATAAGAGTACCGTCAAATACTCCCGAATCGTCAGGGTGTCATCCTCAACCTTCTGTCCGAAGCTTTCGCAGTAAGAAATCAGGGCGGCAAGTGCCCATTTCAGGAGGTTTAAAGGATGAAAAGTCCGTGTCTGAGATCTCGAATTCAGTGCGGCTGCAATTTTACTCATAAATTAACACCTCTTCGTTTCTTTCTGCGTGGAAGCCGTCCTTTTTTGGACAACCAAAGGATACCACAGGTTCAAAATATCGCGCAATACGAACGCAACCAAAATCAAAAATATTCTCAAATGTTCCATTCATATGATTGGGGTGACCAAATGGTGCGCGAATGTCGCCCGTTCAGATGAATCCGGCGAGTACGCCATCTGATGATCCGATGCGATCAGAACCTTTTTGTCTAGCATAAAGCTTTCTTAATTTCAATCATCAACTCTTTTTGACAGCTGTACAGTCCATCGCCTGTTTTTTTAAAGAGGTACAAACGGGGTCCGGAAAAGGGACAAAACGGACAGATGGTCTTTGCTCAGGTCTGCTTTTTCATACGACAGAATCTATGAAAAGATAACGTCCGGCAAACCGTATTGGTGGTAAAAGAAAAAGTTTTAAAAGATCCATCCATAAATAATATGTGGAGAAAGCGCTTTTTACAGGGAACGGCAGAAAGAAAGGTCTTTGCGGGAATCCCTCAGAAGATGATGGTTATAATTGCCCTGTTGACAACCGCTTTCTTTTTAAAAAGGAAAATTCAGTCTGCCTGTGGATTAGCCGGAAACGAAAGAATACAGGGAAATCTCTTTGAAAAAGGCTAAAATGATCACGAAACGTAAACGGCTGTTCACAAATCGTAACTTCCGGGTTTTACAGCTTTATTATTGTGCGATATGATTCTGATATTCAGCGTCCGGAAGGGGCAGCTGAACTATCGAACTGACAGGCACCATCAATCAATACAGGAGAAGAACAATGTTAAAGAAAATCAGCATTACGAACGGACAAGTCATTCTTAACTACAACCGGGCTTATCCGAAAAACCGCGAAACTCTGCTCAAGAGCAGAACGTTCGAAAAGTTCATCATGTATTTCATCCGGATTCAGAAGCTCAATAACATCAAGATCTACAACTACCTGACCCGTGATGGCGAACTCGATGTCAAAACGGCTTCAAAGGAATTCGTTACTTTCCTGCGTGAGCTGGTCATTTTCGATTATGAAGAACTTGCGGACAATCCCCTGGAAAGAAATCGTGAAGTCCTGCTCGAAACCATTGAAGAGATCTATCATGGATGGCGCTCCCTCAAGCGTTTCGGTTTCATGGAATCCAATAACATGCCGGATTTCGGAATCAACACGCTTGTTCAGCGCGACTCCGATCTCAACGACCTCATTTTAAGAACCTATCGTCTGTACGAAGAAAAGATTCAGGGCCGTCCCAACCTGGTTTACCGTCAGGTACAGGCCGGTACCAATGCCTGCTTCTCTGTGCATCCCGTACGCAATTTCTGGTCTGAAGATTATCTGCAGCTGCGCGCGATCCCGATGATCGACACCGTTATGCTCAGAACCCCGATGATCCTTCATCCGGGCAGCTCGAAACGTACCGGTATGTTTACCGAAACGCAGTACAACCCCCTCGATAATCTGGCAATCAACCCTGAAGAGTGGTTCTGCCTGCCAATCAAAGTCGGTGGCATGCTTTGCCTGGTTTACTTCAACACCAAATACATCGCCCTTGCTCTTTCGATGGTGAACCTGTTCGAGCTGGCAACCGTTGAAGAATCCGAAAAGAAGCCGGAACTGATCATGATCTACGGTAACGAAGACGGATTAAACGAAACCAAGTACTACCACGATAAGGAAAACGACATCTGGATCGGCCGTATCTCCGATCATCCGAGAATGGAATACTTCGGCTACCTCAAAAAGATGGCTCTGACTCTGCACAACCTGGCTCAGATGGAACGCGGCTGGCTGCCGATCCATGGCGCTATGGTCAACATCATCCTCAAGGATGGACGCTCCAAAGGCATCATCCTGATGGGTGACTCCGGTGCAGGAAAGTCCGAATCCATTGAAGCGCTCAAAAGCGTGGGCAAGGATCTGATCAAGGAAGTTCAGGTTGTCTTTGATGATATGGGAACCATCCACGTCGAAGATGGCGTTCCTTATGGACAGGGAACCGAAACCGGTGCCTTCATCCGACTCGATGACCTCGATCCGGGTACTCCGTATAAAGATATGGACCGCTCGATCTTCTTTGCTCCGGAAAACCCGAACTCCCGCATGGTCGTTCCGGCCAGCTCCTACGCCTTCATTACCCGCAACCATCCGATTGACCTGTTCTGCTATGCGAACAACTACACGGATTCCAAAGGCATGAAAGAGCTCGATGTCGAAGATTTCAAGGAGACCTGCAAAGCCGGAACCCGTATGGCTCTGGGCACCACTCAGGAAAAAGGTCTTTCCAAGACTTACTTTGCCAACCCGTTTGGCCCGATGCAGAACCAGGAAGTCTGCGATCCGCTGATTGATGAAGTCATGGGTGTGCTGAAGGATCAGGGCATCTACCTTGGCGAAGTGTATACTCACCTCGGCTTTGACAAAACCAACCGTGCCGGTATTGAAGATGCCGCAAAGGAACTGCTCGCCTTCATCCTTGATGAAAAAGAGGAACAGCCGGCTGCTGATTCAAACGAATCCAGCGAAAATTGATTGAACATTCCCATCCGGCAGCCGGAAATCTGACTGCCGGATTGTTTTTTATCGAAATATAACGGATTTGTATGAATGAATCCGGGGAGTTTGTAGTCTGACTCCTCTTCATGTCACAATGATTTCACCGCAACCGTTGCGGCTTTACGAAAGGAAAAACGATAGTTATGGATCAATTACCACAGATTCCACAGGACGCCATCCAGCCTTCCTACCGGCCGGAAGTTGAACCTGTTCCTGAAAACACTCTGGAAATCAAAGACAGCATGGCTCAATCCTTCCTGCTCATGGCTGGAGGACTGGCCATTACGGCCATCACCAGCTGGCTGACACTTACCAGCGGACTGCTGTTCTATATTTATACGCATGAACTGTTATTTTACGCACTGCTGATTGCGCAGATCGCCGTGGTCTTCACCTTCTCGCTGATGATGAAGAAGGCCAGTACTGCAGCTCTTGGAGGCATGTTTGCCGCCTATGCCATTCTGACCGGCATTTCGCTGACCAGCCTGGCAGTGCTGTATTCGGGCTGGACGCTTTTTATCACCTTTGGCATTACCGCTTTCTACTTCCTGTGCCTGGCCATTGTCGGCTATACCACCAGAAAGAACCTCAGCGGTATTGGCATGGTTTGTCTGACCGGATTGTTTGTGCTGATCATCAGCCAGGTGATCATGATGATCTTCAACTTTGAATGGAGTGCAAGACTCTATGCGATTGTCGGACTGGTTCTCTTTACCGGCATTACCGCATGGGATGTTCAGCGGGCCAAAGTGATTTTCGCCAATGCGGATCAGACCGATATGCCTCGTTCCAAATGGATTCTCTACTTCGCCCTTGAACTCTATCTCGATTTCATCAACATCTTCCTCTATGTGTTAAGACTGGTAGGATCGGGAAGAAAGTAAAAAGTACAACCCATCGAAACACGGGTATTCGCCGGGACCGTCTCCCCGGCTTTTTCTATAATGAAAACAGATATGCATTTGCATCGAAGGGACACCTCACTATGAAAAACCAATTGATTTCCTTTATGAAAAAAGCCCTCACCAGCATGATGGTGCTGTCCATGACTCTGACCATGGCGGCCTGCTCTTCTTCCAAACCTGCAGAAAGCACCTCCGAAAGTAAGGAATATGCTTCGGCTACGGAACTTCTTGGCGCGATCTGGAAGCAGATTCCGGATGATGAAAGCTGGGATACCGTTGGCGGTCTGGGAGACAAACTGACCGACAGCTATCCCGGAGAGTTCGATCTGAACCTTCCGGAAGATATCCGAACCAACTTCAACGTGCCCGATGCGCTCATTGAAGCTTCACAAAGCGGAGCGGGTCTGATGGATATGATGATGGCCAACTACTTTACCGCTTCAGCCTGGATTCTCAAAAGCGGCAGTGATGTCGAAACCCTGAGTAAGGATTGCGAAAAAACACTCAAAGAGACCCAATGGCTTTGCGGTATGCCTGAAAAGTACTCCATCCTTTCTTCCGGAAACAATCTTGTCGTGGTTTATGGATTAAAGGATAAAGTAGACCGCTTTGAAGAGGCTGCTAAAAAGGAACTGCCCGGAGTGAAGATCACTTCCGGTACGTTTGAATAGGACTTTATGGTTTTCAGTTCTCTGACTTTTCTGACCGGCTTTCTGCCGGTTTTTCTGATGGTGTACTTTCTGGTGCCCAAATCCTGGCAAAACGGGGTGCTTCTGTTTTTTTCACTGGCTTTTTATGGCTGGTCATCTCCCGGACTGCTGGTGCTGATCATTTCAGAAATTCTGATTGGCTGGATGGGTGGAATAGGGATAAGTCGGCTTACCGGAAGAAGTCGAAAAGTCGTGTTCCTTCTTTCAATTGGAATCATTATTGGATTGCTTTTCTTCTTTAAATACTGGAACTTCTTCGCGTCACAGATAGCCGATCTTGGCGGTCCGGATTGGGTAATCTCCCGACTGGTACTGCCTCTTGGCATCAGCTTTTATACCTTTCAGATTCTTTCCTATCTGATTGATGTCAAAAATGGACGGGTCAGTGTGCAGAATTCACTGATTCGCTTTGCCCTGTATGTTTCGATGTTCTTTCAGCTGATTGCCGGACCCATTGTTCGCTATTCGGATATGGAAGCGCAACTCGACTGGAAAAACCGAACGGTGTCCATTGAGAAGATCTGGGCGGGCAGTGAACGATTTCTTTGCGGACTGGCCAAAAAGGTGATTCTGGCCAATGGACTTTGGGCCATGATTGAAACCTTCAAAACCTGTCCACAACCCAGTGTTCTTTATTACTGGCTGTATGCACTGGCCGGTACGCTGTTTGTCTATTATGACTTTTCCGGCTATTCAGATATGGCCATCGGTCTGGGCCGGATCTGCGGATTTCAGTTGCCGGAAAACTTTAATTATCCCTTTGCGGCCAGAGACTTTACGAATTTCTGGAGAAGATGGCACATGTCACTGACCGAGTGGTTTCGGGATTACGTCTATATTCCGTTAGGCGGAAACCGAAAAGGCAAGGGTCGACAGATCTTCAACCTGCTGGTGGTCTGGCTGCTGACCGGATTCTGGCATGGAGCAGCCTGGACCTACGTGCTTTGGGGATTGATGTTCTTTGTATTGCTGGTGGTGGAGAAGTTTGTTCTGCCAGAAAGATGGGTGAAAAGCCCGATCTATACGGTCTTTTACTGGATGATTCTGCTGATCTCCTTTTGTCTGTTTCTTTCCAATTCACCTGCTCAGTTTGGAGTAGAGCTGAAGTCGCTTTTCACAGGGAATGGACTGCCTCTTTCCAGCTCATGGACGATCTACGCTCTTCTTTCCAATCTGGTACTCCTGGGAATTTCGCTTTTCGGTCTGTTCCCAATCGGCAAACGGATCTGGCATCGTCTGACGGATCAGAGCTGGGGTGGATGGATCAGCGTGATCGTCTGTACCCTGATTCTGGTGATGTGTATTGGCTGGCTGGCTTTGGGAACGTTTAATCCGTTTCTCTATTTCTCGTTTTAGGAGGCGCCATGAAAAAGAAAATATCCATATTGGGCATTGCGCTGCTGGCTTTGATTCTGGCGTTCTTTTCGATCGGTACCTGGACCAGTAAAGAGACGGTTTCCAAAGGGGAACGAAGGCAGCTGGCCACTCTGGAAAAACCGAGTGCAGATAATATTCTGGATGGAGAATTTCAGAATTCGATCGAAGACTATCTTTCGGATCATCTTCCGCTTCGAAGTGAGCTGCTTTCAGCTCATTCGTGGATGATGAAAAACCTTTTTGGAGCGCTCGATGATTCCGGGATTGTTCTCAAAGATGGAAGTCTGATTGCGGTGGAACGAGAGATGGATTCTGAATCTCTGGAACATGCCGCCAGGATTTTTTCGGACATTCTTCAAAACGATCTTTCCGGAACTTCCTGCAAAGTCTATTTCACGATGATTCCGGACAAGTCGTATTTTCTTCAAAAGGATGAGTATCTGAACATGGACTATGACCTGTTCATGAGCGAGGCGAGAAGATGTTTTGAAGGCATGGAAGAAATCCCGATTGCCGATACCCTTGCTTTATCCGACTACTATTTCACGGATCCTCACTGGAGACAGGAAAATCTGCTGGAAACTGCGAACAGGCTGGCATCCGCCATGGATGTTCAACTTCTTGAAGACTACACGCTACAGACAATGGTGAAGGATTATTTGGGCCAGACCGGGGGTCGAACCGGACTGAAAGGAAAAAAAGATTCCATTCAGGTATTGTGGAATGAATCGATGAAGGACTGGAGTGTTTATCGCTATGACACCGGAAAGCCGGTTAAATCCGAGATTTATGATCCTGCCAAAGCAGAAGGTCGTGATCCCTATGAAGTCTTCCTTTCTGGCCCGACGGGCATGCTTGAAATCGACAATCCCAACGGACCCAAAGACAGGGAACTGATCGTGTTTACCGATTCCTATGGCCTGTCCCTGACTCCGCTGCTGGCTTCCGGATATTCGAAAACCACGCTGATCGATCTGCGAAATCTGCCCCACTACCGACTCAAACAGGTCATCGACTTTGATGATCAGGATGTCCTGTTTGCGTATTCGACCTCGGTGCTCAACGCTTCGCAAACCCTCAAGTAAAAACACAAAACCGAAAAAAGAGCTGAAAACTCTTCAGTCTCTGCACTGAAAAAGGCGACCCGCAAAAGGTCGCCTTTTTGGTCTGATTGAAAATGACCAGTAAAGATATTTCCCAATATTCGCTTCACTTTTTAAAACTTAATCTTCGCATTGAGGACAGAGAACTTCAGCGAGAGCAAAGTCCTCTGTCTGGATGGGTCGAAAGAGGTGTTGAGGGTAATCGAAAGATGTACAATTCTGGTCATCTTTCGATTACCCAAAACAGACCACTGAACTTTACCGGTAGCAAACGAAAACTGATGTGAACAAAATGACAGTTTCCGAACCGGAAGAGCCGGATTCGTTTTAACATTCGAGCAGGTCTGTTTATGCGAAAAAAGAAAAAGCTGCATTTCCAGGTGATGGAAATCGTTCTGGAACATACAGCTTTCTGAAAGGATTAACCGTGCCTATGACACACACGGTAAATCAAACATTTACCCAACTCCTATTATGTCTTCACTCGGAATATATTCAAGTCAGTTTCTGTGGCATTCAGTTATGCCAATAAAAAACACTCCGGAAAGTATCCGGAGTGCTGATCTTCAAGGTGGTGGGAACGGAGGGAATCGAACCCTCACGGGCGCAATGCCCGACGGATTTTAAGTCCGTTGCGTCTACCAGTTCCGCCACGATCCCACAAAAAGATAAAAAAAATGGAGGTTCCGGTCGGAGTTGAACCGACGATCACAGAGTTGCAGTCTGTTGCCTTAGCCACTTGGCTACGGAACCAAAGGATTCTTTTTTTTAATGCCTGTTCATGATAACAGAACATGAAAATTCATTCAAGAGAAATTCAATTTCCTGTTTCGAAGTTGCTTCGGGATGGATGAGCTTTCGGTCAGGGAATGATACAATTCTCGAGGAATTACGGATGATGATTGTAGAAAAGCGGGGAATTCTTCATGTATGAGTTCTGGCATAAAATTCTGGAAAATAAAAAAATGTCTCTGACCTGGTCGCTGGTCAAGGTGATTGTCTCAGCATTCATGCAGGCATTTGTCATGCAGGTGTTCATGAATCCCTGCAACCTGATTTCCGGTGGCTTTACCGGTATTTCGCTGTTCATCAGCCGTATTGGAGCAGCAATGGGCATGGACTGGCCGGTTTCGATGTTAATCATTCTGCTTAACGTGCCGGTCGCACTGTTCTGCTGCAAGGCGATCTCAAAACGATTTGTTCTGCTTTCCAGTGTGCAGTTCGTTCTGGTGTCCGTGTTCCTGGATCTGTTTAACTTCCAGCCATTCTTTTATGACATCACGATCAATCTGCTGTTTGGAGGCATTCTCTGGGGAGCAGCCGCTTCTCTGGCTTTAACGGCAGGCGGATCTACCGGGGGCAGTGATTTTATCGCCCAGTACGTGGCCAATAAAATCCATCGGTCGATTTTCAACATCGTCTTCTATTGCAACTGCGCCATGTATATCGCCTATGGTTTCAGCTTTGGCTGGATCTATTGTGCATATTCGATCATTTTCCAGTTCCTTTCGACGACGGTCATTAACAAGACCTATAAACGTTATCAGCGCGTCACCATTGAAATCACAACGCAGGAACCGGATAAGATTACCGAAGCCTTCATGCATACCGTTCGCCATGGCATGTCGATTATCGAATGTGTCGGCGCCTATAAGCATCAGCGTTATTACCTTTGCCGGTCGACCATTTCCGCTTTTGAGTTGCAGATGGTCTGTCACGCGGTGGAAAAAGCCGATCCGCATTGTCTGATCAACGTCTTCCAGTCATTGAGCTTTCATGGCAACTTCTTCCAGAAACCAATTGAATAGAATGCAGGCCGGGTTTTCCCGGCCTTTAATATGATAAAACAACGGTATAATTCACAAACCATCTTTGTTATAATAGCGATTGCGAAAGGAGGATTCCGTGAAAAAGATTTCCGACAGACACAGACAGAACCGAACCGAACGGACCATTTCCGGACGCATTCTGGTTCTTGCGATCATTATCGTCGCCCTCTTTTTGGGCCTTGCCGTCCGTCTTGTTGACCTTCAGGTCATTGAACATGGCAGCTATGTCCAGAAACAGGATGATTACACCTCCATCAAGCAGTACACCTCGGCTCCGCGAGGTCAGATTTACGATGTCAAAGGACGCGTACTGGCCAAAACGGTGCCCTGTCACAATATTATTTACATCACACCAAACAACGTGAATTACGAAGATTCCATGATTTATGCCGACCGCGTCGGCGAGGTCTTCCACCTTTCGATGGATGACTTCACTCCTTCCGAGCAGAAAGAAGCTTATCTGACCATGCTTTCACAGCTCGATTCCACAGATCCCAACTACAACGGATACAACCTGCTCGAAGATGATGAGCTCGCAGAACTCAATGCGGGAACGATGACCAATGCCCGTCTTCATTCGCTGCAGTTTTCCAGAATCACCGATGAAATGATCGAACAGGCAGATCAGCGTAGCCTGAAGGCTGCAGCTATTTACAACCGAATGATTGCCAACGCTTCGACCGGCCAGGCTTCGGTCATTGCCGAAGACGTGGATGATGCCGATGCAGCTTATCTGATTGAACACAAGACGGAATTTCCGGGCTTTGATATCGATCTGAATGGCTGGAAAAGGGAATACCCCTATGGAGAATCGCTCTCCGATGTTCTGGGCAGCGTATCGACTTCCACTGAAGGTCTTCCGGATTCTCTGGCCGATGAATATCTGGCCAAGGGATATCAGTACAATGCGCAGGTCGGTAAGTCCGGACTGGAATATCAGTACAACGATATCCTGACCGGTACCGATGAAATCGCAAAAATCACCTATGATTCCAACGGTCTGGCCCATAAGGAAATCCTTCAGCCGGCCGTGAAGGGACATGATATCTATCTGTCTGTAGACATTGAACTGCAGCAGTCGCTTGATGAGATTCTCAAAAGCACGCTGGAAGAATATGCCTATACGAAAAACCGTGAGGATTTCGGATCGCTGTTCATGGCTCTCGAAAATCCCAACACCGGAGACATTCTGGCCCTGTCCGGTTATCTGATGGACAAGGACACCCGACAGCTGACCTATTATGCTTCGGGCAACTATACCAGCCTGATCAACCCGGGAAGCTGTGTGAAGGGTGTGACGGTTTATATGGGGGAATCGGAAGGCGTCATCAGTGAAGGTGAAGTCATTGTCGATGAGCCGATGAATATCGGTGGGGAACTGTTTGCTTCCTTCCAGAATCATGGCGCTGTGGATGATGTCGAGGCCCTTTCCGTATCTTCCAATATTTACATGTTCACCATCGCCATGCGTCTGGGTGGTTATCAGTATGAAGAAGGCGCACCACTGTCCATTTCGGATGTCAGCGGCACGCTCAACAAGATGCGAAACTACTATTCGCTCTTTGGTTTGGGAAATGCGACCGGATTGGATGTTCCCAATGAAGTCAGCGTATACGCCGGTGGAAACAATACCCCGGGCATGGTACTCAACTATGCCATCGGCCAGCTGGACATGTATTCCGTGGTCCAGATGGTTCAGTATGCTTCAGTAGTGGCGACCGGCGGAAAGATGTATCAGCCTCGCTTCTATCAGTATTCGATGGAAGTGAATGGAGATCAGGTCTACGACCTCAATGAAGTGACGCTGAAAAACGAACTTCCCGACAGCAACAAAAGCCATCTCGAACGCGTACAGCAGGGATTTGCCGCCTGCGTGGCTTCGGGTAACTGCTTCGATGATCTGAAGAATATGGACATTGAAGTGGCTGCCAAAACCGGAACCGCCGAGGTTGGTGAGGATACGACCGCAAACCTCATTGGTTATGCCCCGGTTCAGAATCCATCGGTTGCTTTTGCCTGCTCGGCACCGATCTCTTCGGTCAACTCGCAAAACGTTGCTCGTAACATCTGTGCTGACCAGGTTACCGGTAAGGTCCTGCGCAAATACTTCGAACTCTATCCGGAAAACGCACAATAGCTGACCAATCAGCACGATGAGGAGCGGTTGAAAGCCGGATTCCGGTTGTGCTATAATCGGTCAGGTGAAGTACAAGGAGGCCAGACTGTGAGAGACCGTATTACTTTCAAGTGCTCTGTCTGCGGCGAAGAAAACTATATCGGCACTCGGAATAAGAAAAAGCATCCCGAGCGCATGAATATTAAAAAATACTGCCCGAAATGCAACAAAATGACCGAGCATAAAGAGAAGAAATAATCGCTGCGATCAAAGCTTCGCAGCTTTTTTTATTTTCGAACGGCATCTGAGAACCTTCAGATGCCGCTTTTGTTTATCATGAAGGAAAAGAAGAAAACTCTTCGGAAGGTGAACATTATGATGGAAGTAATCTGCAAACCTGTTGGCCCCGTACAGGCCAACTGCTATATGGTCCTTCAGGACGGACACTGTCTGGTCATTGATCCGGGCGATGATGCGCAAATGCTCGACCAGATGCTCAAAGCCATGAACGTTACCGTGGATGGCATCGTGCTGACTCATGCGCATTTCGACCATATCGGCGCGGTAGACAAGCTGATCGAAATCTATGGTGTAGACGTTTATGTCAATGCCGCGGAATTCGATTTCCTCTCCAAACCGGAAGCCAATTCCTCCGGACTCTTTGAAGGCATCGATCGCATGTCACTGAAAGCCAAACCCGTGGAACTGAAGGAAGGCGCAAACAGAATCGGTACTTTTGATGTGACCGCTTATTATGCACCCGGACATTCTGCCGGATCGACGATTCTGGAAATCGGTGACAACCTCTTTACCGGGGATGTCCTGTTCTATGAATCGATTGGTCGTACAGATCTGCCTTCAGGCAGTGCAGAACAGATGAGAGATTCGCTGAACTTCATCAAATCCCTCAAAAAGAACTACACCGTCTATCCGGGACATGGTCCTTCGACAACTCTCGATTACGAGAAAACCCATAACCCTTATCTGATGTACAACCTGATTTAGTCAGAAGCTTTCCAGCATCGATAAAGGCTCAAGCATCATCTGATAAACACTGAGCGCGAGAATTCCGACAAAGCCGTATGCGACAAGCAGCACGCTTTTCGAGAATTTCTTCGCGCTTTTTTCAAGTTTCATCAGCGCATTTTTCTGATAGACCCCCATCATTCTCGAAAGGGATTGCGATTGCATGCCCAGCACAAACAATCGGACAAAAGACGGGTCCAGTCGAGGATCGCTTTCAAGAATCGATTGCATCGATTTTCCTCTTTTGAGCTTTCTGGTCCATTGATTCACCAGCATGGCACAAAAAGGAAAGGATTTCCCATCACTCATCAGCTCCAGACTTTCACGGGTCGAAAGATCACGCTGGCTTAAAGCTTCAAATAAGGAAGCACACTGCAAACAGGTCAGCGTTTTCATCACCGGAAAGAGAAAGAACAGAAAAGAGAGTCCGGACAGTCGATCCGGTATAACCAACATAGCCCCTAAAGCGATGGTTACAATCAGAGCAAGCACCCAGAAAAGGGCGCAGATGATTTTCAGCAGTGAAAGAATCGGCAGCTCGGAAGAGGTTCCCATACTCATCATTGGCATAATGGCCTCGGAAAAGATCCAGACCAGAACGGTCGAAAAAGCCATGATGACTAACGGATACAGACAGGGCTGAACCAGTTTGTCCATGAGTGCCTTCTGACTGGCCTGAAGTTTTTTATGAACCGCAAGGGCCTCGGTCAGCGAAAAGATTGAACAAAGCCTGCCCAGAGTTCGTGTCTTTCCATCTTTTTGATGAAGAGCAATCTGTCCAAACGAAGTTCCTGAACTTAGCTGCCTTAAAATCGTGTCACTTTCTTTAAATGAAAGCTCAACCGCATCCGAAAAAGGCAGTCCGCTTTCTACCAGCAGGGAAAAGATTTCCAGTTCCTCTTCATTGATCAGTCTGCTGGATTTGAGCGAGACAGGTTTCGAAAGAAAGTCCCGGAACTGCTTCCAGCGGGTGTTCGAAGAGGTTTTTGATATCTTCTTCGTTCCAGATTTCATAAACAGCCTCCCTGTGATTTCTATGATGGATCAGCCGACAGACAAAGATGCCTTTTAATACCATTCGCAGCTCTTCCATCGGCAGTCCCAGATCCTTTAATCGACCAATACATTCCGCTCCACTGGCACAATGAAGCGTCGTCAAAACAAAATGGCCGGTCAGCGAACCTCGAAGCGTCATTCTGGCTGCATAGGCACTTCGACATTCCCCGAAAAAGAGAATATCCGGATCATGACGCATCAATTCTTCAATTCCACGCTCATATGTAATTCCGCGTGCTTCGCTGACCTGGATCTGAACCATATCGGGTTCATGAATTTCGATGGGATCCTCAAGAGTCACGATCTTGCGACTGGACTGAGAAAGAATTTCATTAAGCAAAGCGTGAATCGCCGTCGATTTGCCCGATCCGGTCGGACCGCAGCTAATCACCAGTCCGTGTTCAATCTGTGTAAAACGGAGCAATCGGCTGATGGCTTCCTTGCTTGAAGTCAGCTTGTGAAGGGGAAAGGAATGGGAAGAATGAAGAAGGCGAAGGACACCTGTAGAAAGTGAATCTGTCGTCATCATCGAAAAGCGACATTCCACCATCGATCCATCGTTCAGCTTCTGGCTGAATTCTCTGGATTGCGGAGTATACGGAGAACAGAGATCCATCCCTGCTCGAAACTTGAGATATTCCAGAAAGTCCGCATGGAAAAGATCCTGATCCAGGACTTCAAGACCAAAGGGCGTTCGAAATTCGATTCGAAGACGATTTCCATTCTGAATGAGGTGAATATCGCTGGTCTGCTTTCGCAAAGCCAGTTCAATCAACAGTCTGCATAAGGTTTCCATAAGCTTCATCTGTCTTTACGAAGAGAATCTCGAAAAGGAAACCGGCCAGACAGTAAGAGGTTGTGAAGCGAAGGCAATGAAAAAGGGAAGAGCCTTCTTTACGGCTCTTCCCTGGTGAGTTCGGATATCATGTATTGTTTCGAAAGATTTCAATTGTCCTTGGCATTCCGTCTGTTGAATTTCAATTTCGGGCAGCTTTGGTTGATCCGTCTGATGTTCTCGCTCCTCCTGATCGTTTTGTTTCCTTTCTTTACAGGAAACTCTGATCTCCATTTTCGTCTTACAGTCTGACTGCGTCCTGTGCCTGCCAGCTGTGTGCGGAAGTATTGTCTGTTCTCGTCCCTTTTGCAGTGTCTTTACCATCCCGGGGCTGACGATTTAAGAGTTCACCACTGACTGTCGCGGATATCCGCTGCTTTTTCACTTGAAGCCTTTATCAATGGCCCTCACCCGAATGTTTCCTGTAAAGCCTGCACGGAGCAATTATTCCCGAGGGAACCATCTTCGCTGGATCGTGCTTTTTTCTGGGTTTTTTCTGGTTGATTTTTACGTCTTGACTGACGCTTTCGTCGATATCCTTTTTTCACCTCACCTTTGGAGGAATCTTCCTTCCTCCTGCACCTGTAGGATATCAGAGTATTTTGAGGCTTTGGGGATTGTGACCTGTTTTGACGCTAATCTGTCCTGATTGGAAAATCACAGAAAAATCGCTCCATTATTCATGAATGCGGATACAAAACAGAGATTGCGAAAGATGTAAATTTGAATATAGTTAAAACTGTAAGCGATTACAGGGTGCTGATTATACAGAACGATGTACACCCCACTTCCTGAAAAAGGAAGAATGAGGAAAGAATGGAAAATCACAAGACCTATAAACGACTGGTCGATTATGTACGCAAACGAGTTATGGAAGGCCGGCTCAAGCCGGGAGACCGTCTGCCTACGGAAAGGGAACTGGCTGTACAGCTTCAAATCAGCCGAAACTCCCTGCGAGAGGGAATGCGGCTGCTTGAAAATATTGGGATCATTACCTCGATTCAGGGCTCCGGAAACTACCTGTCCGGCAATTTCAACGAGACGATGGCCGAAATGCTGTCATTCATGTATTTCATCAAAGGCATGGATGAACAGCAGATTACCGAATTTCGATGGGCGATAGAAAGAGAAGCCCTGCCGTTAGCCATTGAGCGAATCACTGCTCAGGAAAAGACGGATCTTCAGCAGTTGCTGGATCTTCTGATCAATGCGCAGGACGAATCCCTTCAGATCGACTATGACCGAAGGCTGCACTCCCTGATCATTCATGCCAGCCGCAACGATCTGCTGATTTCCAGCTATGATGCTCTGACCGGTTTCATGGATACATATATCCAGTCCATGCGACGAAAGATCATTCGGAAAATGAACGACCGGAAAATGCTGGAAAAAGCGCATGAAAACCTGGCGCTGGGTGTGATTGAAGGAGATTTGAAAAAAGCGCTGACCGGACTGAAAAACCACTACACCTATATCAATCTGTAAATTAAAGCGGTCGTCTTCGAAGCATGAAGACGACCGCTTTGATCAGTTTGGGGATAAGGGACAAAATTCGGTTATTTCCACAAACCGCTCTGCTGGATGCGGTTTGCAGCTTCTGCGACTTCTTCGTCGCTTCGAACCAGAGCCAGACGGACAAAACGCTTGCCCTGCACACCAAAGCTTGAACCGGAATTGACCAGAACACCGGTCTTTTCCAGCAGATCATTCATGAAATCCAGAGAATCTTCATAGCTATCCGGGATCGGTGCCCAGACAAACATCGTCGATTTCACCGGATCAATCGACCATCCTGCCTGCTTGAATGCATCGATCAGAAACTCTGCTCGCCGTTTGTATTCATCACGAACTTCGTGTGCAAATTCTCCGGATTCTCTTAAAGCAGCCAGAGCGCCTTTATGAACAGGAGAGAAACTCTGGAAATCGATCGTATTCATCAGCTTGGAATACGCCTGAACCATCTCGGCATTACCGACCATGACTGCCATTCTCGCTCCGCCCATGGAATAAGCTTTGGAAAAGGAATTCAGCTCAATACCGATTTCTTTGGCTCCCGGATAGGACAGAAAGCTTTTGCCTTCCTGACCGGTGAAGATCAGTTCGCTGTAGGCATTGTCATGCAGGATGAGAATGTTGTGCTTTCGAGCAAACTCGATGAGCTTTTCATAGAACTCGTCATTGGCAATCGCTCCGGTTGGGTTGTTGGGATAGGAAACGATCATCAGCTTCGCTTTATCCGCAATTTCGTCAGGAATGTCGTTGAAATCAATCAGATAGTCGTTCTCTTTTTTCATGGGAACAAACCAGGGTTCAGCGCCCGCTAAAACCGGAGCGAACCGGTAGATCGGATAACAGGGATCGGGGACAATGACCAGATCTCCCGGATCACAGACTGCACACGGAAAATGACTTAATGCTTCCTGGGATCCTTTTAAAGGGAAGATCTCATCTTTTTCAAGAGTTACCCCAAAGCGGTCCTGGTACCATGCTTGCAACGCTTCGATGAGTTCTTCGGAAGGTTGGAGAGTGTATTGATAAGCTTCGTCCTGCAACGCGGCATTGGAAATCGCGTTTTTTACCGCATCGCAGGGAGGAATATTGGACGAACCGATCGAGAAGTCGATGACGTTCTTGCCGGTCTTTTTTGTATACGCGTCTTTGGCTGCATTCAGATCAGAAAAAGAAGGAGTTTTGATCTGAGCAACCCGTTGAGATGAAATCGTCATGAAAGATACCTCATTAATCTGATGTTGAAAATTATAGACGCCTGTTTACATTGAGATGAAAAAATGGCCATTTCCACTCAAAATTCGACTCGAAAACTCATACAAACCGGACGATTCCTGAAAAGAAAAAGACCTCGTCATCAGACAGAGGCGTTGTTGGATAACGATCAGAGACCGGCTGCCGCAAGAGCTGCTTTATAGTCCGGTTCGTGAGAAACTTCGTCGACGTATTCGACATGAACAAGTTTGCCGTCTTCATCAGTAACGAAGACCGCACGTGTCAGCAGGCCATTCTCTTTCATCAGCGTGCTGGTCTTTCTGGCAAAATCGTGGTCTTTGTAGTCGGAATAGGTATGAACGGTTTCGTTTCCTTCGGTTTTGTTCCATCTGGCCAGCGCAAAGGGAAGGTCCATGGATACGGACATCGCTTCGACATCATCATGACCTTTTAATGCGTTCATAAATTTAGCCAGCTCGAGCGAACAAACGCCGGTATCGGGACTCGGTACTGCGAGGATGATTTTCTTTCCTTTCTGTTCCATGGGATGGACAGGATTGAGATCGAGATCGATCACTTCAAAGTCCGGCATCATCATTCCAGCCTCAAGTGGTTTTCCTTCAAGTTTTACCGGATTTCCTAAAAATGTAGTCATATTTGATTACCTCTTCTTTCAGTCTAGAGGGAAGTACAGAAAACGTGCTATGAGTTGACCGGATCCCATGACATCACATTAACCTTGCCATCAGCACCGATTCGTCCCCCGTAACAGGAATGACTGACTCTTCTTTTATTTCGAAGGGAAAGATGAGAATCCAGAGGACAGATTTGCGAATCATCTCGTATGACCCTTTGGAGGTATTCATATGGAACAGAAACAGAAGAATGGTTTTACGATTCTCGAAATGATGGTGGTCATGCTGGTGATTGCCATCCTGCTGCTGATCACGCTGCCCAATATCCAACAAAAAGAGAAGATCATTCGAGCCAAGGGCTGTGAGGCACTGATTGAGATCGTCAATTCCCAGATCATGCTTTACGAAATCGATGAGGAAAAGACGCCCACAAGCATCAGTCAGCTGATGGCCAAAGGGTATCTCAAGGAAGGTCAGGATCGTTGCCCGGACGGTTCAAAGGTATCCATTCATGATGGTCAGGCCGTGCATTGAATCTGATCCCAAAAGATCCGTAAGAAACGGATTTACCGTGATGGAGATGCTTATCGTGATGCTGATTGTCGGAATCCTGATGAGCATGGGAGTCAATCGGACTCCCTCAGCATCACTGAATCTTTTCATGAAACAGCTTCAATCGGCCATACTGACCGAACAGTTTGGGGCTTTTGAAGAAAGAGAAAAGCGACAGGTTCGAATCGACCGACATTCCTTTAAGGGCGATGCAATATTCTTTGACTATCCCCAGGGGATTACCTGCAGCCCACTGACCGTTTCCTATAACGCCAGAGGCAATATTGCCAAAGCCGGTACGGTCAACTGCTCTGATGGACATCATTTTGGAAAGCTTGTTTTCCAGATCGGGGCCGGTCGAGTGAGACTGGAGATGGAATCATGAAAAAGGAAAGATCAAAGGCCAATGGATTTCTGGTGGGCGAGATGCTTCTGGCTTTGCTGGTGGTGGCCATCAGCGCACTGCTGATCGAAGGTGGAGCAAAAACGCTTGTCCGTCTTTATGAGCCGTTCTGGATGGTGAGATGAAGCGCATTAATCACAAAAAGACCAATGGTTATACGCTGATTCAAACACTGTTGGCCTTATTGGTCTGCTCGATCTGCGCGCTGATTCTCTCGCTTCAGGCCAGTGCCTTACGAAAAATGAGTTGTGTTTCTCCTCCTTTGCAGGAAGAATTTGCGATTCTTCAGATTCGGGAGATGGCCATGCTGGCCAATGCGATTGATGTGGAAAACGGAGTGCTGATTCTTGATCAGGGAAGAAGGGAAGAGCGCCTTGCGCAGGATGGGAAACGACTGGTCAAGCGTCCCGGATATGAGATCCTGATGGAAGGTGTGGATCAGGCCCGGTTTCAAAAGCGGTCGGGTAAGGGCATTGAGCTGGTTGTCGAAATCGACGGACGAAAGGAGACCGTTTTGATTGCCGAAAGTCAGGACTGAAACCATAAAAAAGAATGGCTATATTCTCGAACCGGTACTGATCTTCTTTTTGCTGGGGATGATGGTCTGCGCCTGGATTTCGATGATGGCCATGGAGAAGCGAGAACTGAACAAAGCCGTCGTTCGAAGTGATTTTGATCTGAAGGTCATTGAGCAGGCCAAAGAGCGGGCATTGGAACTCTCCTGGCTAAAAAGATGCCATCTGGAAAACTCTGAAGGATGGATGGAAAGTATTGAGGTGGATGGAATTTCAGTGGACCTGATCAACCGAAAAACCTGTCTGGAATCCCGATATCGACAAAAAGGAAAGACGTATTCGATTCTGTTGTTTTACGACGAACAGGGAATTGTCAAAGTGGAATATGAATAGAAAGAGCGGAGAGAAATTTTCCGTTCTTTTTGTGTTTTTGTGGGAAGAAAACCGATAGAAATCCGAAATGAATCCGCTTTCAGCTGGTTTTGAGTTAACGCCGACAAACTTTTCCTTTCGAAATCGGTTAGCTGGAGTAAACTGTCTATAGAAGTTAGTTCATCTGAACTAACAATCAGGAGGCAGATCATGAGACCTTTAATTTTCGCTGAACCTGATGAACAGGTCACGATTCAGAAAGTCACCGGAAAGGATGCGGTTCGCAGCCATTTATCTCATCTGGGCCTGACCGAAAACGAAACGGTATCGATCAAGCAGTCGATTAACGGAAATCTGATTGTGGAAGTCAAAGGTGTGCGAATTGCGCTCGATTCTTCACTGGCTCGAAGAATCATGATCTGAAACTGAACATCTGGAGGAAACAAGAATGAGAACACTCAAAGAGCTCAGGCCCAATCAACGGGCCAGGGTGGTCAAAATTCATGGATCCGGAGCGCTCAAGCGCCGAATCATGGATATGGGCGTAACGAAAGGGACTGAATTTCTGGTCCGCAAAACCGCGCCTTTCGGAGATCCGGTGGAGATCAACATCCGTGGATATGAACTCACGCTGCGAAAGGAAGAAGGATCGATCATTGAAGTTGAAGTGATCGATGAGAAAGGACAGGGTAACGGACATGATTAGAATTGCGCTGGCAGGGAACCCCAACAGTGGAAAAACCACACTGTTCAATGCACTGACCGGTTCCAATCAGTATGTCGGAAACTGGCCTGGCGTTACGGTAGAAAAAAAGGAAGGAAAACTGAAAGACAACAAGGAAGTTGTGATTCAGGACCTTCCGGGTATCTATTCCTTATCTCCATATACTCCCGAAGAAGTGGTATCGAGAACCTATCTCGTTCACGATCGTCCCAATGTGATCATCAACATCGTTGATGCATCCAACCTGGAGCGAAACCTTTATCTGACCAGTCAGCTGCTGGAGCTGAATCTGCCGGTGGTCATCGCGCTGAACATGATGGATGTCGTTCGAAGCCGAAAGGATACCATCGATGCCAAAACGCTCTCCAAACGTCTGGGTGTACCGGTTGTGGAAATCAGTGCAGCCAACGGCGAGGGCATTAGTGATCTGAAAGCCACCGCGATCAAAGCCGCCGCCAAAGAGCAGACTCCGAATGTTCAGGAATTCGACCCGACCGTGGAAAAAGCCATCAGCCGGATTGAAAAGCTCATTGAACCCACTGATTTTGCACGCTGGAAAGCCATTAAGGTCATCGAATCTGATGAAAAGGTCATCGAAGAACTGAAGCTTTCCGCTTCCGCAAACAAAACGATCGAAGAGATCCGCGATGGACTGGAAAAAGAATTCGATGATGATGGCGAAAGCATCATTACCGATCAGCGCTATCAGTGGATTGCCGATACGCTCAACGGCGTTTATCAGAAAAAAGAAACGCATACGCTGACGATCTCCGATAAGATTGACCGGATTGTCACCAACCGCTGGCTGGCCATTCCGATCTTCCTGGGCGTCATGGCGATTGTTTACTTTATTGCCATTACCGCGGTTGGAACTCCGCTGACCGACTGGGTCAACGATGTCCTTGTTGCCGAATGGGCACAGGGCGGTATGACAACCTGGCTGGAGTCGATCGGAGCCAGTGAAGGTATTATCTCGCTGGTTGTTGATGGTATCATCGGCGGTCTGGGCGCTCCTCTTGGATTCCTGCCGCAGATGGCGGTGATGTTCCTTTGCCTTTCCTTCCTGGAAGACTGCGGTTACATGAGCCGAATTGCATTTATCATGGACCGGATCTTCCGTCGCTTCGGACTTTCCGGTAAGTCGTTTATTTCCTTCATGATCTCTACGGGCTGCGGTATTCCCGGAATCATGGCTTCCCGTACTATAGAAGAAGAAAAAGACCGTCGAATGACGATGATTGTCACCACCTCGATGCCCTGTGGCGCCAAGCTGCCGATCATTGCCATGATCGCCGGTGCAATTATTGGAACCGACAGTGCATGGTGGATTGCCTGGGCGACCTATATCTTTGGTATTCTGGCCATTATCCTTTCCGCATTGATCCTCAAACACACTCGCATGTTTGCAGGTAAACCGGCTCCCTTTATCATGGAGCTTCCGGCTTACCACTGGCCCAAGGTGACGAACGTACTTCGTCAGACCTGGGAGAGATGCTGGCACTTCATCAAGAAGGCCGGAACCATCCTGTTTGCATGCTGCGTAGTTACCTGGTTTTTGATCACTTACGGATTCGGACCTGATGGCTTTGGCATGGTCGATGTACAGGATTCGCTGCTCGCTTCCATTGGTGGAGCCTTCTCCTGGATCTTTGCTCCTCTTGGATGGGGCAACTGGCAGGCGACTGCGGCAAGCCTTTCCGGATTTGTGGCCAAGGAACAGATCGTCGGCACGATGGGTGTGCTGGTCAATGTAGCGGATGACACCGGATCTGATCCTGCTCTGTGGCAGGCGGTTATGGTGATGTTCCCCAATGCCATTGCGGCAGCTTCCTTCCTGCTGTTCAACCTGCTCGACGCCCCCTGTCTTGCAGCCATCTCGACTCTGATTAAAGAGATGAATTCGAGAAAATGGTCCTGGTTTGCGATTGGCTGGCAGATGTTCTATGCATGGACAATGGGCCTGATGGTTTACCAGTTCGGTTGCCTGATCGCCTATGGAACCTTCGGTTTCTGGACGCTGATTGCGGTACTGATTCTTTGCTGGTATCTGTACATGATCTTCAAACCGATGCCTTCCTCTGAAAAATCTGTACGCAACACGATTAAGCCGGCAGGAGCCAAGGCTTAATCAGCTTCAATAAGTTTAAGCAAGTCTGATCTATCTTCATTCCTTCTGAAATCAAAACATTCAAACGCAAAGAAAGCGGCAGACGAATTCTTTCCGGAATTCCACCTGCCGCTTTTTCGTTTGGATACAGTTGTAAGTCTACTTCTGGCTACGCTTGGGTTATCGGCTATGCTGGAAAGAAGAAAGGGGATTAGAGGAAAAATCGCCCATGGACTCTGTTCAAACTGCTGATAGAGGGACGGCCTGATGTGATCCGGAGTGATCTTCCTTCTCCAATCAAAACCTTTAAACATAAAGAAAGCGACAGGCGGATTCCTTTGGGAATTCCATCTGTCGCTTTTCGCTGTGGATAAGAATGAAGTTTACTGAGCGGCTTCGACCAGTTTGTCGGTTTTGCCAAAAAGAATGAAGCCGATCACAAAGAGAATCGCCAGAGCGCCAACCGCAATGTTCTGCTGACCGGTCAGCTGAGTAACGATACCGACTAAAGTTGTGCCCAGAAAGCTTGCACCTTTACCGGCGATATCATACAGACCGAAGTATTCTCCGGACTGATCAGCCGGGATGATTCGGGCAAAGTAGGAGCGGGATAGCGCCTGAATGCCACCCTGGAAGCAGCCTACCGCAAATGCAAGAATCCAGAACTGCCAGATCGAGTGCAGGAACAGAGCAAATACCGCAATGCAGAAGTAAGCCGCGATGCCAACCCGGATCAGTTTTCCTACCGACTGCGTTTTGGACAGAGAGCCAAAGAGAATGGCAGAAGGGAAGGCGACGATCTGAGTCAGAAGCAGCGCAAGAAGCAATCCGGTCTGGCTTAAACCCAGCGAAGTGCCATAGGCCGTAGCCAGGTCGATGATCGTATAAACACCATCAATATAGAAGAAGAAGGCAAGAATAAACCAGAAGACCTTTTTGTCTTTGGTGATGTCTTTGAGGACTTTGCCAAGACGACCGAAGGTCTGATGAACGATTCGTCCGGAACGAGCGGTGGAATGTTTCTGTTTATAGCTGATGGCCAGAGGCATCGTAAAGAGCACCCACCAGCCGGCATTGATCATGAATACCAGAGTCATGATCACCGTCATGGAAAGACCAAGGTTTTCCTGACCGAGAATCAGGCCGAGAGAAACGAGGAAGGGAATGCAGGAACCCAGATAACCCCATGCATATCCGCGAGAGGAAACCATGTCCATCTGATCCTCATCGCAAACATCAATCAGCATCGAATCATAGATCACCAGAGAGATGTTGTAGAGAATCTTGGCAGCGATAAAAAGAACGAGGAATCCCAGCCACTGACCCGGGAAGGTAAAGCAGAACAGGCAGGCTGCACCGCCCAGCGCACTGATCAGAAAGATCCGCTTTTTATGACCGGGAAAGTCAGCCAGCGTACCGAAGATCGGACCCGCAAAAGCGGTGATGACGGTGGCAATACTTGCCGCATAGGACCACCAGGTCAGATATTCTGTTTCAGACAATCCACCGGCAGTAGCCAGAGAGTTGAAATAGATCGGGAGGACGGAAGCAATTAAAAGAACAAACGCAGAATTGCCGACATCATAGAGGATCCATTTCATGTCCATCGAAGTTAGTTTTTTTGACATAATAGAAGTGCCTTTCTTTACAAACAGTTTATCATTCTACAGTTTTTCCCTCTTTTGGGTAGGTGAACCTTATGGTTTTGAGAACGTTACAAAATCAGAACTGCGGGCAAAAAAAGGGTTTATATTGTCTGAAAAAGTGATAATGGAGGATTTTATGAAGATCGTTCTGCTGGAAAATCTGGGCGTCAGCCCCGAAAAAGTCGATGCCGAAAAGGCAAAGCTGAAGGCCATGGGCCATGATCTGGAAGTCTTTGAAAAGAACACGGATCTCGAAACGCTGAAAAAGGAAACGGAAAATGCAGAGGTTCTGATGCTGGCCAATATGCCCTTACCGGCAGAGGTGATCGAAGCGGATCCGAATCTTCGCTATATCGATGTCGCCTTTACCGGTGTGGATCATATTCCCATGGCACTGGTGAAGGAAAGAGGAATCGGCCTTTCCAATGGCTCGGGATATGCCAATGATGCGGTTGCCGAACTGGTCATCGCCATGACGATCGATCGTCTTCGTTATATTGAAGAGCTTGAAACCCGCGCAAAAAACGCGCAGACCAAAGCCGGTCTTCGCGGTCATCTTTTAAAAGGAAAGACGGTGGGCATCATCGGTTGTGGAGCCATCGGAAAGCAGACCGCTAGACTGTTTAAAGCCTTCGGATGCAAAGTGCTGGGCTATAACCGCTCGAACGTTACCGATCCGGCCATTGATGAGCAGACCGATCTGGAAACGCTGCTCAAAAACAGCGACGTTGTTTCTCTGCATGTTCCCCTGACCGATCAGACCCGACACCTGCTCGATCGCAGGCATCTGGAAATGATGAAGCCCTCGGCCATTCTGATCAACACCGCCAGAGGACCGGTTGTGGATGAAGATGCCCTGGCCGATCTGCTCGAACAGGGCAAGCTGGCCGGAGCAGGTATTGATGTTTACGATAAAGAACCTCCTCTGGATCCCACTCTTCCGATTCTGAATGCACCCAAAGTGACCGTAACCCCGCATATTGGTTTTGATTCCGTAGAATCGATGGAAAAACGTTTTGAAATTGTCTTTGACAACCTGTATGCGTGGCTGGAAGGAAAAGAGCTCAATCGAATCGTTTAGAAAGACAAACCATCCTTAGTTTTGGCGCAAAGTTCATGTCCGGTTGACGAAAAAGACTGAAATTGTTACATTTTCCTTACAGCGAAAATTCGGACTAACAGTTTCAGAACTGTTCTTGCAGAGAGCCGGGAAGGGTGAAAACCGGCAGAACAGAGAAGCTGGTCTCACCGGACAGCTGCAGGCAGACCTGCTATACGGGCACGAGCGCATGACGAATTTTCGTCGTGAACCAAGGTGGCAACGCGTAAATGATTACGTCCTTATGGAAATAAGGGCGTTTTTTTTATAAAGCCGCAGGCACTTAGAAAGGAAAAAACATGTACGATCACAAGACTGTTGAAAAGAAATGGCAGAAGTACTGGAAAGATCATCAGACCTTCAAAACCGATACTTCTGACTTTTCCAAACCCAAATACTATGTTCTGGATATGTTCCCCTATCCTTCGGGAAATGGCCTCCATGTCGGTCATCCGGAAGGGTATACCGCAACCGATATCGTTGCGCGAAAGAAAAGAATGGAAGGCTACAATGTCCTCCACCCGATGGGCTTTGACTCGTTCGGTCTTCCGGCAGAACAGTTCGCCATTCAGACCGGTCACCATCCTTCTGTTTTTACAGAAAAGAACATCGACCACTTCCGCGAACAGATCCAGGCCTTAGGTTTCTCCTATGACTGGGATCGCGAAATCGCAACCAGTCATCCCGACTACTACAAATGGACCCAATGGATCTTCACCAAACTCTATGAGCACGGACTGGCTTATATCGATGAGATTCCTGTCAACTGGTGTCCGGAACTCAAATGCGTACTGGCCAACGAAGAAGTCATCGATGGCAAGAGTGAGCGCGGAGGATATCCCGTCATCCGTAAACCGATGCGTCAGTGGGTATTAAAGATTACCGAATACGCCGATCGTCTGCTCAAGGATCTCGATGAAGTCGACTGGCCTAATTCCACCAAGGAAATGCAGCGCAACTGGATCGGTAAATCTACCGGTGCCAATGTCATTTTCGACATCGATGGCCATAACAAGCAGTTCACTGTCTTCACCACCCGTTGCGATACGCTTTTTGGAGCGACCTATTGCGTGATGGCTCCGGAGCATCCTTTTGTCGATGAGATTACCACTCCCGAACAGAAGGAAGCCGTTGAAGCTTACAAGAAAGTCTGCGCAACCAAATCCGATCTGCAGAGAACCGATCTGAATAAGGATAAAACCGGCGTATTCACCGGCGCGTATGCGATCAATCCGGTGAACGGAAAGAAAGTCCCGATCTGGATTTCCGACTATGTACTGGCAAGCTACGGTACGGGTGCCATCATGGCCGTTCCGGCTCACGATACCCGTGACTATGAATTCGCCAAAAAGTTTGATCTGCCGATCATCCCGGTTTTAGAGGGCGGTAATGTCGAAGAAGAAGCGTGGACCCAGGATGGTGTTCACATTAATTCCGAATGGCTGAATGGTCTGGATAAGCAGGAAGCCATCGACAAAATGATCGCCTGGCTGGAAGAACACGGAAAAGGTGAGGCCAAAACCACCTACAAGCTTCGTGACTGGCTGTTCTCCAGACAGCGTTACTGGGGCGAACCGATTCCGATCATCCATATGGAAGATGGAACCACGCGCACAGTGGATATCGAAGAACTCCCGCTGGAACTGCCGGCAACGGATAACTTCCAGCCCGCGGATAATGGCGAATCGCCCCTGGCCAACTGCACTGACTGGCTCAATGTTGAAATTGATGGCATCAAAGGCACTCGCGAAACCAACACGATGCCTCAGTGGGCCGGCAGCTGCTGGTACTATCTGCGCTATATTGATCCGCATAATGACAAGGCGCTGGCCGATAAGGAACTTCTTGAGCACTGGCTGCCGGTGGATCTTTATGTCGGTGGTGCAGAACATGCGGTTCTCCATCTGCTCTACAGCCGCTTCTGGCATAAATTCCTCTATGACATCGGTGTGGTTCCCACAAAAGAACCGTTCCAGAAACTGTTCCATCAGGGCATGATTCTCGGATCGAACGGCGAAAAGATGTCCAAATCGAGAGGCAATGTCGTCAACCCCGATGAAATCATCGAAAGCCATGGCGCAGATGCGCTGCGCGTTTACGAGATGTTCATGGGACCGCTGGAAGCCGGTCTGCCCTGGTCTCCCAAAGGACTGGATGGCACGCGCAAATGGCTCGAGCGCGTATGGCGTTTCTTCAGCAGCGAAGCGGTTTATAGCGATACCAATGATGGCAAACTCGACAAGGTTTACAACCAGACCGTCAAGAAAGTCACCAGTGATATCGACTCGCTCAACTTCAACACCGCAGTTTCCGCAATGATGGTCTTCATCAATGAAGCCTATAAGAACAAGACGATCTATCGTCCGTATGCGGAAGGCTTCGTCAAGATGTTCTCGACCTTCGCTCCTCATCTTGGAGAAGAGATCTGGTCGACCGTTCTTGGTCACGAAGGTTCGATTGCCTATGAACCCTGGCCGACATGGGATGAATCCAAACTGGCCGAATCCACGATCACTGTAGTCGTTCAGGTCAATGGCAAAGTCCGCGGCAAATTCGATGTTCCGGCCGGAACGGATGAAGCCGTTCTGCAGGAAAAGGCCATGGAGATTCCTTCCGTTCAGAAACAGCTGGAAGGCAAGGAGATCAAAAAGGTTATTGTCGTTAAAGGCAAAGTCGTCAACATCGTTGCCAAATAAATCCATGAATTCGTAAAAGGTGAAGGAACTTCCTTTGCCTTTTTCTTCGGGTTTTCGTCGGTGAATTGATGGCCACCTGAATCCTTCGTCTTGAAAAGCATTTCTTTTCTTTTATAATCTTCACATACGCATTGAAGAGACCGAGTACGCAGAATTCTTTTTTTCAGAGAGCCGGCGGGTGGTGCAAGCCGGAAAAAAGAGCTGCCGAAATACAGCTTGGAGCGTTCAGACGAACGTAGGCCTGCGTTAAAGGCAGAGTGCATTAAAACAACGTTTTAGTGAAGCAAGGTGGTACCGCGCATTGTCGTCCTTTGGCAATGCGCGGTTTTTGTTTGAATGCGACGGGCAGAAAGTAAAAAAGGTAAACAGGAGGAAATGATGAAACTTTACGACGAACTCAAATGGCGCGGACTGATCAACGATGTCACTTCTCCGGATATCGAAGATGAGATCAATAACGGAGAACTGACTTTCTACATCGGTACCGACCCGACGGCCGATTCGCTTCATATCGGTCATTACAGCTCGCTGCTTATGGCCAAACGTCTGGCCGCTCATGGTCATCACCCCATCATGCTGGTGGGTGGAGCGACTGGTTTTATCGGTGACCCGAAAGCGACGGGTGAGCGCAGTATGCTGACCAAAGAGATCCTTGAGCACAACTACAACGCCCTTCATGCCCAGATCGACAAGCTGTTTGGCTTTGACATGGTCAACAACCTCGACTGGACGAAGGATCTTTCGATCATCGACTTTTTAAGAGACTACGGAAAATACTTCAACGTCAACTACATGATCAACAAGGAGACGGTTAAACGCCGTCTCGAATCCGGTATTTCCTATACCGAGTTTTCCTACATGATTCTGCAGGCCCTCGACTTTTTGAATCTGTTTGAAAACAGAAACTGCCGTATGCAGATCGGTGGTCAGGACCAGTGGGGCAATATTACTTCCGGTCTTGAACTGATCCGTAAAAAACACGGTTCGGAAACCAAAGTCTACGGTCTGACCATGCCACTGATCACCAAAGCTGATGGCACCAAATTCGGTAAGAGTGAAACCGGAACCGTCTGGCTCGATCCCGAAAAGACCAGCCCATATGCGCTCTATCAGTTCCTTCTGAATACGGAAGATGCCAAAGTCATCGAATACCTCAAGAAGCTGACCTTCCTGAGCGTGGAAGACATTAACGATCTCCAGCGCGAAGTGAATGAAAATCCGGGTGCCAGAAAAGCGCAGAAAAAACTCGCCGAAGAAGTCGTTCGCGATCTGCATGGTCAGGAAGCGCTCGATACGGCGCTTGCGGTAACCAGCGCGCTCTTTACCGGATCTCTTCAGGAGCTGAACGAAAGCCAGAGAAGAGAAGCGGTAGCCGATATGGAAAAAATCGAACTGCCGGCCGGTAAGCTGGAAGACATTCTTGTTAACGGAAAAATCGCTTCTTCCAAGCGTGAAGCCAGAGAATGGATCAAAGGCAACGCCATCGCTCTTAACGGCGTAAAAGTCAAAGATGCCAATCTGATGATCGATCCTTCTCAGGCTTATGTGGATGATGTAGTCCTGATTAAAAGAGGAAAGAAAAACAACTACGCCATCCGCCTGATTGCTGAATAGTTCAACATTCCATTCCGGATCTCTCGAAAGGATCCGGACATGAAAAAGCAGCCGAACGTCGGCTGCTTTTTACGTGGTTTTTGATCAGTGCTCAGAAAAATACTTTTTCTTAATCAGCTCAACCGGCATTTCCTTTCCGGTCCAGAGTTTGAAAGACGCTGCGCCCTGATAGAGAAGCATCATCAGACCGTTTGCGGTTTTGCATCCGGCCGCTTTGGCATCCTGGAGCAGGCGAGTTTCTTTGGGATTGTAGATGACATCAAAGACAAACAGATCCGGACGGAAAAGGCTCTGATCCGTAATCAGCGTCCGATCGGTATATGGAGCCATCCCTACGGATGTACCGTTGACCAGAATATGGCTATGTGCAATGGCTTTTTTGAGTTCTTCGGGATCGGAGAAATCATGAACGACCACCTGACAGGTTGTACGGTCGTTAAGCTGGGCGGCGATTTCCTCAAGACGGGGATAGAAAGCGTCCCGAACGTTGAAGACATCAATTCGGTTCAGTCCATCCAGTGCCGCCTGAACGAGAATGGCGCTGGCTGCTCCGCCTCCGCCAAGCAGAGTCATGTTCTTTCCGGGTAAATAAAGACCTTCGTCTTCAACGGCTCTCATGAAGCCGATACCATCCGTGGTATAGGCAATCAGCTTTCCATCTTCATCGACAATCGTGTTGCAGGCTCCGGCAATTTCACTGGCCGGGGAAAGTTCATCGGCCAGTTTGCACATGATGTTTTTGCCGGGCATGGTGATATTCCAGCCTCGACAGCCCATTTTTCTCAGGCCTTCTACGACCGCAGGCATTTCGTCTTCTTTAACATCGAAAGCGAGATAACGGTAGTCGAGGTTCAAATCATCGCAGGCTTCGTTATGCATAGCCGGGGAAATGGAATGGGCTACAGGAGAGCCCAGAAGGCAAAGCAGTCCGGTATGACCGGTAATAGGTATTGACATAGTTTTCCTCTCTTTAACAGGTCAGGCAGAAACCAGTTTCTTAAAAAGCAGGCGACTGATCTCTTCTTCGCTTTTTCCATCGGTCGGGATGATCAGATCGGCAGCAGCTTCATAGGCTGGTTTTCTGGCTTCCATCAGTTCAGTGATGTGCTCAATGGTTTTATTCTGCTCCAGCAGCGGGCGATCGTGAGAATCTTTCGTTCGCTCCAGGATGGTTTGAGGTGAAGCCGTAAGCAAAACGATGGTTCCGCTCTCCTTCATTATTCTGACATTGGATTCTCGCAGAATCGCGCCTCCTCCACAGGAAACCACCTGACCGACGCCTTTGGCAATTTCGTCAATCAATGCCGACTCTTCGTCTCTGAAGAAGGTTTCTCCTTGTTTGGCAAAGATTTCCGGAATGCTCATTCCGTTGTTTTCAACAATCGTTTCATCCATCTCAATGATCGGCAACTCGAAAGTCTCAGACAGATACGAAGCCAGGGTGGATTTTCCTGCACCCATAAAGCCGATCAGATAAATATTTCCACCCAGCAGCTTCTGTGCCGCTGTGTTACGGGAAATGACGAGAGCCTGGGTAAATAACTCAAGGATTGTTCGGGCATTTTCACTTCCTTTGAGTCGGTCTTTTATTCGATTGATCTTTGCCTGTTCCCATTCAGAACTGGGAAACTTTCCGGATTGGGCAAGAAGAACAGCCGTATTGTATTGGGTATCGACAAATGTCTGAAGACTGTCCACCATCAGATCGTCGATTTTTTGATTTATAGCCATTAAGGATGTTTCTGTATTCATCAAAATTCCTCTCTGGGATTTCTGGCAAATCCTGTTTCAGTATAGGCAAACGTTCAAAATTCTGTAAAGAAATCCCGCTTCTTTCAGAAGTTTCAGTTCTTTTCATTGCTTGTCTGAACCCACCGTTTTTTGAGTCGAGTGGAACCGGAAAAATCGACCTGTTTGTCTTCTTCGATCATCTGTAAAGAAAGGAACTGAGCCAGAATCAGCAGTTCCGGTTTACAATGAGCACAAAATCATTCAGATAAGGAGAGCATTCATGACCCCTATTCGCATCAGAGATCTTGAAATCGGGAATGGAATCCCGAAAATCATCGTTCCCATCGTGGGAGAAGACGAAAGAGAAATTCTCGAACAGGCAAAGCTTGCCAAAGAGAGGGGAGCGGATATGGTTGAATGGCGGATCGATTTTTTTGCTGAGTGTAATCATTCGCAAAGCGTTCGCACTATTCTTGAAGCCCTCCGTCAATATATGGGCAATACGCCGATTCTGGTCACCTTTCGAACCGCAAAAGAAGGCGGAGAAAAGGATATCTCTGTAGACGATTATGTCAGTCTCTATCAGAACATCCTTAAGACCGAACTGGCGGATCTGATCGATGTGGAACTCTTTATGGGTGAAAAGATTCTGAAATCCCTGGTCCAATCGGCTCATGATCATCATGCGCTGGTTATTGCTTCCAGCCACGATTTTGAAAAAACGCCACCCAAAAAGGAAATCCTCAGCCGTCTGATTCGGATGCAGGAGTGGGGAGCAGATCTGGCCAAGATCGCGGTAATGCCTCAAACCAGTGATGATGTCAAAACATTACTCGAGGCCTCGCAGGAAATGGTGAGCGAATATGCCAGAGGGCCGATCGTGACCATGTCCATGTCCGATCTGGGAAAGATTACCCGGGTCATCGGAGAAGTCAGTGGTTCTTCCATGACTTTTGGCAGTGCACAAAAAGCCTCGGCTCCCGGACAGATCGAAGTCAGGAAACTGAAAGCCATGCTTGAAGAGGTTCACCGGAAAGTGGAAGAAAGCATCAATCCACTTTCCTGAAACAGACGAAACAGAAACAGGGAAGAGATGTTGCACTCTTCCTTTTTATATTCTCTTTTGTTTATATTCTCTTTTGTGTTTTCACGATCGATCTTTTCATTTGGGGTTAATCCTGGCTGATTATACTGAAGACAATAACGGTCTAAACGGGTGATTCCCTTTTTGGTCGGGAAAGAGAGCGGAGAAATGAAAAAAATCAAACTCGGTCTTTCGCTTTATCCGGAACAGGAAAGCGTGGAAGAGATCGAAGAATACCTCAGAAAAGCTTCGAACAATGGATTTGAGAAAATCTTTACCTCCCTGTTTTCCGTGGATGGAACCAGAGAAGAGATTGTCGAGTATTTTCGGAAACTGACGAAAATCGCTCATGAATTTGGCATGGAAGTCGATGGCGATGTCAACTTTGCCTTCCTTGACCAGATGGGTGCCACTCCGGATGATCTGTCGGTATTCAAACAGATGGGTATCGATACCCTGCGTCTGGATATGCCCTATGGAGATGAGCGGGATGCGCAGATCGTAAACAATAAAGAAGGTATCCGGATCGAATTCAATACCGACATGGTCGACGTGATCCGAAAAGCGATCCGCAATGGAGCCAATCCGAAAAACATCTCCACCTGTTACAACTTTTATCCGCAACGCTATAGTGCCCCTTCTTATAAAGAAGTTCGCATCACGAGTGAAGCGATGAAGGATCTGCCGATCGCCATGTTCATCAACTCTCACGCACCCAATACCCATGGTCCATGGCCGGTATGGGATGGTCTGTGCACGCTGGAAGAAGATCGCGATCTGCCTGTGGATACCCAGCTCAAACATATGGCCGCAATTGGAGACGTAGATGAAGTGCTGATTGGCAATGCCTTTGCCAGTGACGAAGAACTTGAACAGCTCGCCAGAACCAGAAACGATCTGTATATCCAGTTCGACAGACCCAGGAAGCAGAAATCCAAAGATGCCATGCAGGATGCGGTCATGTCGTGGCTTCCAAAGGGAGAAATCTTCCGCCTTCCGCTGAAAGTTGAGCTGGAAAAGGATCTTTCGGATCTTGAACGTTCCATGATTTTCGACTTCCCGGCACATCAGGTCTCTGCGGATTCGGTGAATTACCTCTACCGCAGTCGTCTGCCTCGTTTTTTTGCCAAAGGCAAAACGATCGAACCCAGAGCCTGTCCGAAGGATTTTTTTGAAAAAGGCGATGTTGTTGTGGTCAATGACAACTGCCGTCATTATGCCGGAGAAGTTCAGATTGTCCGTCGCCCATTCAGGAATGATGGGCAGCGAAATCTTGCCGGTCATATTGCAGAGGAGGAAATGCTGCTGCTCGATTTTCTCAAAGCTTCTGATTACTTCTCTTTTGTGGAAAAAGAACAGAACTAATACAAAACCCGCTCATCGTGTGTATCGGTGAGCGGGTTTTGATTGTTCAGGAGGTTGTTTGGGATGGATCCGCCAGGCGTCCCTGCCACGAATTTCTTCGAAGCAGTTCCTTGTCGATTTCATTGGCCGTGATCGTTTTCTTCATCGTCCAGAGCGGGGCAATCAGATCGCTGGCCAGACCATCTCCGGTCACTCTTTCGATAATGATGTGTGCGGGCAGAACTTCAAGCTGATCGCAGACAATCGATACATATTCATCCTGATCGAGCAGGGCAAAGGGAGTTTCCAGGTACTGCTTTCCCAATACCGAATTATCGAGCAGATGAAGCATATGGATCTTTATGGCATCCGGTTGAAGTAAAGCGGCAGCTTTTGCGGTTTCGACCATCATCTCTCGTGTTTCTTTGGGCAGGCCATCAATCAGGTGCAGGCAGAAGGGAATCGAATATTGATGACAAAGCGCAGCTGCATTTCTGGCATCATCCAGGGTATGGCAGAGATTCATGGCTTTAGCGGTGGATTCAAAAGCCGTCTGCAAACCGAATTCCATCCAGATCTCCTTGGGTTGTTGGGCAATCCATTTTGCGGTTTCTTCGCTGAAGCAATCCGTTCGGGTGGCAATGGAAATCGCACTCACTTCCGGGTTTTCGATAAAGGGGGTGTAGATTTCCCTGAGCTTTTCGAGAGGGGCATAGGTATTCGAAAAGGACTGGAAGTAGGCCATGCCCAGACATCCCGGCCATTTCTTTTTTGCCCGGTTCCAGTTCAGTTCGTATTGCGTGGCAAGATCTTCATGGCTGGCCAGAATCGTATCTCCACTGCCCTGTGAAGAACAGAATCGACATCCGCCGGTGGATTTCGTCCCATCCCGATTCGGGCAGGTAAATCCGGCAGACAGGGGAATTTTGGCCAGTTTCTTTCCATAGCGCCTTTTCATCGCATAGGAAAAGGTATGGTAACGCTTATTGGAATCCGAATAGGGAAAGGGGTTGTCGAGAACCTGGTTCATTACATCGTGCGACCGACCACTTTGGCGATCGCGCGGGCTTTGTTGACGAGTTCGGCATATTTATCCGGTTTGAGGGATTGTGCGCCATCGCTCCATGCATGAGCCGGATCTTCATGAACTTCAATAATCAGGCCATCTGCGCCTGCCGCAATCGCGCCCAGTGCCTGCGCTTCGACAAGCTTCCAGTCTCCGGTGGCATGAGAGGGGTCGATGATGATGGGCAGGTGAGTGCGTTCCTTAATAATAGGAATGACGGCCAGATCAAGTGTATTGCGGGTATATTTTTCAAACGTGCGAATACCGCGCTCGCAGAAAATAACATTCGGATTGCCTTCGGACATGATGTATTCGGCAGCCATGATCCACTCTTCAATCGTGTTGGCCAGACCTCTTTTGAGCAGAACCGGTTTGTTTGTACGGCCAACGGCTTTGAGCAGATCGAAATTCTGCATATTGCGCGCTCCGATCTGAATGATATCGACTTTTTCGACGAATTCATCGAGCTTGTCAATGCTCATCAGCTCCGTCACAATCGGCAGGCCGGTCTGTTCTTTGGCTTTCACCAGAGCATCAATTCCGGCTGAACCCATCCCCTGGAAAGAATAAGGAGAGGTTCGAGGCTTATAGGCGCCTCCGCGAAGCATGTCGGCTCCGGCTTCAAGGACTTTTCCGGCCGCTGAACAGATGGCTTTTTCGCCTTCTACGGCACACGGTCCGGCGATCATAACGATTTTCTGTCCACCGATTTTAATCCCGTCGACATCCACAATGGTGTCTTCCGGATGAAACATGCGGTTGGCCAGTTTATAGGGCTGAGCTACACGCTGAACGTTATAGACAATGGGGTTGGCCAGAAGGCTTCGCTCATCGATCGTGGCCGTATCGCCGACCAGACCAAAGACATCGTAGTTTTCTCCGACAATTTTGGTGATCTGCAGGCCTCTGCCTTCAAGATCTTCAATCAGTTCACTGACCGCGGCTTCGGGTGCGGTTTTCTTTAAGGTAATGATCATTGTGATTTCTCCAGACTAGCGCTTTGAGAAAAGGGCTGTTCCTAATATAGACGATTTGGTTTCAAAGAAGAACTGAAGAAAGCCGCCCCCAAAAAAGTCGAAGCGAAAAAGACCGTTTGAATGCATTTGTCAATTCAAACCCCGCAACTGGCCTGTATCGCCTCAAAACCGGAAAGAACAGTCCGTTTTTGACGGAAAAGTAAATCACGCATATCATTTAGTTAAGAAAAGATCTGCAAAGATCGGTACCAGAAACGGAGTGATTTGATGAACATCAGTATTGTTGGAAAGAATTTTCCGGTTACTAAGGCGCTCGAGGACAAGATCAACAAAAAACTCAGCGGACTTGAAAAGTACTTCCTGATTCAGGAAAACGATACCGCCAAAGTCCTGCTGACCTCGTACCCGACCAAAAAGAAAATCGAGGTCACCATTCCAACCAAAGTCGCGATCCTTCGCGCCGAAACCTCCGACGAGGATCTCTACAACGCCATCGATAAGGTTGTAGATAAACTCAAAGATCAGATCCGCAGACAGAAAACCCGTCTGGGAGCGAAGAAAGGCGCTCCGCTTTACGAAGCCTTCCTGGATTATGATCTGCTTGGCGAACCGGATCCGAACGACGAAATCGTCCGGACCAAGAGCATTACTCCCGAAAAGCTCTCTCTTGATGAGGCCATTACGAAGATGGACCTGCTGGGCCATACCTTCTTCATCTATACCGATGATGAAACCGGCAAGCTGGCCGTCGTCTACTGCCGCAATGATGGCGGCTACGGTCTGATCGAAACCGAATAATCCAACCCATACAACCACAGACAGCGGGCCTTCTGGTCCGCTGTTTTCTGATGGTTCCTGAAAGAGACGGCAGCCGTTTACCAGCTTTCAAATTATTTACAGTTAGTAAAAATCCCGCAAAAACCGCAACCGGTTTTTAGGGCATCTACC
>Cam_p2__coassemble_969_pt1 | contig 38882 bp, 40 predicted proteins | sample Cam_p2__metabat2_low_PE_009 | metagenome-assembled genome bin Cam_p2 | reverse complement strand
CTAGTGCACACGGGTTTGTTTATTTCACGTGTTTACTAGGAGGGGAGCTTATCATGATTAAAATCGGGAAGGGCTTTTTCCATAGCTTCCATTTCAAAGCCGATTCCAGCCGGCGCCTGGGTTTTGCGATAGATCATCGGTTTGATGAAATCAGAGATTTTCACTAATCGTGACAGATCCTGTCCAACCAGAGCAGCCAGTGAAGGAGCAAAGACATCCAGACCGACCTTACACCCCCGTGATTGAAAGGCGTCCACGATGGATTCGATGGCGCTGATATACAGATCCTTTTTGACTTCAAAAAACTGCCGGACCAATGGGTTTTCAAAGATGAAGCCACGAGCCGGGTTAAAGGATTGAGCGGAAAAAACCGCCTGCAGTGGATGGTTTTCGATGAGTTCTTTAAGATCTTTCGGATGGCATCCGCCCGCATCAAATACCTGTCTGCAGGAATCACAGGTACAACCGAGTACATCATTCAGTCCGGTAACAAAGGAAGGGGAACGGATTTTATCGAGAAAAACACCGTCAAAACCGCATTCAGAAAACTTCTCATCGTACAGATCCAGCAGAATCTGTCGGTTTCTGTAGGAGGAAGGACAGAAGAATTCAAAGGATTCTCCTTCCTGCAAAGCATAAACAGAAGCTGGTGTTCCCATCAGGTTGACGAAAGGATCAGGATGGTGAGAAGTCGGAATTTCCGAGAAGACAGGCAGCCAGAGATACGTTTCAATTGAGCGTGAGCGGCAATAATCACAGACATCCCGGTATAATTGAGGTTCGATACTCCAACCGAGGATCAGCCCATCTACCGGCATTCGCTTTTTGATGGACTGAATGCGTTCAATGATGGCGGATGAGGAATGAAGACTCTGATTCCACCCACCCGTAAAGATCTGAAGGATTCGTTTCATGGCGATTCTCCGTTTTCTCCATTATCGCCTAAGTGCGTATAAATAAGGGGGTAACCCGGAAAATGGGAGAAAACCGAACTGATTTGTGCCAGACTGGGTCGAAATCGTGAAATTTATGCCTTCTTAATGAATTCCTCACCAAAAAGGCCTACTCGGTTATAATAGTATTGTTTGAAAAGGGGACTTACAGTTTGAAAAAACGTTCAAAATTACTTTTATGCTGCCTGTGCTCGACTTTGCTGTTAGGCATTGCCGGATGCAAGAAGCAGTCAGAAGAACCGGCGGTGACCTCTCTTTCCCTGATGGAAACCGTCAATAACAAGAATATTGTTGATGGCAGTGGGGATATGCGAATCTGGTACCAGATTAATCCTGCGCTGTTTACAGATAAATTTACCGGTACACCCGGAACCATGAAAAGCGTCGCTCAGGATCTCGAATACTTTTCCGATGGCGATGCGAAAACTACGGAAGATCTCAACATGAGCGGATTGCTTCTGACTGATGTGCTTTCTGTAGATGACAATAATGCCATTACTTCTTTTGGTGAGCTCAATCCCAATGTGGGTAACCTTGACGATCTGACCACGCTTTGCCAGAGAGGGGCCGCGCTCAATCTGCCGGTCATGCTCGAACTGGATCTGGTCAGCGTATCGAAGGAAAACCCCCATTTTCAGGAGCTGATCAGTTTCATCAACGGGATTGGCGATGAAAATCCGGAAGAAAAGAATCCGGACCTTTATCATGCTTTTTATATTGAAAAGGACAAGGATGAAGAAGGCTGGGTTCGAATCGGAGAAACCCCGTATTTTTACCGAGCCCTGAGTCAGACCGATACGCCTCGCATCAATCTGGATTCAGCAATCTGGAGAAATGAACTGATGGCCGCAGTTGAACAGTATTTTGCGGCCGGAGTGCGCGGTTTTTACATCCCTGAATTCAATGAAATGCAGGTGGGAAACATCCCGTCATCTACCGATTTCATGGTCTGGTTTGATGCGATGACCAAAGATCGCAATCCGCAGGTGATTAACGTCTTCGCCTATTATGCCTGGGATGAAACTATGTCTCAGATTCCGGAATATGCAGCGAACCTGAACAGTGCAGGAGCAGAAGGCATGATTGCCAAAGCCGTTACCGGTTCGGTCAGTGCCCGAGATCTTGGACAGTATCTGCAGGACAATGCCAACGGTACTCAGGGGGTTCAGGCGACCTTCATCAATAACAAAGACGGCTCTCTTGATCTGCTCAAGTCCAAATCCCGTCTGCCACAATACAAGATGGCCCTTGCTCTTTCTTTGATGAGCTCGGGACAGGTTTTCATCATGTCTGGTGATGAACTGGGCCTGACTTCCAAGGAAAGCGACATGATCACCGATGCGATCGAGACACCGGATGAAGAAAACGGGGAAGAGGGAGAAACCCTCGAACTCGAATTCGGTTCGCTGACCCAGCAGCAGGCGGATGGTAATTCGATTTATAACTTTGTCATTCAGGCGATCAAACTGCGCGATTCCTATCTTTCGATATCCGATTCGACGCTGACCTGGAATCAGGATCTGAGCACGGATCAGGTTCTGGTCATCGATAAGCGTAAGGATACATCGGAAACTGTTCTGGTCTTCAATCTTTCCGACCAGAATGTGGATGTAGATATTTCCTCGATCCAGATCTCGGGTCTGCCCGCAGAACTGGGCGGTGTGCTGCTTACCGGAGAGGAAGAAATCACACAGGACGAAAACATCCTTCATCTGCCGCCATATTCCATGGCGCTGTTGAAGTAAGCGAAGAGAAGAGAAAGGGAGGCTCTATGATTTTCTTTCGTAATGATTACGGAGAAGGCTGCATTCAGCCTATTATGGATCTTCTTGTTCAGACCAATGAACAATCCAATCCCGGATATGGAGAAGATACTTATTCAAAAAGGGCAGCTGAGATTATCCAGTCCAAGCTGCCGGATACCCCCTCGGATATCCATTTCATCGTCTCCGGAACACTGACCAACATCGTCATGATCCGCCATGCCCTGAAACCCTATGAATCGGTGATCTGCGCAGATACGGCCCACATTGTTGAACATGAAGCCGGAGCGATTGAAGCCGGCGGACATAAACTGCTCGTGACCCCCAACTCGGCGGGTAAATTGAGTGCTGCGGCCATCGAAAAAACACTGAAAAACATCCAGGCTGACCGAAACAGCTATCTGGTTCCCAAACTGGTTTATATTTCCAACGCAACGGAAATGGGCACTGTCTATACGCGCAGGGAACTGGAAGAGATTTCCAGCATCTGCCACAACAACAATCTGTATCTGATGATCGATGGTGCGCGAATGGGACAGGCTTTGATGAGCGGCATTGACTATACGCTTAACGATATTGCCAAATGGGCAGACCTGTTCTGGATTGGAGGCACCAAAAACGGCGCACTCTTCGGAGAAGCTGTGGTCATCACCAATCCGGTCCTTAAACCCTATTTCCGTCATGTCCAGAAGCAGAGCGGAGCCATTCTGGCCAAAGGCTGGCTGATTGGCATGCAGTTTATCGGCCTGTTTGAAAACGATGATTTCTACAAGTGCGCGGCTTATGCCAATGAACTGGCCAAAACCATTCAGGATGAGGCCATCCGTTTAGGCTATCCGCTGTTCATGCGGAGTACGACCAACCAGGTCTTCCTCGTTCTCAACCAGACTCAGCTGGATTATCTGAAGGAGCGGGTAGATTTTGAAATCTGGACCTATTGGGAATCCAACATTATCATCCGTCTGGTTACCAGCTGGCATACTTCCAAAGTGGATGTAGCCACCCTGTGCCAGTACATGCAGCTGGCGATGGATGCTTCCAAAGCCGAAGACGCACCCACAGAGGAAAAAGTGGAAGCCGAAGTGGCTTAATAACCGCGATATAAGTTTTTGAAATCCATGTACCGGATCGAATCCTTCGGGATCTGATCCGGTTTTTGCTGGAAAGGAAACGAAAAAGACCGCCCAAAGGCGGTCTGAGTGTTCACAGGGTAACAGGCAGCTGCATTTGCTTTTTGAGCTCATCGGAAATCTGAAGGTTATCCAGATCCGTCCAGCCAAGCACACCATGATGTTTAACCTGAGCCTTATGGCCATAAATACCGGCCAGATGAACGGTATGTCCGGCAATCAGAGGCAGCTGGTAAGTGGTGTAGTTATAAGCGCCCATCTGTTTGAAATATTCCGTATCGATCGGAAACGCCCGGGACAGGTTTTCACAAGAAACCCGGGTTTCCTTCTCGTTCCGGTCAATCACTTCCACCTGGGAGTTGGAAAAGCCCAGATAAATCGTTGCTCCGTTTTTGGGGTGAACCGTATGAAGGGCACGGACTTTGGGCAGCAGGTCGGTATGAACCATCTGGATCATATTTCGATTGAAAATCAGCGCATTGAGCTGACCGGCCGGATTGACCGCATTTCCCCCATCGATCGAGATGATGTTCTTTTCATGATCCACGATCGGATTGAACGAAGCCGTTCGAATATCGTATTCACTGACCGGCATATGACCGACCACAACTCTTCTGCGAAAGCGAACATCTTCATTTTCAAACTGATATCGGGTCATGATGTTTCGAAAATCGCTGGCGTAATGGATCTCGTCTTCGATTCCCGAATGGGCAAAAATGGTCGAAGGTGTTTCGATGACATGAGGCAGATCGTTTAAAAACGACAGTTCTTTAAGATAATGCTTTCTTAGCGTCATGGCCAGATGTTCCATATCGGTCTGCTCATCCAGAGGGGGCAGATTGAGTTCTCTGATCATTTCATGAATCAGTGAGTTCGAGCGGTGAAGCAAAACGGTTTTCAGAAAATCCAGACGGTAGGAAAGCAGAACGTTTTTGGCTACAAAATCGCAATTACCCATGATGGCATAAACGTCCTCGTTTTCTGTCTGGTCCATGATCCGATGAAGCAGGGCGAGGTTCTCGTGTCCTTTTTCGACCAGATCACCCAGAAGGATCAGGCGGTCCTGACCAGGGACATAGTTCACTTTTTTGAGCAGTTTTTCGTAGACCTGAAGACTTCCGTGCAGATCGGAGATAACGATCGTACGGCCTTCAAAGTCGTCAAGGTGAGCAATCACCGGTTTTCGATTAATCATAACAGGAACCTCAGAAATTCATCGCAAAGGCTGTCCCATTGCGCTTCGCAGTGCTCACCACCGGGAACGACATCCATTTCGATGTGAACCCCTTTTTTGAGCACGATATTGGTCAGATCCGTCAGGACTTTGGTTTCCATGACAAATTCATGACCGGTATCGCCTTCTGCAGAACCCCAGGAAAGATACAGAGAAGAGGGATGGTAAATCCAGGAATGCTCCACAAACTCCAGAAGAGCATCGGCACTGGGCAGGACATAAGGAGAAAGCGCAGCAGCTTTCGAGAAGACCTGGGAATAAGCCGTCAGGGCATAAATGGCCATCAGCCCACCGCAACTGCTTCCGCCAATCCAGGTGGATTTTCGATCCGTTCGAGTGGGGAAGTGTCTGTCGATATAGGGCTTAAGGGTATGAACGATAAAATCCATCGTCTCGCGTCCTCTGGCGGGCAGCCATCCTCCGAATTCCGGATCATAAAATGGGAAGGGAGCGTACTCGATTAAGCGATCATTGCCTTTATGGGAACACTCCAGTCCGACCACAATGATCTGTTGTTTTAAAGGCAGTAAGGCATTCAGCATTCGCCACGAGCGACCAAAAGTCGCATCTTCATCAAAAAACAGATTGTGTCCGTCAAACATGTAAAGGACCGGATATTCCTCATTGCTGGTGAGGTAGTCATCGGGCAGATACATGTGAATTTTTACATTTCGGCCCAGCTGGCTGGAATGCAGATCAAATTTGACAATCACTGGTCATCATTCTTTCTGGCAAAGGAATCTCTGAAAAACTCATCACGCCGCTGTGGAGTGGAAAAACGCGCCTTAATGGTCACATCCCCCATGGCACTGGCAAAAGCCGGTGGAAGCATCTCGACCCCAAGCAGTTCATGTGAATATTTATGCATCAGCTTTTCTATCGAGTTCTGATAATCCACACCGGTACGTCTGCCGACAAATCCAGCCGACCAGGGCGCAGAGGGAAGATCCGGACATTTCTGATTGAGCAGTAAATCGGCCCAAAGGGAATAGATGTCCTGATCGTAGGAATAGTTGATCAGATCCGGACAGAATCCTCCTGGGGGTCTGAAGTTCATTTCCAGCGCAATGTAATCGCCTTTTTTGCCCAGACCTTCCACATCAGATTTCAAACGGAAATACTCGCCATGGAAAAAGCGGTTTCGAATGCCAAAGGAATCGACCACTCGCTGGGCAATCGCCGCGTGTTTATCATCTATAGAGAAATTGTAGTAAGTGCCGATGGAATCGTGGTTCTGTACGGAATCCATGCAGTTGGAAACATAATCCATTCCGCAAAGAAAGCGGATTTTTCCTTCACCATCTGCCAAACCGTCCAGAGTGGTCACTTCACCATCAACATACTGTTCGAGAATCATCGGCTCACCCAGCTTGCTGGCTTCTTTCCAGAAGTGGCGCAGATCGTTTTCACTTCGAATATGGTAGGTAAAGCTTGCACCTACTCCGTGATCGGGTTTGAGCACCAGATTGAAACCGTGTTTCCTTCCAAAATCAACGGCCTGTTCTTCGGTCTGCGGAAGCAGATAATCTGCAACCGCCAGTCCGGCTTTGCGGTAGTAGTCCTTCATGGCCGATTTGGACTGGAATTCGTGGATTCTGGCTTCGCTGAATCCGCTTTTGACATTGAAATCGTCGCGCAGTCTCGCATCCAGGGCGAGCCACGCTTCGTTATTGGATTCAATCCAGTTTGGCTTGCCATATTTTGCGGCAAAACAGGCTACGGCTTTATAGACCTCGTCATAGTTATGGAAAGAGGATACGCGGTAGACATCATCAATATTGGCTTTCAGCTCTGAATGCAGCTGATCGTAATCCGTATCGATGATGGCCAGAACTCTGGCTCCGGCGCGCTTGAGACCCCCGCAGAACATCCAGTAGCTTTCCGGGTAGTTGGGAGAGATGAAAATAAAATTCTCCATGAATTCTCCTTTCTCTTTTGTCTTATCGTGTTTGGGTTTTCGTTACGGGCTTGCAGATCGCAAACCCCTCGTATTCAGGATGAGGATTTCCGATCGAGGATTTCCGCCTGAATGGCCAGAATCGTTTTGGCATCCCGGATTTCGCCCGTCCGGGTTTTCTTTAACGCTTCGTCCAGATCCATCCAGATCACATCGATTCTCTCATCCGCATCCATCGCCAGACGATGGCTGGCTTTTCGAGAATTAAGGGCTTTGTAGACATAGATCACTTCGCTGTCATAACCCGGTGTCGGATAAAAAGCATAAAGCAGATCGAGACCATCTGCTTCCATACCGGTTTCTTCGTTCAGCTCGCGCATGGCTGCCGTTTCAGGCTTTTCACCCGGATTGATCATCCCCGCCGGAATTTCCAGCAGCTCCTGATTGGCTCCGGTTCGAAACTGGCGAACCAGCAGAATTTTGCCATCGAGAATCAGTGAAATGGCAGACCCGCCGGGATGAACGACCAGATCGCGAATGAGTTTCTGCCCATCGAGATCCACTTCCTTTTGAACGACATCGAAAATCACGCCTTTGAATATTTCACGCGTACTCATTACGCTCACTCCTTTAAAAGACACATCAGTTGACGCTGTTTAAAAACGATTGCGTCACGGCCTGACCGATCCGTTCCTGAATTTTCGGATCGCTCAGCTTGGAATAGTCCTGTGGATTGGTGATATAACCGAGCTGCAACAGAACCGCCGGAAGCGAAGAATCACGAAGCATCGCAAACGAATCGTAATGGTCGGTATCCATCCCTTCATAGCGCGTATAGCTGATGGCCTGCAGGGATGTCGAAAGATTCTTGGCCAGGCTGGAGAGCTGGGCGTTATCAGGCTGGGTGAATATGGAAAAACCGCGGTGAAGAGATTCATCCTGGTTAAGCGAAAGCGAAATCACATAATCCGCGCCTTCATCTTTGGCGATCTGTACACGGCTGTTTTCACACTCTTCTTCTGTGGAACAGGCCGGCACGTCGTCATACCATCGGGTATAAGCCACCTGATAACCTGCTTTTTCCAGATCAGAGCCGATGGTCAGCGCCAGCTGCATGGTCAGATCCTTCTCGGAAGTCTGGCCGGCTCCACGATAGCCCGCATCTCTTCCGCCTCTGGCCGGATCGATGACGATCAGTGCATGGGAGGCACTCTGACGGGTTTCCACATCATTGTTGGTGCGTAAAGGAGCGTTTTCGTCGTAAACCGGAATACGATCTGCGGTAGCATCAGTTGTCGCCCGAGTATTGGGCTCGATGACCAGAAGAATGAATAAAGCGAGAATCAGAAACCAGACTGCTCTTTTCATGCAATTTGCTCCTTTCTGATGGCATTTTTACCACTCACAAAATTTTAAAGGGAAAAAAGCCGGTATGCAAAAAAACCGGTTGGAAATCAGCTTGAAAATTTGACAAACCTGATCACAATTAATCTTATTGCCTTTCAAACTTTCGGCTCTTAAGCTACGCTGGCACGCTGCTGAAAGAAAAAGCCATAAGTTGCAATGTTACAATAGAAAGGAACCGTATGGAATTTAAAGTTTCTCTCGATCAGTTCGAAGGACCGCTCGATCTGATGCTCCATCTCATTCATACCTCCAAACTCGACCTGTTCGATCTCAATCTCGACGTTCTAGCCAGCCAGTATCTGGATTACATACGGCGGGTTATGAACATCGGACTGGATGTCAGCAGTGAATATCTGGTGGAATTTACCGGACTGATGGAAATCAAATCCCGCAAACTGCTGCCCCGTCGGGAAGTGGAAATGACGGATACCTATCAACCCAATCCTGCCAAAGAACTGCAGGCCAGACTGATTGAATATCAGAAATGCAAGGAAGAGGCAAAACTTCTCTCCAGTCTGAAAGAGAGAAGGGAATCCCAGCTGGACCGCTCACCGGCCAGTCTGATCGACGAATGGATTCGTACACCGGATCCTGAAGCAAAACTGGAGCTGAAAAGTGCGGATTTGCAGAAGGCTTTTATGCGTGTGCTGAAAAGACATGCGCTGCTTCGACCGTACCAGACGCAGATGGAAGTCAAAGAGCTTTCTCTGGAAGAGCGCATGAAACAGATCGAGAACATGGACATCTTTACCAGTGAGCCATTTCTTTTTGATGCATTGCTTGAAGATGTTCATACTCTGCGTGCTGCGGTCGTGACCTTTCTGGCCTTACTGGAACTGGTTCATGCCGGAGTCGCATCGGTTCGTCTGGATGAAGAGGATAGAATATGGATACAGAAAACCAGAACGGTTCAATGAGCGCGATTCTAGAAGGACTGATCTTTACCGCCGGAGAGGAAGGCCTCTCGACCATCCAGATTCAGTCTGTACTGAGCGATTATTCCAGAGAAGAGATTTCGATGTTCCTGCATGAGCTTCAGATGGAATATACAAAAGACGACCATGGCATTGAACTCGTCCGCTATGGCGGTCGATGGAAATTCGTGGCCAAGGAATTCGTTTATCCTTCGGCAAGAAAACTGTATGCCAAAGCCGGAGGATCTCAGCTGTCGAATGCGGCACTGGAGGTACTTTCTCTTGTCGCTTATCGCCAGCCGATTACGCGTGTGGAAATCGATGAAATTCGTGGCGTTTCCTCCGAGCTTATGCTTAAAAAACTGCAGGCTCGTGGACTGATCGAAACGTGTGGTCATAAGGATACAGTAGGAAAACCGCTGCTCTATCAAGTCAGCCAGGGCTTTTTCGATGCGTTTGGTCTGGAAAGTCTGGAGGATCTGCCTCAGGTTGTTGAACAGGAAACGTTAACCCTTTTTGCAACTGAAGAAGAATCATCGAATACTGAAGAATCAGCGCTTTCAACTGTCGATACCGTCGATACAAAGGAGAAGGAATAAATATGGAACGCCTTCAGAAAGTTATTGCCCAATCCGGGATTTGTTCAAGACGAAAAGCCGAAGAACTCATTTTAGCCGGAAAGGTCAAAGTAAATAATGAAACCATCCGTACGCTGGGAACCAAGGTATCTCCTTCGGATACCATCAGCGTGAATGGAGTAAAAATTGCCAAGGACGAAAAGGTTTACTACGTTCTCAATAAACCCAAAGGCTGTGTCACCACGGTTAAGGATGACAAGGATCGTCGAACGGTTATGGATTACGTCCCCTCTAATGTTCGCGTCTTTCCGGTTGGACGACTCGATTATGACACCAGTGGTGTTCTGCTGCTGACCAATGATGGGGAATTTGCGAACATGATGACTCATCCCCGCTATCATCTGCCCAAAACCTACCAGATCAATCTGCAGGGCATGTTAAGCGAAGACGATGTCAGAAAGCTGAGAAAAGGATTCAGCTGGAAAGGCGAAACCTTTGCTCCGGCCAAAGTGTTCATCAAAAACAAGGATTATGCCAGAGACCGCATGTTAGTGGATCTGACCATCTATGAAGGACACAACCATCAGGTTAAAAAGATGATGGAAGCCCTCGGTCATGAAGTCCGTCGGCTGAATCGCTCTTCATTTGGTTTTATCAACGTGGATCATCTCAAACCCGGAGAAGTCCGTCGGCTGAAAGCCATTGAAGTACGAAAGCTCAAAGCGATGAGTGAGGAAAAACGGTGAAACAGGTCTTTGTTGATCAGCCCTTAAGTCTGGGAAATATTGTCGATCTTGAAGAGGCGACCGCCCATCATATTTTTGATGTGCTTCGAACCCGAGGCCATGAACGAATTCGCGTCATTGACAGCGATCATCATCTCTTTTTTGGACGAACGCTGGAAAAACCCCGAATTGAAATTCTCGAACAAATCGAAGAAGCCGAAGAAAACCCGATAGAGCTTACCCTTTGTGCTGCGCTGATCAAAGTCGACAAGTTTGAATGGATGCTTCAGAAAGCCACCGAGCTGGGTGTGACTCGAATCGTGCCGTTTACCAGCGAGAATACCGTGGTTTCTATTGATTCAAAAAAACTGGCTCGTAAAATGGAACGCTGGAACTCCATTTGCATGGGAGCCTGCCGTCAGTCCAATCGGACGCGTCTGGTTCGCATCGAAGAACCCTGCACGCTCAAAGACCTTCCCAAATATCTTTCCGGCCTGAATCTGTGTGCCTGGGAAAAGAAAGGTCCCGATCACATGCTTGCGGCCCTGCTTCCTGCAATTGCGGATTCGGCAACCTTTGTGATCGGTCCGGAAGGAGGATTAAGCCAGGGAGAAGCGCAGTATCTTGAAGAACATGGTTTTTCGCTGTGTTCATTGGGTTCGCGTATTCTGCGGGCCGAAACGGCAGCCTGCTATGTACTCAGCGCTGCAGATTATCAGCTTTCCCTCGACCACCTGAAACTATATGAATAACAGAACATTTCGAATTGAAACCCTTGGCTGCAAAGTCAACGAATACGAATCGGCTTACTATATTTCCCAGCTTGAAGAAGCTGGGTTTCTTCACGCTCAGGCAAAAGAACCAGCCGATGTCATCATTATCAATACCTGCACGGTAACCAATACCGCTGCGGCAAAATCCCGACGCAAAGTCGCTCGATTAAGAAGAGAAAACCCGGGCGCCTTTGTGGTTATGGCCGGTTGTATGGCCCAGGTCAGCGATGCCAATACCCGTCAGGCTCTGGGTGTGGATCTGATTGTCGGAGCCAGTCATAAAAAGGAACTGGCCAACTGGATTATCAAAGGACTGGACAGTCATGAACCCGTCGATCTGGTCGAAAACATCCGCGATCTGACCGAATTTGAATCGATGCCGATCGGCGTTTTTGAAGGCCAGCATCGGACCTTTCTGAAAATCCAGGATGGATGCAACCAGTATTGCGCCTATTGCCAGATTCCTCTGGCCAGAGGTCCAGAACGCTCTCAGATGCCCGATGAGGTCATCCACAGCGCACAAAAGCTGGCCGCCAACGGTCATCTGGAAATCGTGCTGACCGGCATTCATACCGGCCGCTACCATTTCCGCAATACCAATCTGACCGATCTGCTCAAACGGCTGCTGGAAGAAGTGGATGAACAGGTCTGCTTCCGCCTTTCGAGCATTGAAATCACTGAAATCACGGATGAACTGCTCGATCTGATGAAAAACAATCCTCGCCTGCTTCCTCATCTCCATATTCCGATTCAGGCCGGAGATGATCGAACGCTTAATCGAATGAAACGACCCTATACCGTCGCTCAGTTTGAAAAGCGGCTTGCAGATATCCGTCAGGCCATACCCAATGTTTCGATTTCTACGGACATCATGACGGCTTTCGTGCAGGAAAGTGATGAGGAATTTGAAACGACCGTTCAGACGCTGAAGGATTGCGCGTTCTCTTTCCTTCATGTTTTCCCGTATTCGGTTCGTGAAGGAACCGCCGCTTCCAAAATGAGTGGATTTATCGATGGAAATACCGCAAAAAAACGAACGGATATTCTGCTCGATCTTTCCAAAGATCTTCGCCAGAAGGACATGGAGCGTTTTGAAGAAACACAGATGCTGGTGGAACGTCCGGATCCGCATCATGAAAACTGCTGGATCGGCTATACCTCTCAATACCATCCGGCCCGGTTGTACAGCGAGACTCCCGTAAGCGGTCGGTTGAATGTTAGAATAGCCGGTATAGAAGACGGAACATATATCGTCGAAGCAAAGGAAGAGTGATCATGCGACTTTCAAAAATGTTTATGAATGTCCCCACTATTAATATTCAGGGACTGACCTTTGACTCCCGAAAAGTCAAACCCGGAGACATGTATTTCTGTCTGCCCGGGCTGACCTTTGATGGTCATCAGTTTATCGACCAGGCCATTGATAAAGGAGCCATTGCCATTGTTCACTCCAAAGAGATCGAGCACCCGAAAAGCGGAGCGATTTATATTCGTGTAGACGATACGGTAGACGCACTCAATCAGGCCGCCAAGATTTTCTACAACCGTCCGGCAGAAAACATGATCATGTTTGGCATCACCGGAACCAACGGAAAAAGTACGATCGCAAACATCATCCGCCATTTCGAAAACCCGGAGATCCCCTGCGGATATATCGGGACCATCGCCATTGCCTATGGTTCAACCGTTCTTGCTCCGGATCTGACCACTCCCGATGCGCTGTTTCTGGAAAAGACTCTGCGCGATATGGTCAATGCGGGAATGAAAGCCTGCGCGATGGAAGTCTCCAGCCATGGTCTGGCCCAGAAGCGTGTCAATGGCATTGATTTCGATGTGGCCGTCTTTACCAATTTTACCTATGACCACCTCGACTTCCATGGCACGATGGAAAACTACTTTGAAGCCAAATCCCGCCTGTTCTCTCAGCGCGTAAAACCGGATGGCGTTTGCGTTCTCAATGCGGATGATCCCAAATTTGAAGAACTGAAAGCCCTCTGTCAGGCTCGCGTGATTACCTATGGCGTGAAAAACGAGGCCGATTATCGAGCCATCAACATAAAGCTCGACCGCTCTTCGATTGCCTTTGATCTGGTTTATGGTACGAAAACCTATCCGGTCAAAACCAACCTGGTTGGTGAATTCAACCTCTACAACCTGCTTGGCGCGATCGCAGCGGTTCATGAATCACCAAAAGGGGAAGATCTTGAAAAGATCATCGCCAAAGCGGTCGCGATTCCTCAGGTCGCCGGTCGTATGGAACAGATCAAAGAGGGACAGAACTTTAATGTCATCGTGGACTTTGCCCATACTCCGGATGGTCTGGAAAAGATGTTCAAATTCGGTCGTATGATCACCAAGGATGGCGGTCAGCTGATTGCGGTCTTCGGATCGGCCGGAAAACGAGATAAACCCAAACGCAAAGTGTTTGGTCAGCTGGCTGAGAAGTATTGCGACAGTGTCTATCTGACCGAAGACGATCCGAGAGACGAAAGTCCGAAAGAAATTGCCACGGAAATTCGCTCCGGAATGAAAAACGTAAAAAACGTCTTCGTTCCCGAACGTTACGAAGCCATTCGTCAGGCAATCGAATCGGCCAATGAAGGTGATACCGTTCTGATTCTGGGTAAAGGTGATGAACCCTTCATGTATCATGAAGAGGGTCGTGTTCCCTGGATTGGAGATAATAAAGCGGCCAGAGAATGCATTCACCGTCTGATCGACAGCGAATAGTTTTCTTCTTCCTGACCCACCCATTGCCCGAAGCCTGATGACCGGTTTCGGGCAGTTTTGTAAAGGAGAAACATCGATTCAAGGGGCAGAAGGGTAAAAAAAGACCATCTTGCAGTTGAAATCCTCCACTCGATCCATATAATAAGTATTGTTAATCAGGAAGGGGGGTTGTAATATGCCAAAAGTAGTCGTAAAAGAAAACGAACAGCTTGATGACGCTCTTCGCCGTTTTAAACGTCAGGTTTCCCGCAACGGCACCCTTGCTGAAGCCCGCAAAAGAGAGTTCTATGTTAAACCGGGTGTGAAGAAGAAACTTAAATCTGAAGCTGCCCGTAAAGCCAGAAGAGGCAAGTAATTCTCATTCAACAATGAAAATCCTATAATCTGCTTAACGCAGATTTTTTTTATATCTGAATGATCGTTCCCGAAAAGGGAATATGAATAATAAAGGAAAAACTATGGAATTGTATATCGACTGCTCAGAGCTGCCTTATGACATTCTGATGGCGCTGCCAGGCGTTCAGGATGAAAACTTTAAAATGATTGAAAAGGAATTTCCCGTCCGGCTTTCGCTCAAGGATGGCCAGATCCGACTGGATGGTACGGAATCAGCCTGTATTCAGGTCCATCAGGTCCTCGATACCATGGTTCAGACCATTGATCGAAGCGGTCAGATCGATGCCGGTGAAGTTCAGCGCTTATGCCTGGTGGTCAAAAGCGGAAACAAGGCCCATGTAGAAACCGACGAGGAAATGCCGGTCGTTCGTACGCGAAACGGAAAAATGATCTTCCCCAAGACTCAGAACCAGAAAAAGCTGGTGGATGCGTTCAGAAAGGATAAGATCATCTTCGCTTCCGGTGTTGCCGGTACCGGTAAAACCTATCTGGCGGTGGCCTATGCGGTAGACCAGCTTAAAAAGGAAAAGATCTCCAAAATCATCCTCACTCGTCCTGCCGTAGAGGCTGGGGAGTCGCTGGGTTTTCTTCCTGGCGATATGAAAGAAAAGGTCGATCCGTATCTTCGCCCACTATATGATGCATTGAATGAAATGCTCGGTCAGGATACCGCCGAACGTTTCCAGGAAAAGGAAATCATCGAAATCGCCCCTCTTGCTTTCATGAGAGGTCGTACACTCAATGATGCGGTAGTGATTCTTGATGAAGCGCAGAACACCACTCGCGCCCAGATGAAGATGTTTTTAACGCGTATGGGTCGTAACTGTCAGATGATCGTCAATGGCGATATCTCGCAAACCGATCTGGTCAGCCACAGGGATTCCGGACTGACCGATGCCTGCAATCGTCTGAAGGGAATTGAAGGCATCTCCATTCAGCCGCTGGACAAGAGTGATGTTGTCCGCAACCCGCTGGTCGCAAAAATGATCGAACGCTATGAAGAGGCAGAACAGTAACTGTTCTGTCTTTTTGGCATTTGGATTGGGAGATCCCTCTGAAAAATCTAAGATGAAACTGAATCAGATCGAAAGGAGTGGATTTGATATGCCAGAAAAAGAATTTACGATTCAGGGAGGCATTGTTGTCCCTCATCCTCCACTGATCCTGCCCAATATCGGACGGAGTGAAGAAAAGAAGATCGCGGATATTACCGCCGCTTACCGGAAAGCCATGGAAGCGGTAAAGGAAATGGATCCGGAAACGATTGTCATTGTGACTCCGCATGCCCCAAGCTATATGGACTACATCCAGCTGACAGCTCCGGCTGTATCCAAAGGAAACATGGGTCAGTTCAACGATCCGCAGGATGCGGTTGTGATTCATAACGATGTAGAACTCGTCAAGGAAATGGAGCGACTGGCCAAAGCGGACAATTTCCCGATGGGTACGCTCGGTGCTCAGGATGGCGGACTTGATCATGCGACCATGGTCCCGCTCTACTTCATGAAGGAATTTGCACCGGATAAGAAAATCGTGCGGATGTCGATTGGCGGACTGTCCAACTTCGATCATTACAAAGCCGGTAAGATTCTCGAACAGGCCGCTGAAAATCTCGGTCGAAAGATTGCTGTGGTATCGAGTTCTGATCTTTCTCATTGCCAGAAAGCGGGAACGAATTATGGATTCAAGGCCTGTGGTCCGAAATATGATGCGGAATTTATGGACCTGATTTCCAAAGGCGATTTCACAGGTCTGGTCGAAATGCCGGAAAAGATTGCGGATGAAGCCATGGTCTGTGGTCATAAGCCGATGTGTGTTCTGGCTGGAGCGCTGGATGGTCTGAATCCAACGATTAACCCACTGGCTCATTCTGCTGTATTTGGTGTGGGTTATGGCGTAGCTACCTTTACTGATCCCAAAGCGGATGAAAGCCGTCTGTTCGAACAACAGATTCAGGACGATCTGGACAAAGCGCTGGAAGAACGACTGGCCAGAGAAGATGACTACATCCATCTGGCTCGAAATACAATCAATACCTATATTCTGGAAGGCCATCTTCCGGAAAAACCGGACAACCTGCCCGAAGGCATGCGAAGAGCTCAGGCCGGCGTCGTTGTCAGCCTACGATTATGTCGGTGGGAATCTGCAGACCGTAAAGGATTTCATCGCTCATGCTGCCAAAAAGGCGCATGTTGAAGTGACCAGTCTGATCGTGCCCGGAAAAAACGACTCACCGGAAGAAACGGAACAGCTTTCCGCCTGGTTAGCCAGTGTGGATCCGAATATCCCCCTTCATCTGACCCGCTATTTTCCCCGATGGAAGGAAACCGTTCCGGCTACCCCCATCGAAACCCTCGAAAATCTGCAGAAAATCGCTCAGAAGCATCTACATGATGTCATTCTTGGCAACGTATAACACCGAAAAGAAAAACAGCCGTCTGATTTATTCTGGATTCAGACGGCATTTGCTTTAAATAGGGAAGGATAAGACGTATCTCAGGAACGGGCAGCTTTTTCAGCGTGAATCTGAGCAGCGGCCCGCAGTCTTGCGGCATGTTTTCTTCTTTCGAGAGGAATCATCGTAGTGATTTCATCGTGGTCATAGCCTACTGCCATATTTCGGCTGGAAAGAAGAATCGGACGTTTGAGAATCGACGGGTTTTTCTGGATAAAACGAGTCAGTTCATTGACGGACATATCTTCAATGGAGCCTTTCAGGGACGTATAGGCTTTGGAACGGGTGGAGATGATATCTTCCGTGCCATTCTCACAGCGGGCCATCAGATACTTGATTTCCTGCTCCGTGAGTTCATTGGAGAAAATATTCTTTTCAATATAATCGATTCGATTGTCATCGAGCCATTTTCTGGCTTTCCTGCAATTGGAACAGCCTGGTGAGGTATAAAACAGAACGGGATTTTTCATTTACGCGATATTCCAGAGGGGCGATCACCGATCTGGAGGGGGATCTCCTTTCTTAACGGATCGGTCAAACTGGCTGTGAAAGCGTGAGGTTCCAGGGTCGGTTTGAGATTGAATAAATGAACAGTCTAGCACATGCCAGCTCATTTTCCGTGTTTTGTCTATCGGGAGCAAGAATCTCGCCCGAATAAAGACCTGAGTGTTCATAAAGGTGAAAACTCGCTTACATATCGCTGTTCATCGGGAATTTACTTTCTTCATTCAAAGGGAAATCAAGAAAAAAGGAAAGAGCAATTTTCGTAAAGGTTTACATTTTAAGCAAATTGACCAGTTGCCCACGCAACAATGGGAAATTATGTGCAAAAAGACAAAAACCCTCTGTTTTTCAGAGGGATTCAGGTCATTATTTTTAGTTATTCAAAATTTTTAACGGACCAGAACTCTTTTGGTGACGGATGCATCAATGGACTGACCATCATCCATCCACAGGGTATAGGTCCCTTTCGGTGCGCCAATCAGTTCCAGATGATCGAAATCGATATCGGCGGTTCGTAAGGCTGGTGCAGCCAGAGGAAGAATTGCATCCTTTCTTAAGAAGAAGATGAGTTCGTTTTCAGGATAGGCAATATAGTGATGACCGGCGTCCATCATCTCCTGCAGGATCGTTCCATCCGGCTTCATGGTGATCTTTCGCATGGATTCCGGCAGCCAGACCATTCGACCTTTGGCATTTTGCGTATAGACCGGAGTGATCATCATTTCATCACCGATCATCAGCTGGTCTTCGACCTCTCGAGCAAATTCATCGTCTTTCCAGATAAACGAAAGGGGACTGAACAGCATCGTGTTATTTACGCTGGCTTTAAGGTATTCCGAATACAGCCAGGGAATCAGTCGATAACGACAGAAGAGCAGATGGCGGAAATCTTCCGGATGTTCAAACTGATACGGTTCCTGCCTTCTGGTTCCGGAAGCGGAATGGTTTCTCATCAGCGGAGTAAATACGCCAAGCTGCATGAAACGAATGGACAGATCTCGGGTGGTGTCCTTGCCAAAGCCGCCCAAATCGCACCCCGAATACAGGAAACCACACATCGACAGGGCGGGAAGCTGATGAAGGATCAGCAGAATATGACTCCACCAGCTGCTGTTATCTCCCGTCCAGATTCCGGCATTTCGATGCATACCGATATAGGAGCTTCGAGAAAACATCAGGGTTCTTAGTCCCGGACGAAGATCCTTAAAGGCTTCTGCAGCTGCATCGGTCATCTTCATGCCATACAGGTTATGCAGCTTTTCATGACTGATCCATTTTCCATCGACCTGATGATGCATCAGTCGATAATCTTCCCGTGAATTTTTGATGGCTCCGACATGGTTTTCGAGCGCAAACATCTCATAGGCTTCCGGACCTTTCTTTACATAATCCTTCAGCCAGTCTCGCAGCTCATCCATTCCGGGTTGGGAATAGAACAGGGCGGGTTCGTTCATATCGTTCCAGAATCCATCGATTCCCGCATCCGTCAGGACTTTATACTGGTTTCCAAACCATCGGGCGGCTTCGGGATTAAAGAAATCAGGAAACAGTGCGTACCCTGGCCAGACCGCACCGACAAAATCGGTTTTTCCATCCGGCATTTTGACAAAGTAGTTGTTTTTCACGCCTTCTTCATAGACGGCGTATCCGTCTTCCTTCTTGACTCCGGCATCGATAATCGGAATCAGATGCAGCTTTTTCTTTTTGAAATCTTCCACAAACTTCTCAAAATCGGAGAATTCTTTGCTGAAGGTAAAGTCCTTGTACCGATCCATATAGTCGATGTCCATATAGATCATGTCCAAAGGCAGATCAAGCTCATCATACAGACGGGCAATTTCCTCAAAATCCGCTTTCGTGGCATATTCCCATCGGCTTTGTCCAAAGCCGAACGCAAAAAGTGGGGGAATCCAGCTTTGACCAATCAGAGAACGAAATTCCATGGCGATTTCCTGAGGATCCTTGCCTTCAAGAAGCAGAACATCCGTATCCAGACCGAATTCGATGATCATTTCATCCTGACGAGTATAGCTGATATCAAAGCGCACCTTTTCAGGCGTATCGATAAACAGACCGATGGAACTGTCCGATTGAAGGATCAGAAAGTTATGAGAGCCATAGAGATTGCGTCGGTCCTCGGTGATCGACCAGTCATCCAGGTTGTCGGAGATATATTCCCAACCACGTTTGTTGATTCCGCGCATGGCCTCGCCAAGACCATAGACGACATCGGTGTCTTTTAAATCAAAGCGCAGGATCCACTTGTTCAGCTTTTCATCAAAGTGAAGATCCGCTTTGTCCTTGAGCTTTTCGCCGGACTCGATCTCCGGCTTTTCGAGCAGAGCTCCCGTTTCAAAGGGTTGTCCGAAACGAAACAGGTAATGCATGAATAACTCCTTTCATTCGCAACAAATCATTCTTTTCGCACTCATCTTACCATTCACCCATCTGAGAAAAAGACCGCTCGGTCTCCGGTTTCTCCCGGTCAGAAAGGGAACAGATGGTTGTTTTGGACAGTTTGTACAGTGACAAAAACCAACTTTGGACTCTTTTGTCAGGATTTTCGAAAAAGAGTGATATAGTTACTGCGTTAAAATTTGAAAGGTGAAATTATGGGAAGACATTTTGAGGTGCGCGCAGCAGCCATGGCCAAAACTGCCGCCGCCAAAGCCAAGGTATATTCCAGATATTCCAAGGAAATTTTAGTGGCCGCGAAAAATGGCGTACCGGACCCGGAAATGAACCAGGCGCTGAAAAAAGCCATCGCCAGAGCAAAAGCCAACTCTGTACCCAGCGACGTGATCAAACGTGCGATTGACAAGGCGAAATCTTCCGCAGATGAAAGCTTCTCTGAAGCTCGTTATGAAGGTTTCGGCCAGGGTGCCGGTTCTACTGTCATCATCGACTGTCTGACAGACAACCCCAACCGGACCATTGCCAACCTCCGTTCCTGCTTTAATAAATCCCACTCCAAGATGGGCGTTAACGGATCCGTTTCCTTCGGATACGAAGATCTCGGCGTAATCGTTGTTCCGTTCGAAGACGAAGATGCCATGATGGAAGCCATGCTTGAGCATGATATCGATCTGAGAGATACCGAAGTCGAAGAAGGTTTCATGACCGTAACCGTAGATCCGACTCAGCTTGACGAAGCCAAGGAAGCCATCGACGAACTGATTCCGGATGTAAAATACGAAGTTCTCGAACGTCGTTTGGTACCGAATGAAGAAGTAGAGCTTGAAGGCGAAGATCTTGAACTGTTCAAGAGACTGCTGACTCTGCTGGATGATGTGGATGACGTTCAGAACGTTTACCACAACGTTTCCAATATCTAAGTTTCAGTTAAACAACAAAAGCTGTAAATCAATCGGATGATTTGCAGCTTTTTTCATGGTGATTTTCGGATTCATCTTCAGCTTTCTGCCAGAGCAGATCACCATTTCGATCCCGCAAGGCAAGCATGAAGTTGTCATGTCCATCGGGATATTTTTCATAGATTTTAGCCAGCATGTCCTTCATGGTCTGTCTTTCCGAATGGCCATCATTGGGGCACACGGGTTTGACTGAAGGAATGTTGTTCTGTCTGCAGGCCTGGATGATCTCTTCTTCCTTGAGATAGACAAAAGGACGAATCAGGGTCATATCCATGCGCGACATGTATTGCGCAGGACGGAAAGTGGCGATCCGACCGCCGTGGATCATGTTCATCAGCATCGTTTCCATGGCATCGTCTCCATGATGACCGAAGACGACTTTGTTGCAGCCAAGATTTTTGGCCGTTTCCATCAGGGTGCCCTTTTTCAGATTGGAGCAGAGCGAACACTGGATTCGGCCGTTTTTCATGTTCTTCTCCATATTGAGAATTTCGAAAATCGGAGTCGGTACGATATGGAGATCAAGATCATGCTCATTGGCAAACTCTCTCATCAGTTCAAGCTGTGGCTGGTCAAAGCCCATATCGATATGGATCCCGCAAAGGGAAAAGTTCTTGTTTTTGAATTTTTGATACATGGAAAGGGTCAGAAACAGCAGCATCGAGTCCTTTCCGCCTGAAAGGGCGACGGCCAGTGAATCGCCGTCTTCAATCAGATGGAAGTCCTCGTCTGCTTGTCGAACCCCTCGAAGAATGGTCTGAATTTTCATAAGAATACCTGTTCAATGATAAAGTAGTGGACGGACCGAAAGCTTGGTTCTAAGCTTTCGAAATCACTCAGAAAGGCAGGGAAGCGGCCGTTCAAAAGAATAATGGATTTGACGTTCCATCTCAAAATATCCACATGAATTTTGTGGTGGAGCATCAAAAAACGAAGAGCCAACTTCCTTTATACAATAAATCTATGGATGGAATACTGGTAATTAACAAACCGGCCGGAATGACAAGCTTTGATGTCATCGCCAAACTTCGAAAGAAAATCGGACAGAAAAAGTTCGGTCATGCCGGAACACTGGATCCCGAAGCATCCGGAGTCCTGGTGGTTCTGGCTGGCAAAGCCACCCGGATTCTTCCTTATATTACGGATGGAGACAAGCGATATATCGCCCAAATCGAACTGGGCAAGCAATATGATACCGATGATATCTTCGGAACAATCGAAAAGGAAAGCCCGATCAATCGGGATTTCCTTTTCGAATCTGTTCTGCAAAGCTTCAAAGGTAAACTTCACCAGCGCGTGCCCAAGGCCAGCGCCAAAAAGGTCAATGGCAAAAAACTGTATGAATACCTTCGGGAAGGAAAGGAAGTTCCTGTAGTTTACAGTGATGTCGAAGTCTATGACATTCACTCGCTTGATCCGGATCGTCTGGAATTTGAAGTCCATTGTTCTTCCGGAACATATATTCGATCGATCTGTCGGGATTTTGGCGAAAAGACCCAAAACTGTGCAGCGATGAGTGCTCTGCAGCGGATTCAGGCCAATGGTTTTACGATCGATGAAGCGCAGGATCTCGACAGTGAGAACTGGACGGTTTATCCCATCGACCGGCTGCTCGATTATCCCCATCTTCAGGCGCCCAATCCCGCTGATGTTCTCAATGGAAAAACGATCCGGCTTGAGACAGAATATGATGAGGTCCTTTTATACGACCAGGATCGTCTGCTGGCCCTTTATAAAAGGAAAAATCCTCAACGGGACTGGTTTGGATGTGAAAGGGGACTTTGGTCATGAAAACGATTCGGATCAGCTATGGAACACCGATCAGTCTGCCTGCTTCCGCCTGCGCCATCGGTTATTTTGATGGTCTGCATGAAGGTCATCAGCAGCTGATTGAAAAATCGATTGAAACCGCCAGAGCGCATGATCTTCAAAGTGCAGTGCTGACTTTTGATCCCGATCCCTGGAAGGTGCTCAAACCCGGAGCGGACTTAAGCCATCTGACCGATTTTGAAGATAAGAAACAACTGCTGGAAAGCATGGGTGTAAACCTGTTTCTGGTTGTCGATTTCACTAAGGAATTTGCCGGGTTGTCGGTCGATGCCTTCCATCGGTTTATCGCCAGTCTCAACATTCGTTATCTGATCTGTGGTTTTGATTACACCTATGGAGCCAAAGGAGCCGGGAATGCCCAAACCCTTCAGGAATCACCGCTCTTTGTGACGGATGTCATCAGCGAAGTCAGTGAAGAGTGTGAAAAAGTCTCCAGCACCCGCATCGAAAAGCTGATTCGAAAAGGGGATGTTCAAAAGGCGGATGAGCTGCTGGGTTATCTGTATTCTTTGAAAGGTGAAGTCGTTCATGGCTATGAGCGGGGAAGAATCATGGGCTTTCCGACGGCTAATCTGGAATATCCCAAAGAATCCATTCTTCCCGCAGTCGGGGTTTATGCCGGATATATTCTTGCCGGAACAACTTTTTATCCGGCTATGATCAATATCGGGAAAAATCCGACCTTCGATAACGAAAATCTCAGCATCGAAGCCTATGCGATCAATGCTCACCTCGATATCTATGGACAGCATGTTCGTTTCTTCTTTGCGAAAAGACTGCGTGGAGAAAAGAAGTTTTCCGGAATGGATGAACTGATTGCCCAACTCAAACACGATGCCGCAGCCACATTACCGGCGCTGGAGCCTTTTAAAGGGCTCCTGGCACGAACTGCCAAATTATGGAGTTTACCATCGCTCGATGATATACTTATTCAGTAAAGACAGGTGAAAATATGCCAAACGAAACCAATGCCATGAAAGTACAGGATCAGTATGGTTCTATTGTCTATAACCGATCCGTTTTCTCCGCGATTGCTCGTAATGTAATCGATGAAAGCAAGCACGCAGAAGTGGCGGAAAGCTCCAAGGTTTACCGCTCAGACCGTCTGTCCTGGATTGAAGATGGAAAACTGTATATCTCCATTCCAGTGAGAATCAGCAGCAATGTGAATGTCTCTGATACCTGCGCGGCGCTTCAGGATAAAATTTTCGAAAGTATTGAATATATGACCGACTACAAACCCGAGTCCATCACGATTCAGGTTGTCGGCTTTATCTTCTAAGGGAAATCGCGCGATTTCCCTTTTTTCAGAAAGGATGTTTTGCGATGAAACAGAAAAAGACGCTGGCTGATGTGCAGCCGATGAGCGAAGAAGATCTTCAGAAGGGAATCGAGAATCTCAGCCCGTTTGTTTACGACGCCATTAAGGATCGACTGGATACGATTCCGGTAAACATTCAGGAAGCCCTGGTACAGAAAATCCCTCTGCCAAGACGGGCCATGATCGATTACAACATTCCGTTCAACCGCCATCAGATGCGTGAACTGGCGGTAGAAGCCGTTTATCAGAGTCTGCTGCTCAACAAGGACATTCGCAAAGCCCTTTTTGATGTGATGTTTCAAAGCAACCAGGTCGATGGCTATCTGCTTTCTCTGGCTACAGGAACCATCGAAAACAAGGACGAATATGAAAAACTGTTCCAGGAAAACATGCGTTCTGACTGGGATTTCGAACGTCTTTCTCTGCTTGAACAGGCCATTCTGCTGACCAGTGCGCAGGACATTCTCGTCAATGAAACACCAAAAGCTGTAGCCATTAACGAAGCCGTTACGCTGGCCAAAGAGTATTGCGATCCGACCGCACCCAAACTGATTAACGGCCTTCTGGACCACCTTCAATGAAAACTCTTTCTGTTGGGCAGGTCTGTGATACCCTGCACCAGTTTATTGAAAAGAACATTCATCTTGAAAACTGCTGGATTACCGGAGAAATCTCCAATGTCCGTCTTTCCAATGGACACTGTTATTTCATCCTCAAGGACGCGGGAGGACAGATCAGCTGTATCTGTTGGGCTTCCTATGTTTCCCGTCTTCCGTTTCGTCCTGAAAACGGGATGTCGGTCATCCTGCATGGAAAACTCAATTTCTATAAAAACGGGGGCTCGTTAAGCATCATCGTCGATGATCTTCGTCTTTCCGGCACCGGAGCGCTGTATCTTCAGCTTGAACAGCTTAAAAAGAAACTGGATGCACAGGGATTCTTTTCCCCGGCGCATAAAAAGCCCAAACCTGAAGAAATCAACACGATCGGTATTGTTACCGGTAAAACCACAGCTGCCCTTCAGGATGCCCTCAAGACCATTCGAACTCGATGGCCGATGCTTAAAGTTAAAGTATTTGATACGCCCGTGCAGGGAGAACAGGCTCCCGAGAAAATCGTCAGGGCCCTTGAAAAAGCAGACCAGGATCATCTGGATGCCATTTTGCTGATCAGGGGAGGAGGAAGTTTTGAAGATCTGTTCTGCTTCAATGATGAACGGATTGTCAAAGCTCTCTACAACATGAAAACCTATACCGTGACCGGCATCGGTCACGAAATCGATACCTCACTGGCGGATCTGGTGGCGGATCATCATTCGCTGACCCCGACTGCCGCAGCCCAATGGGTCACTCCGGATCAGCGGGAAGTCAAAACCCGTCTGGATACCCTTCAACAGACGTTGATTCGCGAAATCCGAACCTGGTTTTCCAGGCAGGCGCAGGAACTGATGTATTTGCAGGGCTCTTCGCCATTGGCCAACCCGAAACGCTATCTCGATGAAAAGAAAGCCCGAGTCGAAACGGCCTCTGTCGCTTTAATGGGCCGCTTTCATGAACGGTTTGCCTTCTGGAGTCACGATCTGGATCGTTTAAGCCGGGATCTGCAGAACAATGGTCAGAATTATGCTTCCGGTCAGGATAAGCGTCTGTCCAGAATCAGCAGTGCTTTACTGATCGAATCACCACGAGCCCAGATTCAGAGCGAAAAAGCCACTCTGTTATCGAATCGTAAAGCCATCGAACAATCCATGACCTGGCGAATTGAACAGTCCGCTCAAAAACTCGACAGCCTTTCTTCCATGCTGGACGCTCTGTCCTGGCAAAAGACACTGGAGCGTGGGTTTTCCATCGTTACTCGAAACGGAAAACCGGTCAAAGACGTGAACAGCCTTTCTGTCGATGATTCATTGAACATTCGATTTGCGAAGGGTTCTGCTCTGGCTCGAGTAGAGTCAACCAGTGAAGATACCGGTGAAGAGGGTAAGGATTCGAATTCTGAACCGGAAATCCCCGCTTTTCTTTAAAACGTAAGGAGAATTTATGCCTTCCAAAACCGCTGCACCCGAAGAAAAAATGACCTTCCAGCAACAGATGAACCGGCTGCAGGTCATTGTCAATGAACTGAATAATCCCGACCTCGAGCTGGAAAAAGCCATGGCCCTCTTCAAGGAAGGTCTTGCTCTTTCCCGTTCCTGCCAGTCGGAACTGACTGCTTTTGAAAAGGAAATGAACACGCTGATCGCGGATCAGCCGGAAGATACTCATGAGTAGTCAGGAAATCACCGGCATCAAAGCCGAATTTGAAAACTATCTGGCCAACATGATCGACCTGCTTCCGGATTCGGATATGAAGGAAGCCATGGCCTATTCGCTGCTGGCTCCTGGAAAACGCGTTCGTCCAATGCTGCTTTTTACGGCAGTTGAGGACTATGGCGTGGATCCGACCGACGCTCTGCCTATGGCCGCAGCCATTGAAATGATCCATACCTATTCATTGATCCATGACGATCTGCCGGAAATGGACAATGACGATCTGCGTCGCGGACGACCGTCCTGTCATAAAGTGTATGGTCAGGACATTGCTCTTCTTGCCGGAGATGGTCTGCAAAGCTATGCCTTTGAAATGATCTCCCGCATTCCGGATGCCGAAAAATCCAGAAAACTGAGTCGTCTGGCTGCTCGAATGGCCGGACCGGCCGGCATGTGTCTGGGACAGAATCTGGATCTGAAAGCGACGGGAAATACGACGCTTAAGGATCTGGAAGATATTGAAAAATACAAAACCGGATGTCTGATTGAACTGCCTTTATGTGCGGCTTCCATTCTTGCCGGCAGGGAAGAAGATCTTCCCACCATGGAAAAGCTGGGAGAATTGATCGGTATTCAGTTCCAGATACAGGACGATTTACTGGAAAAAACCAGCACCCCACAGATCATGGGCAAAAGCCTCTCTGATCAGAAAAATGAAAAAGCCACCGCTCTTTCGTTCTATACCCTTGAAGAAGGGCAGGCCAAAGTGGATGAATACGATCAGAAAATCCGTGAACAGCTCGCCACTCTTCATCTCAAAGGTCAGGCTCTGGAAGCCATGACCCAACAGCTGAGCAATCGAAGCCGATAATCCATTCCGGCTGTCCGGAGAATACGGACAGCCGGATTTATGGCATTTTCTGCTGAATAACCACCGGAAAGGGAGGATATCTTTGAAACTGTCTAATTTACACGACCCTTCGCAGCTGAAAAATCTGTCCGTTCCGGAACTGAATGATCTCGCCAGTCAGATTCGCAGTTTCCTGATCCAGTCTCTCTCTCGCACAGGCGGACATCTTTCGTCCAATCTGGGGGTAGTCGAGCTGACCCTGGCGATTCATACGGTATTCAATTCCCCTAAAGACAAAATTATTTTCGATGTCGGTCATCAGAGCTATGTGCATAAGATTCTGACCGGTCGAATGAATCAGTTTGACACGCTGCGCCAGTATAAAGGCCTTTCCGGCTTTCAGAAGCGCAGCGAAAGCGAACACGATCCCTGGGAAGCCGGACATGCCTCCACTTCCATCTCCGCGGCTCTGGGTTTTGCGGCTGCCAGGGACCTGCTTCATGAAGACTATGAAATCGTCTCCGTCATCGGGGATGGCGCTCTTGGAGGTGGACTGGCTCTGGAAGCATTGAGTGATCTGGGCGCGCAGAAGCGGGATGTCATCATCATTTTCAACGACAACGAAATGTCGATTTCCGCCAATACCAGTGGTATTGAAAACGGGATTACCCGTCTGAGAACTTCAAAAATCTATCGCGATACCAAACGCGATGTTTTCAATTCGCTGATCCAGTCCGAAAAAGGAAAGACGGTGCTTGATTCCATGCGCCATTTCCGGGATCGCGTCAAATCAAGAGTGATCGATGCTCCACTGTTCAAGAACTTTGACGTCGACTATATCGGACCGATCGATGGGCATAATATTGCCGATCTGATTGCGGCCTTGCAGACGGCCAAAGAAAACAAAGGACCGATTGTTGTTCACGTCAAAACCACCAAGGGAAAAGGCTATGTTCCTGCCCAGCAGGATGAAATCGGGGCCTGGCATGGTGTAGGTCCTTTTGATGTGAAAACGGGAGAATTCACCGGCTCTGTCAAACCGGGAACGATTTCCTGGTCGGAAGCTGTCGCTCGAACCCTGTATAGAATGGCCGCCAACGATCCGAAAATCGTCGCCATTACCCCGGCCATGGCTACCGGAAGCGCCCTGATTCCGTTTTCTCGGACCTATCCGGATCGCTTCTTTGATGTCGGCATTGCCGAAGAGCATGCGATTACGATGGCTGCAGCCATGTCCGCCGGTGGTCTGAAACCTTTTGTTTCCATTTACTCGACGTTCCTGCAACGCGCTTACGATGAAATTCTTCACGATGCTGCACGAATGGGATTGCCCATTGTGGTCGGAGTAGATCGTGCCGGACTGGTGGGCGCCGATGGCGATACCCATCAGGGAATTTACGATATTGCCTTTTTGCGAACCATTCCCGACATCATCATCTGCCAGCCCAAAAACGGTGTGGAGCTGCAGAATCTGATGGCGGAAGGCTTTAAGGCCAATAAGCCCTTCTTTATCCGCTATCGACGAGGAAGAACCCCTTACGCCCCGGTATTGCGCTTTGAGCCAATCGAAATCGGCAGCTGGCAGAAAACGATCATTGGTGAACACCCCAGACAGATCGTGATCGCCTATGGACCGGATGTGGAAGAGATTATCCAGCGGGCCAGAAAAGAAAACCTCGAACTGATCGTGGTGAATGCTCGCTTTTTCAAACCGGTCGATTCGAAGATGATTGAAGAACTCTTTTCGATGAACCTGCCGGTGACGGTGTATGAAACCGATCGGAGTGAAGGTTCGCTTTCGAGTGCCATTCTCGAAGAACTGGAAAAGGAAAGACCGCAGTTTGATCAGCTGGGCATTGAATCCGGCTTTGTTTCTCAGGGAACGGTCCAGCAGCTGCGTCAGGAACAGAAGATCTCCATGGATGATCTTTTTGAAAGGCTGAATAAACATGCGTCTTGATCAATACCTGGCCAATGAGCTGGGAAGCCGAACCCGGGCGGCAGATGCGATCAAAGCCGGACGGGTGACGGTCAACCAGAAAGCCGTCACTCGCCCGGCTTTTGAAGTGAATCCGGAAGATGACATTCAGGTCTCCAAAGCCGAACACGATTATGTCTCCAGAGCCGGTGGCAAACTGCAGGCTGCTTATGATGCCTTTGGCTTTTCGACTCAGGATGAAGTGGTTCTGGATATTGGAGCGAGCACCGGAGGATTCACCCAATGTGCTCTGGAACATGGAGCCAGAAAAGTCTATGCCCTCGACGTCGGTCATCTTCAGCTTTCCGAAAAACTGAAAAATGATCCCCGAGTCGTCGAAAAAGAAGGGGTAAATGTAAAAGAGATCAAACAAGAGGACTTTTCAGAACCGATTGATTTCGTATGTATGGATGTCAGCTTTATCAGTGCCATTCAGGCACTTGGCTATGTCTTCGATCAGTTTGTTCCCGAACATCTGGCCGTACTCGTGAAACCGCAGTTTGAATGCGGACCGAAGGCGCTGAATAAAAAAGGCGTTATAAAACATCCGAAATATGAAAAAGAAGCGCTGGAAGCGATGATTTCTTTATTAAAATCGTATTATTCCTCGATCCGTTCGATCCCCAGTCCGGTCATCGGCCGGAAGGGAAATCAGGAATATATCGTTTACGCAGAGAAAAGGAGGGATCCTGTTGATTGAACAGCTTTCCGTGCAGGATTACATCCTGTTCGAACACGCCATGATTGATTTCAAAAACGGAATGTCCGTCATCACCGGTGAAACCGGTGCAGGTAAATCGCTGCTCATCGATGCCGTTCATGCCCTTTCCGGCGCAAGAGTCAGCCGTAATGATGTTCGTCGGGGCAAGGAAAAAGCTGTGCTCCAGATGGTGCTCAGTGATCCATCCTCGGAAGTCGTTGCCATGATGGAAGAAAACGGCTTTGATACCCCGGATGAGATCATCATTACCCGAATTATTCAATCCAATGGCAAATCGAGAACCCTGGTCAACGATCGGGTATCCACAAGCACCTTTGTTTCTTCCATCGTTGCAAAAATGGTCGATATTCACTCACAGATGGATACGATCCGCCTGGCCAATCCGGAGGTTCAGCTGGAAATGCTGGATCGTTATGCTCGTAACGAAGATCTGCTCAACCAGACCTCACAGGCCTATAAGCGTCTCCATCAGGCGGCTGTGAACATTCGCAAACTCAAAAACGAAGCGTTCTCCGAAAATGCATTGCTTGAAATTGACCAGCAGCTGGAAGCGATTGAGCAGGCGGCCATCAAAAATGGAGAGCTTGAAGAGCTCGAAAAGAAAATTGAACGAGCACAGGCCGTTGAAGGCAATCTGGATGCGATGAAAGAATCGCTCTATCTCTGGAAAAAAGAGCAGGGGATTCAGGAACAGCTGTATTCTGCAATGTCTGAGGCAGAAACCATCAAATCCGATCAGGATTGGGCAGGGGAGATGAGTGATCTCTACTATCGCCTTGAAGACCTGTTTGAACGCCTGGATGGTGCTAAAAACGAGTTGTCTGAGGGCGGAGTGTCTCTGGATGCGCTGATCGATCGAGAACAGCTGATCCGAAGAATGTTCAAACGCTATGGGGGATCTTTTGAAGCTCTGGAAAAAACCAAAGCCGATCTCTCAGAAAAGGCCGAACGCATTATCCATCGACAGGATCTGCTCGACAAACTGGAAAAGGAAAAGAAAGAAGCGCTCAAAGCCTATACTCAGGCCGCCAGCGCCCTTCATAAATCCCGTCAGGAAGCCGTAGCTCCCTTAAAAGAGAAGATCGAAAGCCATGCACGGGATCTGATGCTGGAGCATTGTCAGTTTGATATCCGCTTTTCCAAAAAAGCGCCTTCCAAAGACGGTATGGATGTCATTGAATTTGTCGCCAGCATGAACCCCGGTCAGCCTGAAGCACCGATTCGGCACGCCGCCAGTGGTGGTGAACTTTCCCGCTTAATGCTCGCCCTGAAAGTCGTTTTCCAGGCTCAGGATGGCATTGGCACGCTGGTTTTCGATGAAATCGACACCGGTGTATCCGGAAAAGTCGCTCTGGCGATGGGCAGTAAAATGCATAAACTCTCCGAAAACTATCAGGTGCTCTGTATCACCCATCTGCCTTCCGTTGCGGTTTGGGCCGATACCCATTATCGCGTGGTCAAATCCAGTGATGGCCAGACGACCCTTACACAGGTTCAGGAACTCGATGAGCCGACCCACTTTGAAGAACTGGCCATTATGGCCAATGGATCGGCTGAACCTTCCGCAGTGGAGAGCATGAAAAAACTGGCCGGGCAGGTACGCCATGGCTAAAGTCCTATTTCATATCGACCTCAACGCATTCTTCGCGTCGGCTGAAGAATTGCGTCATCCCGAATATAAAGACAAACCCCTTGCAGTCGGCTCCAACGGACCACGAGGGGTGCTTTCCACCTGTAACTATCCGGCCAGAGAAAGAGGGATTCATTCGGCTATGCCGACCAGTCAGGCCAAGGCCCTCTGTCCGGAACTGATTGTGGTCGATGGCGATCACGACTACTACAAACAATTATCCGGCCAGTTCTTTTCGCTGCTTCGCGAGTATTGCGGACAGCTGGAAGTTCTTTCCATTGATGAATGTTTTCTGGATGTGACCGAAACAATCCGCCAGTTTTCCAGACCGCTGGATCTGGCGGTTTCCATTCAGCAGGCAGTGCTCGATCGTCTCGGGCTTCGCTGCTCGATTGGAGTCGGTCCTACCCGTTTTCTGGCCAAAATGGCCTCTGATATGCGAAAACCCATGGGCATTACGGTCCTTCGAAAACGGGATATTCCAACCAAGCTGTATCCTCTTAAACTCGAGGACTGCATTGGAATCGGGAAAAAAACGCAGATCAAACTGAAAGAAGCCGGACTGGAAACGATTGGCGATCTCGATCTTGAAGAGAATCAGGCCATCTGTTCTTCGATTTTCATGAATTCCTGGCCACAGATTCAGTCTCGTATTCATGGAACATCTTCGGATCAGCTGGTGTTCTCGACAACCCGAAAGTCCTATTCGCATTCCAGAACGTTTGCCAACGATATTTACACCATTGAAGAAATGCTCGACCAGGCCTCTCGTCTGGTCAGAGAGCTGAGTGAGAATATGCAGCGACATCGCAAGAAGGGATCGATGATTTCGATCGTCCTGCGTGATGGCTCGTTTCAGAATAAAGTCCATTCCAAGCGACTGACCGGGATGAGCAATGACTATTTCGTTCTTTACGAAGCGGTCAGATCATTGCTCGATGCCTACTTTGAACCGATCGGTTATCGACATATGGGCGTTTCGGTTGGATCCCTGTCGGATGAAGACCAGATCGTCATGCAGCCCACCATCTCTGAATCCCTGAAAGAGCAGGGAGATCTGCTTTCTGTGCTGAACCGAAAAGTGGAAGGCAAAAAGCTGATGAAACTTTCGGATCTTCTCAAAGAAAAGGAAAAAGAGCAGAACAAAGAGGACATGTCTCATGAGTTCTCACCGGTGAATAAAGAGTCGATCGAAAAGGAGAACGCGCATGAAAACGCCTGATACCGATGGATTGCGGCTGGACTATCTGATCGAAAAGGATTGCACACTCTATCAGAACCCTGACCATTTCTGTTTCAACTCGGATACCGTCGCTCTGGCCCAATTTGCGAAATTCTGCAGAGGGCAGAGGATTCTGGAAATCGGAACAAACAATGGCGCTTTATTATTGTGGGCGGACCGGTTTGATCCGGATTATCTATGCGGAGTGGAAGTCCTCGCCGAACCGGCAAAACTCGCTCTGTTGAACATGCAGACGTTTGCCCGCCATGATTGGGCGATTTACAAGATGCCCATTCAGGAGTTTGACAAGACCGAATTTGATCTGATCCTTTGCAACCCACCCTATTTTCAGCCCAATATCCATGAAGGCCTGAAATCGCAACCGGATCTCCAGCAGGTCGATGCCAGAACCCAGGCTCGCTTTGGTCTCAATCTTTCCCTTCAGGAAATGATTCAGGCTGCCCGCAAGGCTTTGAAAAGCCAGGGAAAACTCTGCTTTGTCTGCCGCCCGGATCGGATTTTCGAATCGATGACCCTGTTGAAAGAAGAAAATTTCGCCCTGAGTCGGTTGAAGATTGTTTACGATGCCAGAGATGAGCAGGCCAAGATTTTCCTTGCCGAAGCCGTGAAAGACGGAACCTGTCAGCCAGTCATTGAACCGGCAGGCTGGTTTGGAAAGAAAAAAGCATGAGTGAGTGTCATCCGTATATTTCGGCCTATCTGGTCTGGCTGGAAAATGTGGAAGGAAAAAGTCCGGCCACCCTTCAGGCTCAAAGACAGGACCTGGTTCATTTTGAAAGCTGGCTGAAGGAAAACGAGATGAAGATCGAGCAGATCGACAGTCACGATCTGCAGCGATTTGTAGATTCTCTGACTGCCCGTTATGCTTCTTCTTCGATTTCCAGACTCTGTTCGACCCTGAGAGCTTTTTATGGCTTTTTGTCGGTCAGATATGAGATGGCTGATCCCAGTAGTCTGCTGGAATCCCCCAAAAAGGAAGATAAGCTGCCCCTCTGGATCTCGGCAGAAGAGATGGATGTGCTTCTGGATTCATTTGATTCCACGGATAAAGGGATTCTGGATCGAACGATTCTGATGGTCCTGTATTCCACCGGTTTGCGCGTTTCTGAGCTTTGCGGACTGCAGATGAGGGATGTCTGGCTTAACCAGCAGATGATCCGGGTGCAGGGAAAAGGCCAGAAACAGCGTCAGCTTCCGCTCAATGAGCGGGTAAGTCGGCAGATGGCCTTATACGAATCCACCGTTCGTCAGCCCAAAAGTGCTGCTTCCGCTTATTTTTTCGTCTCCCTGAAAGGAGCAAAGCTGAATCGGCAGTACGTGTATACGCTGGTTAAAAAGTGCGCTTTAAGTGATCATCTTTCGCCGGCGCTCTCTCCGCATTCGCTGCGCCATTCCTTTGCGACCCGACTGATTGAACATGATACCGATCTTCGTCTCGTACAGGAACTGCTCGGACACAGTGATATCCGGACGACGCAAATCTATACGCATGTCGATCCTGAACGTCTGAAAAACAGCGTGGATGGAGCTCTGCCGGATTTTGAACTCGGCAAAAATCCGCAAACAGAAGGGAATCAGGATACAGACCATCAGGAAAAACCATAGAGTTTTGAAATTACGAGAAAACAGATACAATCCAAGATAGAGTTCCTTAACGAACCAAATAAGGAGGAAATAATTATGAGTTGTGAAGGATGCCCTTCCGCTGGAAAGTGCTCAAAAGATCCCTCGAGCTGCGGACTTCAGGCCAATCCTGAAAATAAAATCAAACACATCGTTGCCGTCATGTCCGGTAAAGGTGGAGTAGGAAAGAGTACAGTCACTGTCATGCTGGCTCGTGCCCTGGCTCGTCAGGGACTGAAAGTCGGCATTCTGGATGCCGATATTACCGGTCCTTCAATTCCGCGTCTGATGGCTCTCGAACATGAGCAGGCTTATGCCGACAAGCGTCAGTTTGTTCTGCCGATTGTTTCGGATGACGGTATTGAAATGATGTCTTTGAACTATATGCTCTCCGATGAAAACGAACCTGTCATCTGGAGAGGACCGATCATCACCAACGTGCTTAAACAGTTCTATACCGACGTACTGTGGGGCGAACTGGATGTGCTGCTGATCGATATGCCTCCTGGAACCGGTGATGTTGCCCTGACCATTCTGCAGGAATTCCCGGTGGATGGTGTGGTTATGGTTTCCACACCTCAGCCGATGGTTTCCATGATCGTTACCAAAGCCATTCGCATGTGCGAAAAGATGCATATCCGAGTATTTGGTGTCGTTGAAAATATGGCTTATCTCGATTGCCCGCATTGTGGAGAACGGATCGATTTCTACGATCGGGCCGCTCTTGATCAGTTCCTGGATGAGACCGGAGTGCCACTCTATGCCATTCTGCCTCAGCTTGACCTCCTTCGTGATGTCAACCAGTACGATACCTGGAACCTTGCCCAGCAGGAAAAGACGCAGGAGCTGTTCAATGATTTTGCAAAAGATCTGGTCGAAGATCTTTCTGAAGGATCCAAAGATGGATCAGCAGCTGCTTAACGAAGTCAAAGGGGAATATCAGTCCCTTCTCGATCAGGGAAGACTGGCCGATGCGCTTCCGCTCATCATGCAGGCAGCGCATTGGGCGGATGTCGATTCCCAGATTCTTGCGGAGCGAATTCTGCTTCATGGTCAGTATGGTCATCAGATTAATCCTCAGGCCGGAGCGGAAATTGCTCGACTGGCCGCAATGAATGGCGATGCGCAAAGCATGTACGATCTTTACCTGATCACTGCCAGCCAGAAAGGTGCAGATCGGGGCGACCAGCGCGCCATGTACTGGCTGACCAGAGCGGCCAAGGCCGGACTGGCTCAGGCGCAGGATACGCTGGGTCTGGCTTATCTGCAGGCCAAAGGCGTTGAGCGTGATCCTTTAATAGCCAGAGAGTGGTTTGAAAAAGCCATCGAAAATGGAATGGATGGCTCTGTCCAAAAGCATCTGCAAATGGCGCAGGCAATGATCGCCAGAGCTGACACGCAAAATAATCAGTCTGCCTGAAAACAGGCATAAAAAGGGCATTCCTTACGGTGAAATCGTATACTGGAATGCTCTTTTCTGTTCCTCAGCACGGAAAAGTTGATTTTTCGAAATTGACTTCATGGTATACTTACTGCTGTAAAACCATATGAACAAGACACAAACCCTCCAAAAAATATATGAGGAATCCGGCAGGCTCTTAGTGAAAAAAGGTTATGATGCCATCACGATTGATGAAATCTGTGCGGCATCAGACATTTCCAAACCTACCTTTTATGCTTATAACCTGACAAAAAGAGACCTGTTAATCCATTTGTTCAATGCAGCGCCTGCCTCTGATCTGCCTTTTGAGGCCAGCCTGGATGAAGATTTTGAGTATCTTCCGCTGATCTATCGTTCAATAGACCGAATCGCTTCGAGGCTCTATTATTACGGTCCGGATCTGCTTCGCGATCTGCTCAAACTGCATCTGGTCAGTCCGGCGCTTGAAGAGATCATGGACCGTGAATGGGCAGACGAACTGACGGACCTGATCGCGGAGGCTTAGCTTCATCGGGAGATTCTTTCCTCGAGCCATCCGGTTAAACTTATGGAAGCTCTCTCTACCTATCTGATCGGACGTAGCTTTCGCTATGCCCTTGACCGGTCCGAAGACCACTGTGTCAAACTGAACGAGGGTGTCGATGTGATTTTGCGAAAGAGGCCCGATCATGAAAGCTGAAGAAAAAAGAAAAAGCATTATCACAACCGGCATGGATCTGTTCAACCAGCATGGATACGAGAGTGTATCTGTAAGTGATATCTGTAAAGCACTGAATATGACCAAACCTACCCTGTATCGCTATATTCCGCGTAAGGAAATGATTCTGGTCAATTACTATAACGAACAGCAGCTTAACGCTCTTCCTGAAGTTCAGGCGCTGCTGAAAGAAAAAAGAGCCGAAGCAGCCCTCCAGCATATGTTTACCACGATGCATATGACTGCGTTGAGCATGGGACCGGAGCTGTTTCGTGTCTACCGCAACTACAGCCTCAACTACGAAAACTATTCCAGTGAAGTTCTCGATCCCCAGATCGAACTGCTGACCAAATGTATCGACATACTGGAAAAGCAGGACTGGATTGCCACCCGTCAGGATCCGGACCGTTTGGCCAGAATTCTGATGAACCTTAATGAAGGGCTGAGCATTCTCTGGACCAGTACAAACGGTTCCTTTGATCTGCCCAAACGCTTCCAGCTCTACTGCAGCTCAATCCTCAACGTCCGTCAGACTCCGGGAGGTCTGACTGTCCCGATTCCTGCATAACTTCGATACCACCGACAAAGGTCATGAGCATAATGCTTATGGCCTTTTTGTTGGAGATTCAGTTGCTTCTTGCATCGTCGATCCTTTGCAAACCGCTGATTGATCGACAAACGGGGTACAGTTTTCTCTCAAACAAGAAATCCAGCTAAACCCGTCGCCGGAAAGTGAGCTGGATTTTTCGTTTTCATCAGTGAAAGAAGAGAAGAGATGAATCAGGTTTCATAAAAAGCGAAACAAATCAGAGAACGGAATTCGTTTTCCGTGATTGGGAAATTAATAATTAATCTGAATCGGTCCGGTTTCGAAGATGGTGGCAAAATTATCAGAATTGAAGACGCGGAATGAGCATTCCACGGTTTCAACCTTTTCAATGCCGTTTTCTTCAAGATCCGAGCTGAACAGGGTGATTTCATCAGAAGCTTTCTTTCCTGGCATGACATCGCAGGAGAAGACAGCCGTAAGCATATAGCCGTTAACCGAGAAGTTATCCACCTGAACAGTCATTGGCTGATCGCTGTTGTTTTCCAGATACAGACCGATAGCGCTGTCGGAGTAGAAATCCTTCTTGAGACCTGTTGAGACGATCTTCAGACCGTTCTGATCGACCAGCACTTCACCATTGGAAATATCGGTCGACTGATCTTCACCGACTTTGACCGTGATCAGCTCGGAATCAACGCTGTCCGTCCAGTCATCCGAATTGAAGAGATGCAGGCGGAATTCGATTGTCCCGGAACTTTCAATGCCGGCATCTTCAAGATCGGATTTGAGAATATCCATGTCGCCATTGGCTTTTTTGCCCGCCGCCACATCAATGGACATGATCGGATTGACCATGATGCCATTAACTGAGGCATCACGCGCCTGAACGGCCCAGTTCTTTTCCGAATTATTTTCGACATTCAGCTTCAGGCTTTCTCCAAGATAGCTGTCTTCATATCCGGTTGCGGTGACCTTCACCCCATTCTGATCATAGATAACCTGAGGGGTGAACGCTTCTTTTGAAGATTCCTTCTGATCTTCTTTCTTTTCCTGACTAGTGGATTCGGTTTTATCCGTTTTCTTTTCCGATACCTGTTCGGATTTGTCCGTGCTTTCTTCTTTTTTGGGGGAAGAGGAGCAACCGGAAAGCAGAATCGCTGCAGCGGCGATTCCTGCCAGAATTCGAGATCTATTCATTTGTTTTCCTTTCTCCACGCTTAACGCGGCTTGTTGTCTTAAGAATAGAAATCAATGTCACGCTATTTGGGAGAATTAAAACGATTGTTGAAAAAGTTTTTTAAACCCAGGTTCTCAGGATGGTCAATGCCGTAACTTTGACTTAATCCCGATCAGACCGTCCACCTCATCCCAGTCTGAAACATCGGTCGTTTTTGAACAGAGAAAGATGATAGAATGTCATTTATGAATCAGTCCGCAAAAAAGACCCTGCTGCTTTCCACTCTGGTATTATGTGCCGGTTTTGCCATCCTCTGTTTTTTTGAAAAAGACCCGTATTGGGTGGCCTGGCTGATTGGTGCCTGCGTGTTCGGGGGAATGTATCTCTATTTCTATCACCCCAAAAAAAGCGAACCGAAAGAGGCGGAAATCACTTCCATCCTGCCGGATCAGGCCAGAGAAGATCTGGCCAATGGAAAGATGCCCGTACTGGTCAGCAGCGATCTCAAGCTGAAAAGGGGAGAAGTGCTGCTCTGGAACGATCAGATGCGTACGGATTTCTATAATTCCAAACCCCGCGTATTCTATCTGACCAATTATCGTCTGGTTTGCCTGGAAGAAGATTTTCAAATGAGTCATCCGGTGCGACAGATGGAAATTACGGTAAACGCTCCACGTCTTCACGTGCTCTCCAACGGAAAGAAAATGACGTTTCTTTGTGCCAGTCCCGAATCCTTTAT
>Cam_p2__coassemble_963_pt1 | contig 39388 bp, 33 predicted proteins | sample Cam_p2__metabat2_low_PE_009 | metagenome-assembled genome bin Cam_p2 | reverse complement strand
CATTAAGTAAGTTTTTTGTCGCCCTCGACAAGTTTATTACCCTTCATCAGCGTAAAGTGGATTTGCTAAAGGAACAGAAGAAAGGATTACTCCAGAAAATGTTCCCAAAACCTGGTGAAGATGAACCTGAAATTCGTTTTCCGGAGTTTAGATAAAGCAGTTTTGGCTCGAACAGCCAAAACTGCTTTTTTAAAGATTGGATAGAGATCGCATCACCAGGTCAACATCGGTGTTTTCCAGTTCCTGAATAATATGCAGATAGGTCTTCTGGGTAGTTGTCATGGAGGCATGTCCCAGTCGTCTTGCAACACTTGCGATTGATACTCCTTCATACAGCAAAATCGAAGCATGAGTATGACGAAGTGCGTGAATCGAAATCACAGGAACACCCGCTTTCTTGCAGTATCGTTCCAGAACGGTGTTCACCGTAGAGTTATAAACAACGCCTTTTGCAAAAATCGACTCTTCTTTTGGCAGATTGCGTGTCAGCTCTGAGAACTGTGCGACTGTTCTCCAGTCCAGCTCTACCTTTCTTACCGATGAGGCATTCTTTGTGGGCATGAACCCACTACCGTTTTTATAATCCCATGTCTTGTTAATAGAGAGAATCTGACGGGAAAAATCGAAATCCGCCGGTGTTATTGCTAAGGCTTCGGAGAAACGGAGACCCGTTTTTGCAACCAAAAGAATTAGCCACTCCCAACTGAGTCCTTTTTCGATATTCAGATCAAGCGTACCCAACAGATTGTGCAACTGATACTGATTCAGATACTTGATTTTCTTTTTCCTGGGTTTTTTGCCTTTGATGATGACTTTACGGGTTGGATCTCTGTCGATCAAACCTTCATCGATTGCATCGAGGATGGCTCCTTTGACCTGATGATGGAAGTCCATAGTGGTTTGCCGCTCATGACCTTCTGCATACTCATTGATGATCATCTGGTAGTGAATACGATTGAGATTTTTGATTTTCAGATCCGGTATTAACCGTTCCAGCCATGTAAGTGTCATTTTGTATTTGTTCAGTGTAATTGGCCGAACAGCACCGTTTTTGTAGATCTCTATCCACTGGCGGTAGAAGTCAATGAAGAGATCGTCCTTTGAAAAACTGCTTTCCATAAATTTCCTCCAATGATTTCTTGATTGTTTTGATTCGTATGACTGCTTTTCGATAGTTATCCAGTGAGGCCTCCTTTTGGAAGCACTGTACCGAAGTCTATGGGAAGCAAAGCTGGAAAACATAGAAGCCAAGTGGGTCGGGCAGGACTCAATTTCTGGAGTTTCCCACAGATATGGCAGCGCTTCTGAATTTGATTCAATTATCGGAGAACAAAAAGCGAAAAGAAACACGTAGAAAACGGAAAATAAACCTGAAATATGTACTGAAGAGAAATTGGTAGACCAGTAATTTTGAATGGTTCTACACCATAAACGGTGGAAATAGAATCGATAAATTGAAAAAGCTAATTCAACAGATGGATTGCTGATATCTTGGTTCCGCTATCCCTTGATCTAATGACTCTTGGAAACAGCGTAAGCTTAAAGATCTGGTAGTAATTGAACGTGGTGGATCGCCAAGACCTATTGAAGAGTACCTCATCAAAGATAATGAGGAGGATGGTCTGAACTGGATAAAGATTGGGGATGCTCCAAAACTGGGAAACCGAATCGTGCAAACAGCAGAAAAGATTAAGCGATCCGGTCTTTCAAAAACGCGAGAAGTTTTTCCTGGTGATTTGATTCTCTCGAACTCTATGAGCTTTGGACAACCTTATATATCGAGTATCTATGGATGTATTCATGATGGTTGGTTACTGATCAGAGACGTTCATAATATTTTTGACAAAGAGTTCTTATGCGAATTACTGGGAACCGAACAAATGCTTACCCAATATAAGTCTCTAGCGGCCGGAAGTGCCGTAAATAATCTGAACAAAGATTTAGTCGGAAACACGATTGTAAAGTATCCATCCATACAGGAACAGATTTCATTAAGTAAGTTTTTTGTCGCCCTCGACAAGTTTATTACCCTTCATCAGCGTAAGTATCGTTTTTTTCATGTACAACCGGTTAGATAGTCGACTTTTTCAATACCCATGTAGCTGACTTTGGTAGCAAGATGGGCAGTGGCAATTACGATGATTACATTCTTGTAAAGCCTACGAAGTCTGCTCTGGAGATGATGCCAAATGTGGATACAGAACTTCCGTATGATGGAGCAAGAGGGATGTTGCACGTGGACGATGTCGATCATAAGGTTTTTCTGGATACGCTTCTGGAATCCACAATCGAGGCATTTCCTGCTCGAAAGAAAAAGAAATGAGGACGAAATATGTTAGAAACTGAAAGACTGGTTCTGCGTCGCTGGGAAGAAAGCGATGCAGAAGATTTATATAACCTCGCAAACAATCCCGACGTCGGACCGATTGCCGGATGGCCACCCCATCAAAGCGTCGAGGAAAGCCTTGATGTGATTAAGAACGTATTCAACGGCCAGGAATGTTATGCCATTTGTCTTAAAGAAGACGGTAAAGCGATCGGTGCCATTGAGCTGAAACTGAACGGTCATACAGACCGAACGGATAAAGATGATGAATGTGAGCTTGGCTATTGGATTGGAAAGCCATTCTGGGGTCAGGGACTTGTACCGGAAGCCGCAAGGGCGCTTCTTCGCCACGCCTTCGAAGATCTTGGTATGAGAAAAGTGTGGTGCGAATCCGACGTTAACAATGCCAGGTCAAAGCGCGTTCAGGAAAAAGTCGGTTTTCAATACCAACAGACTATAGAAGGCGTTGATTTTCCGCTGATGAATGAAAAACGAACGATTCGCGTGAGTTCCATGACTAAGGAAGAATGGCTGAAACGATAGCTGCGAATTTTGGAGATGATGGTTAGTTACCGCAAGTTTTTCATTTCCCTTTACATCTTCAAAATATGAATCCCCTGATTCCGGGACAATACCTGGAATCAGGGGATTTTATTGTTCCATCACCCCGCCATAGCAGAAAGATGGAGTCGTCTTTTATGTTTCTACTTCTTTTCCTGAATGGCTTCTATGGCTTCAATGACGGCAGCACGAAATCCTGCTTTTTCCAGAGCGACGATGCCTTTGATGGTCGTTCCACCCGGCGAGCAGATTTCATTCTTGAATACGGAAGGCTCTTTTCCTTCCTCCACCAGCAATGAACCGGCTCCATAAACCGCCTGAGCAGATAGAGCAGCCGCAAGTTCACGATTCAGTCCGTATTTCACACCGACATCGGCCAGCGCTTCGGCATAGAGACCAAGAAACGCCGGAGAGCAGCCACTGATCGTTTCCGCAATCGAGAACTGATCGGGATCGACCTGCGCGATGTAAGCCAGTGGTGAAATCAGCTGATTGAAGATTTCAAATTCTTTTTCCGTCAGGGTGTTTTTCTTTTCTACCACGACAATACCGGCTCCGGCAGCCATGGCGATATTGGGCATGATCGACACATGCGGAATATCCGGAATCCAGCTTTCAAGTCGTTCATTGTCAATCCCGGCAGCCAGGCAGATCACAAACTGTCCGGAGATTGATTCTGAAGCGTCTTCCAGCACGGACTGCACCTGTTTGGGTTTGCAGGCCAGAATCAGAACTTCGCTGTGTTCCACAACTTCTTCAATTGAGCGGCAGGGATGAGCATCGAACAGCGCGCAATTGTGTTCGAGCTTTTTCTGGTTTGGCGCATAGGCATAAACTTCCGGGGCATTCTCGGCACATTTGGTTTTCCACCCCTGGGCAATGGCCATCGCCATTTTTCCGAATCCCAAAAATCCGACTTTAGTCATTCAGGGCTCCCTTCAAAAAATGTTCAAAGTCTTCGTAAACCTGTTTTCGGTTGATTTCATTCAGAATCTCGTGTCGCATTTCCGAATACAGATGGCTGCTTACGTTCGTATAGCCTTTGTCTTTCAGACTCTGCACGAGTTTGGCGAATTCTTCCTTTCCACCAATAACCGGATCATCCTCACCGGCCGCAAAAAGAATCGGCAGGTTCGGATTGCGGACTTTCCAGCCCTCATCCGAATATACATCCTGTACCAGCTGTAACAGGTTGTGGTAGCCATTGAGGGTAAAGGGGTTACCGCAAAGCGGATCATTATTGAAGGTTTTGACGTTTTCTTCATTGACCGAGAGCCAGCGGTTGGGCATATCGCCTTTAATCCCTTTGTCAAACGAGCCTTCGACCATCTTCGCTACCCGCTTGGAGATGTGTCGGTCGCCTTTGTATTTGCGAAGCACGTCCACCAACATCTTGCCGGCACCGGCTTTCGGGTTTTCATAGACCGGTCCGGAAAGAATCAGCGCGTCGAGATTCTTATCGTGGTTTTTGAGGTATTTTCTGGCGACCAGCGTTCCCATCGAGTGGCCGATCATGAAAAACGGAAGATGGGGATATTCGAGACGGACATGAGCGCTGATCGCATCGAGATCTTCAACGATCGCATCAGCGGTTTCGTCATAGAAGTAACCGAGATCCTTTTCGTTTTTTACACTTTTTCCGTGTCCTCGATGGTCTCCGGCTACGCAGACATAGCCTTCATGAGCGAGATATTCCATGAACGGAAGATATCTTTCCTTATGCTCCTGCATTCCATGTACGATCTGAACAATGCCTTTGGGCTTCCCTTCGGGAATAACCTCGAGTACATCGAGCATCAGTCCATCCGAAGGGGATTTCACTTTTTTGCTGCGTTCCATGATAATTTTCCTTTCCTGTATAAATATAAGCACGCCTGAATCGGCGGTATTGATGATTTAAAATCCTTCTGTTCAAAAAAGGCCTGCTCTTTCATTCTAACAAACTCGCCCCATGCCACATGAATAGGCAATATGGATAAAAAGTCCGCTTCTTCCCTGCTTTCATAGAGGAAGAAGCGGACTTGGATTGCCGGTTTGGATTACATGGTCAGAATGCTGACGAGCTGGAGGATGCGCTCCTTGGGTACCTGCTGGCGATCCGGGTGGTTTTCTTTAAGGGAGATGGCCATTTCATGCAGACGAGCCCATTGTTCCTGTCGGCTGATGCGGGCTTCTTCCCCTTCCTGATAGAGCTCATTGAGGTTTTCTTCTGCTTCAAAACGTTCCTTTTCATTTTTTGGCAGACGGATCTCAATCTGGCAGAGGTAGCTCAGGCGGTTTTCATCGCTCAAAGAGTCTCTGGCCAGGATCTCCACAATCAGTCCATCGTCCTGAACACCATTATTGATACAGGCGCAGGCCAGATCAGATAAACGATTTTCAAGGTGGATTTGCAGGTTACGAGTATTCATCAGTTTGCCTCCTTGCGCGCTGGATATCAGCTGCGCCTATGTTTTATACAGGCTGCCAATAATACATGCAGTTTTATTCGGATCACCTGGTCTGTGCGGTCCTTGAAACGTCCTTACAGGCAGAAAAGCCGGTTTTAATCAGTGGCGTGTTAGGATGAATTCAGGCAGGTGATGGATATGCGGATTATTGCAGGAGAAGCCAGAGGAAAGATCATTCAGGCTCCCGAAGGAATGGATACACGTCCGGTTACGGATAAGATCCGTCAGGCGCTGTTCAACATCTGGCAGTTCCGTATTCCTCATTCCTCATTTCTGGATCTGTTTTCCGGTTCCGGGTCGATGGGACTTGAAGCGCTTTCAAGAGGGGCTGACCGTGTCGTCATGGTCGAGCAGAGCCCGAAGGCGGCTAAAGTCATTCGCCAGAACCTGAAGGACTGCCATTTTGATCCCAAAAAGTATTCGCTTCTTGAACAGGATGTTTTTCAGGCTATCGAAAGACTGAAAGCATCCGGACAGACTTTTGATCTGATTTATCTCGATCCTCCCTATACCGTGGATTCCATCTTCCATCCGGTCATGGAAGCACTGGCCGATGGGGCTTTGCTTGCCGATGGCGGAGAGGTCATCATCCGTACTCGAAAAGAGAAAAAGATGAACGACCGATATGGAAAACTGGCGAAATTCCGGGAGAAAACGTGGGGCATTTCCACTGCACATTTCTATCGAATTTCAGAGAATGATCAGTAAGCCCTTACATCCAGAAGAAATTAAGTTTTCGCTTCTGCCCCGTTTAAAAACGGGTTGGGTTTTGTCATAATAAGTGTCGCTTAAAGGGAAGTTCCCTTTCAGACATGCTGTAAACACCGTGACTTGTTCACTTGGAAAAGACGGATAACATGCGTAAATATATACGAAATGAAGAGCTCACCAGCGCCCTCGCGCAGCTGGTTGAATATCGAAATCCGGAAATGATTGAAGCGTACCGGGAAATCATTATCTATCGCCTCAGCCAGGACGCGAAAAGCCATCCGGAAGTGGCGAAGATTCTGGCCTGTCCGCAGAAGTCACTGCTCGCACTGACCAATATGATTCTTCTGCCGATCCTGCTGATCGTCTATCTGATCACGGCGGCTCCATTTGTGATCGAGGAAGTCAACTATGCCACTGGCCTCCTGCTGATCTTCCTTTCCGTTTGGGAAGGATATCGTTTTTTCCGATTCTTTACTCTGATGTGCGCCAACCGGAAGTATCTGCTGATCGATGAATTGTTTGCTCGCAAAATTCTGATCATCCGCGGAGTTCATCCTCGTGAATCATTCAAGGCAGCCAAGTAATGGTTGTCTTTTTTTGCGTTCGGTCCAGCCTATACGTATAGGTTGATCCTGAAAAAAGAAAGCAGATCTCCTTTCATCGAAGATCTGCCCTGAAATCTGCAATTTTTCGACTGGATACCTGAGTCCGGTTCGCCGGGGTCTTTAATTTCATTTTTATTTTATCATTCAGCATCAGGAATTGAACAAAAATATTGGATTTTCATCTTTTGGTTTCTTTTTGTGTCATTCTCGGATGAAAAACTGGTTCGCCTGGCATTTTTTATGCAAGTCGAAATTCCAGCGAGTTCACTTGAGTGCAGAGATAAAAAGTCAAAGTTTACGCCTGTTGGGGCTCTGTTTTCCAAACTCATGCCCGCTTTTTGATACTTTTGCCTATACTTATGAATAAGACCTTAAACTTTTCAGGGAAAGGAGGAAAGAAAGATGTCGGAAAATACGGAATCTTCACGCTTTGAGTCAGCGTCCAACGAACATATTGCCGTCTTTCTGACTCCCGAGCCCGCCTCCAGAAAAGCGATCGAAGCAGCAAGAGAGGAAGCCCGCTACCATCACGCAGATTTCTCTGCGTTCTATTTTGAGATGCTGAGCGGTTCTCCCTATACACCGGAAGAAAAAAGGCTGCTGGATGATCTGTCCGCTCTGGCCGTAGCCATGGGTGCGCATTGTGAAGTAATTTACGGAACAGACCTTTCCTATCTGATCCGCGAATACTGTACGGCCAATCACATTACCCACCTGTACATGACCAGGCCGGAATCTTCAGTCGCTGATCTGATTCGACCTTCTCTGGCTTCCGAACTGACCCGCACACTCGATGATGTAGAACTGACCACGGTCCCTGGAGCAAACAATTCTCATCTGATGCGAATGCGCAAAGGCCGCCCTTCGTTTTCCCGGATTCTCAAAAACCTGGCGATCATCGTCGGCACGCTCTTTGTTGCCACCCTGGTCTGCGGGGTGCTCGAATCCGCAGGGATGGACGAAGCAGTCCTTGTCCCGATCTATCTGCTTGGCGTTCTGGTCTGCTCCATTTATACCGATGAATTTTACTGGTCGATCGTTGCCGCTACCTTAGCCGTTCTCTGTTTTGACTATCTGTTTGTCGCACCGACATTCTCCCTTGTGATCAACGGTCGTAAGGAAGTCTATATCTTTCTGATCACCTACATCACGTCCATTCTCGGTGGCCTGATCGGCTACCAGTTGCGAAGAAAGACACGACAGGCCCAGCTTTCCAGCTGGCGAACCAAGGTTCTGCTTGAAACCACACATACGCTTCAAAACGAACAGGACCCCAAAGATATCATCCGCACGGTCTGCGAGAAACTCGTTGAAGTTTCCAACCGCGATGTCGTTTTCTATCCGGAAAGCGAATTCGGTCTGGATGAACCGCTGTTATATCCGGCGGAACAACGTCATCCCATCGATGTCTCCGTCCTGAAAAAGGAACACCCCGCCGCTTTATACGCTTTGCGTACTCTGGTCAATGCGGGAGCGACGACCGATCATTATCCGGAAAGCAGCTATATCTATATGCCCTGGTTCCATCATGACGAAGTTTTCGGTGTGCTGGGCATTCAGATTCTCAGCAAGCCTTTAGGCTCGCTCGAGCTGATGATTCTCAGCTCCATCGTCTCCGAAGGCGGTCTTTCTCTGGAACGGCGTCTTCATGAAGAAGAACTTGTCAGAGTCAAACAGCAGGCAGAAAATGAACTTCTTCGTTCCAATCTGCTTCGTGCACTCTCTCATGACATTCGAACTCCTCTGACCGCCATCATCGGCAACATTTCCAACCTTCAGGTCTCCCGTCAGGAAACCACGGAAGAGGAAAAACTCCAGCTGCTCGATCAGATCAGTCAGGATTCCCTGACGCTCTTTAACATGGTGGAAAACCTGCTGACGGCTGCCCGCTTTGATGCCAATGGCGTCCCGGTGCGCAAACAGCCCGAAGCGCTGGATGATGTCATCGAAGCCGGTCTCGATTTTGCAAGAAAAACCAACAAGACCCATCCGATCAGGACCGAACTCTGTCCGGATCTGCTCATGTGCGATATGGATGCTTCACTGATCACACAGGTGATCTCCAACATGGTGCTCAATGCGATTCACCACACGCCTGAAGGCACACCAATCATTATCCGTACCTATGAAAAGGACCATCAGGCCGTTGTCGAAGTCATCGATACCGGACCCGGTATCCCTGATCCGATGAAGCCCAGGATCTTCGATATCTTCTATACCGGTTATGCCAACGTCATTGACTCGAGCCACTATCTTGGTCTGGGCCTGTATCTTTGCAAGACGATTATCGATGCGCATGAAGGCCGTATTGCGGTATCGGACAACCAGCCCAAAGGTTCGATTTTCTCCTTTTCCCTTCCGCTGCTCGATGTCACCTGCAGCATTTGATGACGATCTCTCTGTATCGTCATCAAATGCTTTTGTACGATTATCTGACAGGTTTTGAAAGTCATTCGAATTATTTCTATAATTAAAAGAAGAGAAGAGAACACTGTAGAAAAACAGGAAAGAGGAAAATCTGTATGAATAATACGAGCGTACTGGTCGTTGAAGACGATCAATCCATCCGCAATCTGCTCGAGACGACACTGAAGTCGCACAACTATAAATTCTATACGGCTCCCGATGGAGCCAGTGCCATCCGTGAGGCATCTACCCATAATCCGGATGTCATTTTTCTGGATCTTGGCCTGCCCGATATGGATGGTGTTGAAATTATCCGCAAGGTTCGCAGCTGGTCCAACGTACCCATCATCGTCATTTCTGCCAGAACCGATGATGATGACAAAATTGCCGCTCTGGATGCGGGTGCCGATGATTATCTGACCAAACCGTTTTCCATCGTCGAGCTGCTTGCCCGCCTTCGTGTAGTGGAACGTCATATTTCCACCACGCCTTTGAACCCGACTTCGGATTCCATTTTCATCAACGGACCGATGAAAATCGATTACGCGTCCGGAACGGTATCGATCAACGGAGAGGATCTGCATCTGACGCCGATCGAATTCAAGTTGCTCACGCTGCTTTCAAGAAACGTTGGTCGCGTGCTGACGCACAACTACATCACCCAGCAGATCTGGGGTTCCAAAACCAATAAGGACATCGCTTCCCTGCGCGTGTTCATGGCGACCCTTCGCAAGAAGCTCGAAGCCAAAGAGAACTCCCCGCAGTTCATCCAGACCCATATCGGTGTGGGTTATCGGATGTTGAAAGTCGACTGATCCCCTATGATTTCTTACCTCCAGTACCGGATGAGGTTTCCCTCCTCATTTCGGTATTGGAGGTCTTTTTGTACTCGCTGAAATCGCAAAAAAAAAGGAGCCCGAAGGCTCCACGGCCATCCCCCGATGACCGTTAATTTCAATTACAAGGACGAGAAGAAACGTGAGTATGAACATCAATCAGAAGGTAATGAGAGTCTGAATGCACGAGCATAAACGTGGTAAATCAATTATTATAAGAATTCGTCCTTGCAGTTCCCCCATGCCTGAGCGAGCATCCCCCAACACTCGGCCAGGCACTTCATGAGTATAAAAAACCACAAAGGCACAAGTCAACCATTTTTTATATCGAAATGATGACCATTTTACAATCTTAATGCTCTTTTATCATTCGAATCGGTTGTTTTTATACATTCTTTACGCTCTTCTCTGTCGAAAGGTCTTACATGCGCTGCACGCTGGTGGTAATGCCTTCTTTGGCCTCCCCTTCAAGATCCCAGGTCGGTTCTTTTTCGTATACCGCCAGAGCTGACGTTCGGAAAGTTTCTCTGGTAATGGTCACTTCTCTGGCTCCGGTGAATTCGATGCGAATCGATTTGGTGTAGCTGGCCGTATCTTCGTTGGTCAGTACTTCTTCACTGGTCACTTCCACCGAACGAACAATTTCACCCTGTTCGGAAAGATCGATGGAACGACCGTTGACGTATTTGGGAATGTCATGAATCAATCGCACCCGAAGCTGCGGATAATGGGTCGGGGTTTCCACAGGCTTCTGCGCCCGATAACATGAATCAATAAGCAATCCGCTGTCCGGTGAAAACACCACCACGGTTTCTACAGGTTTGGAGACGGAATCGACCGGAAGCGGCACCAGAACCCTTTCGGCTTTTTTCCCAATCATCCCTTCGAGAAGCTGCATCTCGTGTCCGCTGAGTATCATATGAATCATTCCTTTCCGGCTGGAAAACCAGCCTGTTCTTTATCCTGTGATTCACTCTGTGATTTACTTATGGGTTCAACTTCAGTGTAAGATCCTGTACGTAAACCGGATTCAAAACCGGCCACCTTCGTTTCTAATGCGTCCTGTTCCGTCTTCCGCGGCTTCTGAGATCGGGATGATTTTTAATCCTGAGGCGGGATGGGTTTCTCTGAGAGAGCCAAAAAGCGATAATGATAAACTGAAACCGAGGTGATAAAACATGCCAAGCAGCCTGGACGCTTATAATGCCGCACGTAAACTGGCCAAAGCCTGTGAAACAGCCCGGATCGCAGAAAAGAAGGATCCTTCTCTTCCCGTTCTCGATCACTATCTCGACCGTTTTCACATCATTCGAAAGACTCCCAAAGGGGTCAAGGAAATCCTGATCGACCGTATTGCGGGAACCTGCCATGATGGCCGGACGGAATCTTTCGCCGCAAACTTCATGCCCCTGCTGCCTTCCGACAGCGAATTTGCATCGAAGTGGATGAATCTCTACCATGCCGCGTTAAGTGAAGGTCTGCATGATCCGATCAAGGTGTACCTGATTTTCGGCCGCTTCTTTGTCGAAGAAGGCAACAAGCGCGTATCCGTCACCAAGTACCTGGAAAATCCGCTGATCAGCGCATCGATTACCGAACTCGTTGTGGATCCGGTGGATTTCCCGAACTTCAAGCTGTATGAGCAGTATCTGCAGGTTGAACAGCTGACCGGGATCTCTTCGATTCTGATGTCCAAAACCAAAAACTACCGCAAGCTGCTCAAACTGATCAACGCAGATGAAGAACACCCTCTGACCACCGAACAGACAAAGGGATTGCGCTCCCTGTTCTATACCTTTGAGAACATGTACAAGAAAGTGGTACCTTCCGATGTCATGGCCACCGAAGGGGATGGCTTTCTGATCTTTCTGGAAGTATACGGCTATCATCCGGAAACCGTAGTTCCCGATTCGGTCATGGAAAAGGAACTCGAAAGCATCCTGCCTTTGATCAAAGCCTATCCGCACCACTATGAAGCGCCATTGCTGACGGGATCCCAGCTGTCGGATAAAAAACCGACCTTCTCTTTCCGTCTTGAGGCAGTAAAAGCCGCACTCATTGAAGCCGGAACGCCGCAGGAATCCTCGTGGACCAAAGCGCATGCGCAGGCTTTTGATGAGATGGCTGAAAAGCTGGGAAACAAGGTCAAAATCAAGGAGATCTTCGGTGCCGACACCCCGGATAAAGTCGAAAAGGCGCTCGAAGAAGCGATTGCCTGGGGTGCTCAGGTCATTTTCACCGCTCATCCGCTGATGCTTCAGATCACCAACCAGTTTGCTGTGCGTTACCCGAAAATCCACTTCCTCAACTGCTCCCTCAATCCGGATTCCACCGCCGATGTCCGTTCCTACTACACTCGTGGTTTTGAAATCCAGTTTCTGCAGGGAATGGCTGCCGGAGCGCTGTCGCGTTCCGGAAAGATCGGTTATATTGCGGACTACCCGATTTATGGAGCCATCGCAGATATCAACGCTTTTGCGATCGGTATTAACATGGTCCGCCCTCAGGCCAAAGTCTATCTCGACTGGTCGACCACGCAGACTCCGACCAATCAGGACTTCCCGACCGATATCGATATGATCTATATCGCCGGTCAGGGATTCGATCCCCGCATTCGTTCGGGAAAAATGTTCGGTCTGTTTGATGTTCGAACCGGAAAATTTGCCAACCTGTCCACTGTCGATCAGAAGTGGTCCGTATTCTACGAACGGGTCATCACTTCGATTCTCAACCGAACCTACAAGACCGATGAAGTGGTTCATAATTCAAGCAGCCTGAACTACTGGCTTGGCCTGTCCAACGGATTGATGAAAGTCACCTTCTCCGACGAACTGCCCTATGAAACCCGCCGCCTGATCAACCTCGTTCAGGAAGATCTGACCAATCGCGAGTTCTACATTTTCAATGCAACCAACTCGAAGGAAGAAGACCATCTCGATGGACAGCCAATGGATATGTCGGAAATCGCTCGAATGAATACGCTGGTTTCCAATATCGTCGGTATCGTTCCTACAGATGAGCAACTGACGGATGATGTTGAAGAACTCGTAAAGATCCACGGCATTGACGAAGCCAGCGATGAAGATACGGTTCCTGAAGAAGATCAGGAAGACGAATATACGGAAAGCTGGCAGGATCGTCATGAGTAAGAGTGCAAAAATCCTGCTGCTTTCCGATGAAATCGTTGAATCCTTTTACAAATACTGGACCCCAAAGACCTTTCAGGGCATTGATCTGATCATCTCCTGCGGAGATCTGTCCTATCGCTATCTTGAATTTATCGCCGATGTGTTCAATGGTGATGTCCTCTATGTTCCCGGTAACCATGACCGCCAGTATGAAGAGCATCCACCGCTGGGATGCATCAACATCGATGGTCGAATCTTTACCTGGAGAGGCATCCGCTTTCTGGGTCTTGGTGGGTCTCACTTCTATAACGACGGGCCTTATCAGTACACCCAGCGGGACATGAAAAAGCGCATCAAAAAGCTCTGGTTTGCGCTGCGCAAATCCAACGGCTTCGATATTCTTGTCGCCCATTCTCCGGCAAAAGGTTACTACGATGGCGGTGATCCCTGTCATGAGGGGTTTGAAGCTTTCGTCACCTTAATTGAACGATATAAACCCGCTTATTTCTTCCATGGTCACGTTCATCTCAGCTATGGAAACTATCCGCGAAGATATACGATCGGAACGACGACCGTGATCAACGCCTATGGATTCTTCCTTGTGGAAATCCCGCTGCCCGACAACGGCCCATTGACCTCCCAAACCGATCCCGAATAACAAACAAATACCCCCGAAAACCGACAAATCCGGTTTTCGGGGGTTGATGTTTGGGGAGAAGATTTCAGTCAGCGGGATTTCTTCAGATGGTCCGCTCAGTTTGCGTTGAAGTGTTCGAGGAGCATCTTTTCAGCCTGTGCAGACCAGAGGCCTTTGTTGGCTTTGCATACTTTGTCGAGTTCGTAGAAGAACGGATCGCTTTCACCCAGTTTGGCGAAGTCTTCGATGGCGGTCATCGGCATGTTGATATGGGTGTAAACCAGCTTCTTGCCACCGGGTACGTTAGGCAGATCTTTGGTCACGTCGACTACGGAATCCAGACCGCCAACATGAGTAATCATGACTGCAGAGTTGATCAGACCGGCGGCGTTTTTGTCGATGGCTTCTTTCATGTCATCAATGGTTCCACCGGTAGATCCCAGAATCTTCGTACGGGAGTAGTGGCAATCGTAAAGGTTGGTCATGGCGGAGAACTTCGGATCGGTCGGTCCGGCGAACAGGTTCATGCAGCCATCGTAGGCCAGCAGGCGGTTACCCATTTCGCATACAGCCGAGCTGGGGATGTAGACGAAGACGTCATCATAGCCGTGTCCATCGGTCAGATCCATGAGTTCTTTTTCGGCATCTTCCATTTTTGCGGTGTTGGCATAAATGAGTTCTACGCCATGTTCTGCCGCTTCCTGTTCAGAGATCACTTCTCTTGCACGGTTAATGCGATCGTCATTGATTTCGGTAACGACAATTCGTTTGGGTTTGTTTTCAAAAGTCAGGCCGTAGCTGATGGCACCCAGACCCATCGGTCCACAACCACCCAGGATCAGGATATTTCCGCCTTCTTTGGTTCCCATCACATGTTCATAAGTACCGGGTTTGGTGTGGTAGTTGGTGTGATAACCACCGATGCAGCAGGATACCGGTTCTGCTACCGAGCTGGCGAAGAAGGCATCGCCATCAAATGTCCAAAGGCATCCAGCTTCGATGATGTCATTGGGGAAGATGCAGTATTCGGTATCTCCACCGCACCAGCGATAGGAGTATCCGGGAGATTCCATCTGGCCGGGGATGGCCGGCTGCTGAGCGAATTTCTGGCCGGGTTTGAATTTGTCTTTCCATTTGTCACCGACCTGCAGAATTTCGCCGGCAAATTCATGACCGATGATGATCGGGTGATCATAAACGTCATTGGGTACACGTTTATGTTTTGCGCCCTGTTTGACCGTTTTCCAGGTCGACATGCATACGGAATCGGAAATGACTTTCACAAGAATTTCGTCGTCTTTAATTTCCGGAAGTTCAAATTCATCAAGGCGGATGTCATCTACGCCATATAAACGGACAGCTCTGGTTTTCATATTTTTTCCTCCATTTGTTTATTTCTTCAGATGTTTCCATTCATCTGTGGGGTGCTGCAATACATTGTTTTCGATGGATCCGGAAGAACCGGATCGGGAGATCGAAACCTCTTTCTGTTTTTCAGTGGGTAAATCCGTTTTAAATTCGGATCGTAACTCTTTCCTGAAGAGCGAGGACGGTGTCGTAATCGGCTGGGCTGGTGCCTTCACTCATGCAGGCACCGGCGCTGGTTGCGACCGCCAGGGTGGCGAGCTCTTCAAGGGGCAGGTTCTGTTCCATGCCTACGGTAATGGCGGCAACCATCGCATCTCCGGCACCAACAGCCGAACGATAATCAATGCTCAGGGCACCAAAGCGAAGCACTTCGTCTCTGGTGATGAAGATCGAACCATCGATGCCCATCGAAACCACGACCAGCTTCGTATCGTCATTCAGGAAGCGGGAAGCCAGCTCAACAACGGTGGCATCATCCATGTTTTCATCCACGGAGAAGTATTCGGCCAGTTCGTGACGGTTGGGTTTGATTACGGCCGGTCCGGCCTGAATGCCTTCTCGAAACAGTTCTCCATCCGCGTCAAGAACACAATGGATCCCGCTTTGTCTGAAGCGTTCAATCATCGAGCGGTAGATGCTTTTGTCGACCTGTCCTCCGACATTGCCTGACAGGACAACCCAGGTATTGTCCTGAGCCATCGCTTCGATACTGGTCAGCAGCTCGTCAATGGCTTGCTTGTCGACTGCAGGTCCGGGTTCATTGAGCTCGGTCAGCTCCATGTTGCGATCGAGCACTTTCAGATTGGTGCGGGTTTCTCCGGGCACTTCGATGAGTCTGGAGTCAATGCCCAGCTCGTTCAGGCTGTTCTGGATGAACTGTCCGGTATTACCGGCGATAAATCCGGTCGCAATGGAATGACAGTGAAGTGCATGAATGGTTTTTGAAACGTTGATTCCCTTTCCTCCGACATCCTGTCGGACGTTACTGAGCCGATTGAGTCCGCCGGGAACCAGAGTGGTAACCTTGGCGGTTTTATCGACAGCCGGGTTAAAGGTCACCGTGATGATCATGGTTGCGCCTTCCTTTCTTCTTTTTCTCTTTTCTCGTGTTGGGTAATGGGTGGGTGTTTTTAGAGGGTGAGCAGTTCGTGGATGGTTTTCTCGTCACCGTTCACGACTTTTTCTACCGTTTCCATGTCGCCCAGCTTGATGGCGATGTTCTGAAGGATGGCTACGTGTTCATCAGTGGTTGCCGCAATACCGATGACGATGCGGGCGGTTCCATCAGCCCATTTGATGCCTTCGGGATAGATATCGACGGCCAGACCGGTTTTCTGAACACAGTCTTTTACTTCGTATTCTCCATGAGGAATGGCGATGTCGTTTCCGATGAAGGTCGTGATGTTATGGTCACGGTTGAGCATGCCCTGGATATAGCCTTCGCTGACATAACCGGCTTTTACGAGCTGGCGTCCTACAGAGACGATGGCTTCATCGGAAGTGGAGGCTTTCTGATTGAGGCGGATGTTTTCTACGGTGAGAATCTGAGGTTTTTCTTCAACAACGGTCTGTTCTTTTTTCTTTCTGCCAAAGAGCTTCATAAGAGTGTCCTTTCCGGTCTTTTTCGACCTTTGTATTTGGCTGTACGTTCCGGCAAATGCCGGTTTTTTATTATGTTTTTTGATCTGCAGCTGCCGGAGGATTACAGTCCGGCAACTCGTTCCTGGAGGGCGGCCAGCTCTTTTCGAATCAGCGAGCCGATGGCGTTTCTGGCTGCGGATTCATCTCTGACTTTGAGCGCCTGATCGAGGGGACCGTTTTCGATCATGTCCATGGAAACTTTGGAGAATAACTCCCGCGAAGCGGAGGGTCCGTTTGATGGAGCAATTTCTGCAAGGATGTAGCGAACATTTCGATAATCATGACCGGTGAATTCTTCCGATTCGGGAAACAGAATCACCATTTGAGCCGTATCGGTATGCGAGGTAACGCAATGAAGCAGGGCGAATCCGGATTCATTGACGATGACCGATCCGAGTGCTTCGCGAGAAAGCAGATCCTCTTCAATACCTGCGCTCTCTCCTTTGGCTGCTCTGGCACAGATCGCGATGGCCTGAGCAGGAGTGAGATGATTCGGTGCAATTTCAAATTTCGTATTCTGCAACAACTGGCGAGCTGTGGAAGCGAACTCCTGAATGGATTCGAGCACATCCACCAGAGAGTCGCTCGGTAAGGGGGAACTCTGGCTGGTTTGCAGCTTTTGTAGCTGTTCAATCTTTCCGGCAATCGCTCGAATATCATCGCTGGAAAGCAGGGCGGAAACCTGAATCGTATCGACTCCCGGATCGTCGAGCCCGAAAGTCGAGATCAGCAGTTCCGCATCCCCCAGCCGGTGCTGAATCACATCATCGAATGAGCGAGTCTGCAGGGTGATTTCCGACCCGAAGGCTTTTCGAAGTCTGGCCAGAAGCATGGCACTGACCCCGATTCCGCTGGCGCAGACGACTGCGCATCGTACAGGTCGGTAAGCTGGTTTCTGCCGTTTCTTTTCAAGAGCCGCACCCACATGCATCGTGATGAATCCGGCTTCCGGTTCGGAGAATTCCAGTCCGGTGACGTCTTTGACATGGTCGAGTGCGCGGGTGACCTGACCAAACAGTTCGCGGTATTCCGTTTTGAGGTCCTCAAGCAGCGGATTGTAAATCGGCATGTGATTATCGATTCGAATCAGCGCCGGTTCGAGGTGAGCCCAAAGGCCCTGAAGGAATTCCTGATCACCGGAGAGGGCTGCCAGAATCTGTTCATCAAATCCATCCAGGAGGATAGCGGCCACCTGTTTTGGACGATCCACACTTTGCAGCTCTGCTTCACTGCTTGCTTTCTTGGCCCCTTTGAGGTGAATGGCGATAAATGCCGTTTCACTTTCTTCCATTCGGATATGGAATTCCTTTTCCACGGCCTGTGTGATTCGGCCGCTGAGCCCCCAGATGGGATCGCCTTTCATCTGATCCAGAACGACACCTGCTGACTGAATCGGTTCATGCTTGCGGATGCGTTCGATGGCGATGACCAGATGGATGACCAGCCCGGCCAGTGAGGAGGGAGCGAAATCTTCAAGTTCCCATTCGTGAAAGTTCGAATCGATCAGCTGTACGACTCTGGCCAGAATATCCTGATCGAACAGACTGTAGATCGAACGAGCGGATTCATTTTGAAGTCTGTCGCTGAGCGCCGTGGAAGAGATCAGCGGCAGCTGACCGCCGGAGTGGCCGGAAAGCTGATGGTAGACAATGTCGCTCATCATGACGCGTCTTGGGGATTCCTTCCCTGCCAGTTCGATTCGGTTTTTCCCGGAACGCTCGAGCCGCAGATCGAAAGCTTCAAAGCGCGGCTCAAGAGCGTCGAGATCATTGGAGATGGTTGCCGCCGAGACCTGGAAAAGGCTGGCGTAATAGGAGAGCTTACGGATTTCCTCACTGCGGATCAGTTCGTAGGCCAGAAGCGTCTGGCGTTCTTCTTTTGTGCGGTAAGGAATATCCTCGGACAACTGTTCTTCGAGACTACTGATCATTTCGGGATCAACGATCAGACGGAGTCCTTTCGACTTTTTGGATTCAAGTTGCATCGGATAACCGACCAGCTGATCGTCGATACCTTCGAGTTCTCGAAACAGAGTTCGCCGGGAGATGTTCAGTTCTTTGGATAATTCATCCAGGGAGACGTATTCACCCTGGGGCTGCTTCAAAAGCAGTCGGAGAAGCTGTTTCAGCCGGGGAGAGTAAATCATGATTATTCTTTCTATCCTGCCAGCCGGAAGCTGGACTTACTGGTTTTTGAAGTCTTCGACAATAGCGTCGTATTCAGCGCCACCCATGAAGTTTTTGATCGGATAGATCTTTGCGTTCGGGCAGCGGGTTCTTGCACGATCGACCAGGTTCACCTGAGTGACGATGATTTCGGTATCCAGCGGACATTCATTCAGTGCGTAGTGCGGAATTTTTACCGGCATGCCGGCATCGGTCAGTTTTTTGGAGAGAAGCGAAGCACCCATGGCACTCGATCCCATACCTGCATCGCAGCAGAATGCGATTTTGTCGAGGTTGATTTTGGAAGGTTTGGAAGCAGAGTTTGCAGCGGGTTCTGCTTTCTGACCTTTGGATTCTGCTTTGGAAGCAGCGACGGCTTCTTTGGCTTCTTCGAGGTTGCCTTCCTTACCGAATTTCTTCAGCAGGAATCCGCAAACCAGGAAGGTGACCAGAGCAGAAGCGATGACGGCCAGGATTACACCGAGGTAGCTGTCTTTGGAACACATACTCAGGATGGCGATGATCGATCCGGGAGAAGCCGGAGCAACCAGTCCGACGTTGAACATGGAGTTCACCGCGATTCCGGTCATTCCGCCCAGGATGACACCAATCAGGGTGATGGGGTTCATCAGTACATAGGGGAAGTAGATTTCATGGATACCACCGAAGAATTCGATGATCATTGCCGAGAGAGAAGAATCTTTGGCTTCCCCTTTGGTGAAGAAGAAGTAAGCAAGCAGCAGGCCCAGACCCGGTCCGGGGTTGGATTCAATCAGGAAGAAGATCGACTTTCCGACTTCTCTTACCTGATCCATGCCCAGCGGAGTGAAGATTCCGTGGTTGATTGCGTTATTGAGGAAGAGCACTTTCGCCGGTTCAACGAGCAGCGAGGTCAGGGGCAGCAGTTTGTGGTCAACCAGCCAGGTCACGCAAACCAGCAGGAAGCTCGTGATGGCTTCGCAGATCGGCTCGATTAATACGCATCCCAGGCAGGCCAGAACAGCGGCCAGAATGCCTGCGGAGAAGTTGTTGACGAGCATTTCGAAACCACTGGGGATGTGGTCCTGAATCAGCGTGTCCATCTTTTTGGTCAGCCATCCACCCAGAGGGCCGGCAGCCATGGCGCCAAGGAACATGGAGTTTTCGGTACCGGCGATAATACCGATGGCGAAGGCAGTTCCGACGATTCCGCCTCGATGGCCGTAAATCATGTGACCACCACTGTAGGCAATGAGCAGCGGCAGCAGGAATCGCTGCATCGGTCCTACGATCTGGTTCAGAGTTTCATTGGGGCACCATCCTTTGGGGATGAATAATGCGGTTATCAAACCCCATGCGATGAAGATGGCGATGTTTGGCATGATCATTGCAGACAGGCTGCGGCCAAACTTCTGGATTTTCTCTTTCATGTTGTCCTCCTTTTTCTCTTATCTGAAGCTCTTTCTTTTGACATCTTCATGATAAAAGAGGCGCTTTTGCCTTGAAAGGACTTCCAAAACAGCTTTGGCTCGATGAAAAGTGGCATGAATTGAAATCATATTCATTTATGGCACGCAAAAAAACGGACACTTCTGAACACCGGGGATAAATGTGTACCCATTGGTGAATCAGGTTATCCGTTAAGTATTGCTTATTTCCTTTTTTACAAACGTCTTTCCTCTGCCCTCTTTTTTTGGGATGCAGCATCGCCCGAAAACAGCGATTTTAAAAAATAATATTCATTTCGTCGAGCAGGATGATTATTACCTCAATTTCATACATTTTTACTCTTTTTCAAAAAGCAACCTCTGTTTGGTCCATTTTGATGACCGATGCGGACATTCTTCCTTTTGTCCTGTCCTGTGCGACTGTTTTCCCTGTTTACGTTTACCTTGAAATCCGTTTGCGAGTGACAGTCCCATTTATCTGACCCAATAATAGCAACCCTTGAAAGCGCTGATAACATCAATTTAAAACTGTCGGTTTTCGGACAAAAAAAGGCGAAAACTCAAAGCTGTGCTGAGTTTTCGCCTTTAAGTAAAGGGACTTATCACTACCAAATCAATCGTTTTTCGGCTCGTCTTCTGACTCTTCCGTTTTTTCAGGTTCGGATTGAACCGGTTCCGATTGTTCATCACTGGTCCGGGGGTCGTTTGGTTCCGGATGAACCTGAGTTTCATCGGAAAGATCAGGTTCGGGCTGTACTTCCGGTGCGGGTGAAGGAGTGGTTACCGGTTCCTGATCGACCAGCTCCATCTGTCTTTTGAAAACATCCTGTTCAGTGGGTTCAGGGTTAGACTGGACCGTAACCGTTACTTTTGGAGAACTGGTTTTGGAAGAATTACCGGTTTCCTGATCGTCCGCTTCATGTTCTTCTCTGGCTTTCTGGCGCAGAGCTTCTTCCTGACGAGCTTCCTGTTCTTCTTTTTCCTTCTTTTCCTGAGCTTCTCTTTCCTTCATTTCCAGACGTTTCTGTTCGCGTTCCGCCTTGCGTTTAGCGCTGGCTTCACGAATAGAGGAAATGAACGAACGGGTCTCCTTGTTGATGACCAGATCATCCGCTTTGGTGTCGTGGATCAGATACCACACGATCAGCAGAATGACGATTTCTTCTACAAGTGCAAGGATGTAGATCCACAAATAGGATCCCAGTCCGTCATACATGAATCCGACCACGGTAATCGCAATCGCCGTCGTTAACAGAGAAACAAAGTTAAGCAGGGCGTAAACCATCGAATAGGTACGACGGCCTACGCGATTGGACACCAGCAGCGGCAGGGAGAGTTCACTTAACGCGAATACACTGCCAAGCAGGAAAGCCAGCGGTAAAACGGCATCCGATGTTCTCATACCGATCACAAACAGGAAACCGATGGTGCCAATCATGGCACAGATCGTCAGAATACCGGTGGTGATGACCGGTTTGAGCTTGTCGGAAAGGAATCCACCCAGCAGTTTGAAGACCAGGTTACCGATCATGCACCAGCTGATCGCGGTTGCTCCAAGCAGAGCGCTCTGGCCGATGGAAACGGTCAGGGTTGAGAAGTGCATCGGTAAAGCGACCAGACAGGCGGAAAGCACCGCAATCAGGGCAAAGACAATGAGAATGGAGCGTGGAATTTTATGTTTTTCCACCACCTGCGCTTCTTCAATGCCATACGCCTGCATGTCCGCAGCTGCCGGATGCAGCTGAATCTTCCATAACAGCGAGGGAAGCATCAAAAGCAGTACAAAGACCGCCTGAATAACCAGACCCATGCGCCAGCCCAGTGCGGTAATGATAGCCGACATCGCCGGGGAAAGAACCGCAGCACTCAGGGCCGATCCGGCCAGAACGATCGAGGTCGTCCAGTTCTTGCGCTTTTCAAACCAGTTGTTGATCAGCGTTGTGGCCGGAACCATACCGATCATGGCTGCGCCGCATCCCATTAAGGCGCTGAAGAAATAGATCGGAACGATGTTCGTGCAAAACGAGCAGGCCAGAATCGAACCGGCACAGAGCGCGGTACCGATCAGCAGCTCCGTATCCAAAGGCAGAGCTTTCAGCAGGCGGGGAACAAAAATGGCCATCAGGGCCATGAAGCCGAGCATGATGGCGGTCGTCATGGATGCCTGACCGAGGGAAATGCCCAACCCTGCGGAAATGGGATCATAAAATACACCAGCCGCATAAAAACACAGACCCATACTTGCGCCCACCATCAGACAGGCGGAGAGGATCACTTTTGCGTACTGAAACTTATCCTTCTTATCCATATAAATACTCCTTTATGTACTTTCATTATAGAGAATCCGGCTTTGAGTATGCCGTGGATACTCAGCTTTAAAATCCGGCAAACAAAAATCCGGATCAAATCCGGATCGAAATTCGAGGATAATAGCCGCTCTACCGCAAAAAAGGAAGCAGTCCGGCCAGCCACGCGCTGATGGCCGAAACAGCCGCTACCTTAAGCAGACTTCCGCCTCTCCAGGCGCAGATCACTGCGGCCAGTACCCCGATTGCACAAACCGCAAGCGGCAGATCGGAGCTGAAAACGGCCGGAAAAGTCATTGCGGACAGCACCGCATAAGGAACGTAATAGAGAAAAGACTGAAAGAAGCGATTGTGGATGGGTTTGGAAAAGAAGACCATCGGAATCATGCGAATAACATAGGTCGTTAAGGCCATCACCGCAATTCCGGAAAAAACAAAGGCTGCACTCATCCGGTTTCCTCCTCATCTCTGGGAAACTTCCAGGCCATCAATGCCGAAACGATTACCGTAATCAGTACGATGACGTACCCGCTGGAAAGATCTCTCAACCCCGGCATCCAGGCAAACAGACAACTAAGCGCAATCGCAAGCAACACACAGATGGCTACGGATTTCTCCTTTCGCACGGCCGGAACAAAGATCGCAATAAACATGCCATACATCGCAAGGCCTAACGCATTCACGACATCTGCCGGCAGAAAAGAACTGGCAAGACCGCCAAGCAGTGTTCCCGAAGTCCAGCCGATAATCGGCGGAATCATCAGACCCATAAACCAGGGAAATCGAATTTTGCCTTTTTCGCTGATGGCCACCGCAAAGATCTCATCGGTGATGCCAAAAGCCATCATCATCCGCTTCCAGAGCGGCGTGCCTGGTTCGGTTTTCTGAGCCAGCGAAATTCCCATCAGAAAATAGCGGGAGTTGATGATCAGCTGCGTGAGGATCAGTTCCGCAAACGACGCTCCGGCACAAATCAGCGTCGTTCCCGCAAACTGTCCGGCACTGGTCAGATTGGTCAGACTGGCAATGGCCGCTTCCGTTACGGTCATTCCCTGAATAATTGCGGCCATTCCATAAGCCGCTGAAACCGCAAAATAGCCAAGGGCAATCGGAATGGAGGCTTTCATACCTTCGATAAATAAGCTTTGATTTGATCCTGATGCGTTCATACAAGGCGGATTTTATCACAGCGGGTCTTTCCCGATTCAAAAGCCGGAAGTTCGATTCACTTTTTCCTGTCCTTTTGTCCATCGGCAGAGGTTTCATTTCGAAAAGCATAAAAAAGAGGAAGATCGCTCTTCCTCAGTTCAGTCCATTATTGACGTACAGCACGTTTTCCAGCAGATCCGCTGCGGTTCGGCTGCCCTGTTCGGCGGCTTTATTCAGCCAGTAGGTAGAAACAAACCGGTTCTTTTTGACCCATTGGCCAAGAAAGTAACATTTACCCAGCAGGATTTCTGCATCCACATTTCCCCGTTCAGCGGCCTGTTCAAGATAGGCAATCCCTTTATCGAGATCCGGCGCAACACTGTCCACGCCATTCACATTGCCCAGATACAGCTGTCCAAGAACATTCATCGCCTGAACGTTATCGTTTCGGGCAGAAAGGTCAAGAAACGCGATTCCGTTATCGACATCTCCGCTGACCAGCTGCAGAACACCTTCGGCGTATTGGGCAGAGGAGGAATTCGAATCGAGCGCTTCATCCAGCCAGTCCCTGGCCGCCTCGACTCCGGATTCGTTTTTAAACTGTTCATAAAGGGTCAGGCAGGCCTGTCCATCACCCTGACGGGCTCTGGCATCGAGCTGTTTCATCCATGCAGCGTTCATAAGAGGTCTCCGTTTCTGTCTTTATCTTAATTCATTAAGATTACATAAAGATCCGGGATGCACGTCTTTTCTGCGTGGACATTCCAAAATTCGATGTTTTCCTCTCAGGGAATCCAGAAGCTTATTTTTCGTCGGGTATCCGGGTCGATTGGATGAATGCTTCGTTCATGGGTACGGTATCGGTTTGGGCATCATAGACTTTTTCGCCTTCCACCCACGTCGACTGCACCTGGAAATCTTCGTCGATCACCACAAAATCGGCATCATAGCCCGGAGCCAGATTGCCCTTGCCTTCCAGACCATAGACCCGTGCCGGATTTTTCGAGAAATAGGGAACAACCTGTTCGAGAGGAAGTCCGACGTTTCTGACCAGATTGGAAACATCATAGAGAACCGACAGACCGCTTCCACCCAGTCTTCCCGTCATGGAAAGAATCCGTCCATCTTCAGTTACCGTAGTGATGGCCCGATCCGATCCTTCCGCTTCCCGAAGATTTCGGTAGTTGCCAGCCGGAAGTCCGGCATACTCAACGTTGTCCGAAATCATCACGATCTGATCCTGCTCCTTGAATTTGAGAATCAGCGCAAGCATTTCATTGCAGACATGGAAACCATCGCAGATCACTTCACAGGTCACACTCGGTGTGGTCAGTCCGGCACCAAAAGCCCCGATATCGCGATGGTGCAAGCCGGTCATGACATTGCCCAGATGGGTGGCAACATCAATGCCCTGTTCAATACCATGCATGGCTTCCTTATAAGTAGCGTTGGTATGGAACATGGCCATCTTTACTCCATGGTCCTTAAAGAAATGGATGGCCTCATCGGCATGATCCACCTCCGGAGCAATAGCCACCAGCTTCAACCAGCCATCCCCTGCTTCCAGCATGGCTCTGGCATAATCCAGATCCACTGCCGGATAGCCGGTATTGATTCCCTTTTCACCGACTCTCGAACCCCATGGACCTTCGGAGTGAATGCCCAGCACCCGTGCCCCTCGAGGTTTGCGTTTTGCGGCTCTGGCGGCGGCTTTAAAGCCACCGACTTCTTTTTGCGACGAGAACATGGTCGGGAACGTTCCCGTAATTCCGCGCGAAGCATCAGCGAGTAGCAGCCGATCGACTTCTTCATCCGTGATGCCCGGCTGATAGCTGTAGCCAAATCCACCATGGTTATGGGTATCGATCACCCCGGGAATGATGATCTTTCCGCTCTCATCGATCGCATCGGCATCTTTTCCTTCATGGATGTCCACGATCTTTCCGTTTTCGAAAACCATCGTGCCGTTGATGATACCATCAGGGGTATAGATCTTTTCCGAATAAACTTTCATTTTTCCTTCCTCTTCTTTCTTTTCCTTTTCTGATCGTTCTTCTTTCTGATCTTTTTTTGATCTTTTTTCTGTTTCTGTTCCTTCTTCTTTCTCTTTAAGGATAGCGCTTACAGTCAATAGTCTGAAAGGTCCTTCTTCGGTTTTTCTGATCCACTCAGACCGATAAAATAGGGATTGGAGGTGAATCCATGAAACAGACACTTCAAAGCAAGCCCGAACTGCTTCAGAAGCATTTTTCGTATGCCGGCCAGAAAAAGCAGCTCGATATTCTGACACGAAATCGCTCCAGCCTGCTGGGTCTGATTCGGACTCACGCTTCGCGAAATCCATGGATCATCCTCCCTGAAGAAACGATCGACTATGTCGATTCCGCTCCCCGTGAAGATCTCTATTCTCATATGATGTCCCAGATCTCCGCAGAAGAAGGAGCAGATGAGGAGATTCTGATCTATCTGATCGGTCGTCTCGATTCGAGCGGCTATTTTCAGGTGCCTTTGGAAGAACTCAATCTCTACCCGCAGGATCGCATCCTTGAACAGATCGAAATCGGTCGACATCTCGATCCGGTGGGTTGTTTTGCGTTTTCCTTAAAGGACTGTCTGCTCCCTCAAATTGAAGAGAGCCACTCTCCCTGGTCAAAACAGGCAATCATTCTTCTCGACCATCTCGAACTGATCGCTTCAAAGGATCTTTCGCGTCTGTCCCGAATCACTCATCTTTCACCGGATGAAATCAGCGAAGCGCTGGGTCTGATTCGTTCATGCAATCCGCGACCGGCATCAAACTACGATACCGGCAGCGATTATCTCTATCCGGATTGCGAGATCATCAAAAACGGAAATACACTCGAAGTAAAACTGCCTTCCGATCTGTCTTTTACGCTCGACGAACACCTCGATGCCAAAGAATCCGAAGAACTGGCCGCTCTTCGTCAGGATGCGGTTGTATTGCTTAACGCTCTAGAACGGCGAAATCTGACCTTTCTGCAGCTGATGAACTTTCTGGTTTCGCAACAGAAAGAGTGGTTTTTCAAAGGCGATCGGAAGTATCTGACCTTAAAGGATGCGGCTGCTGCCTGCTCTCTTCATCCTTCAACAATCTGGCGAACCGCTTCAACCAAAGGATTTCTCTATGAAAACCGGATCTATCCCATTTCCTTTCTGTTTCGCAGTGATGGCACCGAACAGGTTTCCCGTTCCAGAATCGAGGAGATCATCCGTCAGCTGATCGCCAGTGAAGATCCAAAAGAACCGTACAGTGACGAAGCACTGGCCTTTCTGCTTGGACGAAAAGGCATTTCCATATCCAGAAGAGCCATTGCCAAATACCGCAGGCAATTGCGCATTCCCTCCAGTTATCAGAGACGCAAAAACTCATCCTCAAAACCCTGAGGATGAGTTTCTTTTTTCAGAGCTGAGCGAAAACGTTTTTCCCGCAGCAGCGACGAGTAATTTCGTAGTACTCTCTGGCTTTATCCTTCTGGTCGAGCAGGTCATACTGCACACCTACCAGATAAGCCATGATGCCTTTGGCCGGTGCATCCGGGAGATCCTTCATTCTGGAGCACAGTTTTTCAATATGATTGGTCCGGCCATCAAGCAGAATGTCGATCTGCATCTGCTTGTCTTCTTTTTGATGGTTCGACAAATTCATCGCTTCCACTGCCCCCTGTCGATCTTTGGTGGAGACAAACCAGGCAAACGCACGAGCCAGGATCTGTTCTCGCTGCTGATCCGTCAGTTTGGGCAGCTGGTTGATGAGGTGTCGAATCCGTTTACTGTCGCCTTCCCCCATCAGACAGGAAAGAAACAGCGTGGTCTGGTTCATGCGTGAAAGGCACAGATTGCCAAGAGGTCCGTTAATCGAAGCTTCGGCTTTTTTGAATTCTTCCGCACTAATCTGCTCAAGAATCCGATTCCAAAAGACTTTTCTCAGCAGGGCGAATCCGATAATCAGTACGGCACCGGCTGCCAGAAAGAATCCTGTCCACTTATTCATCGCTGTTTCCTCTCTTCCTCTTTCAACGCTCAATTCCTGATTTTCAGTTCAATCAATCCATACCGGCTGATTATTCCGGTCGTTTGATGTAGGTATACATGTCACCGGCAGAAACGAAGTGCATCGGGATATCTTCACCAATCGCTTTGGGGAAATATTCCAGACAATACTTCATGCCCGGTTCTTCGGTATTAAAGTGACCCATGCAAAGGATCGCCCGATCCTTGCCCAGCATGAACGAATCACGAACGTATTCGGTCAGGGTGAAATCCACCAGTTCCATGGCCATCAGCAGGTTCGTATCGTTCTGGTCGGCTTTGGTGATCATGTTCTGAGCATCCCCGAGAACATGGAAGAGAATTTCAACATCTTCCACTTTCTGATCTTCCTTGCCGATCATCTTCATGCCATTCACGCCCAGCTTATCCAGGAAGGTCTGTGCCACTTCGCCAACCGTCATTTCCGGTAAATGGAAGGTCAGGCAGCTTTCGTGATCTGTCAGGTAATCTTCCCAACCCAGTTCCTTGGCCAGACCATAGAAGATGCCATCCTTATAGGATCCATCGTCCATGCGAATGCCGGAGTGGATGTAATCATGGTCGCGCCATACGCAGATGTTTGCGTCGTCCAGCAGTTTTTTCTTTTCCAGATAGGTCTGGTTTCCGGTTTCCTGCAGCCATTCCTGATGGTCACCATGGTTCCAGAACAGCGCTTCGTGGGAAACGATCAGGTTAGCTCCCAGTTCGATCGTCTTTTTAATAACATCGACGCTTGGCCAGATGCAGGTCACAATGCCTGTGCATTCCTGGTCGGGATTGCCATAAAGGATCTGGTCACGAGTCGTTTTCGGATCGATCGTTCCGTATCCTTTGTGGTACTTTTTCAGCTTTTCAATGACTTCCGAAATCAGCATTACTCATCATCCTCACTTTCCTGTGCGTGACATCCATTGACGTGAACCATGCCTTCTCTGGACGATTCGATCATCTCATCCACTTTCTGTAGACTCAGCAGTTCATCGTCCGGCAGAAGCATCAGATTCATGACCAGCGGAAGGTTCATGCCGCAGATCACATGGAATCGCTCATTCATGTAGGGGTAGAACTTCTGATAGACGCTGCCGCCAAACAGATCGCAAAGAACGACGACCTCATCCTGAGGATCAAAGGTATTCAGCACTTTACTGATTTTGTCCTCGACCGGTTCGCAATCCCCGTCCAGATAGCAGCAGAGCGCTTCGATATCGTCCCGACCCGTCAGAAAGGAAGCCGTATGCTTCATTCCCTGGGCCAGTTCTCCGTGAGAAGCAAAGATGAACCTTCTCATAAATATTCTCCAATTCTTTGAATGATTTTTTCCGTCTCACCTTTGGGCGTCATGCTTGCCTTGGTTTCATACGTTCTGCCGTATTCTTCCTGCTCAATGAAGTATCCCTGATAATCCTCAGTATATCCGGCCATCAGGAAATACGGCGTCTTCTTTTTCGCTTTGAGCTGCAGACCGAAGGTGCAGGCCAGCTCTCCCGGGAAAGTGACGATCGTCAGATCCTCAAGATGCAGAACTTTTCCTTTGACCGCAAAGTCGATCCATTCCATTTTCAGCCGATCTTCGCTGAGCAGCTTTTCGGTAATGGCCATTTTGCGCTCATCAAATGTGGAATTCGGATCCTCCAGGACCTTCAGGGCCGCAGCCAGATAGCGTTCATAATCTTCTTTCTGGTCCTGCGGATTGCAGGCAATTCGATATTCGTAGGATTCAATGTTTTCGAGATTGAGATGGATGGGCGTAAAGTCGAGCTGGCTGCTCATCTGCGCCCAAAGCCCGTCGGCGACTCGATCGAGCTCTGCGAAGTCATTTCCCTGCCGATACTGGCGATTGGAAATGTCTCCGGAAGCCCCGGTAAAAGTCAGCGGAGCAATGCCCAGCTGCTTTTGGGCTCTTTCCCTGATGGCTCCGATCAGATCAGCAGTCAGCAGCATGTTCTGCGGGCCGACGACCGTGGCATGGCAGTTAAAATTCAGCCAGGCCGCAACAGTTTTATCCTGCGGATTGATAAAGCGGATCAGGGTAAACGAGTCATCATAAGGGGCGGTGATGTCGGTGCGTTTGGAATAATAGCCGGAGACTTTTCCTGTAGCGATCTCGGCTTTGACTTCCTGCAGTTCGTCCGCCATGCCTTTGAGACCTTCGATGACTTTTTCAATGGCCTCCTGACGATAATCGAGGCCTTCAGGATGTCCGAAGGCGGATTCATCCATGAAACCGCCCGGACAGGAGTGGGAATGAATCCCACTGATCAGAATATTTTCTTTTGAAAGATCAAACTCGTGACTCAGTGCCTCTCGAAGAGGAGCCGTAGCTTCTTCAGGCACGGAGATCACATCCATGACCACCCAAAGCAGCCTGCCGCCTTCTGTTTCCAGAAGAACGGCATTGGCCTGGGGTGCGTCATGAATCCCTTCGGCCGGTGAAAGACGGTTTTCCGTCATGTACCCGCTCATCCATACCGGCATGGAAGGGGAAAGATCAATTTGTCTGGAGCAGGCTTTCATCAGGCGAGAATTCCTGTCGCTGCGCCGATCCAGCTGACGATGATGATGAACAGAATCATGCGGGTCATTTTGACTTTCTTCTTGCTCATGAAGTAGTAGCAAAGGAAGACAACGACTACAGGCAGCAGGTTGGGCATGATGCCATTGAGCAGATCCTGAACGCTCAGGGTAACGTCACCGTTAACGAAAGTCAGACCGGTCTGTACTTTAACTACGGAAGCCATCAGGTTGCCGACTACAGTCAGACCCAGAACCGAGCAGGCTTCGGTGAAGACGGTTATCTTGTCACCAATGCTGGTGATCAGCTTAACGCCCTGTTCATAACCGATTTCATAACCAAGAATTCGAACCACCAGGAACAGCAGGGTGAAGGCCAGCCACAGGAAGATACCCAGCGGGTTGCCTTCCATACCCATGGAAGAAGCAATGGATCCGAAGATCGTCGGGATCATGGCCCAGCCGATCGTATCGCCGATACCGGCCAGAGGACCCATCAGGCCGACTTTGAAGTCCTGAACGGCATTCAGAGAATCAATACCGCCCTCATCTTCGATACCAAGCGCAGCACCGATTACAAACGGGCTGACACAGGGCATGGTGTTGTAGTACTTGGACTGGTTCAGAATGGAAAGCTTGCGGTCTTCTTCGTTGTCGTACATCTTGCAGATGGCCGGATAAACGGAGTAAACAACCGAGGGAGCCAGCTGAGTTTCATAGTTGAAGGTCGAGATACCGATCAGCCAGCGCCATGCGCATTTTCTTAAATCCTTCTTGGTTAAAACTTTCTCTTTACTCATCTTCTAAGTCTCCCGCTACGGCAGCCGTTGCGCCGTGAATTTTGTTTTTGTAAATTTCGTAGGCTGCTGCCAGACCAATGCCGGCAACCGCAAGAACCGGTGCTGCAAAGTAAGTGGTAAGAATAAATCCCACGAGCAGGAAGCTCCAGTATTTATTGAAAGGCATGTACATCAGCAGCATGGCCAGTCCGACTGCAGGAAGCATGTTTCCGGCGATGGTCAGGCCGTTGGTGAACCAGGCCGGCATGAAGTCAAGGATCGCGTTAACCACGGTCGGGCCGGCAACCAGGCAGATAAATACAGGAATTGCGGAGCAGAGTCCGTAGAAAATCGGGGAGATCTTGATCACGTTGATCATCTTTTTGAACTGTCCCTGTTCAGCAAGGCTGACTTCTTTTCTCATCAGGAATCCGTTGAAGATTTTGTAGATGACGTCGAAGTTTACACCGAGCATCGCTACAGGAATTGCAATAGCCAGACCGGCTTCCATGCCGCGTCCGGTCGAGCAGGCAATGGCGGTGGCGATAATCGCAGCTACCGGGTAGTCCGGCATGGAGGATCCGCCGACGGCAACAACGCCCATGCTCATCAGCTGCAGGGTGGCACCGATCTGCAGACCCAGCAGGGTGTCTCCGCAAACAAGGCCGGTCAGCCAGCCCACGATGATGGTGTTAAAAGCGAGAAGCTGTGTAGTTACGGTATCGGTCATTTTCAGATACGCGATCAGAGTGATCAGAAGGATCTGAAGCCAGGATAATGTCATAAATTGTTTTTCCTTTCTTTTTTCGCTGGTTTAGAAGTCGAGCACGCTGCTCAGGCGGACATCCTTATCCGCAGGAACGAATTTGACGAGAACGTCGGTTCCGTTGTCGATGATTTTTTTGTAAACGGGTTTGTCCGCATCCGTGATTGCAGCACGTTTGGATACTTTGGTTCCCTCATCGATGGAACGAGTGGTTCCGACAACCAGTTCCGGGATCTTCACTCCGTTTTCCTGAAGGTGAAGATAGGTTTCGGGATGCTCGGCAACGACAAAGACTTTGTGGCTGTCATATTTGCCGGCCCTGAAGTTTTTGATGGCGGTTTCTTCGGTAATGATCGAGCACGCCATACCTGCGGGTTTGCCCATTCTCATGGACTCTTTCAAAATCGGATCATTGGCGGTCTTGTCGTCAATGACCATGACTCTCTGCGCACCGGACATCGGAGCCCATTGGGTAGCGACGATACCGTGCAGGAGTCGGAAATCAATTCTTCCAGAAATAACTGGCATTTGTGTTTCCTCCTTTATTCATCTTTCACCCCTTTAACCAGCAAATATCGTGCCAACCTCGCTCTTTTTCCAAAATTTCCTGAACTTTTTTCGAAAATTTCGTTTTCCACCCCCATCCAGCTGCCGAATTTCGGAATTTCCGTCAAAAAAAGGAAGACCGCCTGCCTATTTGCAGGATCGATCTTCCCTGTTGGCATTCATGATGGTTTTGAAAATCACTCTTCAAGCAATGTTTCCAGATACAGGCGGATGTATTCCGACTCCTCAAAGGGGATTTCCACGTGATAGAACTGTTCGATTTCCGCAAACGCCGCGCGCAGTCTTCGATAGAATTCCTTCTGCTCATATTCGGCATCGTCCGCTGACATTTCAAAGTCGTTGATATCCTGGCGGGTGACGAGTCGCTCAATCAGACAGCTGATGTGGATATATAACCCCAGACGGACATTGGAAGGAAAGGGACCATTCCATCCTCTGGAAAGGTTGTTGACGGCTCGTTCGACATAATCGATCAGCTTGTTGGGATTGAGAATGGTCAGGTTGCCGATGACATTATTGAGCGAGAAATTGCGTACGATTCTTCGACTCATTTCCTCGAGCTGGTCATAGGAAAGCAGACCACTGAGCACTCGTTTGAGCACCGGTAAGGCTTCCTGGCTGATCAGCTGCTCCAGCGGGATAAAGGGTACGCCTTCCACTTTCGGATCGAGCGTTCCGGCAATGGCCAGCACTTCATAGCGATCAAAGAAGGAATCCTCCAGACCCGTCTGCAAAAGCGAAATGTAGTCGTAGGAAAGAATGGCGATCTGGCTGTCTTCCGGCAGCGATTCTTCCAGAATCTGCTGGAGTTTCTCCGCGGTTCCGATGCCAGTCGAGCAGGAACAGAGAATCGCATACTGGCGAACGGAGCGGTCGAGAATCTTGACGGAAGAATTCATATAATGCGCGCACTCATTGAAAATATCCCGTAATCCTTCCCCGCCCTTCAGTCGGGATCCCACCGAAAGCGCAAACTGGGTGTTGACGTGGTTGGCTACGGCCAGTGAGGCCGTGGAATTGACACGAACCGCTTCATAAATCTGTTCCAGCGATCCCATATCCACCAGCAGCACCAGATCCCGATACACCTGACGACGCATCAGATACAGATTGACCGAATCGATGATTTTCTGAGTTGAAACATTCAAGGGCATGTCGATGCCATCAAAGACCGGTTCTCCAAGCAATGAATTGACCGCATCCGCCATCGAAGTGGCCGTCGACTGGCCATGGCAGATGATCAATGCCGCTCTGGAGCGGTTGTCATCAATCTGCGAAAGCTGACTGAACTGCAAAGCGAACAGCGCCTGAATAATTTTGGAAGGATGCTGGTCAAGCCTGCGGGCGGCTTCGCCGACCACTTCCTGAGCGATGGAGTCTTCCCGTTCCAGATATTCGGCCACAAACTGGCAGAAGGCCTCATCTTCCGTTGCGGAAGCGATGACTTTCGACTCGATTTCCGCCGGAGAAACCAGCCCGTAAAACAGAAGATAAGCAAGCTCTTCCTTCATCGTTGCGGTACAGGAGTAGCCGTATTTCATCAGCACGTGACTGACAATTTCCAGAAGCTCTTCAAGAAAGTTCTGGTTGACCAGCGAATGATTATAGTACTTGCTCCATTGCGCACGGGTAAATTCCTGAAGCAGTTCTCTGGAGCTGGCCAGCTTTTCCGGCAGCTCTTCATCTGAAGTACAAAGGCGAATAACTTTTTTGAGAATCGAAATGCGCTCCCCGGAACGACGAACCTTATCGCGCAGTTCACTCATGGTCATTAACTCTCCCGGCCTTGCCGCAAATCGGCTGGCGGCTGAAGAGGTCAGGATATTTTCGGGAAGCATGAGCGTATGGATCTGCACCGGTCCTTCATCCCGATTGCGAAAGAGCGCGTTCATGCAGGCAATCTGAATCGAGTTGTTCAGATCACCGACATTGGCCGGATAACAATAGGTAATCAGCGCATTCCAGGCACTCGAGGTAATCTGCAGCTCCCGACCGATCGTCTGACTTTCCCGCTCCAGCGCGGAAATGATCAGCTCCATCTTGTCCCGGAATTCACGCTCTTCCAGCGAAGGCAGTTTGATGCGTACCGGAATTCGTCGCATCAGGGTTTTGAGCAGCACTTTTTCGGGAACTTCGGTGGTCGCAAAGATCAGCATCGCATTGGAATGCAGGATCGTTTTATTGTCTCCAAGCATGCGATAGTTACCCGAATCGAGATAAAGAAACAGTTTTTCCTGACATTCCGGCTGTAAAGACTGCACTTCGTCCAGAAAGAGGATGCCATCATTGGCCGCGTTGAGAAATCCCGGATTATCGGCATCTGCCCCGGTAAACGCGCCTTTTTTATAACCGAACAGAGAAGCCGTCAGCAGTTCCGGGTTATTGGCAAACTCGGAGCAGTTGACCTGAATGAAACGGGCGTCGGGTTTGAAGCGTCCGATTTCCTGACCGTATTCAAAAGCGAGGCGAGCCATCAGGCTTTTTCCCGTTCCGGTTTCTCCGGTATAGATCATCGTCAGCCCCCTGGGCGGATAGGTAATGGCGGATTTTGTATTTTCCACCGCAAGAGCCAGCGAGCCCGTCGCTCCGATCAGCTTGTCGAAGCTTTTGCGATCGAAACTCTTTCTCCAGTGGCAATACTGCTCCAGACTTTCAAATTCTTTGGGAACCGAGCCGGAATAGAGGGCGCCCAATACCGAACGGTCCACATACAGGACCGGCTTGCCCTGAATTCGAGCCAGCTGCCCTTCTTTGGCCAGTCGCTGAAGTTCACGAGTAATTTCCGCTTTGGTCTGATCGAGTTCCAGAGACAAAGCCAGGGCACAGTTTTCCTCAGGAATCTGTTTTCGAGTATTTTCTGCGATTTTTTCAATCAGAGTCATGTTCGTTACGGTCCATCCTTTCCCTTTGCGTCTTTCCTTCTTTCATCCTTCTTATTTTTAGAAAGAGGGCTCTTTCTCAATCATAATGAATGTTTTCCCATTCGAAAAGAGCCGATTTTCCGGCACTTTCCGGTCTTCAGGCCTTCAACCGATCATCTTCGATCCCCTGTATTATTCTTACTTCCGATTTTTTTCATCGTCCTTTTTTCACATTTACCTGCTTCCGGCGTTTGCCGTTTTCTTTGATGATTTTCAGAAATTACCACCTCATGAATACCGGCCAGAACCTCACTTCGAGCCGGAAGGAGCAACCTTAAGGAAAGCACGTAAAAACCGGACTTCACTGGAAATCCGGTTTGGGTTTCTATCATTATTTCAGTTTCAGTACGGCCTTACGGACATCCTGTGCAGGTTCAAATCCTTCCTTATGCAGGATCTTTTCATCCAGTCCGAAGGAGTAGATCACCGGCAGCTTTCGGCGTTTGGCTTCTTCGATCAGGCGTTCAAGAATCTCATGGAGATAATCCTGATCCTTCATGGATTCATCAATCCAGAAGTTGCACAGATAGCCGGTACGACCATCAGGCAGTTCAGGCGTGGGTGGAGTGAAGACCCAGGCGATCGCTCCGGTTGCCACGATCTTATTCTTCCACCAGGCAAAAATCTGGTAGAGCGAACCATTGCGCAGCTGAGCGGCAAAATAGCGGTCGAGTTCGAAATCCAGAGAATCGTCTTCAATTCCCAGCTGTTTTTTACGCAGATCCACCAGCTGCTGAACATCGCGTTTCACGGCATGGCGGTAAACGATTTTGGGCACTTCTTCGAAGCTGATTTCATTGGCTTCGCACCATTCTTTGGCGAACTGCACATACTGATCATCTTCATATTCATACCAGTTGTTGAGCAGGTTATAACCGGCCAGCGCGTTCTTGAAGCGTTTGAATAAGCCCTTGCCTCCGGAAAGCGCGGTATTGAGGGCATCCTTGGCTGCCCCATCCGGCAGATCACGGGTAAAGGTACGCATCATGCGGATATCGCCGGCATCTCTTGAAGTCGGGATCAGGATCAGAGAATCGTAGTATTTGTCGATCTCGTCATCGATTTCCATCAGCTCACGCATCGGCAGGTTCTCATCCCGCATGAGGATTTCTCCCGTACGGGTGTTGAGATAGTACTCGATCTGATTGCTTCCGCCCTGTATGGCGTCAATGATTTCATCCAAATCAATAATCATGTTCTCACCTCTGTTAAATCTCATTCATTATATCGGGTTTGGGCTGCTTTCAAAAAGACTCCTGTTGCTCCCGCAGGTCTTCCTTTTCCCTTCTTTCCAGCAGACTTTGTGCCAGGGATTCATCTTCCACGCGCAATAGACCGGTGGGATTTTCGGCAGAAGAGAACACCCCGGAAAGCCAGACAATCCTGGAATCGATCAGCGTAAAGCGTTCGATAATCCGACTCTGCAGATGAACGTCGATTCCGGCTTCTTCAAAATGCATGCGCTGGTCGTATTCCATCTTTTCGGCATACACCGTGATGGAAACCTCTGAAGCAAGCTGACCTCGAATATCGATCAGCTCATCGATCTGTTCGGGCAGAAATGATCGAGTCGCAATAACGATCTGTTTTTGGGCCTGACGAAGATCTTCCATCCAGGTGCGCATGCTCGTCGCTGAATCCATGATTTTTGCGCCCTCGGGAAGACCGGCCGCCTGATCGGGAGGCAGGATTTCATAGCCCTGTTTGCGATATTCCGCTTCTCGGGCCTGATACATGTTTTCCAGCATTTTCACAAAGCCATCGACATAGTCATAGACCAGCACTTCCTTCTTGCCTTCGACCTGACGATGGATTCGTCCAATCGCCTGAGAGACGACAATGGAAGAGCGGGCCGGAAGGGCAAGCATAAGCGTATCCAGTCGGGGGAAGTTGAATCCTTCACCTACGCTGGCAAAGGTGCCGACCAGAACCACTTCATCCTCCGGACCGAGTTTTTTCAGAATTTTCCCGTTGTCCGCTTTTTCTCTGGCATCTCCGGCATAAACCAGCACCGTTCTTTCCGGCTTTTCCAGCGCTTTGGCCAGGTTTTGTGCGTGTTCGACAAAGCGAGTCAGCACAATCGGAGAGCGCCCCTGCTCCAGTGCCTCTTCCACATCGGAAAGGATCATTTCATTACGAAGGGGAGACAATGCAGCTTCCTGACAGATCCGGATAAAGTCCGCTCCATCCTGACTTTGGGCCACAAAGGAGGTCAGGCGGGGTTGCACCTGACGGATGAAGGTCTGTTTTTCCATCTGCTCTTTTGAGCCATAGGAGGAAACGACCGGACCGATCTGCCAGAACACGCTTTTTTCTCGTCCATCTTCCCGCTTCGGGGTAGCCGAAAAGCCATACACTCGAGCGGCAGGGATGGCTTCAAGCACTTTCTGCCAGGTTGGTGCGGCGGCATGATGACATTCATCGGCCAGTACCACGCCATAGCCTTTGACCAGCTCTTTCAAATCGGCTCTCGAAGCCAGAGTCGGCACCATGGCCACATCCACTCGTCCGGTCAGTGAATTCACATTGCCCTGCAAGACTCCGATTTTTCCGGGATATTTACGGGACCTGGAAGCATAATTTTCAAATTCGGGCTCTTCAAAGCGAATCATCTGATTGAGCGTATCCAGCCAGCCCTGAAGGACTTCAGCCGAATGAATCAAGACCAGAGCAGGGACCTGAAGACTGGCGATGATCGAAGCGCCCATGACGGTTTTTCCGGCAGCCGTTACCGCCTGCAGAATTCCGCGATTGACATCAAGCAGCTTGTCAACCTGAACTTTCTGCTCCGCTCTCAGCGTGGCCTCAAAGCGCATTTTCAGCGGTTCGCCCTTTTGCGTCTGGTCTTCCAGATCCATCTCAATGCCGCTGTTGGCCATTTTTTCTTTGAGAGGATTGAGCAGTCCTCGAGGAAGCAGAAGCTCTTCTTTCCGACCGTCCTTTTCGAATCGTGCCAGAGTGATCAGTCGAGGACCGGTCGCATAACGGGCGTTCTTTTTGAAGTAGTCGGGATTCCAGTAGCTGCCCATCAACATCAGCTCACCACTCAAAGCACAGGGTACATTGTCCAGATCGATATGGATCATGGAATCCAGTCGGACGGAAAGCGCGCCATTGAGTTCAACCCCCGTGGAATTTCTCGACTTCTTTTTTGTTTCAAACAGGCTCAGCTGTTCACTTTCCTCTTCCTGACTCTCATTCATACCTTTGTCGGCGACCATGGCCTTCAGTCCTCTTCGTCTTCCCGAAACCAGATAGTTTTCGAGCGCTCGCAAAGAGATCTTTTGAGTGTCAGCCAAGGTCTTCCAGGGGTTGGTGCAGACTTTCCAGTCTTCATGGACAAATACCCCCGCATTCTGGCTTCTTGCCACTCCATCCAGGGGCAGCTGTAATGGAGTGCCCGGATCTTTGCGATAACGAGGCGGACCGGCCGGATTGAGTGAATCAAAAAGCTCCATAGCCCGCAGCCCCTGGGTGATGATGGCATCAAGAATGATCATCTGTCCGAATTCGGCGGCTTTTTTCGCACTGAGACTTTCTTCAAAAAAGACAAACAGTCTGGCTCCGGTTCCCGATGGCGCTTTTTCCTTGATCACATCAAAACCGGCTTTCCTGATCGTCTTTTCCAGCCGATCGGCGTTTTTGTACTGATCGCTGGCGACCAGATCGATTCGGGTCAGATCGAAGCAGAGAAAATTCACCAGCCCGTTTTCCAGCAAAGGCAGAATCATGATCGGCGCTCCGGGCTGACCGGATTCCGGCACTCGCAGATGTTCGGCAAGCACCTGGGCACTCAGCGGCAGATAGGACTGCAGCGGACAGTCTTTACAAACCGAGCGTGATTTTCTCCAGTTGTAATCCGGAGCATTCTTGCGACACTTTTCATCAAAGCGATTGGCACAGGGACGAAAGGGTACCCCGGAAGGGCTGATTCGATAGTAGAGATCATCCCGACCATGAAAATAATGATGCAACAATCCGGGATAGATTCGATCCTGCTGATAAACCGGCGTTGAAGCGTTCTCCGGCTTTTTTTCGGGTTCGGGGTTGGCGGGTTTCAGATCTTCCTGAATAAAGG
>Cam_p2__coassemble_904_pt1 | contig 50677 bp, 49 predicted proteins | sample Cam_p2__metabat2_low_PE_009 | metagenome-assembled genome bin Cam_p2 | reverse complement strand
GTGTGAAGGAATTGGGGTTAGGATACTAGACGTGCATCATTTGACGCTTACGAAAAGTCTTTAGAAATCCTTATCGTTTGATGAAGCCCGAACGCCTTTCGAGCAAAACCAATGGTTTTTGTATAATGAGTTCAAAGAAGCCGACATTCCGGCTTCATACGAAAAGGGAAAAAGATGAAAAAAACTTTAGGAATCCTGCTCCTGATGCCGTTGCTTTTATTGCTCATTGCGCCGATTCAGGCAAAAGCCGGTCAGGTGCTGATTATCGATGAGTACGGCCTGTTTACCGAGAGCGAAAGGGAAAAGCTCGAGGACAAGGCGCAGAAAATCTCCGATGATTTCGATACGAACGTCGTCATCCTGACCAGCGGAGCGTCGTTAACGTCCAACAACTACGCCAGAGATGCCATTGAGTCTCTGGGATCGAGCCGTTTTCCGGAAGGATATATCGGTTATGCGATCGATATGGCCGACCGCAGCTATTGGGTCGATGCGTATGGCGATCGCGAACGGGAAATCTTCAAACAGAGTGATACCGACAGCCTGTCTGAAAATGCGTACAGCTATCTTCGGGAAGGGGAATACTACGATTCAGCAAACAGCTTTCTCAATGGCGTAAACAAACGTTTCAGAATCGCAACTTCCGGTTTTGGCAATCTCTCCAAACTCTGGATTGAGCCGGGAGCGACCGCCCTGGCAGTTGGCGGAGGAACAGTCCTTGCGCTGGTCGTCGCCGGTATTGCCACAGGAATAAAAGCCGGTAAGCATCGGGATAAAACGATCAAGGTTGATGCCGGACAGTATGGACGGAATTTCAATCTTTCACAGAATCGGGATCGTCTGGTTCGTACCTATCAGACCCGCGTCAAAGTCCCCGAGCCGTCTCATTCTTCCGGTGGAGGATTCTCCGGTGGCGGAGGAAGTGCCGGTCATACCGGAAGCGGAGGTCATTTCTGATGGAATACAAATGCAAAAACTGCGGAGGTCCGCTTCGCTTTGATCCTACGATCGACAAGCTGAAATGCGACTTCTGCGGCAACACCTATGATCTTTCCGAATACGAAGACCACATCCATACCGATCAAGAACCGGTCGCACCCTCTGAGCCGGAAATCCCCTTTTCCAAAGCGATGGATGATTCGACCGATGATCAGAAGGATCTGACGACCTATGAATGCCCGCATTGCGGGGCAGAAATGGTTACCGATAAAAATACCGCGGCAACAACCTGTGTCTTTTGCGGTACCCCGATGGTGATCCAGGAAAGTGTGCAGGGAAAATTCCGTCCGGATAAAGTCATCCCTTTCGAAGTGGATAAAAAACAGATCGAAAAACTGTACGAAGACTACATCCGGACCAAACCGTTTTATCCGGAAGCCTATTCCAAAGCCAACGTCATTTCCAAAATCAAGGCGGTATACCTGCCGTTCTGGCTGTATGATGCCAAACTCAATGGCGCGATTACGGCGACCGGTGAACGGACGCATTCTCATCAGTCCGGTAAGTGGATTGTGACCTGGCATGAAGTCTACGATATCTATCGTCAGGGATCGATGAATTTTGATAACGTCCCGGTTATCGCTTCCTCCAAAACTCCGGAAGATGCGATGGATTCGATCGAACCTTACGACTACTCCAAACTCGTCGACTACAACCCCGGTTATCTGCCCGGCTTTCTGGCCACCCGCTATGATCAGAGTGCTCAGGAAAAGGCGGGTAAGATGAAAAACCGTGCCCTCAAAACGCTGGAAAACTCGCTGACCAACACGATCAATGGCGTTCAGGGTGTGCGAATTCTGAATTCGCAGAATGGCATCGAATCGCTCAAAAGCCATTACGCTCTGCTTCCGGCCTATCTGCTTTTCATGGATTATGACAACGATGAAGACAAGCTGATTGCGATCAACGGACAGACCGGCAAGATCGTCGGCAACGTTCCCGTCGATCCCAAAAAGAGAACCCGCTATTTTATCCGGATGTTCCTTCTTTTCCTGGTGATCTTCGTTCTGATCGGATTGGCTCTGGTCGTTGCGCTCTGAAGTCATACAGACAAAACAAACCCGATCGGAGCCACTGATCGGGTTTTTCTTATGGACAATCGTTTTTACTTCTCGATGACTTTTCCGCCATAGACCGGCAGATCGGCATGGTCGGTCAGTTCATCGAGTTTCTGAACTTCCTCTTTGGATAAATTAACTTTGGAAGAATCAAAGTTCTGTCTGATTCGTTCCGGTTTGGTGGATCCGGGAATAGGGATCAGGTTGGGATATTTGGTCGTCATCCAGGCCAGGGAAAGCTGAGCAATGGTGCAATGATGGGCTTCAGCCATGGCCTGCAGTTCGTTCATCAAAGCAGCAGCTTTTTCACTGCCTTCTTTGGAATACTGGGGCATGCCGGCACGAAAATCCGCGGGATCATTGAATTCCTGGTTTGGGTTAGTGGTGGTCAGAAAGCCATTGGCCAGAGGAGAAAACGCCACGAAGACGATGTCCTGTTCATTGCAGTAGTCGATTAACGGTTCGTACCATCTGGCCATCAGGGAATAGCGGTTCTGGATGGCGCTTAACGGGCAGATGGACTGGACTTTTTCGATATCTTCTTTCGTCGCTTCGGAAATTCCCCATCCTTTGATTCTGCCCGCTTCGATCTGCCGCTTCATTTCAAAAGCGATCTCTTCCAGAGGCACTTTCGGATCGATGCGATGCAAATAAAACAGGTCGATATAGTCGGTCTGCAGGTTTTTGAGGGACTGATCCAGAGAGCGACGAAGGTTTTCTATGCTGCCATCGGTGACCAGACCGTTTTCTCCATGGCTCACCCCGTATTTGGTGGCAATGACACACTGCTCGCGAACATCTTTCAGTGCTTTTCCGACAATAACTTCATTGACGGAAAGATTTCCTTCCCGATCCCTGCCGGTATAAACCGCAGCCGTATCGAAGAAGCGATAACCGATCGCATACGCCTCTTTGACCAAATCGATCGCCTGTTCTTCGGGAACGGCTGCACCATAGGCGTGAGAGAGCCCCATACATCCAAAACCAATTACACCGAGATTCTGCCCGGTGGTTTTCATGATTCTATCTTCCATTTCCTTTATTCTTATTCCTTCTATTCTTATTCCTTCCCGAACCTTCGATTTTCTTTTTCGAATAGTGCAACCAGACTGCATTTCCTTCCATGACCCGGGCTTCCTGAAGCTGATAGCTTTGGGTAAGCGGGTCGCAGGTCTGATCTGCCTGAGCCATGAAGATGGAAGCCGCCTGATTATCGGCACTCGCAACCGGAGAAATCACAAGGCTTAATTCATCGAGCAGGTTTTCTCTGGCAAAGGACCAGTCGCAAACACCACCTCCGGCAACCATCAGTGAGTCGATTTCCCAGATTTCATGAAGCTTATCCAGGACGCTCTTCAAATCGATGACCTCTTCGCCGGCGTAAATCCAGCTGACGTCATGACTTTTCAGTTCGTTCAGATATTCTGCACTGACCTGGCCGGTCAGGATCTGAATGACATGAGCCGGAGCCCGGTTTTTGCGCACCAGAACGCCATCATTAAAAACCAGAGTGCCCTGTGGATCGAGCGAAACAATGAAGGTTTTTGCGTGGGTTGGTGCTTTGTAATCGTCAAAAACACCCAGTGGCTGGTTGTGCGGCCTGGTCCACAGACCATCACAATATCCTTCTTCCATCGTGACCTGTCCATAGACGACGGCCTGACAGTTCAGCTCCTGACGAATTTGCGCATAGGCTTTGGAAGCCGCTGCGGTGTCTGGATTTCCAAAGAAAGGACCACTGATCTTTCCGTTAAGATCGGAAAGGATATGGAGGACCACATTCATTTTTTTCATATTTACTCCCTGTATCTGTTTTACTGTTCGTTTATCTGGAAGAACGGTGATCCATCCAGAACTGAACGGCCTCTTTCACCCAGCCTTCTGCAGCGGTATGGATGCCCAGACCAAAGCCATGACGCAGGCCGGGAACGACTCGGATCTTTGAATCAATACCCAGTCGGTTCAGTCTTCTGGAGCGGTCTTCCATGACCCGGTAACTGGCGATCGAGTCGTTTGTACCGACGATCATCCAGGTCGGCACATCCTGTGCACTGACTTCCTGAAGACCTGTGTATTGAATGATATCGGCAGCCGGTTTGGGTAAGGATCTGGCTCCAAAAGCGGCAGTGCCCATTTCACTGACCCAGGCCGTCATTCTTCCGCCGGCTGAACCGCCCCAGAGCGAATAACCATCTGTATTGACCTGAAGCCCGGATGCATGGTCGAAAATGAACTCCAGCGCTCGGGAAAGATCTTCGCAGGCGGTTTGAGCACCCGGACGATAGATCAGCGCAAACGCATTGATGCCCATTTTTGAAAGCTCAAGGCAATGAGGGAAGCTGTCATGCATGGCAGCGACATAGGCAAATCCGCCACCGGAGTTGACCACCGCAAAGGGACTGTTTTCAATGCCTCGGAAGAAGAACAGACCGGTATTGCGTAAATCCGGATTCTGATCCATTTCCTCTTCGGTATAGATGGGATAGAAGATCTGCTGATCATCCAGGACCTGTTCTTTCATGTAATTGAGGATTTCCACCGTGGTATCGGGATTGATTTCCGAATACCAGGCCAGATTGAGATCCTGCAGGGTTGTGCCGCTCATATATCCCGGATTAACCGGGAACAACAGCCGTCCAAAACCTTTGAAGGCCGGATCATGCATCACTTCGCTGATGGTGGTATTCAAAGTGAAGTCGCCATGGTCTTCGGTTTCCGTTTTCTGTCCATACCATTTCAGACCATTGTAGAAATAGGTATACATTGCTTCCTGGTTGTGCTCAAAGCCATCTTTTACACGCAGGGCAAGGTTGCCATTGAGGCCATCATCGGTATATTCAAACGTCGGCCAGGCATCGGCCAGACTCTGCAGCTGAGAGACAAAGCCCTGAGCGGCAAAATCTTTTGTTCCGGTGATGCCGTAAATCATGAAGTCACTGGCCGTAAAGCCCTGAGCGCTGACCCGAGCGGCCATCTGGCTGCCGGACATACCCGCATTTCCACTCATCGGCAGGAAGTTGGAGAAATAGGCCAGTGCATGTTCGAAAATGTGCCAGGTAGCGACGGATCCCATGGAGAATCCGCCAAACGACCAGTGTTCACGACTGTCCTGGAGTTCCTGCTGACTGCCGCTTTTTCCATAAGTGGCATAGGTTTTACATAAAGCCGGCATCAGATCATTGGTCAGTTCGTGATGATAATTGTCCGTCAGACGCAGCGCCAGGCCATAATCCCAGCTGTCCTTGTCAGACAGGTTGTTATAGGTGGGGCAGACCAGAATCATTGGCTTCATCTGCCCGTTTTCCATTGCATGATCAATGGCGTTTTTAAGGGTCGAGGGATGATCGGGCGTTCCAAGAAGCGTCGTTTCGTCACTCCATCCGCCATGCATCATGAAAAAGACGTCCAGCGGAGTCGTGCGATCCCATCCATAAGGCAGATAAACGATCGCCCGCTTTCTTAAGGGAGTCGCTTTCTGCTGGTAGGTTTCTGATTCCCAGGTGTCGTAATAAAGTTCTTCAAGGGTTCCCGACTGTTTGGCGGGAGTCGTCATTTCCGCACTCAGATCTTCGATCTGTGCGGGAATCGGATCGTAATAAGTAGTTTTCATGGAGTCAAACTCCTTTCGGGTATCGGAATCCCGTCCCTGCGTTGGGGGATTGAGGGTCAGTTCACTGTCCGTTGATCCGCTTTCGAAGTCATTGAGACTTTCCTCGCCGGATTGGCCTGAAAGTGACGAAGTCTGAGAGACATCCGAATGACTGGAAGAACTCGTACAACCAACGCCCAGAGTGGCGCTGAGCAAAGCGGACAGGATAATACGCAGGTTAGGGATTCCGGGTTTTCGAGATTTCATTGAAGTCCTCTTTCCTTATTTACAGGGTTCAGGGGGCTTTTCCGTTCAGTGGTTATTTCTGGCCGTCAACGTCCGGAACCATCAGCACATATTTTTTTAGCAGTTCGGGAGTGCTGGTGTAATAGTGCTTGTTCTTGTTCAGAGCGGCGATTTCCTTCATTTCCTCGTCGGTCAGTTCAAAGTCCCAGATATCCAGATTGGATTTGATGTGTTCCGGATTTTTGGAACCGGGGATCACGACATTGCCATCCTGCACATGCCAGCGAAGGATGATCTGGACATTATTCTTTCCATATTTTTCGGCAAGACGAGTAAAGACAGGTTCATGAATCAGAGCCGGATCACCATGACCGATCGGATACCAGGCCTGAGTAACAATGCCCTGTTCGTTCAGCCATTTCTTGAATTCGGGTTCCTGGTTGTAGGGGTGCAGTTCCATCTGGAGTACAGAGGGTCTGATCTCTGCAAACGCCAGCAGTTCTTCCATCTGTTCCTTATTGAAGTTCGAGACGCCGATGGATTTGATCTTTCCTTCCTTTACGCCTTTTTCAAGCTGTCTCCATCCGGCTTTCCAGTTTCCTGCCGGCTGATGGAGAAGCATCAGATCGATCGTCCGGGTCTGGAGACGATCGAGCGTTTTGTCGACCGCATCCTCTTCTTCGTAAAAAATCGGCCACAGCTTGGTTTCCAGAAAAATCTCTTCTCTGGGAAGGCCTGAATTTTTAATGGCTCTTCCGACAGCCTTTTCATTGACGTAGGCATTGGCGGTATCGATCAGACGATAGCCGTCGTTCAAAGCCGCTTCGCAACTGGCCTGCGCTTCATCGGGCTGGAGCAGGAAGGTACCGATCCCTTCCATAGGCATAGGTACTCCGGTGTTCAGGGTGATGGTTTCAACTTTTGGTTCAGACATATTCATATCCTCCTGAGAGCTGTATCTCTCGTTTTCAAATCCCATTTCTGCTTTCTTCATTCACAGTATGATCAAAAAAACGGATCAGGAGAATCTCCGATCCGTTCTATGGTTATGACAATTCGTTAACAGTCTCGCTTACCGCATCCAGAAATCGTCTGATGGCTCCGGAGGGATGGGGCGAGCAGAGAAATCCGTATTCAATGGTACCGGCCCATGGCGTTCTGACGATATCAAGCAGGGGATTGATTCCATTCCAGATGTCAAAACAAACCATTAACTCCTGCTGGTTGATCGCCTGAAGCAGGGCATCGGAGCTGAAAAAGGACAGATCCTCGACCTCAATTCGCCCGGTGGAATTCATCCAGTCGCGCAGCTGATCCGTTGCCCTCGACCACCCTTGCTGAATAATCAGGACTTTCTGATCATAAAGGTCTTCCGGTTTTAGAGATTTTCTTCCCCATAGTGGATGACCAAAGGGAATGCCAATCCCCAAAGCGCACTCTCCCACAGAATATCCGGCACAGGTTCGATTGCCCAGAAACTGATCATCAAAGAAACCGACGACCAGATCGATTTCATTGCCAAAATCGTTGAGAATCCGAGAAGCGTTTTGAGGAGTGTTTTCGAAGGGGATCAGTCGAAAACTCAGATCCGGAATCATCGGCTGAATCTTGGGCCAGAGATCCGACAATAAAGCCGGAGGGGTCAGAGGAGAGGTCCCAATGCGGATTTCCTGATTCAGACCATCTCGGGCAGCCAGGATTCGTTCCATCATTCCGGCACAGATTTTCTGAAGCTCCTGGGCTTCCTTAAGCAGCTGCTGTCCGGCATCCGTCAGACGAAGGCCTCTATGGGAGCGAACAAACAGCTGGATGTCCAGATCGTATTCGAGCTGAGTGATCAGCCTGAGTACACCGGTGGAAGTCATGTTCAATTCCTCTCCGGCTTTGGAAAAGCTTCCTGCTCTGGCACAGGCCAGAAAAACGTCGAGTCTGTTGTCATAAAGCATGCCGATCCCTCCCTTTCCTAGAATTTTACCGACCGGAAGTTGCTTCCGGTCAATTCGATTAACCACTTATCTCTTTCTTTCTGCTTCAAACAGAAAAAACCGATCCGGCGCGAGGATCGGGTGAAGGGTCGAGTCAGTGAAGGTCGTTGAACAGATGGCGCAAACAGAGCAGGGGGTGGTGGAGGAACATTTTCATTCCGGACGTTTTCATCACCGCTCGGATCTGTTCGCTTTCTTCAGTGGAAAAACAATGGATCGGGCATTTGGCGCAAAAGGGTTTGGCAGCCATTTTCGGACAGCGGGAATAGCGGAGGCGAACCGCTTCCTTCAACCGACTGGCAGCCGCCGAATCGAGAACGTTGGGAACGGACAGATCGATCATGATCGAAAGAGCTTCGATTTCCTGTTTTCGTATGATTTCCGGGGATTTGGACATCGGATCACCTCGCCTTTTCCGCCTTGGTAAAGGCGTTTTTGTCCTTCGTCTGCCTGCGCTATAATAGATAAACTATGATGCAGAATTCACTGTTTGAAAGTTTCGATTCCCCTGAACAGAATGAAGAACGTCATCGACAGGCAGAACTTCTTCGTCCTCTGGCAGACCGGATGCGTCCGGAATCGCTGGAAGACTATGTCGGACAGTCTCATCTGATTTATCCCGGATCTCTGCTCTGGAACATCATTGAAAAGGACAATGTCCCTTCGATGATTTTCTGGGGACCTCCGGGGGTGGGGAAAACGACTCTGGCTTCCATTATCGCAAAAAAGACCAACAGTCGCTTTGTCAATTTCTCTGCCGTCAGCTCGGGGATTAAGGAAATCCGTGAGGTTATGAAGGAAGCGGAAATGGCTCGCCGGCATGGAGAGCGAACGATTGTCTTTATCGACGAAATCCACCGCTTCAACAAAGCTCAACAGGATGCTTTTCTGCCTTATGTGGAAAACGGAAGCATCGTACTGATCGGGGCTACGACCGAAAACCCGAGCTTTGAAGTCAACTCCGCTCTGCTTTCACGCTGTCGGGTATTTGTGCTCAAAGCTCTGCAGGATGATGATATTTACCGATTGCTCGAGCGAACGCTGACCAGTCCGAATGGCTATGCCGGCAAACCGATCGACATCACCAAAGAGCAGTTGGGTATTATCGCCCATTTTGCTCATGGAGATGCCCGACTGGCACTCAATACACTGGAGATGATCATCACCAATTCTCCGGATGATATTGATGGCGTTCATGTCGATGAACAGATCCTCAAACAGGTGATGGGCAAGCGAACCCTGCTTTATGACAAAAAAGGGGATGCCCATTACGATATGATCTCCGCTTTGCATAAGTCCATGCGAAACTCCGATGTTCAGGCCTGCATCTACTGGCTGGCCAGAATGCTTGAAGGTGGAGAAGATCCGCTTTATATTGCCCGAAGAATCGTGCGGATGGCCAGTGAAGATATCGGCATGGCTGATTCAAGAGCCCTGGAAATCGCCATTGCGGCCTATCAGGCCTGCATGTATCTGGGTATGCCCGAATGCAGCGTTCATCTGACGCATGCAATTACCTATCTTGCCCTGGCGCCCAAAAGCAATAAGCTCGAAACGGCTTATTTCGCCGCCAGAGATGATGCCCGAGATACCCTCGAAGAGCCGGTTCCGCTGCAGATCTGCAATGCACCGACCCGAATGATGGAAGATCTCGGCTATGGCAAAGACTACGAATATTCGCACGATTATCCGATGCATATGACGGATATGGAATGCCTGCCTCCCAAACTGGCTCATAAAGTCTACTATGAGCCAACCGATCAGGGCAGTGAGGCCAGAGTGGCCAGACGGATGGAGCAGATCCAGCAGATCAAAGCGGCCATCCGTGCCGACAGAAAGAAGAAATCATGAAAATCACGCTCAATACGCTTGAAGATACCGAACAGTTTGCACAAAAACTCGCCTCCCGCATGCCGGATGGGCCTTTTACCATCACGCTCGATGGGGACCTCGGTGCCGGGAAAACAACCTGGACTCGCTTTTTTGGCAAAGCGCTGGGAGTCAAACGCACCATCAACTCCCCAACCTTCACCATCATGAAATCCTACAAAATGGAGGATGGAAGAACGCTCTATCATCTCGATGCCTATCGTCTGGAAGGCGCTCATCAGGATCTCGGTTTTGAAGAATGCTTCGAAGACGGACTTTGCGTTGTCGAATGGTCGCAATACATCGACGAACAGATTCCTGCTGACCACCTGTCCATCGCCCTAGAGCGAACGGGAGAAACCAGCCGTGAAATCGAGATGGAAGCGCACGGAGAGCAGAGCGCAAAGATTCTGGAAGGATGGGATGAAGAATGAAAACCCTGTTTATGGACACCGCCTGGAAAAATCTGGTCATCGTTTTGATGGAAGATGGCCGGATTGTCGAGTCGCTTTCGATTGAAGCCTTTAAAAGACAGAGCGAAGAGCTGTTTGTTCGCCTGAAGGAACTGCTCGATCAGGCCGGATGGAAGCTCAAAGATGTCGACGAAGTGATCATTACCGATGGTCCGGGATCCTATACGGGTCTGCGCATTGCAATGACGGCCGCAAAGATTCTCGGCACCCAGTCCAAAGCGAAAGTTCGCACCATTTCCACCCTTCAGCTCTATGCCGGCAAAGCGCAAAATGCCAATGTCCTGCTGGATGCCAGAGGACATCGGGCCTATGCCGGTCATCTTGAAAACGGCCAACCCATCTGGACGGGCATTCTCGATCTTGATGATGTCCCGGCTTTTCTTGAACAGTATCCCGGAGAATTATATGGAGAAGGAAGTCTGGTCGGCAAAGAGGCTCTTCCTTCCGATTTCTGTGCCAATGCCAGAGATCTGATTGATCTGGCCAACCCGGTGGAGAATGTCGACGCCCTCGCTCCGGTCTATATGAAAGAGAGCGACAGTTACCGGGTATGATCCGGGAAATGAAACGGGAAGATCTCGATCGGATTGTTCAGATGGAAGCCGATACCTTCCAGAATCCCTGGAGCAGGGAAGAAATACTTGCCGATCTCGAGGGCAATCCCTTCTATCATTATTACGTGATGGAAGAAAACGGACAGATCATCGGCTATGCCGCACTGCAGGCCATTTTTGAACAGGCGGATCTGGCACGAATTATTGTCGATCCCGCATGCCGTACCAAGGGTCTGGGTGGTCGGCTTCTCGATTTTGTGATGGATCAGGCCAGAGCCCTGGAATGTGAACGAATGCTTCTGGAAGTTCGACCCTCTAATACGGCGGCCAGAGCGCTTTATGAAAGCCGGGATTTTGCCTGGATTCGTACCAGTGAGAAATACTATTCCAATGGAGAAGATGCCCTCATTCTTGCCAGGGGTATCTAATTTTCAGTAGAAAGGGCAGAACATGATTGTTTTCGCTATAGAAAGCAGCTGTGACGAAACCGCCGCAGCTGTCGTTAAAGATCAGAAAGAAGTGCTTTCGAGTGTCGTTTCTTCTCAGATCGATACCCATAAGCAGTTTGGCGGAGTGGTTCCGGAAGTGGCCAGCCGCCTCCATGTGGAAAATATTTCCACCGTTATTTCACAGGCTATTGAAGACTCGGGTCTGGGCTGGGAAGATATCGATCTGATTTCCGTGACTCAGGGGCCCGGACTGATCGGCTGTCTTCATGTCGGCGTTCAGGCTGCCAAAACGCTCTCCCTGCTTTTTGACAAGCCGCTGATGGGCGTCAACCATCTGGCCGGCCATATTTATGCCAATAAGATCGACACCGAACTGAAGTTTCCGCTGCTGGCCCTGCTGGTTTCCGGGGGCAACTCGGAGCTGATTTATATGGAAGATGAAAACAGCTTCGAAATCCTTGGCGAAACGCAGGATGATGCCATCGGCGAAGCCTATGACAAAGTTGCTCGTGTACTCAACCTCGGTTATCCGGGTGGACCGAAAATCGACAAGCTCGCCAGACAGGGACAGCCGATTTACCATCTGCCCAAACCCAGAGCGCAGGGCGAATACGACTTCTCCTTTTCCGGCCTGAAATCCGGAGTCCTCCAGTTTGTCAGCCGCATGGAACGGCAGAATGAAACCTGGAAGATGGAAGATCTGGCGGCCAGCTTCCAGGAAACCGCACTTGAAGAAATCTTCGAAAAGGTTCGTAAAGCCATCGCCAACTACCCGCAGCTCAAACAGATGATTGTGGGTGGCGGCGTTTCTGCCAACAGCCGGCTGCGTGAAAAAGTCGTCGAACTGGCCAAAGAACATCCGAACATGGAATTCAATGTTCCGCCCATGAGCTGCTGCACCGATAATGCGGCGATGATCGCAATCGCCGGAGAAATCGCCTATAACAACGGGCGTCGCTCTCCCATTGATCTGGGAGCGGATGCGTCCATGGAGATTCAGTAATGATCCAGTGGATGAGCCCGGAGGATTATCCGGCTGTCTACTCGATTCTTTGTTACTACATCGAACACTCGAATGCCAATCTGGCCTGGACATTTCCCGATCCGACCGAACACTTTCAAATGCTTGATGATCTGTCTGAAGACTATCCGGTACTGGTGGCCAAATGGGAGGAAGAAGTGATCGGATTTGGCTATGCCCATCCGTTTTTGGGCAAGGAATCCTATCAGTTTGATGCAGAGCTGACGATCTACTTTAAAAAAGGAGATCATCATCACCTGGCCAAAGCAATGGCCCGGCAACTGGAAGTCATATGCAAAGCCATGGGGATCTGTCGGCTGATTTCATGCACAACCGCCGATAATAAGGCTTCCATCGACTACCAGAAACGGCATGGCTTTACACCGTTTGGTCTGTTGAAGGATGCCGGGTTCAAGAATGGAAAATGGTGGGATGTCGCCTGGCTGGAAAAGCGGATTTCCGATACCGATTCTCCCTGCCGTATCCCTTTGAAAAGCATTCGAGATCAGATTTCCTTTCAGGAATCCCGGTGAAGATTTGTTTTTAAGCTTTCCCTGATAGAATGAGAATCACAGAAAAGAGAGGTCAGAAATGCCAGATAAAATTGTCGTACTGGACTTTGGTTCCCAATATAACCAGCTGATTGCCCGTCGCATCCGGGAATTCGGCGTATATTCCGAACTTCACTCCAATACCATGACCCTTGAAGAGATCAAGGCTCTTCAGGATGTCAAAGGAATTATCTTCTCGGGCGGCCCGAACTCCGCCTATGACAAAGACGCCCCCAAATGCGATCCGGCGATTCTTACCAGCGGTATTCCGGTTCTTGGCATCTGCTACGGTATGCAGCTGATGATGATGGAACTGGGTGGCCAGGTAAAGGCCAGTGATCGTAAGGAATACGGAAGAACGGAAATCGAAGTGACCCGTGAAAACCTTCTGTTTGACGGCCTTCCCCGTAAGGAAACCGTCTGGATGTCTCATGGTGATCAGGTCAGTGAACTTGCTCCCGGTTTTGAACAGATCGCCAAATCCGAAACCTGCCCTTATGCCGCAGCTCAGAACGTCGAAAAAAAGATGTACACCCTGCAGTTCCATCCGGAAGTTCGTCATTCCGAGTATGGAAATGATATTTTAAGAAACTTCGTTTTCAAAATCTGCAAGGCCGAAGCCAACTGGTCCATGCATGACTTTATCGAAGTGCAGAAAAAGAAAATCAAGGAACAGGTCGGAGACGACATGGTTCTGCTTGGTCTTTCGGGCGGTGTGGACTCTTCCGTCGTTGCCGCTCTGCTTCATGAAGCCATCGGCGATCAGCTGATCGCCATGTTTATCGACCATGGACTGCTTCGAAAAGGCGAAGGGGAATCCGTTATGGAAACCTTCGGTCGTAATATGAACCTCAACCTGGTCCGTATTGATGCCAAAGATCGCTTTATGGAAAAGCTTGCCGGTGTCACCGATCCGGAAAAGAAGCGTAAAATCATCGGTAGTGAGTTCGTCTACACCTTCGATGAAGAAGCCAAAAAGCTTGCCGAAGGCAAAAACGTTAAATGGCTCGCTCAGGGTACCCTGTATACCGACGTCATTGAATCCGGTACACACTCGGCACAGACCATCAAGTCTCATCATAATGTCGGCGGTCTGCCCAAAGACATGCAGTTCAAACTGATCGAGCCGCTCAACACGCTCTTCAAGGATGAAGTCCGCGCGCTGGGAACAGAACTCGGCCTTCCGCATGAGATGGTCTGGAGACAGCCGTTCCCCGGACCTGGACTGGGTATCCGCATTATCGGCGATATCACCGATGAAAAACTGGAAATCGTTCGTGAATCCGATGCGATTCTTCGCGAAGAGATCGCCAAAGCCGGTCTGGATGAAGAAATCTGGCAGTATTTCACGGCGCTGACCAATATGCGTTCGGTTGGCGTTATGGGTGACCAGAGAACCTATGACTACGCTGTAGCCATTCGTGCCGTAACTTCGATTGATGGCATGACGGCTGACTGGGCCAAAATCCCATGGGAAGTTCTCGGAAGAGTTTCGGATCGTATCATCAACGAAGTTCCTCACGTGAATCGCGTACTCTACGACATCACTTCCAAACCTCCTGGAACGATCGAATTCGAATAAACTTACTGCACAAAATACCCCTCCGTATCGAAATCCCGAAATACGGAGGGGTTGATGTTTATGAATATTGGCCCACCAGGAAATATATAGTTACGGTCCGAAAATCACGATCAGATGCTTTGGAAACTTTGATCACCGTAAGATGGTTGAATGTTTCATGGAAGAAAGGAGTCCGGATGAAGGAAAAGATGCGAAAAGGGATTCTGTTTGCGCTGCTGGCGGCCTGCCTGTATGCGATCAGTGCGCCCTTCTCAAAAATTCTGCTTCAGTTTATGCCACCGACTCTGATGGCCGGCTTTCTGTATCTGGGCGCAGGGCTGGGGATGGTAGGACTGGCTTTGAGCCGAAAGCTTCGAAAAAAGGAAGTGCTTGAAGCTCCTCTGACTCGAAAAGAGATGCCTTTTACCATGGCGATGATCGTTCTCGATATTGCGGCTCCGATTTTCCTTTTGCTGGGACTTGAACAAACCTCGGCAGCCAATGCCTCACTGCTCAATAATTTTGAAATCGTAGCGACGGCTTTAATTGCTCTGGTGGTTTTTAAGGAAAAAATCAGCGCAAGACTGTGGATGGGTATCGGATTTGTCACGGCATCCTGTCTTCTGCTTTCCTTTGAGGATTCTTCTTCACTGCGCTTTTCTTCCGGTTCGCTGCTTGTCCTTCTGGCTGCCTGCTGCTGGGGTCTGGAAAACAACTGTACTCGAATGTTATCGAGCAAGGATCCGCTGGAAATTGTTCTGCTTAAGGGCGTTTTTTCCGGGACCGGGTCGCTGCTGATCGGGTTGGCTTTGCATGAGCGAATTGTAGAGTGGTGGAGCGTACCCCTGGTGCTGCTGGTCGGATTTGTCGCTTATGGATTGAGTATTTACTTCTATGTCTATGCCCAGCGCCTTCTGGGCGCAGCCAGAACGAGTGCCTACTATGCGATCGCCCCATTTGTTTCCGCCCTCCTTTCGTTGATCATCTTCCGGGAAATGCCCAATGCCCATTATTTCCTGGCTCTGGGCCTGATGATTGTCGGTGCCTGGCTGTCTTCTCAGGACGATCCACTGCCTGGTTTGATCAGAAAGAAGAAACAAAGTCGTTAAAACGGGAAGACTGGATGGCCGGTTCAATCGGTTAAGTCTTCCTGTTTCTGGTTTCCGCCTGTCCACGATCTGAACGGTCAATGGGGAAGGTTGGGGCCTGACAAAGGAAATCGAAATCAGGTAACGAGGGCTTTCGAGAAACTCGTCTGATGCTTTTGGAAAACGAACCGTTCCAGGGATCATTTGGACAAAGACTGAAGTTATGGTAAGGTGAGCACAGAAAAAGAAAGAGGTGAAAGGATGTTTCGTTATTCCTGCTAATGATAAAAATCGCATTTCTTCATTATTTACAGGGGAGAAGTGCGTCCTGCAGGATGGCGTTCATTCTTTTTATTCTCAAATCCCATGATCAGTCGCTGTGCGACTGCTTTTGACATGAAGATCTTTTGAGCTGCAGGAAACGCGATCCTGCAGCTCTTATTTTTTGTTGCCGCAATGTAAAGGAGGAATCTTCATGTCCATGATTACTGTTGAGAATCTGACTTTTTCCTATCCGAGTGGATCGGAGACGATTTTTGATCACGCCAGCTTTCAGATCGATACGCGCTGGAAGCTGGGACTGATAGGCAGAAACGGCAGGGGGAAAACCACGCTGTTTCGATTATTACAGAACGAATACGAATTCAGTGGATCGATTGCCAGTCCGGTTGAATTCGATTATTTCCCGTATCCGGTGACCCATCCCGAACGGACGACAGAAGAAGTGCTGCTCGATCTTTGCAGTGATGCTGAATGGTGGAAACTGATCCGGGAGTTTCATGCCCTTGAGGTCAGTGAAGAGGTTCTTGGAAGACCGTTTCAGACGCTTTCCAATGGCGAACAGACCAAAGTCCTGCTGGCCGCCCTGTTTATCAGGGAAGGGCATTTTCTGCTGATCGACGAACCGACCAACCATCTCGATGCCTCAACCCGCGCACTGGTTTCCAGCTGGCTCAATACCAAAAGCGGCTATATTCTGGTCAGTCATGACCGGGCGTTTCTGGATGGATGCGTCGATCACATTCTTTCTTTGAACCGAAAGACGATCGAGGTACAGAAAGGGAACTTCTCGTCCTGGTTTGAAAACTTCCAGCGCCAGCAACAAAACGAAAACACTCAAAATGAGCGCCTGAAAAAGGAAATCCGGCATCTGAAAAAGGCGAAACATCAAACCGAGAACTGGTCCAACCAGACAGAAAAGTCCAAAAACGGAACCCGGAATTCCGGCTCGAAAATCGATAAAGGATATGTTGGACATAAAGCTGCAAAAATGATGAAGCGTTCCAAATCCATGGAAAATCGCCAGAACAAAGCCATCGAGCAGAAGTCCGGACTGCTTCAAAATGCGGAAAAAGCGGAATCCCTTAAACTTCATCCTCTGGAGTTTCGTTCGGATCGGCTGGTTTCTCTGTCCAATGTTCAGGTGATCTATGATGGCCGGCCGGCTAATGCACCGGTCTCTTTTGATCTTCATCGTCACGAAAGAATGGTGCTGGAAGGAAGAAACGGTTCGGGAAAGAGCAGTCTGCTCAAAGCCCTCATGGGCAATCCGACAGAAATTACAGGTAACATCACAATAGGGTCCGGGTTGGTGATTTCGTATGTTCCCCAGGATGCTTCATTTTTAAAGGGAAGTCTTTCGGGTTTTATCCGCGAAAACGATCTGGATGAGAGTCTGTTCAAAGCGATTCTTCGGAAGATGGATTTTGAACGGGCCTTGTTTGATCAGAAAATGGAAGGTTATTCCGGCGGTCAGAAGAAGAAAGTGCTGCTGGTCAGAAGTTTGTGTCAGTCGGCCCATTTGTATATCTGGGATGAACCGCTGAATTATATGGATATCTATTCACGTATGCAGATTGAACAGCTGATTGAAGAGTTTGATCCGACGATGATTCTGGTTGAACATGATCGAACCTTTACCGATCACATCTGCACCCACAGCGTTTCCGTTGAGAAAGCCGAAGAAAGAAGATAACTGAGTAAAAAAACGATCTCAACGAGGATTTATAAATGGATCAGAACCCAGCTACCTGAAACTGCATGTAGGAAAGAAAGAGGGAAAAATCTCTGTTTAAAAATAGATATACAGATTTGGATTATGGAGGATCAAGGATGGAAATCAGGCAATTACAGAATGGTTTGGAGAAGCAACAGGTGACGAGACGTATTCTGGAAGCTTTACCGGAATGGTTCGCAATATCAGAAGCCAGAGAAGAATATATTGCTCAGAGTACGGACAAAATGTTCTTTTGTGCCTTCGATTAGGACAGACCGATCGGATTTCTTTATCTAAAGGAAACAGGGAAAGATACTGTTGAATTCTCGGTAATGGGAATCCTGAAGGAATATCATCGCAAAGGTATCGGACGAGAGTTGTTTGATCAGGCAAAGCAGACGGCGGGTGAAAAAGGGTATTCTTTCATTCAGGTGAAAACGGTCCAAATGGGGAAGTATGCAGAATATGACAGAACGAATAAATTCTATCAGTCCCTTGGATTCAGGGAATTTGAGCTCTTTCCTGAGTTGTGGGATGAGCAGAATCCCTGCCAGATCTACGTTATGAATTTATGATGTGTTTTTTGAAGAGAACAGAATAAGAAAAATCCCGGCACCAACCGGGATTTTTCAGTGGATCAGGATTCAGCCATCGATATCCAGTCCTTTTTGAATTCGCTTTTCGCAATACCAGCCGATCAGGACAGAAAACAGCAGGTAGAATCCGCTGATCAACAACAGAATCCCCCGACCATCGGTAATGGTCGGAACATAGGCATCATCGAAAATCGGCCATCCACCCGCAAATGCGATCAGAAAGACGATGGGGACCATGATGAACTGGCAGACATAGTAGGTCACAAATCCGGTCACAATCGACCACCCCATTTTGGAGCCGGAACGCCGGTATCCAAAGAGGATACCGAACATTCCGCAACAAAGAATAAATACCGACTGCATGAAGATAGTCAGAAAGAAGGCAGGAGCCAGTCCGCTTTGTGTGAACATACTGAACAGGTTTCCGGAAAGATCTCCGGCCATAACGGTGATCAGCGTCCACATCCAGAACATCGTCAGAAAGGTTCCCAGTAAAGCGAGAATCAATCCTTCAAGAACGAGCGTTCCATAAATCTGAACCCGGCTGATCGGAAGCATCCGAATCAGATAGGCCTGACGCCCAAGCAGACTACTGATAAAGGATTGGAAAAACAGAAGCATGCCGACGATCAGCGTGGCCACTAACATCATTGCGGAAAGAATCACGATGATTGAAGCGAGGATCTGAAAGATCGAGGAATTAATATTGTGGAAAAGAAGCGCAAGCAGGCATCCGGCAACAGTCGAGACCAGCAGAATCCAGATCTTTGAACCAAAACGAACGGCCTGATGACGGAATAAAGTCGTACTCATGCCATGACCTCCTTATAGTAATCTTCAATGGAGCATCGGTGAACGAAACGCAGATCTTCTGCCTGATCATCCAGACGGATCTGTCCGTCCTTTAAAAAGATGACCCGATCAAGGATTCGTTCGACATCATGAACCAGATGGGTGCTGATCAGTAAAGACGCGTCCTGATCAAAATTGGACAGGATGGTATCGAGGATCTCATCTCGACTCGTGGGATCCACTCCGCCCAGCGGTTCGTCAAGAATATAGAGCTGCGCTTTTCTGGACATGGCCAGAATCAGCTGGAGTTTTTCCTGCATGCCTTTGGACATGCTTTTGATCTCTCCGTTTAACGGCAGGTCCATCTTTTCGGCCAGTTCTTTGGCTCTTGTCGCATCGAATCCCGGATAGAAATCCGCAAAGAAGGCAATGGCTTCCCGGACTTTCATCGAGGGATCGAGCGCCGACTGGTCAGGCAGATAGGAAATCTCGTTTTTCAAAGCCGGAGACATCGATTTTCCATCAAAGGTGATGGTGCCGGAATCGATGGTGATCAGATCATTGATTGCTTTGATCAGTGTGCTTTTTCCCGAACCGTTTGGTCCAAGCAGTCCGACAATCTGTCCGGGAGCAATATCGAGACTGACTCCATTGAGCACCTCGTGGTTTCCATAACGTTTAAGGACATCTTCAATTTTCAGATTCATGTTCGTGTATTCCTTTCCACAGCCGATCCATCTCTTCTTTCTCGAGTCCCAGAGCGCCCAGATCCCTTTTGCACGACCGGATGATCTCTTCGGCTTTCGCCATGCGGATTTCATCGACCTGATCGAGCTGTTCTCGAACGTATTTACCGGAAGTGCGGCGGGTATAGATCAGGTTTTTGTCCTGCAGAATCTGCAGAGATTTCTGTACCGTATTGGGATTGGTCCTTGAAGCGGCAGCCAGTTCCCGTACGGAGGGCAGGCGGGATCCGGGGGGCAGTTCACCGGAAATAATCGCGTCTTCAAGAATTCGAGCCATCTGAAGATAGATCGGAGTGTCGAAGTTAAAGTCAAACTTCATGGGTTCTCCTTACTGTATTACATAACTAATACAATAATACAAACAGGGACATCGACCGTCAAGCCGAACAATGAAAAAGGGGAAAAGAATTCCCCTCAAAATCTGTAAATTTTCAAAAACTGAACCGATTCGATTTACAATAGGAATCAGTAAAGCCCTCTTTTCACAGAGGATCCTCTTTTATCAGAGGAAAGGAGAAAATATGGCACAGAAAGTATGTGTAATTACCGGCGGTACCCGTGGCATCGGATTTGCCACTGTCCAGGCATTCCTGAAAGATGGCTACAAAGTCGTTCTGTACGGATCGAGAGAAGCCACGGTTTCCAAGGCGCTTGAGGAGCTCAATCATGACGAAAACGTCGAAGGCCGCTGGACAAATCTGAATGATGAAGCCGGAATCAATAAGGATTTCCAGGAAATCGCCGCCAAATACGGCTCCATCGACGTGCTGATCAACAATGCCGGTATTTCCGACAGCACCCCGTTTCTTGAATACAGCGAAGAGCTGTTTACCAAAGTCATGAACCTCAACGTGGTTGGACCTTATGTCTGCTCTGCAGCGGCTGCGAAAATCATGAAGGAACAGGGCCATGGGGTCATCCTGAACACCTCCAGCATGGTTTCCAAAGAAGGTCAGCCGGCCGGTGTGGCTTATCCGACCTCCAAATTCGCCATTAATGGTCTGACCATCTCCCTGGCCAGAGAACTGGGCAAATACGGGATCCGCGTGAATGCGGTAGCCCCCGGAATCACCTTTACCGATATGGTCAGAGCATTGCCTGAACAGATGATCGGCCCGATGATCAAAGCCATCCCCCTTAACCGCATTGGAGAACCGGAAGACATCGCCAAAGCCTTCCTGTTCCTGGCCAGTGATCAGGCCAGCTACATCACCGGAGCCATCCTGCCTGTGGATGGCGCGATGATGGTCTGAGTCTTCATCCCCCAATTAAACAAACCCGAACAACTGCCCCACAGCGATTGGCTGTGGGGCCTTTTGTATGGTTGTGTATGGCTGCTTCCCGTGGTAGAGTAGACGCTACACGCATTGTGATAATTCGTGCTTTATATAAAAGAGATTACCTGTAAGAAATGGAGGGGATAATATGTCGATTTCAATTTCAGACCACTTTACCTATGGCAAATTGCTTCGTTTTGCGTTTCCGACCATCATCATGATGATTTTTACTTCGATGTATACGATTGTCGATGGAATTTTCGTCTCGAACCTGGTGGGATCACAGGCCTTTACGGCACTGAATCTGATCTGGCCGGCGGTTGGAATTCTCGGATCTTTCGGATTCATGATTGGAACCGGTGGTGTCGCCCTCGTTTCCAAGACACTGGGAGAAGGACAGAAGCAGACAGCGAGTGAGTATTTTTCCATGCTCGTCACCTTTGAAGTCATTCTGGGTCTTGTCGTTTCCTTCCTGACCCTGCTGTTTATCCGACAGTTATGTCTGATCTGTGGGGCCACTCCGGATCTGATGGAAGACTGTATCGCATATGGCCTGCCACTGATGGCCTGTCAGTGCTTTTTCTTTCTTTCCGCATCGTTCCAGTCCTTTCTGGTAGCGGCTGGTAAGGCAAAGCTCGGGCTGCTGGTTACGGTAGCGGCCGGTCTGTCGAACATGATTCTTGACTACGTATTTATTGCCTGGTTCAAAATGGGTATTGCGGGTGCAGCTTATGCGACGGCGCTTAACTGGATCGTGGGCGCACTGATTCCGCTGTTCATGTTCTGGAAGAAAAAGGACGAGGATATTCATCTGTGCAAATTCCACTGGCGATTCAAAGCCATCGGTCAGTCCTGCTTCAATGGTATGTCGGAGATGGTGACCAACCTGTCCATGTCGCTGGTTCTCCTTTTATATAATCAGGTGCTGATGCGCATTATCGGACCGGATGGGGTGATCGCTTATGGAGTCATTCAGTATCTTGCTTTCCTGTTTGCGGCAACCTTCCTGGGTTACACCATGGCAGTCAGTCCGTGCATTGGATATCAGTATGGAGCAAACAATACGACGGAGCTGAAAAACCTGCTGAAAAAATCCCTTGTGATTATCGGGGTGGTCAGTGTAGCGATCGTCTGTCTGGCCGATCTGGGCGCTCCAAAACTTTCCGGGATCTTTGTTTCCTATTCGGATACGCTGATGGAGATGACGGAAAAAGCCATCCGGATTTATTCCTTCTGTTTCCTGATGTCGGCATTCAATACCTTTGCTTCGGGATTTTTCACTTCACTCAACAACGGTCTGGTCTCCGCCATCATTTCTTTGATGCGTACTTTCGTTTTCCAGGTCATCAGCATTCTCTGGCTGCCGACGATCCTCGGACTGAATGGGGTATGGAATGCGAGCAACCTTGCCGAAGCGCTTTCATTGATTGTGAGCCTCTTCTTCCTGATTAAAATGCGCAAACGTTACGGCTATTGATTATAATGAAAAAGTCAGATCGGTTTCGATCAGGGAGGAATTTCGCATGTCGATAGAAAACATACGTCGTGAATTTGAAAAAGAGGGAATAGCGGATCGCATTCTTGAACTCGATCAGTCCAGCGCGACCGTAGAACTGGCCGCAAAGGCTCTGGGGTGTGAGCCTGAACATATCGCCAAAACCTTATCGTTTGATACGCCGGAAGGTCCGATTCTGATCGTCGCCGCGGGAAATGCGAGAATCGCCAATCCTAAATATAAGCAGACGTTCGGATGCAAGGCGTCCATGATCAAAGCGGATCAGGTTGAAGAAAAAATCGGTCATGCCCCCGGTGGAGTCTGCCCGTTTGCGATCAAGCCGGGAGTAAAAATCTATCTCGATGAGTCACTGAAAAAATACGAAACGATCTATCCGGCATGCGGAAGCTCGAACAGCGCAATCAAAACGACGCCTGCAGAACTCGAAACGATTACCCATGCTACAGGTTGGGTGGATGTCTGCAAAGACTGATCCCGATCCATTTATCATTCATACAGAAAAAGACGCCGGTCTTTCCGTCATGGAAGATCGGCGTTTTGCCTTTCCCTGATTAATGAACCGCCGGTTCAGGGACGCGCTTGGCACTTTCAATGATCGCGCGCAGCGCATCAAATAACCCCGGCTTGACCTCTTCAATCGGTCCGGGCAGGTTTTCGACAATCGAGCTGTAGCACATCGATCCGGTCAGCTCGAGAATCATCAGAAAGACCAGCTGGGGATTTTCGTAATGATAGCCGCTTTTTTCAGCAAGCTCGACAAATCGGGTACCCAGATCCGTCTTGCCTTCAATGGCGGTAAATCGCAGCTGTCGATGAAACGCGCCGGCGGAAAGATTGCGTTTGATCAGCCGGAGCAGGACCGGATTGGTGGTCAGCTGATTGAGGATCTGGTTGATCATGTAGATGATCGCATCAGGGAAGGAGCGAATGTCATTCTGCTCAAGTCGATCCAGAGCGGTCTGGAGAATCTTTTCGGATTCGAGGGTGATCACCACATCCCGCAGTTCATATTTATCGGAAAAGAACAGGTAGAACGTTCCCTTGGCAATGCCGGCCTCTTTGGTCAGATCCGAAATGGATACATCCTGGAGGTCATGAGAAGTAAACTGGTTCAATGCAGCCTCAACGAGCTTTTTTCGTTTGAGCTCTTTTTTCTGTTCGGATCTTGTCGTCATGCCTTTATTATATCCATCGGCCGGTTTCAGGCAAGAAAATGACCAACATTCATTTATTGGTCAAATTACGGGTTGTGTACACGTAAAATACGGGGAAAATAATTGACTGCTGGTCATTTCGAAACTAAGATAACGGGCGTGAAAGGAATTTTGGGTATGGAAAAATGTTCAAAATTTATTGTTAAGTATCGAAACTGGATCCTGCTTGTCGCAACCATTCTTCTGATTCCGGCACTGTGGGGCTATTTCAATACGAGAGTCAATTACGATATTCTGACCTACCTCCCCAAGGACAGCCCGTCCATCATCGCTCAGGATCATCTGAACGATGACTTCAATCTTGCGGGTACCGCCATGGTGGTGGTTGATGATGCTTCCGACAAGGAAGTAAAGGCACTTGAAGAAAAGATTGCCGAAATCCCCGGTGTAGAAAGAACACTGTGGAGAAGCGATATTGCGGATCTGGAGATCCCCAAAGAAGCTTTGCCTGATGCGCTCAAAGATGCGCTGTATGCGGACAATTCCACGATGATCATCGTGACCTTCAAGGAACCGGCCGCCAGCGATTCGACGATGAACGCGATCGAACAGATCAAGTCCATCTCCGGTGAAAACGCGCATGTCGCAGGCTTCTCGGCCATTACCGCGGATACGAAAGCGATGATCGACCGTGAAACCCCGATCTATTCGGGAATCGCCGTACTGCTTGTTCTGGTGGTTCTCTCGCTGGGATTGAAATCCTGGCTGGCACCGTTCATCTTCATTCTCGGCATGGTTTACCCGATCGCCTATAACATGGGTACCAACATCTTCCTTGGCGAAATTTCCTATGTCACCAAGGCGCTGAGTATGATCCTGCTGCTGGCGGTATCGATGGACTATTCCATCTTCCTGCTGCACCGTTATCAGGAAGAGAAAGGAAAGGGAGATTCCAAGGAAGACGCGATGGCCAGAGCCATTCACGCCACCTGGATTTCCATCACCAGCTCTTCGATCACGACGATCGCCGGCTTCCTGGCGCTGCTGGTTATGCAGCTGACGCTTGGACGGGATATCGGTATCGTCATGGCCAAAGGTGTATTGCTTGCGGTCATGTCAACCATCCTGATTCTTCCGTCCTTGCTGATGTTCTTTGATCCATGGATTGAAAAATGGCAGCATCCGGCGCTGATCCGTCCGCTGCCCAAATTCTCCGCCTGGGTGGAAAAACACCATAAAGCCATTCTGGTTGTCTTCGTTTTGCTGTTCATCCCGGCCATGTATTGTCAGGCCAATACCAAACAGTATTACGATCTGGCCGCTTCACTGCCGGAATCTCTGGACAGTGTGGTCGGAACCAACGAACTGAAAGACAAGTTCGATATGACCACCTCGCATTTCATCATGGTCGACAAAAATCTCTCCGGAACCAAAACCGAAGAGATGGTCAATGAAATGGAAAACCTCGATGGAATTACCAGTACCATCGCTTATGAAAAATTCGTTGGACCGATGGTTCCGCTCGAAATGGAACCGCAGGAAATCAAGGACATTCTTGAAACCGATCAGTACAAACTGATCCTGGTCAATTCCTCCTATCGTTCCGCTACGGATGAAATCAACAAACAGATCGAGGATCTGTATACCATCGCTCAGAAGTACGATCCCAATGCGATGATCGCCGGCGAGGGCAACATGACCAAGGATCTGATTTCGGTAACCAATGTTGACTTCCAGATGGTGAACATCGTGTCCGTCATCGCGATCTTTATCATCATTGCACTGACCTTCAAGTCGTTCCTGCTGCCGGTCCTGCTTGTACTTTGTATTGAATTTGCGATCTTCGTGAACATGGGTATTCCGTTCCTGACCGGAACGACGCTGCCTTTTATCGCCGGTATCGTTATTGGCACCATTCAGCTGGGTGCGTGCATTGACTACGCGATCCTGATGACCAGCCGTTTCAAGGAAGAGCTGGCCAGAGGATTGAAACCTGCTGAAGCGATCAAAGTCGCCATTACCCAGACGATGTCTTCCATTATTACTTCCGGCCTGTCGTTCTTCGCGGCCTGCTCAGGTGTCAGCCTGATTGCCAAAATGGACCTGATCAAATCGCTTTGCACTCTGCTGGGTCGTGGCGCACTGATCAGTGTCATCGTCATCCTGACGATCCTGCCAAGCCTGTTACTCTGCTTTAACAAAGCCATTGCGAAAACGACCAAAGGCTGGCCAAAACCTGCATCCGATGATGAACATCCGGATGTGAAAACCAAAGGAGCTGCTGTTCATGCGTAAACACTCATTGAGAATTTTTGAAGCTTCACTGCTTTCCTCTGCCATGGCTGTTTCAATGGTTCCTTCTTCAATTTTCGCCAAGGAAGAAGAGAAGACAGACGACCATCCGACAGAAAAAACCGAAACCGTCTATACCTTTATCGATGGAGACGGCAATGTGAATAAAACCATCGTATCGAGCTGGCTTCATGACGATGACGGCCTCGATACCGTAAAGGAAACCCTGAACCTGAAAGATGTAGAAAACCTCAAAGGCGATGAAGAGCCGAAGGTCAATGGTCAGGAATACACCTGGACCACAACCGGTAAGGATCTCTACTATCAGGGACAGACCGACGAGAAACCTCCTGTTCAGGTTTCCATTGAATATGAACTCGATGGAAAGAAAATGACCGCTGACCAGATGCAGGGCAAGAGTGGTCATCTGAAAACCATCATCCATCTCAAAAACGAACAGACCAAAACCATTAACGTCAATGGCAAATCCGTCGACATTCACCCCGCTTTCGTTGCCGGAGGCATGATGGACCTCGATAACGAAGTCTTCTCGAACGTCAATTGCGAACAGGGCAAAACCGTCAATGACGGCGACAAGTCCTTCCTGCTTTTCGCAGCCGTTCCGGGACTGGAAGAAACCATGCAATCCGCCGGACTGGGCAGCCTGACGGATCGTCTGAATGCCAGTGATGACATCGTCGTTGAAGCCGATGTCAAGGATTACAAAACTCCGGCCATGTATTTGGGCGCGACCAATAACTTCCATCTTGAAGAACTGACCGGCCTCGATTCGATCTCCGATCTTGGTGGACAGCTCAATGAACTCTTCGATGCCGCCAACCAGATTGAAGACGGTGCCGGCGAGCTTGCGGATGGAACCACTACGCTTAAAGAAGGAACGTCCAAACTGAGCAATGGATCGGCCGCTCTGAAAGATGGGGCAACTTCCCTGAAAGATGGCACCAGCCAGCTCAGGGATGGTGCCGGAAGTGCAGCTGCCGGGGTAACGGCTTTGAATAATGGCGCTCAATCGCTGAAGAATGGTACCGGAAGCCTGAAAGATGGCGCGGATCAGTTGAAAGATGGATCCGGTCGTCTGGAATCCGGACTCAAAGATCTGCAGAATGGCACCAACCAGCTGGAAAGCGGCGCGTCCAATCTGAAGAACGGTACCGATCAGCTCGCCACCGGATCGAAAGAACTTCATGCCGGAACTACCGCATTCAAAAACAAGATCGATGAAATGAGTGCTGAAGACGGACAGCTCATGCAGCTGGCTAAAGCCTTTGGTACACTTGATGCCGGTGCAGGCAAAGCTCAGAACGGAGTCAAAACCTATACCGACAGCGCGGTAAGCAATACGCAGAAACTGAGTGAGGGGATCGGATCCTTCAGGAAACAGTTTGACCAGGGGGTTAAACCGCTCAGTGATGGAGCTTCTCAGCTCAAAGATGGCACCAGCCAGCTGAGTGCCGGTCTTGATTCGCTCAACCGTCAGGTCAGCGCCATTGATCCGGCGCAGATCACCGCACTGCAAACCAAAATCGATCAGACGATCGAAACCCTCAAAGGTCAGAAAACGGCTCTGGATTCCAGCCGCAAAACCCTCGAACAGTTCAAATCCAGCCTGGATCAGGCCAAAACCGCAGCGGCTTCGATTCAGACCTCATTAAGTGATGGAGCAACCAAAGTTTCCACATCCATTGCCGCTTCCAATCAGGCCGTGGCCAAAGCCAATGAAGAAATCACTGCGCGCAATACGGAACTCTCTGCCGCAAACCAGGCCAGAACCGATGCGTTAGCTTCCATTGATGCAGCCAAAGCCTCCAACAGTACGCTGCAGGCCGATGTCGACAGTCTCAACAGTGCCCTGTCCAGTGCCAACACACAACTCGCTGTGCTCAAATCGGCTCATCCCGAACTGGCCAGTGAACTGGATGCGATCGTGATTCCCGATGCCAGCAAGGTGAAAACTGATGCACAGAATACGGCTGCTTCTCTGGATTCAGCCAGCCAGTCGGTAACGGCTCTTCCTCAGGGACTGAAATCCATTGACGTAACCGTTCCGGCCTTAAGTGCTGAAGGACTCAAGGAAATGAGCGGCGCCTTAACCGCACTGAATTCTTTAAGTGGTCAGCTCGATCAGGCTAATACCGCTCTGGATTCTCTGGGTACTCAGCTCGATTCTTCGATCGATACCCTCAAACAGATTTCCGAGGGTGTGGAACAAATCGGCAGCACGGAACAGTTCAAAAACCTTTCCGCTATGGTTGATCAGCTTAAAGGCGGAGTATCCAAACTCAATGAAGCCGGAAAACTGGTAGCCGCCGGTGCAGAAAGCCTCGATACCGGTATGGGAAAACTGACCCAGACCGTCGATGGCGGACTGGATACCCTCCAGAACAAAACCAATGAACTGCACGATGGTCTTGAAGAAGGCGCCAAAACCCTGAATGCGGGTATGGACGATCTGAAAGCCGGAACTGAACAGCTCAATGCCAATACCACTACTCTGATGGAAGCTGCCGGATTGCTTTCCACTACCGCCAAACGCCTGGATGATGGTGCAGCCAGTCTGGATGCCGGACTGGCTCAGGCCAATACCGGTGCCGCTTCGCTGAGCGCTGGGGCAACCAAAGTGAATGCCGGTGCGGTTTCGCTGGTCGATGGCGGAGCTCAGCTGCATGTCGGCATTAACAACCTTGCGGATGGTATCGTTCTGGTCGACAACGGAGCCACTCAGGTTTATCTCGGTACCGTTCAGCTGGCTGATGGTACAACCGCACTGAAAGATGGTGTGGATCGTCTGGATACTGGTGCAGGTGCTCTCAAAGACGGACTGGATCAGGCCGATGCCGGAATCCAGGAACTCGATGAAGGCGCAAGTCGTCTGGATGAGGGTGCCAAAACTCTGAAAGATGGAGTCAGCCAGTTCAATGAACAGGGTATGGGTCGTCTGAAAGAAGTACTGGGCTGGACTGAAAACGAAATCGATGCCTTTAAGGAAATCTGTGAGCAGACCGAATCGTTCAACGAGAACTACTCCAGCTTCTCCGGTGCTCCTGAAGGTGCGAAAACGCATGTCACCTATATCTTCAAAACTGAAGAAACCAAAAATGAAGTCAAAGAAGAAAAGAGTGAATCTTCTGAAGCTTCTTCCGAAAACGAATAACTTTTCGAGATGCGGGAAACCGCATCTTTTTTTATGGGATCCTAAAAATCACGCACGGGAAAAGGAAAGAAATTTGCGGTCGGTGGTAAGTTAGGAAAAACCGAAAAGAAAAAAGACGAAAAGATAAAAAGAAAAGAGAAAGAGAAAAGGAGATAAATCCATGATTCGTTATGCGAATAAGGGCGATCGCGCAGTGATTGACGACCTGCTCAGTCAGGTACTGGAAGTTCATCACAAAGCCAGACCCGACCTGTTTAAAAGCGGAGCAAGAAAATATACCGATACCGAGCTTGATGCCATTCTTGACAATCCCGAGACCCCGATCCTGGTTTATGAAGATGAAAACGGAGATGTTCACGGCTATGCCTTTTGTCAGTATATTCAAAAGCTCTCCGATCACATTCTGACCCCCATCAAAACCTGCTACATCGATGATCTTTGCGTGGATGAGCATTGCCGCCATCAGAAAATCGGTCTGAAACTTTATCAGGCGGTCTGCAAAATGGCCAAAGAGCAGGGATGTTATAACGTCACCCTGAATGTCTGGGCCGACAATACCAGCGCACTGAAGTTCTATCAGTCGCTTGACCTTCATCCTCAGAAAATCGGGATGGAGATAATTCTCGAAGACTGATCCCACTTTTTCTTCACCACTTACCCTCAGGCATCCTCGAAAACAATCCGATTCGATTGATTATACTGGAGTTAAGGGGAGGCGATCAGATGAAAAAACAATCGCTGATTGTTCTTGCGCTGATTCTCGGATTGACGGGATGCGCACAGAACGAAGAAAAACAGGGGGAAGATTCCATGGCCCAAAGTGAACAGAGCGAAAGTCAGGTATCCAAGCTCGATCCATCGCTGAAAAAATCGCTCGATGATTTTAAAAACGAAGCCGATGAAGTTTATGGACAGTTTCGCCAGATTGCGGATGAAACTCTGTCGGAAGATGAACGAGATACGTTAAAGACGGAAACCCTGAAAGACTATCACCGACTGTTCGATGAGGGTTCGGGTGCTTACAGTGAACTGGCAGGCCGGATTTCCGCGGATGATGAACTGTCCAAATCCATCACGGAACTGAAGGATGCCATGGGTGCATCGGCCAGACAGCTGGAAGAACAGAATAAAGAGGATATTTCCATCCCGGACTTCGATCTGGATCCGATGATCGAGGTCATGAAAGATTTCGAACAGAACTACTTTAAATCCAATTCTTTGCGATAAACCAAGAGATAAAAAGAGAGACAGAAAGATGAACGAAACCATGAAAACGCTGCTCGAACGAAGAAGCGTTCGAGCATATACCAGTGAACCTGTAGATCCTCAGCTGATCGAACAGATCGTCCAGGCCGGTCAGTATGCCGCAAGCGGAAGAGGGAAACAGTCCGCTTATTTTCTGGTCATCACCAATCCCGAACTCAGCGATCATATCCGTGAAGAAAACCGGAAGATCGGAGGATGGGAAGAAGGATTTGATCCTTTCTATGGCGCTCCGGTAATTATTGCCGTCGGTGCGGACAAATCCATTCCTACTCATATTTATGATGGGTCTCTGGCTCTTGGCAATATGATGCTTGCAGCCAAAAGCCTGGGTCTGGGTACCTGCTGGATTCATAGGGCCAAAGAGGAGTTTGAAGAACCGTTCTTCCAGCAACTGCTTGAAGGACTGCCCAAACTGGAAGGCATCGGCTTTCTTGCCCTCGGTCATCCGGCCAAACCGGATCAGCCGGCAGCCAAACGACAGGATAACCGGGTTCGATATTTTCAATAAATGGAAATCAAAAAACAGGGAACGCAGTCCGTTGCTGCGCGCCCTGTTTTTCTTATGAAAGAAACCGGAATCAATAGACGATCGCATCGTCAGCGGTGAATTCGTCCAGACTGTTTGCCTTGACCTGAATGCAGATGAAGGACAGATCAGAATCATCGGCCGCAAAGAAGCGACGTTTGGCCGCTACTATTAGTCCCTGGCTCGTTCGAGAAGAGTAAAACAGGCATTCAGAAAGCTGGAAATGAAAAAAAGGCCGACTGGCCTTTGGATTGTGGATTAATGAAAATGCTTATTTCTCCGGCTGGGGAAGGAAGTCTGATGGGGAACACGAATGGTTCCCAGTCCATCGTCTTTGTTTTGTGGAACGGGCGGCTGTTCGGATGGGGAAGGTATGGAAGAGGGATCGGGCTCTTCCTGAGTCTCATTAACCACAAAGTCAAAAGCGATGGTTGCATCGTGATTAACCGGATGGGATAAAACATCAGAGGATTCCTTTTTTGCATTGGGCTTTTCCGCCTTCTCGGGCTCACTGGAAGATAAGGTATCTTCAACAGTTGAATTCTGCACGTTTGTATCATCTTCTGGAGTCAGAGTATCCAGATCTGCTGCCGGTTCTTCATCAGAATTCAGATCATCCTCCAATCCGGAATGCTGCTCTGCAGCCTGTTCATTAGAAGGTTCAGAATCAGTCATGGCAGCAGAAACGACAGTATCCTGCTGGGAAAGGCTTTGTTTTTTTCCAAAAGGAAGTCTGGATAAAAGATCCGAGCCTTCTTTGGAAAGCTTTTGCGCATAGTAATAATAAACGGCTTCAAGGATGAATAGAATGGCACCAGCGATGGAATAGATGGGGATCGTTAACATCACCACACATAACATGACGACGATATTGAGCACCGCCAGTCCAAAGCTGCCCTTAATCAGATCATTGGCAAGTTTGGGATTGTCTGATGCTTTTCCCTGAAAATACATCAGAGCACACAGGGAAAGGTTGCAGGCAAGTATCAGGATCCATTCAGTCATAAAAAAAACTCCATTTCATTCAATTGTTTTAACTGCTCTATTTTCATACACTTCCTCTAAAAATAAAAACATTTCAATCCAAATCTGAAAAAAGTGGAAGATAACAGGCCTGAGGGAGTCGAATTTCTTTCGGGACTGTCACAAAGAGAGCGCAAATCCCGGAATCATGGGATAATCGGTCTCAATTAAAGGAAATGAGGAATCATTATGAACATTTATACAGATTTTGTCTGGAACCAGAATCTCGGCTTTTTCGGGCTGATCTGGTACATTCTGCTCGTCATTGGACTGTGGATGCTCTTCGAAAAAGCGGGTGAAGCCGGCTGGAAAGCACTCATTCCGCTCTATAACTTCTATATCCTCTTCAAGATTGCTCAGGTTGGGCCTCTGTTCTGGATCGAGGCGGGCTGTCTGCTTCTGGCTGCACTGAGTTACAGCCTGGCCCACATCCTGTTTCTGTTCTATCCGGTGGGATGGATCTTCTCGATTGGTGCGCTCGTCCTCCAGCTCATGATGTGGTATCGGCTTTCTGTTCTGTTTGGCCATGGTGTGGGATATGCGCTTGGACTGTGGATTCTGAATCCGATTTTTGTCATGATTCTTGGATTCGGTTCTTCCCGTTATCTTGGTGGACGTTATTATTAATCATTAAATGCAGGGATTCCGCTGACGAATCCCTGTTTTTTTTATGGCGGAATGTGGAAGATTTTCTTAAAACTGAAAGCGAACGAAAGGGGATCTGTATAATCGGAGATAGTCGTCCTTTATGAAAGGGGTATGCCTGATGAATCGTGACGCCCTGAGAGATCTGGTGCCTGCCGTACTGACTTTCCTGCTCAGTTCCGTGATGATTCACGGTCCATGGTTTGTAACAGCCGGCGCACTTCTGCCAATTATTTTCTTTTTCCTCTATCTGTTCGGACTCCATCAGTCGAGCGGAATCTATGTTTCATCCAAACCTTCCAATGGTAAGTTCTGGACTTCCATGTATGACTATGCCCATCCGGTGATTATGCCCAAGCCCCTGTATCTGTTGCTGAGTATTGCTTATCTGGTCATTGGATGCTGCCTGATTCTGATCTATCCGGTGGCTTTCTATTTTATAAACTGGGCAAAAGTCGCCTGGAAGATGGGAACTGCCGACCTTTCACCAATGCCTGGTGTTCCCGGATCGAGCACTCAGCATTACGGAAGAGCTCATGCCAGGCCGCCTCACCTTCCGGTCATGGAAGCGGAAATTCTGCCCAAAACACCCAAAACCAAAGCCAGAAAAGAAATAAAAAAGAAAGTATCTCCCGAACTGTTCCCTGGTGCACTGGAAATGAAGCACGACTTTTCGAAGATCCAGTACAACCATAAGGAACTGCTCAAAATCCAGAGTTCCTCTCAAAGAGTGCTTGGAAAGATTTTCGGGGATTCCAAAATGACTCAGGAACGCTATCAGAATGGAATCGATCAGGCGGTCGAATTATCTGCGAAGAATCTGGAAGCGGCTGAGATGTACATGGAGACGGGGAAAAACGTCGAGATAATGAAAAAGTATCTCGAGAAATCTGACCAGATCAATGCCAAAACCAGTAAACTGCTCGACGCCATGGCGGCCCATCGAAACGACCAGATGGATGACTCCTTCAAGCGTCTCAACGACAATCTTGAAGAACTCGAGCAGTCTGTTCATTACTATCACTGATGAATTGAAGGTACCTTTGGGTACCTTTTTTTATTATTGTGAGCGTTTTTATGAAAAAACGGATAATATGCGAAAATGTGAGGGCAAAAATTTGTCTCTACAGACCATACACGAGTACTCTTGTAAAAGACAAAAATTGAGAGAGGCTCAAATGAAACACTTTACTGCTTTATTCAAGTCGATCGCCCGCTCCTATAACAAAACCTCACTGATTCTGAGGATTGTCATTGGTCTGGTGATCGGTGTGCTGCTCGCACTGATGGTTCCGGGATGGACATGGGTTGGCGAGTTTGGAAACCTGTTTGTCGGAGCACTGAAGGGTACGGCTCCGATTCTCGTATTTGTACTGGTATCGAGTGCGCTTGCACAGAACTCGTCCCGTCTGGATTCCCGCTTTGGTACAGTCATCGGACTGTATATGTTAACGACTTTCCTGGCTGCCGTTCTCGCGGTACTGACCAGTGAATTTTTCCCGGTAAAAATCGCTTTTGCGGAAGCCGTGGAAACATCCGCCGCTCCTCAGGGACTGGGAGATGTCTTCCATACACTGCTGGCCAATATCGTGACTAACCCGGTTGAAAGTGTTGCAAACGGAAATTACATTGGCATCCTGTTCTATGCGGTTCTTTTCGGTTTTGCCATGAAGAAATGCGGTTCACAGCGATCCAAAGAATTCATGAAAGATATCGCAGAAGGCGTTTCGATGATCGTTCGCTGGATTATCAACCTTGCACCTTTTGGCGTAATGGGTCTGATCTTCACGACCGTTTCGACCAGCGGCATGTCGATCTTTACGGATTATGGAAAGCTGCTTCTGCTTCTGGTGGGCACGATGCTGATCATGGCACTGGTGATCAATCCGATCGTCATCTTCTCCTGCCTGCACGTAAATCCCTATCCTCTGATTTTCCGCTGTCTGAAAGAATCCGGTATTCCTGCTTTCTTTACCCGCTCTTCTGCAGCCAATATTCCGGTAAACATGGAACTCTGCCAGGATCTTGGACTGGATCCGGATTTCTATTCGGTATCGATTCCGCTTGGCTCGACCATTAATATGGATGGCGCCGCGATTACGATTACCATCATGACGCTGGCCGCTGCGAATACCCTGGGTATTCACGTTTCCATTCCGGCAGCGATCATGTTATCGGTACTGTCCGCTCTTGGAGCATGTGGAGCTTCCGGGGTAGCCGGTGGCTCTCTGCTGCTGATTCCGATGGCCTGCTCGCTGTTTGGTATTCCTCAGGAACTGGCCATGCAGGTGGTAGCCGTTGGCTTTATCATCGGTGTTGTTCAGGATTCCGTAGAAACTGCACTGAACTCCGCGGGCGATGTGGAATTTACCGCAACGGCTGAATATGTTCAGTGGAAGAAAACCGGAAGAAAGCTTCCGGCCTTCCTGACCGGTCGCAAAGGTCGATAAACGATTCGCTTAATAAGTTCTCTTTTCGCAGATCCCCAAAATATTCAAACGGGTTCTCTTGCTGAAAGGGAACTTTTTATATGGGAAGAAAACCAAAATATACTGCCAAACAAAAAACAGGTTTGCCAGAAATAATTGCATCGTAAAGGGGAGCTTCGGACCCTTGCAGCAGGATACGGGACCAGCTCAGACAAAGTCCTAAGGTAATGGGTAAAAGGATACGGGAAGTGCTCATCAGCTGAAGGACGACGATCCTCAACCGGAGGTAGATATGACCCAGGATCCAGGGATCCAGAGATTCTGAAACAGGATCGCAAAAAAAGAGTTAACCAGGGTTTGTTATTTGGTTAACTCTGCAAATTTCATTTGGATATTTTTCGCGTCTGCTTTACAGGGACGCATCAAATCGGGAAGACCTTTTCGTGATTAATTAACGACGATTGTTTCGGGAGTTGGCCAGGCCGATATAACGCAGGACCTGAGCCAGAGAGACGAATACGGAAGCGATATACGTACTGGCAGCTGCGACCAGCACTTTTTTTGCGCCTTCATAATCACTTTTCGAAAATGTAGGATCGGTTCTTAACGTATTGAGCGCTCTGGAAGAAGCATTGAATTCTACAGGCAGGGTCACCAGCCCGAATAGCAGGGAGAGCGAGAACAGAATGATTCCGGCCCACATCAGACCGGTGGAATCCAGAAACAGACCGATCAGAAATAACGGAATCGCGGCGGACGAACCGATATTGACTACCGGAACGAGTGAGGAGCGAATTCTGTTGGGAAGATAATGTCTGGCATCCTGAATCGCATGTCCCGCTTCATGGCAGGCTACACCAACTGCAGCAGCAGAAGCCGAGTTATAGGTCGAATCGGACAGGGAAAGAACCTTGGTTACCGGGTTGTAGTTGTCCGTAAGGTTTCCGGAAACCCGTTCGATGCGTACATTGGAAAGACCGTTATGATCCAGAACATATCTGGCAGCCTGAGCCCCCGTCATGCTTGAAGGAACTCGGGAATACTTTCTGAACGTACTGTTCACCCATAAAGAGGCCAGAAAAGACAGAAGCAGAGCAGCCAGCACCCAGAGATATCCGCTGTCAAAGTGGAATCCGTAATAGCCATAAGGATAGTACATTTTTTCACCTCTTTCTCTCCTTATATATATAAGGAAGGATCAGAAATTCAGTATCAGATGAATAAGGAACCAATCTGGTGGACCACAAAGGTTACCATCCAGGCCGTCGCAAACTGGAATGCGGCGGTTTTGAGCATATAGGCGGTGGATTTGGATTCTTTTCGAATCGTGGAAAGAGCCGCCATGCATGGAATATAAAGCAGGCAGAAGAGCATCATGCAATAGGCATTCAGCGGACCAAATCCGATTGCCAGCAGCTTGGAATGAAGCAGTTGCATACCACCAAAACTGTTGACGTTGGCAATGCCAAACAGAACCGCAACGGAGCTGACGACAACTTCCTTGGCCGAAAGTCCCGCAATCAGGGCAACCGCAATCTGCCAGAAACCAAGACCACAGGGAATCAGGATCCAGGCCAGACCCTGTCCGAGAAGAGCGGCGAAAGATACAGAAATATCTTCGGTATAACCGCTCAGCCCAAAATGCATGCACAGCCAGAGAATAATGGAAGCCACAAAGATGGTGGTTCCGGCTTTGGTCAGGAAGTCTTTGACTTTCTCCCAGACATAGACATAAACGGTATAAGCGCTGGGTGCTTTATAGGAAGGCAGTTCAATCAGCAGCGGATACTCGGTTTTTTTACCTTCCTGTTTATGCAGAATCCACGCCAGAATCAGAGCGAGAAAAATGCCGATCAGATACATCGAATAAGCCGCCCACATCGCATGATCGGGGAAGAACATTCCCGCAAACAGGATGTAAATCGGCAGCTTGGCCGAACAGCTCATGAACGGAGTCAGAAGCATGACTCTTCTTCGATCGTGTTCACTTTCCAGAGCACGACTGGCCATAATTGCCGGTACGGTGCATCCAAAACCAAGAACCATGGGGATGAAGGCTCTTCCGGAAAGACCGATCCGCTCCATGATTTCATTCATGACATAAGCCACACGTGCCATATATCCTGAATCTTCCAGGAAAGCCATTGCGGTAAACAGGATGGCAATATTTGGCAGGAAGGTCAGAATTCCACCGACACCGGAAATAACACCATCACAGATCAGGTTGATCAGCCAGTCTGAAGCATTCATGCTTGTCAGCAAGCCGCCCACTGATGCGGTAAACCAGTCAATACCCATCTGCAGGTATTCGGAAAGCCAGTCACCGACGTTGAAGGTCAGCGCAAAGACTACAGCCATCATGAGCAGGAAAACCACGACACCCCAGAACGGTCGGGTAACGATATTGTCGATTCTTTCCGTCAGGGTATCCGATTTATCCTTGCCCAGCAGGACTTCGTTCATGATCGCCTGAATCATGTCGTATTTCTCGTTGATGATCTGATTGGGCTCACTGCCATCCGTCAGATCGGAAATGTCGATAGGATAAAGCTTTTTCATTTCCGGATCGGATGCAAGCAGGGAAATCGCTACCCATCGCTTTCTTGAAGTATCCGCGGGTAAACGTTTTTCTACCTCTGCAATCTTATTTTCCAGATCGGAAGAGTAGATCATGACATGATCACGGGCTTTTTCTGAATGGATTTCACGCGGGCGGTGATTTTCCGCCTTGGCATCTTCTTCCTGATGAAGAGCAGCGTGCAGCAGAGTTTTCAGACCTCGCTTTTTACGGGCAATGACCGGGACAACCGGGATACCCAGAATTTCCTGCAGACGATGCAGGTCGAGATCGATTCCGCGCTTTTCAACGACATCCATCATGTTCAGCGCCAGAACCATCGGCTTTTCCATTTCACTCATCTGAAGAGCAAGATAGAGAGAACGTTCCAGAGCACTGGCATCGGCGACATCGATGATGACATCCACCTGGTCCGAGATGATGAACTGTCTGGAAACCTGTTCTTCCATCGTAAAGGAATTCAGGGAGTAGGTTCCGGGCAGATCGACAAGACGGATCGTTTTGCCATGGGAAGAGATGGCTCCTTCCATTCGCTCAACGGTGACGCCTGGCCAGTTGGCAACTTTCAGGTTGGCTCCGGTGTAGGCATTAAATAGGGTAGTTTTTCCACAGTTGGGGTTTCCGATAAAACCAAAAGTCAGATCAGCCATTATCCACCTCAATATTCCGGGTGATGGAAGGACCGAGTGCGAAGCGGGTACCTCGCAGATCCAGAATCATCGTCCCTTTTCCTTTTTCCTGAAGGACGGTAACTCGGGTACCGATAATCATGCCCAGAGCCTGCAGACGAAGTCTTGTCGCTTCGTTCAGGTTCAGTGTACGAACGGTTACGGTTTGTCCGACAGGGATTTCACTTAAAATCTTCATGATAATTTCCACATCCTGTTTTTTGTAAGATCAGTATAACTGATTCCATCTTTCATCATTCCCAATGGCTATCCGTCTGACCAGCTAAAGGACTGAAAAACGAAAACCCCGGTAACCTGAATACAGGACACCGAGGAATAATGGCGAAAGAATAAGTCAGTCGTCTTTTTTGATGTTGGTTTCCTTAAGAATATAGATCGGACGGTTTTTGACTTCGCCGTAGGCATTCGCAATGTACTGACCGACAATCCCAAGCAAACCACAGATAATTCCACCGACAAGCAGAATCATACAGTTAACGGATGCGGCTGTTCCGGGAACAGCACCCATGCTCAACCAGCGAACCAGGAAGACAATACCCATGATCAGGGCGATGGAAACCATGATGGTTCCTGCCAGTATGGCCAGATAAAGAGGGATTGTGCTGAAAGCAGTAATCCCTTCAATGGAATATTTGAAAAGTGTCCAGAATGTCCACTTGGTACGACCGGCGACCCGATCGACATTTTCAAATTCTATCCATTTCGTATTGAAACCTACCCAACCGAAAATCCCTTTGGAAAAGCGTTCTTTTTCGCTCAGAGCAAGAATGGCATCGGCCATCTGCCGGGTCATCAGCCGATAGTCCCGGGCACCATCCATAATGTTGGCATCTGAGATCCGGTTGATGATCCGATAGAACATCCGGGCAAAGAAGGAGCGAACCGGTGGCTCTCCCGTACGGGTGATTCGACGAGTACCGATGCTGTCATAACCTTCCTTTTTTAAGGCGTCCATCATCTGCGGAAGCAATGAAGGGGGATCCTGAAGATCGGCATCCATCAGAGCCACATAATCTCCTTTGGACAGATCAAATCCGGCATACATCGCTGCTTCCTTACCGAAGTTACGGGAAAAGGAAATGTATTTTATTCGATCATCGCTTCTGGCCAGATCTTTTATGATTTTCAATGTGGCATCTTTGGATCCGTCATTGACAAAGATCACTTCAAAACAAAAATCCTGCATCTTATCCATGACCGCGCAGATTTCTTTATAAAAATAAGGAATAGCTTCCTGCTCGTTATAACAGGGAACAATTACACTGATAAGCTCCATGAAAATCCTCGAATCTTATATATGGATCAAAGTTGTATGAAGAAACAGGTTCTTCAAAACTCGAAATTCATCCCTACTTTATCTCATTCTGATGAAGATCGGCAGTCGGGATTGAAGCATGACTGCCGTGAAGGGCTTTATGTAGTATACAGGAATTCGAATGTCCATACCCGTAGACGGCCGAATGGAAAACAATATGTAAGGAAAGACGTCACAATAAGATTCGATCCAGGGGTGTGGAATATCCATTTAATAAAGGAAAGAAAAACGGACAAACAAAAACCGCAGCAAACCAGCTGCGGCAGGAAAAGAAAAATATTTAAAAATGGATAGTCATCAATTTGTGGTAACCGGAGGATGGCCTTCCGGAATCCCCGCCGCCGACAGGAAACGGCGAAGGGAGGGAAGATCTGCTTTTTCAAGAACCTGAGTAAGCGTCTCGGATACGGTCAGTTTCAGACGGCAGGCAATAGCGAGAGCCATAAGTTCTATGCCTTCCTGAAAGCCAGCTTCATATCCCTGATTGTATGTATTTTGGCTCATGTAGAATTGTCTCCTTTAATATATTTTTTATTATAATATTTATTTACATCAGTAGTAAATAAAAATATCAAGCATAAAAAACGGAATCGATAAAAAAAGCCAGCGCATTGCTGGCTCTTTTACTTACTCTTTTTCTTCTGAGAAGTTCAGGACTTTGTCCAGGATCTCGAGAATGGCTGCTTTCTGGCGGGGGGTAACATTCTGGAGTTTCTGTTCCAGGACCGGGTCAGGATTGGATGTTTTTCCCAGGAGCAGATAGTCGGAACTGACATCCAGTACCTGGCAGATTCTGATGATCGTAGAGACCGAACTGCCGGTTACTCCTCTTTCCAGGTCAGAGACATACTGAACAGAAACATCAACCATATCCGCAAGCTGCTCCTGGGTGATTCTTTTCTGATTTCGCGTCTGTTTAATTCGAGATCCGATGTCCACATTGATCTGTTTTTTCTTCACGGTATCTTTCATAATTAGCTCCAATTTCATTCTAGAGAGTTAAAGATCAGGATGTAACCAAGTAAGTGAATTAGAAGTATAAAGGCAGAACACTTATTCAAATGGCCTGTAATTGACTCGGCAAACGTAAAACTATGTTTTTGTAAATCTAACGGATTTAGTATATTTATGACGGTAAAGGTAATACCGGAAAAACAATGGTTAAAATACACTTTTCTTCCCATCAAATGACGGAAATTTGCCTAAAAAAACAAGCAAAGGTTTTAATCAACTAATGGCGATGCTATTATATGAGCCATAAATACCTTTGTAAAAAATAACAACAGCACAGTTATTTTCTACGGGAAACTCATTCTGGAAAGACTGAAATCCTATCGGATTCAGATTTTCCATCAGGTCTTCCGAAACCGAGAAATTTTCGGAAGGACTACTTAAAAATAATTCATTCAGAAGGGAAAAACAGCTATGAGAATCATCAAAACATCGGGCTGTCTTCCCCCGTAGGGAGAAGGCAGTCAGGGAGTAGATGGTATTTCCGGAACCGTTTGCTCCTTGTCAGGAAACAACAATTTAGAAAAGGAGGGGGAATTTGACTAAAAAGAAACATTTTACCCTGAGCTTCAGCATGCTGCTGACGGCTGCCATGTTTCTGGGTCAAATGCTTCCTGTACAGGCAGAAGAAAACGTACCGCCAACAGACGAAGCAACGATCGAGTTAACAGGCAATACGTCGCCAACCCCAGATCCGGAAGACCCTGATGAACCTGATTTGGAAGCTAACGGAGAAGAAAACTTCTCCGAAGAAGAAAGTCAGGAAGATTCTTCAGTACCAGATGTTGAGGATTCACAACAGAATGACGAGGGCGATTCAGAAGTGAATTTGGATCCGTCTGGTGCAGATGAAACACAGGATGTGATTACTCAGCCTGAAGTTACAGTGCCTGAGGAAAACAACAATCCGGAGAATAAAGAACCGGAAGAATCAACTCAGGAGTATTTCGCTGCTGTCGAAGATGGAGGGATCCAGATTAAGGCAGTGGCACAGAAAGGTGCATTACCGGAAAATGTCCAGTTAACAGCAAAAATGCTGGAAAGTGATACTGAAGAGTATCAGAAAGCTGCTGAAACTCTGGATGCACAGAACGTACAGTATTCCGGATTCATGGCTTTGGACATCCACTTTGAAGCTGAGGGTGTTGAAGTAGAACCGGAATATGGTTCGGTCAATGTTGAGATGACCCTCAACAAGGATCTTCTCCCCAGTATTGAGGGTGATGATACGGTGGAAATCCAGCATCATTCCGAAGATGGAGCAGAAGTAAAAGCAGAGGCAGTTGCAGCTACGCAGACAAAAACAATTGCGGATGCCGGCAGCGATCTGAAAGCAGAATTCAGTGTTAACAGCTTTTCCACATTTACAGTGACATGGAAAACGCACTACAAATTCCATATCACTCGAGTAACGGATCAGGGAGAAATTCTTGGTACAAATGATCAGGATATTTCTCTTAATGTTAATAACTGGGGCTTGAGTAGGTCCAAAACATTTAAAATTGAGGATCAATTTAAAACCTCTGAATTAGCCGACGAGTATGAATACAAAGAAGCCAAACTGGACGATTACGGACTCAGTGGAAAAACAGTAGATAGTTTTAAAGTCTACCGGAATGGTGAGAACAAGGTGGAGTTTTTAAACTCTAATACCGTCGTTCGAACGCTTGATGAAGGTAATGGAAAATATGTAGATAGATAGATAGATCTTTATATGATCTATACAAAGAAGAACACTGATGGACTGACGGTAAATAACACAGTAACAGAGAATGGATTGTTGACAGCAAGTTACCCAGAAGATCCATCAGCAACTTTTACATGGTTTAAATCCAAAGACCAACAGACGTGGGAAGAAGTCACACGAAGCAAGGTTGCCGGTTCTATGTATAACCTCACTGAAGATCATAAATCTGTAAATGTTGCAGTAGACCAGGGTGAGCAAACGTATTACAAAGTCGAAGTGCTTGGCAGTAATAACGAGCAGTTAGCTGAATCACAGCCGATTTTCATGAACTTCTATACAGAAATTTCAAGTGAAAAAGCAAATGGTTCTTTTGAATATCCCATTATTACCGAGCATCAGGATCAGATTCCCAACGGATATTCCGGATTTGTCTGGAAGACTACGGGTATGGGAACTGGTGACAAAGCGGGCCATGATATAGAGGTTCTGAATACTCGAAAGAACACTGTTCTGGCAGACACGCATAACATTACTGAGGCAAAAGATGGATATCAGTTTGTAGAAATTAACTGTGAAAACTTTGGAGCTCTCTACCAGGATGTTTTGACTATTCCCGGATCGACCCTGTACTGGGAATATTGGCATGCTTCCCGTTTGTTGGGTCAGAAGACTGATCAGACCGATACAGCAGCTCTCTATATTGCTCCTACCAGTGAAGTTGAAAAAATGGATATTTCTTTCAATGACCTTTCATCTATCAAGACGTATAAGGTAAGCAGTCATAAAAATTCTGAGGTTTCGCTCTGGGAAAAGGTCAATGGGGAATATACCGTTCCGGAAGGCCAATACGTTACTCGCTTTTTCTTCGTATCGGAAGCTGTTGGTAATACGCAAAACAATAAAGAGACGATCGGTAACTTTATTGATAATGTTCACTTTGGTTTTAAGCTTCCACCGAAGGATCCAGACCATGGATCCTTAGTGGTTACGAAAACTATCAGTGGAGATTTGTCCAAAGCAGACTTTGAAAAAGCTGCCCACAAGTTCGAACTGAAAGATGCTAATGGGAAAGTGGTAGAAAGCTTCAGTTTACCGAAGACAAGCGTGTCAGAAAATCCGCTGGATGAATGGAATCAATCTTTCAACAACTTGGATCCTGGAGAATATACCCTGACTGAAACTCCAGCCACGAAAACGGGTTATGATTGCACGACCACTTATCGTTATGGACTTTCTGCGGAAAGTAAAAATGGAGTGACAGCTCGTTTCACAATTGTTGAAAATCAGTCAACATGGATTGTTTTTGACAATAAATACACCGCACAACCGGTTTCGTTTACTCTGTCCCACACCGTAAGTGGAAATATGGCTGACCGTAATAAGGATTTCGAATTCCATATTAAGCTTACCGATAAACAAGGTAAGCCGATTACTGAACCCATTAAGGATAATCAGGGAACTGAGATTCTTAGCTATGACGAAAAAGCCGGATATCATGTTGTGAAGCTGAAACATGATGAGAAAATTGCTTTCAGTCTGCCTTATGGTTCTAATGTCGTGGTTGAACAAAAACCAGAGTCTGATTATACGACGACGCATGGTGATGACAAAGATCATCTTACTCAAACTGATTACCAGCATGAAGTCACATTGATAAATGGAAATGGTCATACCCACCACTTCAACAACGATAAGAATGGTGTTGTGCCTGCTGGTTTGGATAATCATGACAAAAATATCGAAGCTGCCATGCTCGTTGCTGGAAATGCAGTACTCCTGTTCGCGGTAATCATGGGCGCGCGACGGAGGATGAATGTCCAGTAATCGTGAGGAGAAGCCATTATCTTCCTATAAAACAATGGAGGATGTGGCAGCTTTCATTGAGCAAATGAAGTTTCGAAAAAAAACAATCGGGGGTGTCGATGAACTCGATGTCCTCAAAAAGATGGAAGCTCTTCAGCAAGTCTACCGAGCTGCTTACGAAAGCCAGGCAGCTTATTATCAAGCCCTCTTGGATGAACGCGATCACCTCATCGCAAAGCTGAAGAGGAACGATTAAGAATTACCAATGATAAAGAAACAACGGAAAAAGGGTTCCATCACCCCTGAACAAGTAATTAAGAAAAAACGGCAAAAAGCTTTGGACAAAAGAGATGTACGAAGTTTTGCCGCTCGACTGGCCGTTCTGGTCCTGTTCGTATTTCTGGTGTTCTATGGAATCTTCAGAATTATTCCTGTTCCAAATGAGGAGATGCGGCCTGCACTGCGGGCGAGAGATTTACAGCTGGTGTACCGATATCCCTCAACATTATGGAACAACCAGGTTGTAGTTTATGACTCTGGAGATGAAACAAGAACCGGACGAATCGTGGCAAGACCGGGAGATACCGTAGAAATCACCGATGAGCAACAGCTGAAAATCAATGGCTCTGTTGTATCAGAAGGAGATATCTACTATTCGACCCCTGCCTATGACTCGGACGTAACCTACCCACTGACATTGGATGAAGATGAATACTTCATTCTCAGTGATTATCGGGAAGGTGCGAAGGACAGCAGAATGTTTGGACCGGTTAAACGAAGCCAGATCATTGGAAAGGTGCTGACAGTACTGAGACGCTCAGGGCTGTAAGCACAAATGAAAATGATAGATAAGAGGAAAAATAATTATGAATATGAAATATTATGGAAAGCTTTCAGCAGCAGCTGCAGCCGGACTGATGGCCTTAGGAACACTTGGAGCTTCTCCAGTATTTGCAGATGGGGAAACTACTCCACCACCAACAGTTAATAATGGTCAGACCGTACCTTTTACTAAAACTGTCACAGCAGTTGATGGAATTAAACCGTCTACAGACGAAACGTTTGAATTCACGATCGCACCTGGAGAGGTTGCTGAGAATCAGGCTGCAGGTCCGGGAGAAGAATTCGCAGGCATTACAGATGGTATGAATACAACCATTACTGCTACCACTGAAGATGGAGAAAAATTCACAGGAAATATCGACTTCAGTGGTGTTAAATTCTCTCATCCAGGTATTTATGTATATACCCTGACCGAAACAAGTAAAAAAGGAAACGGCTTCACTGATCCAAACGAGACTGAACAATACATTGTTAAAGTGACAGTTGTTAACGGTGAGACTGATGGCACCTACCAAGTGCTGCACGCAACTGCTAATAAAGATGGATCCGCTAAAGTTGAAGCAATCGCCTTTGACGCACAATATGATCCAGGAATGTTAACCATTACCAAAAAGATCGATGGAAACCAGGCTTATGCTGGAGATGGTCCCTTCCAATTCGAACTCCGGGTTGCTGTGGGTGATAAGGATGGAGATATTCAATTATCGGAAACCAAAACCGGTGAAATTGTAAAGAGCAAAGACGAAGAAAACAATTCTTATGTTTATACCTTCTGGCTGGAGGCAGACGAAAAATTAGAGGTGAAGGGCTTAGACTCTGATAATACTTATACCCTGACAGAGACGAATGCAAAGGGATATGACAATACAAAGAATGGTACGGAAGGTGTTGTTGAGGGTCGCCTGAGTCCTACGGCTGATAATTCTGGTGCAATCGATAACGCTACTATTACATATACAAACAAAAAAGAAGGCGTTGTGCCCACTGGTATCATCATGACTGCTGCTCCGTATGCTGGTCTTGTAGGTCTTGGTGGTCTGTTTGCCGGCCTGTTCTTCCGTCGTAAAAGAGAAGACTAATTCTGCCGTTTGACAGTCTGGAGAATAAAGAATGTCAAATGCGGCAAGGATAGCCCGTCTTGGAGACCGAGTCGTTACGTTTGTGGCTATGCTCCTGGTGCTTTGCATCATGCTGTATGGAGGATATTCACTGTACGATAACTGGCTGGTCAGTCAGTCCGGCTACGGTTCCAAGATGATGAAATTCAAGCCGTCTGAAGGTCATGTCTATTCTCTGGCGGAACTGATGAAGATCAATCCGGATGTGATCGGTTGGATCACTGTTGACGATACGCATATCGATCAGCCCGTAACGCAGGGTAAGGACGATATGGAATATGTAAACAAGGACGCTCTTGGAGAGTTCTCCCTGTCCGGAGCCATCTTCCTTTCCTGTCTGAATGACCGTTCATTCTCTGATGCATACAACCTGACCTATGGACACCATATGGAAAACGGTGGAATGTATGGGGATGTAACCGAATTCCTGGAAAAGAAGTACTTTGATTCTCATAAGACGGGCACACTCTATAACGACCAGTATCAATGGGATATCTCCCTGTTTGCGGTACTGAAAACCGACGCGGGAGATTCGACAGTCTACCAGGCGCCATCTCACAAAAGCTCTGCGCAGAATCTGATTTCCTATCTTGAAGAAAAAGCGTTGTATTACCGACCTGTTTCTTCGGATTCGCAAGTCATTGCGCTGTCTACCTGTTATGACGTGGAAACGAATGGACGTGTCATCGTCTTTGGGACTTTAGAAAACAAACGGGAGGTGAAAGACAGCTAATGAAAAGCATTATTTCCAAAATGCTCAGATTCTGCTTTGCTGGCGCACTTTCTCTTCTGGCCTTCCTGCCCTGTGCTGTTTATGCCCAGAGTGCAGGTATCAATGTGGAGATTCCGGTATCGACGGAATTGGCGAAAGATTCGGATAATCCTGCCGGGAATATCCGACTGGTTACCGCTTTCGAGCTGCAGCCACTTGAAGGAGCTCCCGCTCCCAAAGTAAGCCAGGTTTCTGTTGATGGAATCGGATCCGGAAAGCTTGGTCCTCTGACCTTTGAAGCTCCGGGTAATTACTACTACCTCTTAACGGCTAAGCTGGATAAGGGTGCTCATAACGAGGCGGTTGATGAACAGCTTATCGTTCGTGTAACCGTAACCCATGATTCTGAGGGTGTATTAAGTAGCGTGGTTACTGCTTATCGCAATCAGGATGAAGCTGCCGCAGATCAGGGGAAAGTAAATACTGTCTTCGATATCCATTATCAGGCTCCCACGCCCACGAAACCCAATACTCAGGGCACTGACCGTGAACAGCCCAAAAAAGCTGATACGCTCAATACCGGCGCGGATGGACAATTCGGTCTCTGGATTCTGATTGGTGGTTCTGCACTGCTTCTTGCAATCGGTGCTTCCAAAAAGTCTAAAGCCAGATAAGCAAAAACTGGAGAGGATTATTCCTCTCCTTTTTTATTGCCGCTTGTTGATGTCAATTCAAAAATGATCAATTCGGGCAATTTTAATATGTACAATTTTGTACAATTTTATCCGTAACCTATGGCAGGGATTGAAGATCCGTCGACAAAAAGCTCCGAAGTACGGGAGACAATTCATACTTATTAGAAAAACCAGTGGTTCAGCAGATCTTAAACCCGAAAGAGCGGCTTTCAACGGGTATCTGATTCCCGAGAAGCCGCTCTTTCATTGTTTTCGCTTTGATGAGGTCCGCCATTGGCGTGGCGGGGATGGTACAGGGACAGTGGATGGACCGTTTGAAACGAATAAGCAGAAAGCGTACGGGTCATATAAAAAAGGAAACCCTTTAGATAAAGAGTTTCCTGAAAAATCTGGATTTTTGGATGAAAGCAGTTCGATGAGAATGTGTCGGTTACCGATTCTCAGCGAATTTTTTTAAAGGTGGGTTACTCGTTCCTTAATTTCCTGGGTTCTGCCCTGGTTCCAGAACTGAGTGCCGATGTAGCCGCAGGTTCTTCTGGCTACGTTCATTTTTTCCTGGTCGGTGTTACCGCAGTTCGGGCATCTCCAGATCAGTTTGTGGCTTTCGTCTTCGACGATTTCGATTTCGCCTTCGTAGCCGCATTCCTGGCAATAGTCGGATTTGGTGTTCAGCTCCGCATACATGATGTGATCGTAGATGTGCTGGATGATTGCCATAACCGCTGGCAGGTTGTTTTCCATGTTCGGAACTTCAACATAGGAGATCGCTCCACCCGGGGACAGTTTCTGGAACTGAGACTCGAAGGTCAGCTTCTTGAAGGCATCAATCGGCTCGGTAACGTGAACGTGATAGGAGTTGGTGATGTAGTTCTTATCTGTTACATGCGGAATGATACCGAAACGGTCCTGCAGTTTCTTGGCGAAACGGTAGGTCGTCGATTCCATCGGGGTACCGTAGAGCGAGAAGTCCATATTGTTCTGTGCTTTCCATTTTGCACAGGCTGCGTTGAGGTAGTCCATTACACGCTTGGCGAATTCGTAGCCTTTGGGATCGGTGTGAGAAACGCCAGTCATGTAGTATACGGCTTCGCAAAGACCTGCATAGCCCAGCGAAATCGTCGAATAGCCACCATAGAGCAGCTTGTTGATGGTTTCGCCCTTTTTCAGACGAGCCAGAGCGCCGTTCTGCCACAGAATCGGAGCGACATCACTCGGGGTGTTGAGCAGACGGTTGTGACGGATCATCAGTGCTCTGTAACACAGATCAAGACGTTCGTCGAAGATTCGCCAGAATTCCTTCGGATCTCCTTTGGAAGAGCAGGCGACGTCAACAAGATTGAGGGTAACTACACCCTGGTTGAAGCGGCCATAATACTGAGGTTTGCCTTCTTCGTTGACATACGGAGTCAGGAAGGAACGGCAGCCCATTGCAGGATAGCAGTGTCCGTTACCCTGAGAATCGATTTTCAGGGAAAGCATCATCTTTTCAGAGATGTAGTCCGGAACCATGCGTTTGGCGGTGCACTTGGCAGCCAGCTTGGTCAGGTAGAAGTATTTGGAATCTTCGTGGATGTTGTCTTCTTCCAGTACATAAATCAGCTTCGGGAAAGCCGGAGTGATGTAATGACCTTTTTCGTTTTTAACACCGACAATTCTCTGCTTGAGAACAGCTTCGATAATGGAAGCAAGGTCGGCTTTGGTCTGAGGATCTTCGACTTCATTGAGGTACATGAAGACGGTGATGAACGGTGCCTGACCGTTGGTGGTCATCAGGGTAATGACCTGATACTGAATGGTCTGAACGCCTTTTTCGATTTCTTTCTGAACGCGCATTTCAGCCATTTCGTTTACGGTCGTCTCATCTGTAGGCAGACCCATGGAATCGAGTTCTTCGAACACTTCACGACGTGCTTTTTCTCTGGATACCTGAACGAAGGGAGCCAGGTGAGAAAGGGTGATGGACTGTCCGCCGTACTGAGAGCTGGCAACCTGAGCAATGATCTGGGTTGCAATGTTGCAGGCGGTCGAGAAGCTGTGGGGTTTCTCGATCATTGTCTCGGAGATCACGGTTCCGTTCTGGAGCATGTCTTCGAGGTTGACCAGGCAGCAGTTATGCATGTGCTGGGCAAAGTAGTCGGAATCATGGAAATGAATCAGACCGTTGTCATGAGCTTCCATGATGTCATGGGGGAGCAGGAAACGGCGGGTGATATCCTTCGATACTTCACCGGCCATGTAATCACGCTGTACGGAGTTAACCAGAGGGTTCTTGTTCGAGTTTTCCTGTTTAACTTCTTCGTTGCTTCTTTCGAGCAGAGACATGATCTGCTGGTCGGTAGAGTTGGATTTACGTACGAGAGCTCGCTCGTAACGGTAAGTGATATAGTTCTTGGCTACTGCGTAGAGTCCCTGGCTCATCAGGGCAGCTTCGACAAGGTCCTGGATCTCTTCTACACCGGTAGAACGTTTTAAATCTTCGCACTGTTCAGCGACCTGTGCGGAAACACGGAGGATTTCTTCTTCCGTCATCTGGTTGTGAGTGGTAGCTTTGTTTGCTTTGCGGATGGCGTTTTCGATCTTGGAAATATTAAAGATGACCTCTTCGCCGCTTCGCTTGATTACTTTCATGGCGTTTCTCCTTTTCTTCTCGGATATGTCTTCAATCCTCTTCGAGGATTTGTGAAATAAAAAACATTGTTGAATCAAGGCACCTATCGCCTGTCCATCAGGGCAGGCGATAGGTAAAATACTTCGTTTCGATTCCAAAACGGGAATCAGGGGTCGAGCCTTTTGAGCTCATCTCCAGTATAGCGTTTCGTCTTCGCGTCCGATAGCCCGATCACTGCAACCGGCGAAATAATTTAAAAATCACAAAATTCAATCCTGGCAGGAAAGTTTTGACTGACTGTAGGAAAAAAAACAAACATTGGTGTTTGAAAATTGTCCTCACAGTTCATTTTCAGGGTTTGTGGGTCACTGGATTTGGCGTATCGACGAGATTTATATTAACAGTTTTGATCGTCTAAAAATATGGCTGTTTCAGTTCATGCGAGCATTTTTTAAAACGGGCAGAAGGAGCAAACCTCCCATTTCCGGAAACTGAGGAAAGCCATTGATCAATGGATGATTTGTCGAATCGATAAATAAAAACGAGCGGCGGTATCCACCGCTCAGTATAGGTCTGTGATAAGAACTTCAGACTGCAGCCAGAGCCGTAAGGGAAGGATTCCTAATCGGTTTCTGTTTCTTTGATCGGATCAGGATTTACAGGAAGATCCGGTTCAGAGGGTTCAGGGTGGATAACAGTTGTCACAAAAAAGGAATATTTGGAAGATAACGATTTTATATCTTGT
>Cam_p2__coassemble_901_pt1 | contig 51425 bp, 51 predicted proteins | sample Cam_p2__metabat2_low_PE_009 | metagenome-assembled genome bin Cam_p2 | reverse complement strand
AAAAAAAAAAAAAAAAAAAACGGGAAGAAAAGAGGAAAAGAATCGCAAATTCGATGCCTGAAAAAAGTCGCGGTCTCATTGCGTCTCGAGAATTTTTTCTTTAACATGGTATATTGTTACATGTCTTGGATTCTCTCTGACGACAGACAGAGAGTTTTTTGTTGAAAGGAGCTTCCAATGCCATCCATGAATTCAAAAAATCGCCGGAACGCGGCGATGTCCGCTGCACCGCTGTCTCAGATTGATCCAGTCGACGACCAGTCGGAAACCATTGACCTTTCCGAGTATTTCAAACTGATTAAAAAGCATATCTGGATGCTGATCGTTCTGACTCTTGGCTGCGGCGTTCTGGCCGGTGTCCTGACCTGGGCACTCGTTCCGCCAACCTATGCTTCAAGTGGAACCATCTTCCTGACTCCGAAAGTCGAAGGTGGTGAAGTCGACTACACATCGCTGAACTCCAACCAGAAACTGGTCAACAACGTCATGAATCTCCTTACTCAGGATAACATTCTGACTTCCGTTGCTCAGGAAAACGGGCTGGAAAATGCGTCTCAGGTGAAAGATATGCTCACCATTGAGAATACCGCAAACACTGAAATCATCCGGATTACCTGCGTATCGAAAGATGCCAAACTGTCCAAGGATATCGTTACCGATGTCATCGACAAGTTTATCGATACCATGTCCGAAAGCCTGAATGTCCAGAACATTCAGATCACTGACAAACCGAAGCTGAGCTATGTTCCTGTCGGACCTTCGATCAAGAAGAATGCCGTGATCGGTGCGGCTGCCGGTCTGGTCCTCGGACTGGCTATCCTGCTGATCCGCATGCTGACCGACAAGCGTCTCAAAACCCGTGAGGAAGCCGAAAGCTATCTCGGCCTGCCGGTTTATGCTGAGCTTCCGGATCTCGAGAAGTAAATAGGGAGAAGGAGAAAAAATGGCTAAAAAACCTGCACGATCCAGTAAAAGCGAACAGCTCAATCTCTCTGAGATTTACAGACAGCTTCGCACGAACATCGAGTTTTCCCAGATGGACAACGAGATGAAAGTCATCAATATCGTGTCCACTCACCCAAACGAAGGTAAAACGAGCGTTTCGTTCAACCTGGCGAAAATCTTCGCCGATAAATACAAACGCGTTCTGCTGGTCGACTGCGACCTGCGTAACCCTTCGATTCACAAAATGCTTCACACCTCCAACGCCAAAGGCCTGACCAATCTGCTGACCCATTTCTCTCCGGAAATGCAGATTGTTTCCGTACCGGAAGTCAAGGAAGTCAACATTGGCGGTGGAAACAAGTTCTATGTACTTTCCGGTGGAAGTCGTGTACCGAACCCGACGGAAGTGCTGAACTCCAGACGCTTTGCCAGCTTTATTCAGGCGGCCAGAGAGCAGTTCAATATCGTGATTATCGACTGCCCACCTGCCTTTGCGGTATCGGATGCCGTTCCGATTTCCAACCTTGCCGATGGCACACTGTTTGTGCTTTCCGCCAAGGAAACCGATAAGAACGATGCCAGAGAAGCCGTACTCGACCTTGAACGAAACGGTGCCAATCTGATTGGTACGGTAATGACCAAGGTTCCGGGCTTCCGTTCCAAACATTACTACGGCTATGGGGAGGACAGTCATGAATAAAATGATCAAAACCGCCATGGCCTGTGGTCTTTCCCTGATGCTTTGCGGGTGCATTCATGCGCCGGAAGTCACCCTGGATAACGCAGCAGAAGTTGCAATGGATGATGCCGGATACGAAGCCGGTCAGATCAAGGATCTTTCGACCGAGGATAATGGCAAGGAATTTGTCATCAGCTTTGTCGCGCCCAATGGCACGTTCAACTACACCATTGGCTATGATGGCATCATCACCGGCCGTCACTTCGACAATACCGGATCCACTCCGACCAAAGCCGAAGAACCCAAAGAAGAGAAGCAGGAGTCGACCAAACAGAAAGAAGACGAAAAACCGGCTTCTTCAACCACACATGCTTCAGACAATGACGCGGCAACGACTCGCAACCCGAGTCAGCAGCATGCCCTCAACCTGGCGCTTAACAATGCCGGTCTGGCGGAAGATGATGTTACGAATATCGTCGTAACGATTTCTGCTGACGGTTCCGAAGCGGAAGTTCGCTTCAACTATGGTCAGTACCAGAACATCGTTACGGTGGACCTCGCCAACTCCGTAGTCACCAACGCGTTTGTTCAGTAATCCATACATACTTCAACGACACTCAAAAGCCGAATTCCCTCTGATGTGGAATCCGGCTTTTTTGTTGGTCTGTTGTTCAATGTTCATCCGTTCAATGACTGATCATCTGATGGATGATCCTCTCTACTGCTGTCGTTTTGCGTTTTCTGATATCGATTGGAAGAGAAGAAACGAAATCGCGCATTGATCCTCCGTTGTCGCTTCTCTTCCAGTTTTATGCCAAAGACCTCCGCTTCCCGTCATGTTCTGGAAGATCGAAGGTCTTTGATGTTGCGTTTCAGTTTTTCAGATCAATGGTCAGCAGTACCGGGCAATGATCGCTGCCATAAACATCGCCCAGAATCTCTACACTTCCGGCTTTGTCCGCAATGCTTTTGGAAGCCAGCCAGTAGTCGATTCGCCACCCCTCATCCGATTCACGCCCTCTGGAATAGTAGGACCACCAGGTATACTCCTGTTTTTCGGGATACAGCTGACGATACAGATCGACGAATCCGGCATTGAGCAGGCTTTCCATTCCCGCTTTTTCCTGATCAGAATAGCCGGCCGAACCCAGCCCATCTGCCTCATCCCAGATATCGAGCGGTCCTCTGGCTACATTCATATCTCCACAGATCAGCACCGGTCGGTCAATCGAGCAGACATAGTCCTTAAAGGCTTTGTCCCATTCCATGCGAAAATCGATGCGTTTCAGATTCTCCTGACTGTTTGGCGTATAGACCGTCACGAGAGCGAATTGGGGATAATAAGCCGTGATGACACGACCTTCCTGATCCAGATCTTCCCGCCCAATTCCGTAAACGACTTTTTCCGGCTCGGTTCTTGAAGCGATCATGGTGCCGGAATAGCCTTTTCGTTTGGCCGAATTGATGTACTGATACGGATAGAGCGCATCGTTCAGATCGATCTGATCCGGCATGGCTTTGATTTCCTGAAAGCAGACAATATCCGCATCGATCAGATCGAGAATCTGCTCCAGTCCTTTTTTGGCTACGGCGCGATAGCCGTTAATGTTCCAGGTTAAAAGTCTCATCATTTCCTCCACCGGTTTTCTCATGATCGTTATCGATCAGATCCCGGTTTGATTTATGCCTATTGTAGGAAAAAACGACCTGTCATGGTCAATGACAGGTCGAAAAACGTCAGTTTTCAACAAATTCGAATTCATAGCCCTGCAGCTCGATGACATCGCCATCTTCTGCACCGGCTTCACGCAGATGTTTGTCGATGCCAAGGAAACGCATCTGGTTGGCAAAGTTGAAGAAGTCTTCGTCGGTATTGAGCTTTTCGAGATGGAAGTTTTTCTCGATGAGCGGTCCATACACTTTGAAGCGTCCAGGTTCGACTTCCTCGATGGTGTACGGTTTTTCCTTCTCTTCGAACGTATAGGTTACGCCTTCGTCCACACCTTCCTCGTCGACTACCGGGAAGACCGGAGTAGAAGCGAGCAGATCGGCGGCTTTTCGAAGCACCGGATCCAGACCTTCGTGAATGATCGTGGTCGTCTCAAAGACTTCCAGATCCGGATAGGCCTTTTTGAATCGCTCAAGGTTGTCGGCGGCATGTTCTTCATCCATCTTGTTGGCGACCACAATCTGTGGACGTTCCAGCAAACGCAGATGATAGTTACCGAGCTCCTTGTTGATGTTTTCGTAATCCTGCACCGGATCACGACCTTCTTCACCACCCATATCGATGATATGAACGATTACACGGCAGCGTTCGATGTGCTTTAAAAACTGATGGCCAAGGCCTTTGCCTTCACTGGCTCCATCAATCAGCCCCGGAAGGTCTGCCATGACAAAGCTGCGACCATCTTTGGTCTGTACCACACCGACATTCGGTGCGATGGTCGTAAACGGATAATCTCCGATTTCCGGACGGGCTTTGGAGACCGCATCCAGGAAGGTGGATTTACCTACAGACGGATAACCGACCAGTCCGACATCGGCCAGCGTACGAAGTTCAACGATGACATCGTATTCTTCGCCTTCCTTACCCGGTTCGGCATAACGAGGGGCCACGTTTCTTGAAGATTTGAAACGGGCATTTCCGCGTCCACCCTGACCGCCTTTGGCGACCACCTGTTTCTGGTAAGGTTCGGTTAAATCCGCCAGAATCTGGCCGGTATCGGCCTTTTTAACGATGGTTCCGAGTGGAACTTTGACCACACGGTCGCCAGAATTGGCACCGTGCATTCTTTTGTTCTTGCCCTTTTCTCCGGGTTCAGCCCGGATGATTCGGTTATAACGCAGATCAAGCAGAGTGACCATGCCCGGATCGGCCTGGAAAACGACACTTCCGCCATTTCCTCCATCTCCGCCGAACGGGCCTCCGTTGGCGACATATTTCTCATGTTTGAATGAGACGAGTCCATCGCCGCCTTTTCCGGCTTTGACGTGAACTTTAACCTGATCAACAAACATACAATTTCCTCCGCTTCACAACAATTTTAAGGAATCCAATAAAAAAGAGCCCTGAACAGGCTCTATTTATTCTGAATTTATTCAGCTTCTACAGGATAAACAGAAACCTGTTTTCTGTCTCTGCCGAGTCTTTCAAATTTTACAACTCCGTCAACGGTCGCAAACAGAGTGTCGTCGCCGCCTCTGCCTACATTTTTGCCGGGGTGTACTTTGGTTCCGCGCTGACGATAAATAACCGCACCGGCGAGGCATTTCTGTCCATCAGCCAGTTTGGCACCTAAACGTTTGGAGTGGGAATCGCGTCCGTTCTTGGTCGAACCTACTCCTTTTTTGGAAGCGAAGAACTGAAGGTCCATTGTAAAACGCATGATTACACCTCTTTCTCTTCTGTGACTGCTCAGTGAATTCTCTCCATTGCCACAAACTCAGGATAGGTTTGGGCGATCATGTCCAGTTCTTTGAGAACAAACTTCAGTACAGCCTGCAGGTCATCGGAAGATTGTTTCACTTCCACATAAACCCGGTTGTCGTCGCCTTTTTGAAAGACGTCAAACGAACACTGGCTGCCATAAAGCTCGTCAAGGGCATTGATGGCGGAGAGAAGGGTGGTCGAAACGCCTGCGCAGACCAGGTCTTTTCCGTATTCATCGGAATTGGCATGGCCGCTCGTTTCGATCGAAATGATTTTTCCGTGCTTTTCACGGAATCGAATCCGGATCATTAAGCGTTGATGGAATCGATTTTAACGCAGGTGTAGGGCTGTCTGTGACCCTGTTTTCTGCGGGTGGAAGATTTTTTCGGACGATATTTAACGATCGTGATCTTCTTGCCTTTGCCCTGTTTTTCAACAGTGCCCGTTACGGTAGCACCTTCTACAAAAGGTTTGCCAACTTTTCCGTCTACATAGAGGACTTTGTCGAAAGTAACGGTTTCTCCCTGAGCGGCATCCAGTTTTTCAACCCAGATCTTAGCGCCGTCTTCGACTCTGATCTGTTTGCCACCGGTTTCGATAATTGCGTACATGAGTGTCTCCTTTCCGATTCTTGATACTCGCCATGAAGGCGGGAACGAATTCCTCTTGAGCCTTTTCTGTGCGGTTGCAAGCCGTGAAGACTGCAACAGACATATTCTATGGATTTGAAGGCTTCAGGTCAACCGGACAGTCCTGCTTCCATTGAAAAAATCAACGAAATTTCACAACTGAGACCTTACAGGACATCCGCAAGTCCGAAATGTCTGAACGCTTTAGCCAGTCCGTCCTGATCGATATCATCGGTCTGATATTTTGCGGCGGCTTTGGCATTTTCATCTCCATTGCCCATGGCTACGCTGTATCCGGCCATCTTTAACATTTCGACATCATTAAACGCATCGCCAATGGCCAGCACTTCTTCCGGCTTCCAGCCTTCGTGCTCCATCCACCAGGCAACGCCTTTGGCCTTACCGGCAGCTGAAGACATGAATTCGACCACCCGACCACCCCAGTTGGTCAGATAAATCCCCGGACCGAGCTTTTCAAGAACATCGTTCACATCGCCCGAACCGATAAAGATATCTCCGGAATAGACATCGCCTCCGCTATAGGGGGCGCAGATCGCTGGAGGAGTCAGTTTGAGTTCTCTGTGGGAAGAATACTCGTTTCTGAAATTGAAATACATTCGATCGGCTTCCATCATCTCAATGGAATACTCCCCCGAATTAAACAGATCGATAATTTTCTTCAGCTTTTCGCCTTCAAAGGGCCAGCCTTTGACGATGTTTCGATCTCCATCCAGACAAAGCTGTCCATTCATCAAGACATACCCATCGAGTTTAAGATCATTGACCGGCATGAATTCGACTTCAGGAAGGCATCGGGCGGTTGCCATGAAGACTTGATATCCATTGGCTCTGGCCGCATCGATCGCCCGGATTGCCGATTCAGGAATCCTGTGGGTTTTATGCGAATAGATCGTTCCATCCACATCGAGAAAAACTGCCTTAATTGCCTGAGCAGGCGCGATTTCCTGACTCATACCCAATCCTCCCGATCAATCAGTCCATAATGTTCAAAAGCCAGCGCCAGACCCTCTTCATCAATATCCGCAGTGACATAATCAGCGGCTTTGATGGCCTCTTCATCCGAATTGCCCATCGCCACGCCCACTCCGGCATGACGAATCATCTGAACATCGTTAAAACCATCGCCAATGGCCATGACGTTTTCTTCACTTAATCCCAGCTGGTCCATGAACCAGCGAACACCGGACATTTTTCCATTGGCATCGGCGATGATATCGAGCGCATCCGTTCTCCATCGGGTGAGCACAAATCCATCTCCGAGCTCCTTTTCAAACTCATCCAGTCGTTCTTTGCCCGGAAAGCCACAGGCCATGTAAATGACCTTGTCTGTGGCTTCGGCCACGATGGGAGGCGGTGTGGAGATCATTTTATGCGCTCGCTCCACCTCTTCATCGATGTAATTGATCAGCAGCCGATCATCTTCGGCCAGCTCGATCGGATATTTTCTTTCATTGAAAATGCGAAGCAGACGTTCCCGGTGCTCCTGATCAAAGGGCTGACCATACACGGCTTTTTTCTTTCCGTTGTAACAGCACTGCCCGTTAATGAGCACATATCCGTCAAATTTCATCTCATCGACAGCCGGCATCTGTGCGATTTCCGCAATATGCCGACCACTGGAGATATAAACCGGGATACCCTTGTTTCTCAATGCCGCAATCGCCCGTTTCGCTGATTCGGGAACTGAATGCGTATGGTGAGAATACAGGGTTCCGTCAATATCAATAAATACCGCCCGGATCTCATTCATGAATGTTTTTCTTCCTCTTTCTCTCATTCCTGTTTTGATTGAACCTGGATAAAGCGCTTTCGCTTATCGCTTCTATTGTACTGAATCAGAGCTTCTCAACAATTTCAAGTGAAGAAGGGATCATCGATTTCGGCCGATTTTTCCGACCGGAAACGACGATCATCAGATCCGGCTTCAGTCGCTCTTTAAAAAGCATGTAAAGATCCGGCATGATGGCCAGATCGATCTCTCCGGTATCATCCGACAGGGTGACAAAGGCCATTTCATCCCCCTTTTTGGTGGTATGGGGTTGGACACGGATCGTCAGACCGGCCAGGGTCATATACCCTTCCCGATCCAGAATCGTCTCGATCGGTACAATTCTTCGATCGCGTGAGCGAAGAATGACCGCCGGATGAGCCGAAAGCGCAAAGCCCAGCAGCTTCTTTTCCTGTTTGACTCGTTCCATGGGATTGATCGGATGCGGATGAATTTCCGGAGGGGTGACGCCGCAAAACTGCCACTGGCCGTTTTCATCCGGGCTGACCAGATCGCCAAAACGCACGATATTCTCAAAACTGGCACGCAGACTTTCCCGTCCGACACCAAGTTCATCCATCGCTCCGGCTTCAATTAAAGCCAGCACCTGATCGGATTTCAGTCCGGCATTGAGCAGACGAAGAATCGTCAGCGCCGGATCGGTATAGGGACCATGTTCGGCTTTTTCTTCTTCAATGCGACGAACCGCGTCTTTTCCAATCGTGGAAATCAGAGTAAGGGGCAGGATCAGTCGACCGTTTTCGATCCGGCAGACTTCCCCGCCATAAGCCAGCGATGGATGCATAAACGGAAGATTTCGTTTGATCATCTCCCGAATAAACGCGCCGATTTTTTCTCCGTTGCCGATTAATGAGTTGATGGAAGCCTGATAGAACTCCTGAGGAGCTCGGGCTTTCATCCAGGCCATCTGATAGACGATCAATGCATAGGCATAGGAGTGGGATTTGTTAAAGCCGTAGTCCGCAAAGCGTTCCATGATTGAAAAGATCTCACGGGCTTTCTGCTCTTCAATGCCCTTTTCTGCAGCGCCATCGATAAACTTTGTGCGCCATCCAGCCATGACTTCATGATTTTTCTTACTCATCGCTTTGCGCAGTGAATCGGCCTCAGCCAGCGTAAATCCGCCTACCCGTCTGGCGGCTTCCATGATCTGTTCCTGATAAAGGAAGATGCCTCCGGTTTCCGCAAGCAGACCATCGAGCAGCGGATGGATCGAACGCCTTTTTCCGGGGTGGAATCGGGCTTCGAGAAACTCATCGACATGCTTCATCGGACCCGGACGATAGAGGGCCAGAATAAAGGGTATGTCTTCAAATCGATACGGTTTGAGGCGCATGATCAGGTTTCGAATGCCCGCACTTTCCAGCTGGAAAATGCCCATGGTCTGTCCCTGAGCCAGCAGGGCATAAACGGCCGGATCATCGAGAGGCAGCTTGAGCAGGTCAATCTTTTGCCGGGTACGCGCTTCCAGGGCTTCCTTCATTTCTTCCAGCACACTCAAATTACGCAGGGCGAGAAAGTCGAATTTGATCAGTCCGCGCTCTTCGAGATAGCCCATCGTAAACTGAACGGCCGGGACATCGGCCTGAGCATCCATCATGGGCGCCTGTTCATAAATCGGCTTTCCGGAAATGACCAGACCACCTGCATGAATGGATGTATGTCGAGGCAAGCCTTCAATGGCCAGAGCCAGCGCATAGACCGAAGAAAGCTCTCTGTCGGCCTTTACAGCCGCTTCAAAAGCCCGACTGCCGGATTCCATTTCTTTCAGCGTGATATTGGCTCCGGCCGGCGCTTTCCGTAACAGCGCGCTGATTTTTCGCTCAGGCACACCAAGGACTTTGGCCGTATCGCGCAAAGCCATTCGGGCTTTCATTCGCGCAAAAGTCACAATATGAGCCACGTGATTGGCTCCATAGCGCTCACCGGCATAGCGAATCATTTCATCTCTTCGATTGTCCGGAATATCGGTATCGATATCCGGCATGGAAATACGACTGGGATTGAGGAATCGCTCAAAGAGCAGGCCATTGGCAATCGGATCAACATGGCTGATCCCCAGACAATAGGCCGTTAACGATCCGGCCGCTGATCCACGACCCGGTCCGACCAGAATCCCGCGTTTTCTTGCTTCCCGGATAAAGTCCCACACAATCAGGAAGTAATCCGCAAAGCCCATTTTCAGAATGATATCGAGCTCATGATGCAGGCGATTCGTATAACGAGGATCGTTCTTTCCCTGCAATCGTTTTTTCAGTCCGGCCAGCGCCAGATTTTTCAGATATTCTTCACTGCTCACTCCCGCCGGATTGTCATAGACCGGCAGGACGGCTTTTTCGATGGTATAGTCCCCGATCTGATCGGCCAGAACGTCCGTCTGTTCCAGAGCTTCAGCCGGATAAAGGCTTTCCATCTCTTCCGAACTTCTCCAGTATCTTCCGTAGCGTCCCGAAAGGGCCGGATCGTTCAATCTCGTTTGGGCGGCAATGGCTTTAAGCAGACGACTGATCTGTTCATCTTCCGGTTTTTCATACTCCACTCGAGACAGGGCAATCAACGGCAGACCCGTCGCTTCCGAAAGAGCCATCAGGTTACGGTTGCCTTCCTGATAGACCGGGCTGTCCGCCAGGGAGAGCGCAATCCAGGCTTGATCGGCGGACTGTTCCAGCAGATGGTAAAAATCCGCAAGCTCGTCCATCCGGTTTTCCCTGGCCAGCGCCAGAAAGCCATCATGACCTCCCGCATTCATCGCAAAGGTATGAGAGGCGTATTGAGCCAGTTCATCAGCTTCCAGCGCATCCAGACCTTCCATCAGTCGGGTCGAAAGCGCATAGAGATTTTGAAGACCCTGCCCGTCTGTGGCGATCAGGATTACGGGGAGAATCTGCCCTTTCCAGTTGAGTTCAAATTCCAATCCGATGATCGGTTTGAGTCCGGCCGCTCTGGCTTTTCGCTCAAATTCAGCCGCACCAAAAAGAGCGCGGTGGTCGATGAGCGAAACCGCGCTTTGACCGCTTTTTTTGGCCAGGGCAATGATATCGTCTATGGTCAGCGGACTTTCCAGCAGGGAGTAACAGGATTTCACGTGAAGATGAATCATGCCTTCATTATAGACAAAAACTCCCGGAATCCTGAACAGGACCGGGAGCAGTAAAGGTTGTGCGAATTTCAGTTTCAGTGATTGTTGGCAAGATCGCTCAGCGCATCGATGACATCCATCAAGGCCGTATCACTGAGACCTTTGATGCCACAGGCGCAGACATGACCGCCGCCACCGAATTCAGCAGCGATTTCACGAACGGAAAGGGTGTTCGAACGCAGAGAAGCGGAATAGCCGCCTTCGGGCTGTTCGGTAAAGAGCGCCCAGACTTCAACGCCTTCCATTCCGCCGATCGCATTGACGGAGTTTTTAGCCTGCTCAAAACGATATCCTCGAGACAGGTAATCATCCCGGCTGGCGACCGTAAAGACAAAGCGACCACGACGGATGGCTTTGCTTACGAGTAACGCATTGAATCGGATATCCTGTTCGGTTCTCGAGAACATCTTCCGATTGGCTTCCAGAGGATTAGCCCCCTGTTCGAGCAGCCAGGCCGCTGTTTGAAACGTCTGAGGAGATACGGTAGAAATGGTGAATTTCTGCGTATCGGTCATCAGGCCCTGCAGCAGATTCTGTGCTGCGGCTTTTCCAATCGTTTCGCCGTTTTCTTCAAGCAGTTGCGCCACAATCTGGCAGGCTGCCGAGGACTGGTCATCCACATAATCGAGATCACCAAAATCTTCGACTTTGACATGATGATCGATTCGGGCGACCTTTCCGGCTTTCGTCCAGCGATCATCGTCGATACGCGCCGCATTGGACGTATCGGTGATAATGGCCAGAGCGCTTTTGAGCTGTTCATCGCTCAGTTCGACGGGCTCTTCCCCTTCCCCCAGACAGAGTACGGTTTTGTCGGGATAGCGAATGGTCAGCCACTCGGCCAGACCATGTTGCGAACCCAGGGCATCGCCATCGGGATGAACGTGGCGGAACAGCAGGATCAGATCATGCGCTTCGATTTCTTTTTGAAGATCGGAAAAGAACTTATTCATGAGCGAGATTTTTGTAGGCATCGCGGGCGATCATGACTTCTTCATCCGTTGGAATGACAAAGACTTCCATGGAGGAATCCGGAGCGGAAATCTTCACTTCTTCACCACGGGAAATATTGGCCTGCTCATCCAGTTTGAGGCCAAGAGCGGCCAGACCATCAACGACCGCCTTACGGGTTTCCTTGGAGTTTTCTCCGATACCGCCTGCAAAGACGATCGCATCGGCACCACCCATCAGGCCATAGTAGCCGGCTACGGTTTCGACTACGCGATCATCAAAGATCTTTGCGGCGAGTTTGGCGCGTTCATTGCCTTCTTCTACTGCGTTGGCGACATCACGGGAATCGCTGGAAATACCGGAAACGCCCAGCAGACCGGATTTCTTGTTGAGAATGTCATCGACTTCGTTGGCGGTATAGCCGTGTTTGTTCATCAGGAAGCCGGGAATCGCGGGATCGATGTCACCGGAACGGGTACCCATCATGACACCGGCCAGCGGAGTCAGACCCATCGAGGTCTTGAAGGATTTTCCGTTTTTAACGGCTGTGATCGAAGCGCCATTGCCCAGATGGCAGGTGATGATGTTGACTTCTTCGGGTTTGATGCCTTTCATCTGCGCGAAACGTTCGGTCAGATATTTATGGCTGGTTCCGTGGAAGCCGTAACGACGGATTTTGTCGTTTTCGTAGTATTCGTAGGGGATGGGGTAGATATAGTTTTCTGCCGGCATCGTCTGATGGAAGGCCGTATCAAAGACAAAGGTATGTACCGCATCCGGCAGGATTTTGGCGAAAGTCTTGTATCCGGTCAGGCCTGCAGGGTTATGCAGAGGAGCCAGAGGGATGCATTCTTCGACTTTTTCGACCGCTTCGGGGGAAGCGACAACGGAATCGGAATAGAATTCACCGCCATGGACGATACGATGTCCAACGGCTTTGATATCGGAAAGATGGGAAACGACGTGATGTTCAATCAGCGCATCCACAAGCATTTTTACCGCTGCTTCATGATCGGGGATATCGCACGTGGTGGAGTATTTCTTTCCATCCACGGTGATCGAAAAGACGCCATCGGGAAGACCGATGCGTTCTACAAGTCCTTTGGCGAGGACTTTTTCTTCCGGCATTTCATACACCTGAAATTTCAGGGATGAGCTTCCGGCATTGACGGACATAACAATAGCCATAAGAGTAGCAATCTCCTTTTTAATCTGTATGCGGAAATCTCCGCGTTTCCTATTCAGTTTAATCTTTTTTCAATCGCTTTCCAAATTCGTCGAAAAGCGGGGTCATAAATAGCAGAAAACGCTGCCGGACTATTCATCCAGCAGCGCTGATAACTCGTTTTCAAGTTCAGGATATTTACTCATTAGAGCACGAATCCGTTTCTGCTTTTCAAGCAGATGAAGATGGCTTTCCAGTTTTTCCATCGAGGCAACGCCCTTTTTCAGCCCGTCATACACAGCCGCTTTGGAAACCTGCAGGTTTTCCCGAATCTCTTCGAGAGATAAATCTTCCTGAAAATACAGCTCGAGAATCTCCTGTTGTCTTGAAGTCAGCAGACTTCCGTACAGATCAAAAAGCGCATTGCCCTCCAGATGAGAGATCATTCTTCCAGTCCTTTGGTGATACCGATCAGATAGCTCGACAGATCAAAGGGACGAAGATCATCCGGCGTTTCACCAAGTCCCAGAAAGCGAACCGGCAGACCGAGCTGGTCACGAATCGCCATGACCACACCACCTTTGGCCGTGCCATCCATCTTGGTCAGGATGATGCCGGTAACCGGAGTCACTTCCATGAACTCCCTGGCCTGAGAGATGCCATTCTGTCCGGTCGTGGCATCGAGCACCAGCCAGGTTTCATGCGGAGCACCCGGAATTTCCCGACCGGCTACGCGACCCATCTTTTCGAGCTCGCGCATCAGGTTGGTTTTGTTCTGCAGACGACCGGCGGTATCGCAAAGCAGCACTTCATTGCCATGTTCTTTGACATAACGACAGGCATCGACAATAACGCTGGCGGGATCCTGCTTTTCCTTACCCGCAATACAATCGGCATTCAGACGATCTGCCCAGATTTCGATCTGATCCACCGCGCCGGCACGGAACGTATCGGCAGCGGCTACCGCAGGGTGAAGTCCCTGTTCCTGGAAATAGCGGATGAGTTTGGCGCTGGTCGTCGTTTTTCCCGATCCGTTAACGCCAACCATCATGATGACCGTCGGACCCTCTTCATTAAGCGCCCAGTCTTCATCCTTTTCGGGATTGTAGAAGTCATACAGGATGGAGATCAGATAATCTTCCATCGAATCGTAGTTTTTAATTTCCTTGCCCCGGCTTTCGAACTCATCGACGATCTTCTGCGCGGTATGGATGCCCATATCGCTTTCCAGAAGAATCACCATGATTTCTTCCAGCAGTTCGTCATCGATGCCATGGAAGCTGTTGGAGAGCGCACGAATGCGATCGCCAAAGCTTTTGCGGCTTTTGGACAGGCCGGAAAGGTATTTGTCCTTGTCTTTGGAGCGGACGAATTTGGATTTCAGTTTTTCAAAAAAGGCCATATGTTTACCTGCTCATTTCAGCGGCATCCCTCAGCTTCACTTTCAGCACCTGGCTGACCCCGTCCTGCTGCATGGTGATGCCATAAAGCGTATCACATTGTTCCATCGTTCCCGGACGGTGGGTAACGGTGATGAACTGCGACTGGTCCCTGTGTTCCTTCAGATAGCGGGCGAAACGTTCGACATTGGCCTGGTCGAGAGCCGCTTCGGCCTCATCAAAGATACATAAAGGCACCGTTCTCGCTTTTAATATAGCAAACAGCACGGAGATGGCAATGAGTGCCTTTTCCCCACCGGAGAAGGTGGAAAGGTTCTTGACCGATTTTCCCGGTGGCGTAACATCGACATCCACACCTGTATTGAGCAGATCCTCCGGATCCACCAGAACCAGTCTCGCTTTTCCTCCGCCAAACATCGCTTTGAACACTTCATCCAGACAGCTGTTGATCTTTTCAAACATCTCTTTGAACTGCGCGATCATCGTCTGGTCCATCTCATCCACCGCTTCAAGAATCTGCGCAGCAGCCTGTTCGAGCTCTTCCTTTTGAGACGTCAGGAAATCGACTTTTTCCTGTACCTTTTCGAGCTCTTCTGGCGCTTCCAGATTGACCGCACCGAGGGCCTGAATCTTTTTACGCAGCGTTTTTACACTCTGTTCGGCTTCGTCTCTTTGAATTTCCTTTTTTCTGGCAAAGGCCGCTTCAAAGGTCAGTGAATAGTCCGAAGCCAGACGACTGAGATCCTGCTCGAGTCGGGTCTGCACTCGGGTCAGTTCGATTTCATCTTTCTGTAAAGCCGAACTGATGGCGGAAAGTTCCCGACGAATGCGACGAAGACTTTCCTGAAGCGTGCTGCGCTTTTCGTTCTGGCTTTTTTTCTGATCGGATAAAAGCGTAATTGAAGAATTAAGCTCATCGGAGCGGGCATGCAAAGCCGACAGTCGTTCGATTAACGGCTGCTGCTGGTCTTCCCGCTCTTTTTCCCTGGCGGAAAGATCGAGCTGGGCAATCTGGGCCTGCAGGGAGTCGAACTTTTCCTTTTTGACCGAGAGGATATTATCGAGTTTTTCCCGGTCGATTCGGCGCTGAAGCTGGACGTTTTCCAGAATGCCCGCTTCGTTATGAATATTGCCGATCTGATCTTCGAGCTCATCGATCCGGTTTTGAAGATCGGAAATCTGCGCTTCGAGTTTGGCTTTTTCGGCTTTCAGGGCGGGCAGCGGATTGCTCGGTCCTTTGGACGATCCACCCGTCATGGCCCCACCGGCATGAACGACATCTCCACCCAGGGTGACGATCTTCACGCTCTGTTTCAGGCTTCGGGCCGCATGGTTGGCCGACTCGAGATCCCGAGCCACCAGAATGGAGCCCAGCAGTCGGCTTTTGAGCACATCATAGCGAGGATCACAATGCACAAACTGATCGGCCGTTCCCAGAATCCCCGAGGCGTTCTGCGCAATCGGTTTCTGCCAATCCGCCAGCGTACGTTTTCGACAAACCGTCAGCGGTAAAAAGGTCGCTCTTCCCGACTGACTTTTTTTCAGCCAGCCGATGGCTTCTCTGGCACAGCGCTCATCGCTGACCACAATCTGTTCGGCAGCCGAGGCCAGCGCGGTGGAAATGGCTGAGGCAAATTCGTTATCGCATTCAAGCAGATCCTGCACCAGTCCATGAATGCCGGGAAGCTGTTGACGACGACTCATCACGGCCTGTACCCCATGGTTTTTATAGGGCGGATGAGCAATCCGGCTTTCTACGCCATAAAGACGACGGGAGAGTTCTTCCTGCTCGCTTTGCAGGCGATTTTTCTGAACCTGCAGCTCTCTGGCTTTGGATTGGGTCCGTTCCAGGACTCTTGCGGCATCTTCAATTTCCAGCTGCATGGCTCCCAGACGTTTGCGACGATCTTCGACTTCGAATTTGGCTTCCGAATAGAGCGCCATCAGCGACTGACGGCGTTCCTGCTCATCTTCACTGGAAAGGGAGATCTTGCGACGTTCATCCAGAACGGCTTTCTGCTTTTGAAGGCGCATGGTCTCTTCCATGACCTGTGAGAGTTCTCGTTGGGCGGTGGAAAGACGGGCATCGGTTTCGATCATCGCCGCGCCCAGCTCATCCGATTCACTTTCCGCTTTTTCACTGGAAAGATTCAAAGCCAGCTGTTGTTCTTTGAGCGCGAGGATTTCCTTCTGGAGTCGGTCTTCCTCGTTTTTCTGCTCTTCAATGCGTACCGCCAGCAATGAGATTTCGATATCGGCCAGCGCATCGCGGGTTTCGATATATTCTCTGGCTTTGGTGGCCTGACGTTTGAGCGTTTCGAGCTGTCCGGAGCTGGCATCAATCAGATCCGCGACCCTTTCAAGGTTGGTCGAAACGTTCTCGAGTTTGGACAGGGAGATCTTTTTTCTCTTTTTATATTTGGCCACACCTGCCGCTTCTTCAAAAAGCAGTCGGCGCTCTTCCGGACGGGCATCCGCAAAGGAAGAGACGTTGCCCTGCGAAATGATCGAGAGCGAATCGCGACCAAGACCCGTATCCATGACCAGATCCTGAATATCCTTCAATCGGCAGGGGGTTTTATTGATAAAGTTGGAGACTTCCCCACTGCCCCTGGAAATCTGGCGGGTGATTTCGATTTCGTCATAGGGAGAGTCAAAGATGCGTTCGGTGTTGTCAAAAACCAGCGTGGCTCTGGCCATATTGACCGGCTTGCGCGTCTGGCTGCCCGCAAAGATCATGTCCGAGACCGAATCTCCGGAGCGCAGACTTTTGGCGGACTGTTCACCCAGCACCCAGCGGATAGCGTCGGTAATATTGGATTTTCCGCAGCCATTAGGTCCGACGATGCCAACCATCGGCTGGTCAAAAAGAATGACGGTTTTATTGGCGAAGCTTTTGAATCCGCTCAGCTCAATTCGTTTTAAAAACATGACTTTCCCCCGTTTCGAACATTCATTTTCGCATGCCAGAAGAGGGATTTCAATTTCATCTCCAATTCACTCGTTTGAAAGGGAGTATCAATCTTACAGAGCTGTACATGGTTTTGAAAACCAGATGATGTTATACTCGTAATCACTAAGACATCCAAGGAGGTCCGGTTATGAAATCCGATACCCTGTCTTCGGCGAACGCGTCTTCACCGATCAACCAAAAATTAATGAAAGATACCGTCCATCTCAGCTTTGGCGAAGAAGTCGGCAATGCCATCAGCCATGGCGTCATGATGATCATCGACCTTCTGGCCATGCCCTATCTTTGCGTCTATGCCTATCTCCATCAGGGATGGCTTGGCTGTACGGGCATGGGCGTCTATCTCATCTGCATGATCTGCATGTTCGGGGGCAGTTGTCTCTATCACATCATGCCCTACGATACGAAATGGAAAACCGTCTTTCGCAAACTCGATCACATCTCGATTCTTCTGGCGATCGCCGGCACGTATACACCCATCTGCCTGATCTTCTTTAAAGGCTGGGTTGGCTGGACGGTGCTGGGACTGGAATGGGGACTGGCGATTGTGGGCATTATTTTAAAAAGCGTCTCCAAATACAGCCATCCGGTGATTTCGATGGTGCTCTATCTTTGCATGGGCTGGCTGGCTTTGTTAGTGATTCCGACCGCCTGGAGAGAATGCGGACCGACCTTTGTCTGGCTGCTTGCGGCAGGAGGCATCTGTTATACAATCGGGACCTTCTTCTATTCGCGCAAAAAGCCCTATGATCATTTCATATGGCATCTGCTGATCGCGCTGGCCGCATTATTCCATCTGTGTGCGATTCTGATCTGTCTGTAAGGCAGATCATTTTTTTGTGCATCCGTAAGCCCAACAGGTGGAGAGCTTTGCGAGTATGAAAACAAAGGATATGATTGGAAAGCAGTGAGGAACGTCCATGAATAATCAACAAACCCATTCCACAAACGAGCTGGAATTATTAATAGAAGAATTTATGAAAAGCCCGGATGAAAACCGGGCGGCCAGAATCGTCCATCTGATGCGACTCAATCCGCTCTTTATTCTCTGTACCCCGTCATGGAAAGAGAGTGAAGGAGCGTTCAGCGCCAGAACGATTGAGGAAAGAATTGAACAGGGACAGGCGGATGAGCTGCCGATTTTTACGATGGTCTCTCCGAAATTTCCCGATGGCGTCCTGATTCCGGTGTTTACCAGTCGTGAGAACGCGCAGACTTTCAGCGAAGATCCAAGACTTTCGTGCATTGAAGTCGATGCGCCTTTGATTCGCATGCTGGAGGATCACCTTGAACAGGCCGGAGGCATTCTGATCAATCCCGGTCAGCAGGGACTGGTGATTGATCGCAAAACGCTGCTAACCATTTTTCACGATCGAAGCATGCCGGGTCTGCCCGATCCGGATGTCTATCTGGACAATTCCTATGAAGATGGAAGCTTGCTGATCGAAGAGCGAATTCTTGATCAGCTGCGTAAACAGGGCGAAGCCAATCCTGAAATCAACGCACTCTGGCTACTGGTCCATGATGACCCCGATCCGCAGCGACAGAACTGGCTGATTGTCCTGGATGTGGATCAGCCCAAAGATCTTGGCGACTTTCACGAGCTGGCCGAATCGTTTTTATCGCAGGCTCTGGTGCCAACCTGTGGCATGTGCTTTTCAAGAGTCGAATCCGTCGCTCCCCTGCTGGAAACGATCGATCCCGTCTATATCCGCCTGCTCAACTGATCCGACCCCGCCGACTCCGGAATTCCCGGAGTCTTTTTTAATATTTCTTTTATTTTCATACTTTTTCGGGAAGGATTGTCCATCTTTTCTCTTTACTCTGTCACCTGTACAGACAGGTCCGGTACAATGAGTCATGTTTTTATTTTTTTGAAAGGACAGGTATTTTATGTGCGGAATTGTTGGATATATCGGACAGAAACAGGCAGCACCGATTCTTCTCGATGGACTGAAGCATCTCGAGTATCGAGGATATGATTCAGCCGGCATTTCAGTCAGAACCAATCAGGGGGAGATCGAAACCATCAAGGCAGCCGGTCGACTCAAAGCCCTGCTGGAAAAGACCGATGAGGGAAAAGCGGTAGAAGGTGTCCAGGGAATCGGCCATACGCGCTGGGCCACTCATGGCGTACCGAGTCTGGAAAACGCTCATCCTCATATTTCCAGAGAAGGACGGGTCGTTGCGGTTCATAACGGAATTATCGAAAACCACCAGGAACTCAAAAACAAACTGCTCAAAGCGGGCTATCATTTCTACTCGCAAACCGATACGGAAGTCGCCGTCAATCTGATCGACTACTACATGCAAAAGTATCAACAGGGACCGGTCGACGCGATTGCCAGAGCGATGATTCGCATTCGAGGCTCGTATGCGCTGGCCGTACTGTTCAAAGATGATCCCGATACCATCTATGCAGCTCGTAAGGATTCTCCACTGGTCATCGGTGTGGAAGAGGGCGAAAGCTTTCTGGCTTCCGATGCTCCGGCCATTCTCAACCATACTCAACAGGTTTACTACATCGGCAATCGTGAAATCGCGGCGATTCGAGCCGGTGAGGTTGAATTTTATGATCTCGAACGCGAACCGGTAGAACGCGAAAAAACCATCATCGACTGGAGTGCCGATCAGGCCGAGAAAAACGGCTTTGAGCACTTTATGATGAAGGAAATCCACGAACAGCCAAAAGCGATTCGGGATACACTCGGAACTTATCTCAAAGACGGTCAGATTGATCTTTCCTCGATTTCTGAACAGACGGCCACTCTTGAGGGGATCGATTCGATCTGCATCTGTGCCTGTGGGTCGGCCTATCATGCGGGAATCTGCGCCCAATACATTCTTGAAGAGCTGGTGCGCATTCCGGTTCGTGTCGAACTGGCCAGTGAATTCCGCTATCGCAAACCGATCCTCAGCACCCATGAGCTGATGATCGTCATTTCCCAATCCGGAGAAACGGCGGACTCTCTGGCCGCTTTGCGTCTGGCTAAAGAGCAGAATGTGCCGACACTGGCTATCGTCAACGTCCTTGGCTCTTCCATTGCCAGAGAAGCCGATGAAGTTCTCTATACGTTTGCCGGACCGGAAATTGCGGTGGCGACCACCAAAGCCTACAGTGCCCAATTGCTCATGATTGATCTGCTGGCCATTGCCTGGGCAAAAAGTCGAATGAGCGCGGATGAGGAACTGCTTGAAGAACTCACTGCTGAACTGCAGACTCTGCCTGATAAGATCGAACGCATTCTGGAAGACAAGGAGCGTCTGCAGTGGTTTGCGGCCAAGTTTTCCAATGCCAAAGACATGTTCTTTATCGGACGCGGGCTGGATTATGCGATCTCGCTGGAAGGTTCGCTCAAGATGAAGGAAATCTCGTATGTTCACTCTGAAGCGTATGCAGCCGGAGAGCTTAAACATGGAACGATTTCATTGATCGAAGAGGGCACGCTGGTCGTCGGAATTCTGACTCAGCCGGCTTTGTTTGAAAAGACGCTGTCCAATATGGTTGAAGCTGGCAGCCGGGGTGGCTATCTGATGGGGCTCACCTGTGCCGGAAATTATAACGTGGAAGATACGGCTGACTTTACCGTCTATATTCCCCGTACCCATCCTTTACTGGCCAATCTGCTGGCCATCGTTCCTCTTCAGCTGCTTGGCTACTATGTTTCGGTGGCTCGAGGACTTGATGTCGATAAGCCAAGAAACCTGGCCAAGTCGGTGACCGTCGAATAAGATTTTCCCTTTTCAGGGCATAAGAAAAGACCATGGATCGAAGAAACGGTCCATGGTCTTTTTGCATGCTTCTTTATCAGGAAAAGAAGCGAGTAATGTCGTTGTAGGTAGAAAAAATCATCAGTCCAAAAAGCAGCAGGAAGCTGGCGAGAATGACCCCTTCGACAATGCGAACGGGAATCTTTCGGCGAAAGATCTTCTCGAGAACGAGCATCAGAATCCGACCGCCATCGAGTGCCGGGATCGGCAGCAGGTTGAAGATTCCGATATTGAGCGAAATCATGGCACAAAGGGTGAGATAGGGCAGCCATCCATAGCTGACCACCTGATGGGTCACCTGATAGATGCCTACCGGACCGGACAGTCCATCCAGTCCCTTGCCCTGCAGCAGCATGCCCATGGTTCTGAAAATCGTTCCCGTCCAGTCACATAATCGCAGCCATGCTTCCTTAAAGGCTTCAAAGAAACCCACGGGGCGGATAATGCGCTGACTGGTAAAGCCAATCATATAGCTGCCGGTTTCCTCATCCATGCGCGGTTCGATATCTACCGTAAAGGTTTCATCTCCCCGTTCAATGAGATATTCACTCGCCCCATGGTTGAAGGTAATGAATTCAGAAACCTGGCTTTGGGTTTCGGGTTCGACAAAAGAACCGTCTTCGGCCGTGATTTTCAGAATCCGGTCTCCGCTGGTGAGCCCCGCGCGCTGGGCAGGAGAGCCTTCGAGGACTTCGTAGACCACCGGTTCGGCTTCATCGCTGACCATTCCCTGTCCGCTGATTACGATCGCCATCAGACCAAAAGCCAGCACGAAGTTCATCACTACACCGGCTGCCATGACAATGATCTGCTGCCAGACGGGTTTGTGGTTGAGCTTCTGATCATCCGGAACGTTTTTCATCCAGTTGTCTTCATCGTCTTCTTCGTCATCCGAAGGATCTTCTGCGGTTTCCCCGGCCATGGAGACAAAGCCGCCAATGGGAAACGCGCGGATTGAAAACAGGGTATGTTTGCCCTGCTTCTGCCAGAGTACCGGACCCATGCCAAACGAGAACTCATGACAGTAGACGCCAAAAGCTCTGGCCGCCAGAAAGTGGCCGGCTTCATGGATCATGATGATCACTCCCAGCATCAGAATGAAGGCCAGGAGTCCGATCAGAAAATTAATCAACTGAGTATTTCCTTTCTAAAGGATGGAAAACAGAATACCAAACAGAATAAAGTTCATCAATAACGAATCCACCCGGTCGAGAATGCCGCCATGACCCGGCAGCAGGTTGGAGAAATCCTTCTTTTTCCAGGTACGCTTGAAAGTTGAAAAGCAAAGATCGCCAAGCTCCGCAAATACCGGAGCCAACAGGCAGATCAGGAAATTGAGGGTGCCATTGAGCGTTCCGACATACAGCAGGCTGCAAAGCCACGAAAGCACGAATCCGCAAAGCCATCCGCCAAAGAAGCCTTCCCAGGTCTTCTTGGGAGAAATGCGCTCGATCATCTTGTGCTTTCCAAGGAAGCGTCCAAAGAAGTAAGCACCGGTATCCGATCCATAAGTAGCCAGAACAAGCGTCCAGAGATAACGATGTTCGACCAGAATCAGAATCTGCATGCACATGAACGCAAATCCGCACACGGCCATCCAGCCCATAATCGAAAAGGTGGTGTTTTGCGAGATATTGGGAAAGAAGATCGGGAGCACCCAGATGACGACCATTCCAAAGCCCATCCACGCAAAGAGATATTTGGAGGCATTCAAATAGAGCACCGGAAGAAGCAGAATCCAGGCCGTCACAAAGATCGTTACCGGCATTCCCCATCGACGATAGTTGGGCAGACAATGCATCCATTCATACGTGCCGGCACAGACGATCAGCACGCCCAGCGCCTCCAGCAGCCATCCGCCAAGGGCAACCGGGAAGATCACGGCAAGGATGATCAGAATGGAAGTGATAATTCTAGTTTTCATTGTCCAATCCTCCAAATCGTCTGGAACGGTGCGCAAAATCCTGCAGGCATTCATCCAGTGCGGCTTCATCAAAATCCGGCCACGCCTTTTCGGTAAAAATCATTTCCGCATAGGCCAGCTGCCAGAGCAGAAAGTTGGAGATTCGCACTTCCCCACTCGTACGAATCAGCAGATCGATATCTTCGGGAACAAACAGATACTTCGAGAATTCTTCTTCGGTCAGATCATTCTTTCTCTCACCTTTGGCAACCTGATCGGCATACTTTTCAATCCCCAGAAGCATTTCTCTTCTGGATCCATAGTTAATGGCCAGACAGAGTTCCATACCGGTATTGTGTGAGGTCTGTTCCACCGCCCGGTTGATAACTTTCTGTGTGGAATCAGGAAATTTCTCAAGTTCGCCCGCAAATGTTACGCGGATATTGTTTTCCATCAGTTCGCCGATAAAGCGATTGAAAAACAGTCCGGGCAGCTTGCACAGGTAGGAAACTTCATCTTCCGGCCGTTTCCAGTTTTCCGTGGAAAAGGCGTAAAGGATCAGCTTCTTCACCCCTTTGCGCTGAGCTTCCAGAGCGATGTCACGCACTCTTTCGGCTCCTTTTTTATGTCCCGCCGTTCGGGGCAGGTTTCTTTTTCTGGCCCAGCGGCCGTTCCCGTCCATGATGATGGCGAGAGTCTGTGGAATCTGATCCATTGAAAGTTCATCCTTTCCGGGTTGTACAGTTCAATCCAATCTATCAAAAAAAGCCCGTACGGGCTTTTTCGCATTCAATCTAGACTTCGAGCAGGTCTTTTTCTTTTGCGGCAGCCAGCGTGTCGACTTTCTTCACGAATTTGTCCGTCAGTTTCTGGCAGTCGTTGAGCCATTCCTTGGAGGTGTCTTCAGAGATCTCCTTATCTTTCTTGATCTTTTCATTGGCCTCTCTGCGGATGTTTCTCAGATTGACCTTGGCTTCGTCCGAATACTTCTTGGCTTCCTTAGCCAGCTGTTTACGACGATCGGTCGTCAGAGGAGGTACGTTGATGCGGATGCAGTCCGCTTCGGCCTGAGGAGTCAGACCCAGGTTGGCCGCAGAAATCGCATGGTTGATGTTCTTGACCATGGTGCGGTCGTAAGGTTTAACGACCAGCTGTGTACCTTCAAGTACGGAAATCTTCGCCATCTGGTTGATGGGCGTCATTTCGCCATAGTAATCCACGCGAACGCGGTCTAACATGCCCGCTGAAGCGCGTCCGGTGCGGATCGTTTTCAGGTTGTTTTCGAAATTCTCGATGACTTCTTCCATCTCGAGTTCAGCCATTTCGAGATACTGGTTTTCCATAATTTCTCCTTGTTAATCGTAATTGTCTGAGGATGAGGTTTTATCGGGTAATGGTGGTCCCCGCTACATCACCCATGACCGCTTTTTCAATGTTGCCCGGTTCGTTCATATTGAAGACGACCAGGTCGATGTCGTTGTCCATGCACATGGAAATGGCGGTGGAGTCCATGACCTTCAGGTCCTTGTTCAGCACATCCATGTACGTTAAATGATCGAATTTTTTGGCATCCGGGTTCTTCTTCGGATCGCTGTCGTAAACCCCATCGACACCGTTTTTGGCCATCAGAATCACATCGGCGCCAATTTCAGAAGCGCGAAGAGCAGCCGTGGTGTCGGTAGAGAAGTAGGGAGATCCGGTTCCAGCTCCAAAGATCACAACTCTTCCCTTTTCCAGATGACGAAGCGCTCTTCTTAAGATATAGGGTTCAGCGACTTTCTGCATTTCCACAGCCGTCTGTACTCTCGTATCCACGCCTTCGTTTTCCAGAGCGTTCTGTACAGCCAGAGCGTTGATGACAGTCCCAAGCATGCCCATATAATCGGCCTGTGCCCGGTTCATTCCCATTTCCTGAATCTGTTTACCACGGATGAAGTTGCCTCCGCCCACGACGATGGCCAGTTCGACTCCGCTGTCTTTGACTTTTTTCAATTGTTTGGCAAGTTCCTTCAGAACCTTCGGATCCATGTTGGCATCCGGAGAAGAAAGAGCTTCCCCGCTGAGCTTCAGCAAAACTCGTTTATACATTGGTTATCGGTCCTTTTCATTCCGTTCCATTATACATGAGCGATTCCTTAAAAAAAAGAAAGGGCCAAAGGGCCATCGGTATCGCAAAGACGATTTTTCCTTCCTCGCTTTTTTCGTTCTTTTCCAACTCCATCCGCTTTCCGGTATGCTCAAATCAACGATACCGAAAGAAGGACATTCATCACTTCATGAAAGGAGAATTTCATGATCATTCTCATATTGGGTGCCAGTCATACCGGCAAAACGATTCTGGCTCAACGCCTGCTTGAAAAACTAAATTACCCTTATCTTTCCATCGACCTTCTCAAAATGGGACTGATTCGATCTGGTCAGACTTCTCTTACGCCGTTCGATGATGAAGCGCTGAGACAGCTGCTCTGGCCGATCGTTCGGGAAATGATCAGAACCGCCCTGGAGAACGGTCAGAATCTGATTGTGGAAGGATGTTACATCCCTTTTGACTGGCCAAAGGATTTCTCTTTAAAAGAGCTGAATTCGATCCGATGTCTTTGTCTGGTTCAGAGCCATGAATGGCTGATGAACCATTTTGACGAGGTTCAATGTCACGCTCGTGACATCGAAAAGAGAATCGCCGATGATTTTATACTGGAAGAGGCGCTTGCGCAAAACGAGGAAGTTCTGCAACAGGCAAAGGCCAACAATCTTCCCGTTCTTTTCATCCAGGATACCTATGATCAGGTTGTCCGGCAGGCCATCGACCTGCTCAAAGATCCGGTATAGCCGGGTAAGCCAAATAAAAAGCCGCCATGAAAGGCGGCCAGGTATTGTGTGTGGATTGCCTAGATTAGTCAGCAGTAGAAGAAGCAGCTTCGGAAGATACGGCTTCGGAAGATACAGCTTCAGATGCAGTGCTTTCGGTTTTGGATTCTTCTACAGTAGAAGAAGCTGTGGAATCTTTCTTTTCTTCGGAGCTGCAGGCACCAAGAGCCATCATCATGGAAGCAGCCAGAGCAGCACCTAATACTTTGTTCATTTTCATTTGGATTTCCTCCTCTGTTTTACAACAAGCATTTTAGACAGACCGGAGGTAAATCCATCTGATATGCCGTTAATCTATACAAACCGAAAGAGTTATCGCTTTCATTTTCATTCACTTTTTACCAAAAGTGCAAAATGAAACGTGACCAGTCAAAAGAGAATTCCTTCTTTTCAGGATTTTCCATGAGCAAAGTCACATCAGGGACGAAAAATCCCCCTGAAAAGTGGAAATCCCTCCGGTAAATGGACAAAATCCTCAACTGTTCCGGTAATTGGCTCACTCTAAGCTTCCAACGAACCCGTTATGCCTCGATTTGTCATTCCGGGACATCGCATTTGCCTGAACAGGTCGGTTTCCTCTCATGACGAGGTAACGGGATCCGCTCTTTGTCAAAGCTCGACGAGCTGCAGATTTCTTTTCCTTTTATGATGAATATTTTATTTTATTGATTCAATCTTATTTTATTGATTCATTGTTTTATTATTTGTGCCGCTCGATGGCTTTGATGGATTTCGTTTTTCCGTCCAAAAGAAAAAGCAGAACCCTCATGCCAGAGGATTCTGCTCGGGTACGCGAAAGATCACGAATTTGGAGAAGATGTAATTGAGCGAAATGACGATGACATTGGCCACCAGCTTCCAGAGCAGGCTGTTGTAGCCCATCATATCGACGGCCCAGACCATGATGGCCAGATCGAAGATTTCGGAGATCCCGCGAAAGGCGGTAAAGCTTCCAAATTCCCGAAGGGATCTTCTCCATCCGCAATTGCGGGACTGGAAGACAAACAGCTTATTGGTCACAAAGGCGACAATTACCGAAGCCAGCCACGCGACAAGCGTACTGATCGTGTTGGAGAGGTGAAAGCCATGGAAGCAGAGCATATATCCGATGACATTGGCCAGCACGGCAAAAGTTCCCCAGAAGGAATAGCGGATCAGTTCACTGTATTTATGTACAAGCGCTTTGAATGTTTCCATGACGTTTCTCCTTTCCTTTACTTTATCGAGTAGTTTACAAAAATATCCGATGGATGGATATGGTCCGATTGATGAATCTGACTGAAAATCGCATGAATCCTTTCATTTGATTTTCTGTTCATCTTCATTTTCTTCCGATTTTTGGCGTTTGTCTTCTGTTTTTTGAGGATTGTTGTGCAGATGATCCATCAAAAAAGAGAGCTTTTCAGCTCTCTTCATCGAGTCAAAAGAGTTTACTTCTTAGCAGCTTCCATCTGAGCGGCTACTTCAGCAGCGAAATCTTCTTCCTTCTTCTCGATGCCTTCACCCACCTGGAAGCGGATGAATTCAACGATCGAAGCACCGTTGGATTTCAGGTAAGCGGAAACCTTCATCTTGGAATCCAGGAAGAATTCCTGGTCGTTGAGGCATTCATCCTGGAAGTGTTTGGATACTTTACCTTTCAGGATGCCCTGCAGGATCTTTTCAGGCTTGTTGGCCATTTTCGGGTCTTCAGCCATGATCTTCTTCTGCAGATCGGTTTCACGTTCGAGCTCTTCAGCAGGAATGTCAGCTTCCGTAACGTATTTCGGGTTCATGGAAGCAACCTGCATAGCCATGTTCTTGGCTACTTCAGGGCTTGCGCCTTTGAGAACAACCAGAGCGGAGATTGCGCCTTTGTTGTGCATGTAAGCGCCGAACTCTTCATCATCGGTTTTTTCCACGATGGCCAGACGGCGCAGGGTGATTTTTTCGCCGATGGTTGCGGTAGCGGAAACGATCAGATCGTTGATGGTTCCATTCGGAAGAACGATCTCGAGTGCTTCTTCAACCGTAGCCGGTTTGTTTTCAAGCAGAGCTTTTTCGATGGTATCGAGCAGTTCGAGGAACTGGTCGTTTTTGGATACGAAGTCGGTTTCGGAGTTTACTTCGAAAATAACTGCGGTGTTGCCATCAACAGCTACACGGCTCAGGCCGTCAGCCGCAACGCGGCTTGCTTTTTTAGCCGATTTGGCAATACCGTTTTCGCGCAGCCAGTCAATGGCTTTTTCCATGTCGCCGTTGGTTTCGGTCAGGGCTTTTTTGCAGTCCATCATGCCGGCGCCGGTTTTTTCGCGCAGTTCTTTAACCTGTTTAGCAGTGATCGCCATAGTTTATCTTCTCCTGTGCCTTACGCAGCTGTGTTTTCAGCAGGTTTGGCTTCTTCAGTTCTGGGTGCTTCGTTGCGAGGAGCGCGGTTCGCATTGTCGCGAGGACCTCTGTTCTGGCCCGGACGTCCGTTGTAAGGACGACGACCTGCGTTGCGGCGTTCCATATTTTTTCTGCGGCGTTCTTCGTTTCTCAGTCTGCGACGTCTTTCGTTTTCTGCAATCTGAGCTTCTACGTTGCGAACAACGTCTTCCATGTTGACATCTTCTTCAGGATTGTCGAGGTAAGCGATCTCGAGCAGTCCGCCTTTGGCGTCTACGATCGCGTCAGCAAGGATAGTGGTCACCAGTTTAACGGAGCGAACAGCGTCATCGTTGGACGCGATCGGGAAATCCGCATCATCCGGGTCACAGTTGGTATCGAGCATAGCGAATACAGGAATGCCGAGTTTCTTGGCTTCAAGAACCGCATTGTGCTCTTCTTTCGGGTCGATAATCACGATGGCATCCGGGAGTTTCTTCATTTCCTTGATACCACCCAGGGAGTTTTCCAGTTTGGCTTTTTCCTTGAGGATCTGAGCCTGTTCTTTCTTGGTGTAAACTTCGAGCTTTCCGGAAGCTTCCATCTCTTCGATTTCAACCAGACGACGAATACGTTTCTGGATGGTTCTGAAGTTGGTGAGCAGGCCACCGAGCCAGCGTTTGTTTACATAGAAGGAGCCGGAACGCAGAGCCTGTTCTTCGATGGTTTCAGCAGCCTGTTTCTTGGTGCCGACGAAGAGTACTTTTCCGCCTCTTTCAGAGATGGCTTTCAGTTCGTTGTAGGCGTTTTCCACCTGTTCAAGGGTTTTGTTGAGGTCTACGATATAAACCCCGTTTCTGCTGGTGTAGATATACGGTTTCATCTTAGGATTCCACTTGCGGGTCTGATGACCGAAGTGAACACCGTTCTCCAGCATCTTTTTCATCGATACAATGTTGGACATATATTGATCCTTTCCGTTAGTCCTCCACCATTTCAAACGAACGCAACACTTTCGTGCACGGGCATCCGAATTCATGGTGTGTGTATTTGCGGGCAAACCGCATTTGACATTATAACAAAAGGCCTTTACGGCTTCAAGGATCAGTCCTCAAAGTCCGAAAAAGCCTTTTGGTAAGCCTGCATGAGGCTTTCATTGGAAACATGGGTATAAATCTGGGTCGTGGAAAGCGAGGAATGACCCAACAGTTCCTGTACGGTTCGAATATCCGCACCCCCATCGAGCAGATGGGTCGCATACGAATGGCGAAGCATATGGGGATGCACCTTCATGGGCATATTCTGCTTATCCGAATGAATCTCCATTCGGTACTGGACCCCTCGAGGGGTAAGCGGTTTTCCGTTTTTGTTGGAAAACAACCGTCCCTGCCCTCCGGTTTCTGCCTTCCATTGCTTCAGCTTTCCGGTCAGCCATCTTGGAATGGGAACAATGCGCTCTTTCGATCCTTTACCCAGGATTCGAACGATGCGCTCTTCCAGTCGAAGATCACTCCACTCCAGCGCACAGGCCTCCGATACACGAAGTCCGCATCCATAGATCAGCGAGAAGAGCACTTCATCGCGACGATCCGAAGGGTTGGAGGGATCAAATCCGGAAAGAAACTGCTTCATTTCCTCAACGAAGAGAAAATCCGGCAGATTCTTCTCCTTTTTAAAAGAATGGATACCACCCAGTGGATTGGTCTGGACCAGATCCTCCTGACAGAGAAATTTATAAAAGCCGCGAAGGGTCGAAAGCTTTCGACACATCGTTGAATTTTTCATCTTCTCTCCGGGTGTCATTCGTCGTAAATCGGAAAGATAATCGAGCAAGACCAGACGATCGGCCTGCAGATAATCCAGATTCTTTCGAATCAGCCAGTCGCGATACTGTCCAAGATCCGTCGATGAGGCCTGAACGGTCGCCTGAGAGCGAGAGTTGGAAGCGTACTGATGGGCCAGAAAGGACGCAATCTCTTCTTCCATGGGCGGTCCCGAACGGGATTCGCTCACTTTGTCTCTGTCTTCATCCATCTCAGACATTCACCACAGCCGCGATTTCATCGATGCGAGCCAGCGCGTTTCTGGCCAGTGCGTCCTTGCGATCTTTCTTTCTGACCTTTTCAGGCAGTTCAAACAGACCGAAGTTGGCATTCATCGGCTGGAAGTGAGCCGGATCGGCATGAGAAATATAGTAGGCCTGCGAACCGATAGCGGTCTGTCTTCCAAACAGCACCGGTTCTTCTCCTTTCAGCTGACGAGCCAGGGCAATTCCGGCCACCAGACCGGAAGCCGCGCTTTCCACATAGCCTTCCACACCGGAAATCTGTCCGGCAAAGAAAAGATCGTCTCTTTGTCTGGTCCGGTATTGTTCATCCAGCACTTCAGGCGCACGCAGAAAAGAATTGCGATGCATGACGCCATAACGGGCGAATCGGGCATTTTCAAGTCCGGGAATCATGGAGAAGACGCGCTTCTGCTCCGGCCAGGTCAGATGGGTCTGAAAGCCGACGATATTGTAAAGCGTACCGGCCACATTATCCTGACGCAACTGAACGACCGCAGCCGGACGTTCGCCTTCCTTTTCCAGACCGACCGGTTTGAGCGGTCCGAAAAGCAGAGTCTGAAAACCGCGCCGGGCCATTTCTTCGACCGGCATGCAGCCTTCAAAGACTTTGGGGTCTTTTTCGAATTCATGCAGATTGGCACATTTGGCATGGATCAGTTCGTTATAGAACGCTTCATATTCTTCGGCACTCATGGCGCAGTTGATATAGGAAGCCTCTCCCTTGTCATAGCGGCTTTTGAAATAGGCTTTGGAAAAATCGATCGAATCCTTTTCGACAATCGGAGCCGCTGCATCGAAAAAGTGCATGGACTCCTGTCCGGTCAGTTCCTGAATCTTTTCAGCCAGCGCATCCGAACAAAGCGGTCCGGCGGCAATGATGGTCGGTCCTTCCGGGATTTCCGTCACTTCTTCGGTGACGACTTCAATCAGCGGATGGTTTTTGATCGTTTCGCTGACAGCTTTCGAAAAACCTTCGCGATCGACGGCCAGTGCGCTTCCGGCCGGCACGCGATGTTCATCGGCTTTGGCCATGATCAGCGAATTAAGTCGGCGCATTTCTTCTTTCATCACACCAACCGCGTTTTTGAGCGAATCGGAGCGCAGCGAATTGGAGCAGACCAGCTCCGCAAACTGATCGGTATGAAAAGCGGGCGCCATTTTGACGGGGCGCATTTCATGAAGGATCACCGGAATGTCCCGGTTGGCCAGCTGCCAGGCCGCTTCGCATCCGGCCAGACCGGCACCGATTACATGAACAGGTCTCATGCCTGTTCTCCACTGGCGTTTTCAGCAGCGGGATTCGAATCGGTCGGATTTTCTTCGTCTCCCTTTTTGGCTTTCGGGGTTTTCTTGATGTAGTGGCATTTCGGGTAATTGGAGCAGCCGATAAACTTCTTGCCATAGCGGCTGGTGCGCTCCACCAGATCATGTCCGCATTCCGGACATTTCTCACCGGTCGGTTTGGGCTGTTCTTTTTTGCGGATCGGTTCGAGGTGCTTGCATTCCGGATAGTTCGAGCAGGCCCAGAACGGTCCGTAGCGTCCCTTCTTGATGACCATCTTGGCTCCACATTCGGGGCAGAGCTTTTCTTCTTTGGCCAGCTCCTGCAGATCGCTGTCCGCGTTTTCCGTATATTTGCACGTCGGGAAGTTGATGCACGAAATGAATCGCCCGTATCTTCCGTTGCGATACACGAGATCGCCTCCGCATTCCGGGCAGGTGCGTCCGACTTTTTCGAGTTCCTTTTTGGGCATCGTATCGTAGGCTTTTTCCACCAGCGGTTCGAAATCGGAATAGAACTCTTTCAGGAATTCCACATAGTTTTCCTGACCTTCGGCAATGATGTCCAGATCCTTTTCCATGTTGGCGGTATAGGCCACGTTGATGATTTTCGAGAAGAATTCCTGCAGTTTCGTGTTGGTCAGCTCACCCTGTTCGGTTGGACGGAAGACTTTGGTTTTGGAGGTCTCGCTGGTCTTTTCGAGGGTGACATAGCCACGTTTTTGAAGGGTATCGATGATGGTCGCATAGGTCGACGGACGGCCGATGCTCTTTTCTTCGAGTTCGCGAATGAGTCGGGCCTCGGTAAAGCGAGCAGGCGGTTCGGTAAAGTGCTGATCTGCCGAAACAGTGACATTATTGATCACATCGCCTTCCGAAAGGGCTGGCAGGTTGGCGATCGTCTGCTTTTCGTAGCGGGAATACACTTTCGAATAACCATCGAAAAGCATGGTCTGTCCACTGGCCGAGAATTCACAGCCATTGGATTCGATCCTGACGCTGGTCGTATTGAATGAAGCATCTGCCATCAAAGAAGCCAGGGTGCGGTAGTAGATCAGACTGTACAGACGATACTGTTCGGCCGTGAGATATGGTTTGACTTTTTCCGGAGTGTTTTCAATGCTGGTTGGACGAATGGCTTCATGAGCATCCTGCGCATTGGCGGAGTTTTTCTCATGGGCCTTTCCTTTATATTCTTCTCCGTATTCCTTGCTGATGAAAGCTTCTGTATCCGAAACAAACAGCTCGGAAAGACGGGTGGAGTCGGTACGCATGTAGGAAATCAGACCGGTGGAAGTTCCACCAAGGTCGATCCCTTCATACAGCTTCTGCGCAATGCTCATGGTCTTGCGCGCACCATAACCCAGTTTGGTCGACGATTCCTGCTGGAGGGTCGAGGTGGTAAACGGCAGTTTGGGCGCTTTGGCTTTTTTGCGCCTGGTGACCTTAGTCACCACAAATGGTCCGGGTTGTACGCGATTGACCAGTTCGTCGGCCTGCTGCTGGTTGGCCAGTTTGGGCTTGACGCCATCGACTTTGGTCAGTTCGGCATTAAAGCTCGAATTGCCCTTTTTCATGGCTGCGCCGATGGTCCAGTATTCTTCGCTGACGAACTTGCGGATTTCGTTTTCACGCTCAACGATCAGACGAAGCGCAACCGACTGTACACGACCAGCCGATTTGGACTGAATCTTGTTCTGGAGCAGCTTGGAAAGCTTGAAACCGATGATACGGTCCAGCATTCTTCGCGCTTCCTGGCTTTTGACCAGATCCATATCGATCTGATGCGGATCCTGAATGGCTTCCGTTACAACCGGTTTGGTGATTTCGTGGAAGGTGACGCGGTTATTGTCATTGGTATCGAGATCCAGAATACGGGCCAGATGCCAGGCGATGGCTTCTCCTTCGCGGTCCGGGTCACTTGCGAGAATGACTTTTTCGGCCCCTTTGGCCAGGCTTTTGAGTTCCTTGACCACATCCTTTTTATCCTTGGAAATGGTGTACTTGGGGGTGAAGTCGTTTTCGATATCGATCCCCAGTCCGCCTTTTCCGCTGGTGGCCAGATCGCAGATATGGCCTTTGGAAGAGACGACTTTATAGTCAGGTCCGAGATATTTTTCGATCGTTTTGGCCTTGGAAGGCGACTCGACGATCACGAGATTTTTGAAATTGTTTTTCGTTTTGGCAGGCAAGGGTTCTCCATCCTTTCCGTCAGGACAGCTGAAGTTTTCGGCTGTCTACTGTTCTTATCATTCACATCCGCAGACTTCCTTTATGGTCAGCCGGGATGAATTCAACGTTCAAATCTTCAGGGTTCTTTGCGGAAAATCGTTGACATTTCAAATCCGCTCTGAATCGTTCTTATTTCTATCACGAGACAATGCTTCGGGCAACCGTTTTATCCAACAAAGCAGGAAACGTAACTCTTTTGAAGGACACTTCACGGATTCAAAACCGGAGAACAGACAACCAAAAAACCGTCTGACGACGTTTGAGTTCGGGACTTTTCCCGAATCTAAAACAGGGTCAGACGGTCTTCTTTTTCAATCTGTATCTGTACAGGCTTATAACTTCTGCGATAAAAGGGCTGAATGCCATAGCGTTCAATGGCGTCCAGATGTTTGCGGGTCGGATAGCCTTTGTGATCCTTCAGCCCATACTGGGGGAATTCTTCATCGAGGGCTTTCATGTACCGATCCCGACTGACCTTGGCCAGAATACTGGCAGCCGCAATGGACAGGGCTTTGGCATCTCCCTTGATCAGCGCTTCATGCTTTTCAACGGTGGGCAAAGGCATGGCATCGGACAGCACATAGTCTGCCCTGGCCAGACCTGCGATCTTTTCCATCGCGCTTTGCGTGGCCCGGTAGATATTGAGTCGATCGATTTCAGCTTCAGAAACAAACAGGATCCAGTACGCTTTGGCATCCTTTCGGATCGTATCGAACAGCGCTGCGCGCTTCTTTTCCGAAAGCTTTTTGGAATCGTTAATCTCTTCGTTCTGATAGCCGGGCTCAAAGATCACCCCGGCAACGACCAGCGGTCCGCAAATCGGTCCCCGACCGGCTTCATCCATGCCAAGAATCACCGGATAAATCGGCCAGAGGTTTTCCTCATACGGATGGATCATGTTCCGGTTTCTCCCAGGTAATGCGACCGAGCTTGGAAGAGCGGATATCCTGAATGAAGGTTCTCATCGTCCGGTTTTCATCCACTTCTCCTCTTTGCAGCCATCCGCGTTTACGGGCGATCAACTGAAGGGTTTCCCACGGATCGACGCCCAGTTCTTCCAGACCATAGGTATCCTTGAGAGCCTGCGGGTCATTGTCCATCAGGTATTTGCAACAATAGAGGGCCAGATCATCCATATGGACGACATCATCTTTGATCGAACCCAATGCCGCCAGAATCAGGCCGCTTTCGGGATGTTCGAATTTGGGCCAGAGCACGCCCGGCGTATCGAGCACTTCGAGCTCATTGCCCACCTTGATCCACTGCAGGGATTTGGTCACACCCGGTTTGTCTCCGGTTTGCGCAGCTTTGCGTTTGGCCAGCGTATTGATCATCGTCGATTTACCGACATTCGGAATGCCGCAGACCATGGCGCGCAATGCTCTTGGGCGGATGCCTCTTTTTTTCTGTTTTTCGATCAGTGGGGCGTTAAGCTTCAGACTTTCGTCAACCACTTTCTTTTTGAAGTTATCCTTGATCAGATCCACGGCCATGGCGCGGGTGTTTTCGGATTCGAGAAAGGAAATCCACTGGTCAGTCAGTTTCGGATCGGCTTTGTCCTTTTTGGACAGGATGACCAGACGCGGTTTGTTTCGCGCAAGTTCGTCGATCAGCGGATTTCTCGAGGAAAAGGGCATTCTCGCATCCCGGATCTCGATGATGAAATCGACCTTTTTCAGGTTTTCCTCCATCTGTCTTCTCGCCTTGGCCATATGACCCGGAAACCACTGGATGGTATTGGATGGCATAGTCTCACCTCTCTGAATTTTTTTCAGGAAATCGATTCATTCCTGTTTCGTTCGTTCTTCTGTTCCTTATTATAACCGTACTCGCTGTAACGCCCCTTGTGGCAGGGCCAAAAGAAAAACCGGATCGAGTGATCCGGTGATTTACTTCAGTCCGATTTTATTGAAGGGGTACAGCACTAACATGCCCTGACCGAAGATGTTCGATTTCTTGATCGGTCCGACGGTCGGGTAGCGGGAGTCCTTGGAATAGGGACGGTTGTCGCCCATCACCCAGTACTCGTCTTCGCCAAGAGTGACCGGTCCGAAATCAAAAGTGAAAGGACCGTAGTCCATGCCGTTTTCCGCCTTGTATTTGGCCAGCGTTTCATCAATCACGCTCTGAGGCAGATAGGCACTTTCATCCAGAGGCACGCCATCGACAATGACCTGACCATTTTTGGCTTCAATCGTCTCACCGGGCATACCGATGATCCGCTTGACCCAGCGTTCTTCTTCTCCGCTTTCACCTTTCATCTTGACGATGACAATGTCTCCGCGTTCCGGCTCCTGAAAAGCGGTAGAAATTACACTGGTTAATCCGTATTCGCCATCCTGCAAAGTCGGGTCCATGGACCGGCCGATAACAGTTACCGGATGGGCGATGAAATTGACGAAAAGCAGAATCACGATCGCACTGATCGCAAAGACTTTGACAAAGTCGAGGATGTCGTCAGTCAGTGTACGCTCTTCGTCGGCTTTTCTTTTTCTTCTTTTCTTCTGTTTATTATCCTTACTGCTCATTAGTCGTCTCCAATATTCTCTGTCCAAAGGACAGGGTGCTTTCATTATAAACGAAAGCGATGTTTTTTCCCGCCTGGCGTCCGAATTGTGCACGTCAAAGAAAAAAGCCAGGGTTTCTCCTGGCTTTGTTTGCGCTTAGCGACGTACTTCTTTAAGTCTTGCGGACTTACCGGAACGGTTTCTGAGGTAACGCAGTTTGTTACGACGTACTTTACCGTGACGGACAACTTCGATTTTGTCGATTACCGGGGAGTGGAGCGGGAATTTTCTTTCCACACCAACACCGTTGGAAATTTTGCGGACGGTGAAAGTTTCGCCGATGCCTCCGCCTTTTCTTTCAGTAACAACGCCTTCGAAAACCTGGATTCTGCTCTTGTCTCCTTCTTTGATTTTTACGTGTACACGTACAGTGGAGCCGGAGCGGAATTCCGGGATGTCTTTGCGGAGCTGATCTTTGGTCAGTTCCTGGACAAGATTCATGTTCATGATGAGTTCTCCTTTTCTGATGTCTGCTTCCTACGATTCATTCGCTGTCTGTTTGATACAGGCAACCAGCGGAACCCGCAGATCCTTGGTGAGTTTATCACAGGGATTCAAAAAGCGCAAATCGCTTTTATCTCCGGCTGTTTTACTCGGTATACTCTTCCGGATACGTTTCTTCGCCGGTCCAATCCTCACCGGTTCCGGGATCGGTCCATTCGTCGGTTCCTTCATCGTTCCATTCTTCGTCATTCCACTCTTCATAGCCCGGATCTTCGTATACCGGCTCTTCATAGACGGGTTCTTCGGGAACGACAGGCTCTTCGACCGGCGTCTGTTCGGGTTCAGCGGATTGTTGCTGTTCAGAAGCCTGTTCAGAATGAGACGTTTCTGAAGTGGCGGGAGTGGGACGGTTGATGAATTCGAAATGCTTGTAGTCGTTAAGACCCTTTTTATCTCCGCCCCAGGAAAAGCCATGATTGCCAAAGGCTTCCACCGCGTAATCCGAGGCGCTGATATAGTGCTCACCATTGAGTGTGCGATCGAGATACAGCTGGCCCTGCATGGGGAAAACGGAAACGGAGCTGCCGTTATCCTTGACCAGCGGGTTATATAAAGGATTGAGGTCGATCGCATAACCCTGTTCGTGAACATCACTCGAGTTTCCATCGGTCAGTCCGAAAGCAAGGGCGATCGTGTTGTTATCGGCATAGGAATCGGACAGACTGCCCCCATAGGCATCCTGCAGAATCATTTTGCCGATCTGGTATTTATGGTTGAACAGATCGAAGAACACATCTTCGGTCGCCTGAGCCATATCGGCATTGACGACGAGTTCTCCGACTGTGGGTTTGTTATCGAAATTGCGATAGAGAACGCGCACATAGCGAAGCGAGGAAAGCGGAATTTTGTCTTCGCTCCAACCGATTTTGGCCAGTCGTTCGCGGATTTTGTCATCGATTTCATACGAGACAAAGCACTTGCGCAGCTCTTCATCCGAAAAGCCGGAAACGCTGACCTGATCCAGGGCATTCTTGTCGAGAATGGCTGCGATATCCTGAGCGTGGCTGACGGGATTGGCTTTGGCGGTTCGGCTTTCATTTCCCACTTCCAGAAGCGCAGGAAAATACTGCGTAATCGCGGCTTTGATGCCATAGGCGCTGGCCAGTCCAATGACGGCCACCAGTCCGATTACCAGTGCGGCTCTTCCCTTTCTTAACTTTCTTCTTTTTCTGGTCATAACTGTATTCTAACGGTTTTCCGGGCGGTTTTGATCCTCACTTTTCAACTTCCCCATCGGCTTTCGCCTTTGAAAGAAAATCCAGATCCTTCTCGCTCAGGCTGGCTTTTTCCAGCAGGTCCGGACGGTATTTCTGCGTTCTGAGCAAAGACTGTTCATGCCGCCATTTTTCGATGTTGGCATGATGGCCGGACAGCAGGACCTCAGGAACTTTCATTCCCTTATATTCCGCCGGTTTGGTGTATTGGGGATATTCAAGCAGACCATTCGCAAAAGAATCATCATCCGACGAATCCTTTTTGATGACCCCATCGATCAGACGAAGCACCGCATCGCAAATGGCTGCGGCTGCCGGTTCACCACCGGTCAGCACAAAATCGCCCAGCGAAATCTGAATATCCGCTGCCTGACGAATTCGTTCATCAAAGCCTTCATAGTGACCACAGATCAGAATCAGATGATCCAGTTTGGCCAGGCTTCTGGCTTTCGCATCGTTAAACGGTTCTCCCTGCGGAGAAAGTATCGCGACGACGGATTCGGGGGTCCGGATGGATTCCAGCGCGTCAAGAACCGGCTGGCACATCAGCACCATTCCCGCTCCACCACCATAGGGCGTGTCATCGACATGGCCGTGTTTGGAGGTCGTAAAATCCCGGAAATTGACGAGTTCGACTTCAAACAGGCCGTTTTCCAGTCCCCGATGGATGACTGAGGTATTAAGCAGACCGTCAAAGTATTCGGGAAAAAGGGTGAGGATGGAAATCTTCATCGCAGACCCTCCATTTCCTGAATGACGATCTTCTTTTCTTCAGGGTCAACCGAAAGCACATGGGCGCTGACAAAAGGCAACAGCCACGATTTGCCATTCCGGGATACGCGAAGCACCAGATTGGCTCCGGTTTCGAGGATATCCGTGACTTTTCCGGTGTCTTCGCCTTTTTCATTGAACACTTCACAACCCATCAGCTGATGGTAGTAGTATTCATCTTCCTCCGGTTCTCCCAGTTCATCTTCAGGCAGATAGAGCACCTGGTTTTTGAGATCTTCGGCCTGTTCAATGGAGGTGATTTCCTTAAACTGCACATAACCGAATCCCTTGTATTCCGAATATCTGCTGACCGTCAGCTCTTTTCCGTCGGCCAGAAACAGATGGTTTCCTTTTTCAAAGCGCTCTTCGGGAGAGTCGGTGTAAAGCATCACTTTGCATTCTCCCTTCAGACCGCGGGTATTGATAATTCTTGCGATTCGAATCATGGTCATTTCCTCCTGAAAAAAGACTGCAGAATCTCTGCAGTCTTCAAAAAATTCTGTGGATCAATAGGCTTCAAACTTGATCAGAATCCGTTTGTGCTGACCTCTGGCGGCCACGTTCATCATCGAACGGATCGCGCTGGCTACAGAGCCTTTGCGACCGATCAGACGGGCGATGTCCTTATCGTCGGCATAGACGTAAAGGAGCAGTTCGCGATCGTTGGCGGAAGTCATCGTCTTGACGGAAAGAGCCTGTGAATTCTCTGTCATCGGAAGGCAGAGATCATACAGGGTTTTCTCGAGTTCTGTCATAAGTTTTTACTTTCCGAGTTTGGAATCGTGGAAAGCTTTCATTACACCCTGGCTGGAGAGAATCGCGCGAACGGTGTCAGTGGGCTGAGCGCCTCTGGACAGCCATTTCAGAGCGGCTTCACGGTCGAGAACGATCTGAGTCTCTGCCTTGAGGGGGTTGTATGTGCCGATTTCTTCGATGAAACGGCCGTCTCTGGGGCTTCTGGAATCAGCAGCTACAATTCTGTAGAAAGGCTGACCTTTTTTACCCATTCTTCTTAAACGCAGTTTTACCATATTCAATAATTTCCTTTCGAGATTGCCTGACTATCGTACAATTCTCGCTATCATCCGTCAAGCATTTTTACTTGACGGATATCCATTATTTTTTGACTTTGACACTCACTTCCAGCGGGTCCATGCCATAGATGTATTTGGTGGGGTACTGGCGATCCTGATCGATATCCCGAACAAAGAAACTGCGCACAAACCATCCATCATTGCCTTCACAAAGACCAATATGAATCGTTTTGTCTCCATGAATGCCATAAAGCAGAACGTCGGATTTCAGTTTGGATCCCGGTACCTTTCTGGCATCGAAAACCACGGCCTGAGGATTATGAACGGTTTGAACCAGTTCATCGAAATGAACATATTCTCTGGCGTAGTATTCGAATTCTTCGGGATCGAGTTTTTGAAGCTTGTCGAAAGTGATGACTCCATTCTGAATATTTCTCCATCCCTTCATTCCGGCATATTCATCTGGATCTTCACGGGTGGCCTTCACGATCGAGCCAATCGAAAAGAGATGGCAGAATCCACTGCGCTCAAATTCCACATCGGCGCGAAAGCTTTTTCCCTTTTGGGGAGTGAAGGTATAGGAAAAGGTTCGATCGGCCAGCTGAGATTCATAGCGATCAGCCAGATCGAGCAGGGTTCCTTCGGTTTGAAATGAAGATCTTTTTCGGGATGTCTGAGACTGGGAAGAAGCAAACAGCCCGAACAGGCGAAAGAGGGTTTGAATCAGTGACATAACAGTTCTCCTTAAAAAGAAGGCGGAAGATTCCGGATCAGAATCTTCCGCCGCTGAGGTTATCGATACTGCTTATTTCTTCTTTTTCTTTTTGGAAACTTTTTTCTTCTTGCTTCCGGCATGTTTGGACGTTCCCGGAATACCACCGCGGCCATTGAAGCCCATCATCGGATTTCTCATCGCACCCAGTCCTCCGGAGGACATCATGGCGCTGAAGTTTTTCATCTGCTTGTACTGCTCCATCAGCTTGTTCATGTCCGCAGGTTTGAGACCGGCACCTTTGGTGATGCGCGTCTTGCGGCTGTTTTTGATGCATTCGGGATGTTCACGCTCATAGGGAGTCATGGACTGAATCAGCGCACGAGTACGTTTGATCTGTTCGTTGAGCGCCTCATCATCGATCTGTTTGACGAGTCCGTTCATCCCCGGAATCTTGGAGAGCAGGTCGGAGAAGGAACCGAGTCGGTTCATCTGTTCCAGGCTGGAGAGCAGGTCATTGAAGGTGAAGACCCCGGACATCATGCGTTCTGCCGATTTGCGGGCTTCCTTTTCATCGATCTTTTCCTGTGCTTCTTCGATCAGAGAAAGCATGTCTCCCATGCCAAGAATGCGTTCAGCCATTCGATCCGGATGGAATTCTTCCAGGTCCTCAACCTTTTCACCATTGGAGACAAAGACAACCGGAACGGTCGTAATGCTTCTTACAGAAAGCAGACCACCGCCTCGGGCATCGCCATCCATTTTGGTTACGACAAGACCCGTCAGATGGAGACGTTCATTGAACTCACGAGCAACGGTTACGATATCCTGACCGGTCATGGCATCGACGGTCAGCAGAATGTTCTGCGGATGGATCGCTTCCTTCATCTGCTCGAGCTCGTTCATCAGCGCTTCATCGACGTGCAGACGACCGGCCGTATCGTAAATAACCATGTCAAAGCCGTTTTCTTTGGCATATTTGGCCGCAGCTTTGGCGGTGTCCACGGCCGGAGTTTCGGCTCCAAGAGAGAAGACCGGCACATCAATCGACTGACCGAGCGTTTTCAGCTGTTCGATGGCTGCCGGACGAACGATATCGCAGGCCGCCAGCAGGACTTTTTTATTCAGTTTGAGCTTGGCAAAACGGGCAATTTTTGCGGCTGCCGTCGTTTTACCGGTACCCTGCAGACCGACCATCATCACCGAAGTGATGCCGTGTTCGTTCATGATCAGAGTCGCCTGATCCGGGCCTAACAGATCGACAAGTTCATCACGGACGATCTTGACGACCATCTGTCCCGGATTCAGGGATTCGAGAACTTCCGTACCCATCGCCTTGTCCTTGATTCGGGCAATGAAGTCCTTCACGACCTGATAGTTGACATCGGCTTCCAGAAGCGACATTCGCACTTCCTTGAGCATGTCATTCATATTGGATTCGGTCAGTTTTCCTTTCCCCGAGATTTTCTTCAGGGCAAGAGAGAGCTTTTCCGAAAGAGATTCAAAAGCCATATTTACTCCAATCTAAGGGCATTCCGGAACCGAGGTTCCCTGGGCCCTTTTCATCGGGCAATGCCTTCTATTTTTATACCTTATTTCTGTTCAGTTCGGGAGAGAGGAGAGTCCTCTTTGCCAAACATTCTGGTCATCAGAAAATTCCAGAGCTTTTCAAAGACGAAAACCAGCACCACCAGCCACAGCGACCAGGCTACGACCCCGGCCAGATTGAGATCAAAGCGATCCAGCTGGATCTGTCTTCCGATGCCACTGGACAGGGAGCAGAGAATCTCACTGGTCACGCAAACCTTAAACGCCAGTGAAGACGCATTTTTCAATGCCGCCAGCAGAGCGGGTTTAAGCATGGGCAGGCAGACGCGAGTGATCAGCACGTTTTTGGGTTGCGGGTAGACGATCCAGACACTTTCCCACCGTTTTCGAATATCCAGCAGCGCTTCATAGAGGGTTCGATAGATCAGCGGAAAAAGCAGAAAGATGCCACTGACAATCACAGCCATATTCCGGCTGCACCAGAACAGAAGCAGAATGATATAGCACACGTTGGGCAGGGTCTGCAGAATCGATACGAGCCGGTTGATCTGTCCGGCCAGAAACGGATGAAAAGCGCAGGCAAAAGCGAGAACGAAAGCAACCAGAAAGGACAGAGCCAGACTGGCCAGCGAGCGCATCAGCGTAAAAAACAGCGCCTCAAAAAAGGCAGGATCCCTCAGCTGCCGGATCATCTGCTCGCCAACGGTCCATGGAGAAGGCAGAATGAGCGGATTATTGGCCCACAGTGCCGCAACTGACCAGAGACCACCGATGATCAGAAGAAAGACCATCCAGGATTTCAGTGATCGAGACATGAGGGCTATTCGTTTCCGTAACGTTTCATAAAACCTTTGAGGATGTTTTTAACGTTGGGCCGGAGTGGAAGATCGTCCCCATAGGTCTGGATCACCAGCAGCAGCAGTCCCCATTCCGGTTTGTTCGGCAGATCCGCCTCACAGATCAGTTTCATCATCCGATCGCTTACGGCATCTGCTGCGTTGGGATCGAATTCCAGTACCGCTTTATAGTAATCCTGCACCAGAGTGATCAGCTGATCGGAAAGATACAGGGTCAGGTTGGGGGCATCTTCAGGCTCCGCCCAGCGGGGTTGAAATTCCTCTTCAAACTCGTAAAACAGACGTCCTGCTTTATCGAGTTCATTCATTGCGCGAACACCAAAATGGCCAGCCAGATGTCGGGCAACGGACAGGGCGGATTCGTATTCTCCATCCATAAAGTCGCTGATCAGATAGATCTGATCGACCATTGGATCGTAGGCATCATCGAGCTCACCGGGCAGATGTGAATATTTATTGAGATACCAGTGGAGGAAGTCCGTCGTCTGCAAATGATCCAGGCTGTAGTAAAGCAGGCCATACGCCGGCATTCTTTTATTTTCCGCTTCCTGAACCATTCTTTTGAGATGAGGCAGAGCCGTAGAAGGCGCGTAGTCCAGATAGTCGAGGGCCTGCAGATGATGGCGGACGTTGCCAAGCATATCGATTTCCGTTTCAGCGGCAACGGAGGTTTTAAGAAAGAGACGGAACCATTTTTTCGCTTCCTGCTTACGTTCGGCCAGCTCACAGGCCGTTCCGAGCATATAAAGTACAGGCGCATCATCGCCACCCATCGAATGAATCTCTTTGAGAATATCGATGGCCGAATCCGGATCTTCCAGAGCCAGATGGGCGAGGTCAGCGATAAAGTTTTCGATGGAAAGCGCGCCAGCCATCTCTTTAATGGGCTCGGGCATGATGGAATTGGCCAGAGTCTCCGCTTCATCGAAGGTATGGGCGATGGCATTGACCCACTTCATTTCCTCATCACCCGTCAGCTGTTCGCCATAATGGGCAATAATCTCCTTTGCCCGATTTTCCCTGCCCAGATGCAGGTAACAAAGGGCCGCCAGAAATGCGGTTTGTGCATCGTCAAATTCAAGAAGGACATCTTCAAAACAACCCAGTGCGGTTTTGTAGTCTTTGCATCCAAAAGCGCACAGGCCTTTGAGATGCAGATACATCAGTCCCTGTTCATCATCCCGGGAGTCTACGCTTTCCTGATCGAGTACGGCGATCGCTTCTTTGAAGTTTCCTTCGGTATACAGAATGCGCGCTCTGGACATGGTGACCAGGACCTCATCGCAATCCGGGGCTTCTTCCATTTCTTCCACGATTTCCTTCATATGAACGGTATCCGTGAGTACTTCGTAGTAATCCAGCATTCGACATAACCAGAACTGGTCGCGTCCGAACTGCTGTTCATACTGGTACATTTCATCCAGAAAGAATTCAAAGCTTTCTTCTTCAGGATCCGTTTCGGTGATTTCTTCGAGAATCATGCTTTGAAGCTGTTCTTTCGGATCGCCATCTTTCTCATCCAGCCTGAAAAAGCCAGGTTCATGTTCATGATCAGCCATAATTGCCTCCATTCTTTCTGTCGGGTGTTCACTTTCCCGAAATGTACTCTTAGTTTCCAATAAACTGGTATAAAAATCAATTTAACCTGTGTACAACACGCCATACAGTCAACATACAAAAGCCATCTGTCAACAGACAGATGGCTTGAGATTGAATAAAAAATTATTCCTGTTCAAGAGCGAGGGTCTTGGTTGTAATGTCGCAGACATCGCTCGGTCCATAGTACTGGATCGCACCCGGATAAACATAAGCCGTTTCCACAGCCCAGTTGTCGCGGTTGCCTTCGAAGAATTTGAAAGGTTTGCCTTCCAGATCAACAAGGGCTTTGCGGATAACCGGTTTGTCTTCACCATGACGTCTTTCGATGTTCATCATCTTGGTGATCGGCATACCGCCAGCTACCCATTCTTCAGCCGGTTTGGACAGGTTGGAGATCTTGGACAGATATCCGGTGAATCCGTTCTGAATCAGCAGAGCGGCATTGTAGCCCAGGGAATAGCAGTAGTCGGCATCGAAGTTGGACGGGAATGCGCATCTTCCTTCGTATCCGAAGAAGTGGTGCAGCGGGCTGAATTTGCCTTTGTAGGTGCCGGCTTTTTTACGTTTGGCCAGTTCATCAGCGACCAGAGCGGAGAACAGTTTTTCGGATTCGATCAGGGAAACCTGAACGTTACCGTGCGGGTCTCTTTCGAGGAACAGCTGCTGCTGAATGCCGGTCGGCAGAATTTTGAAGACTTCCATGGATTCAGGAGTCAGACCGTTTTCGATGAACGCATATTTTTCTTCCCATGTGGGCAGCGCGTTGAATGCTTCGGCTTTTTCACCGGCGAGCAGTTCGTTGATTTCGGCAATCAGTTTGGAGAATTCAGGAACGAATTCAACAACACCTTCCGGAATGATGGCTACACCGAAGTTGTCGCCATTGGCGGCACGTTTTTCAACGGAATCTGCAATGTAGTTGGCGATTTCGGACAGAGACATTTTCTTATCAGCAACTTCTTCGGAAATCAGGCAGATGTTCGGCTGAGTTTCCAGAGCGCATTCCAGAGCCACGTGAGAAGCGGAACGGCCCATCACTTTGATGAAGTGCCAGTATTTTTTAGCGGAGTTGGCATCGCGTTCGATGTTTCCGATCAGTTCAGAGTAAGTCTTGGTTGCGGTATCGAAACCGAAAGAAGTTTCGATGTCATCGTTTTTCAGGTCGCCGTCGATGGTTTTCGGAGCACCGATGACCTGAACGCCGGTGTTGTGAGCGGCAAAGTATTCAGCAAGAACCGCAGCGTTGGTGTTGGAGTCATCACCACCGATGATGACGATCGCATCGATGCCATGTTTTTTCGCAACATCAGCCGCAATTTCGAACTGTTCTTCGGTTTCGAGTTTGGTACGGCCGGAACCGATGATGTCAAATCCACCGGTGTTGCGGTAAGCATCGATGAACGGATCATCGAAGACAACGAAGTCGTCTTCAATCAGACCGGAAGGTCCGTTTTTGAAACCGATCAGCGTGTTTTCCGGATTGGCTGCCTTGAGGGCATCATAAAGTCCGCTGATGACGTTATGTCCGCCAGGTGCCTGACCGCCGGACAGGATCACACCAACGGTGAGTTTCTTATCGGCTGCTTTATTTTCTCCCTTTTCAAAGGTGATTTCTTTCTTTCCGTAAGTATTCGGGAACAGGGCCTTGATGGTTTCCTGATCAGCTACGCTCGAAGTGGGCTCGCCTTCCTTAACGGTAATCTGAGACACACCGTGTCTGAGCATGCCGGGAAGTTTGGGTTCGTATTCGTAGCGCGCTTTCTGTAAAGGTGAAGTGGTCATGAATTCTATCTCCTCTTTCAATTATTTCAATCATAGGATAGCCAAAAAAAATTGTAAACTCATCTTATTTTCTCCGGGAAACGACAGGTTTTCGTCCTTTTCTGAAAGCACATTCATGGATGACGACGGATTATCTCCGCTTTGAAGACCGTTGATTTCTTCCATATTTATATGGGAACCCTAAGGGGAAATTTTTCTTCCCTTTTTCTTCCGACAAGGTGCAGATAAAAAAACGATCTTCTCTGAAAGAGTCTTTCCACAATGGAAAGCGTCTCAAAATCGGAGATATCGGCTCTTTTTGAAGTTCCACGGCATTTAAAAATCAGGTCTTCGAATCTATGCGATAATGGACACTGACCAGTCGGAAGCGGAAAGAAAATTCTCCTTCTGCTTTTGAATTGTCGAATAAATAAAAGAAAAACAGAAAGGCCGAATCCCGGCTTTTCGCAGCCGGCCGGAAGACTGCTTTTGGCCGGCTTCACTCACTTTATCCAACCGTTTTGAGGGAATACGAATATGGTTCAACCAGATTCTTCAGATAAAAACAGAAACATCACGACAAAATTCAAATATAAAAAAACAACCCTGATCGTTACCGGCGGTATCGTTCTGGGTTGCGCCATTGCCCTGGGATGGCATTTCCTCGGCCATTCGTCCGTCGCTTTTTCGCAGGGAATTTCCTATCTGGAAAGCCAGGAAGCCCAATCGACCGCCGATCTGGAAAAGGAGCTGGCCGATAAACAGCGTGCGCGGATGATTGAAGCGGTCAACTCGGGAGAGTATTCCATCTTTTCCCTGTTTCGCAACTCCGTCATCTTTGGCGATTCGCGTATCGAAGGGTTGGAAAGCTATGGATTTCTGCCGGTCAATGAGGTCCTGGCGGATATCGGCTCCAATATCCGAAGTATTCCCGACCATCTGGAAGAAGTCAAAGCGGCCAGACCGCAGCGCATTTACTTTTCCTATGGCGTCAATGATATTGAATCCAATGTTGGAGGCGCCACAGGAGAAAACGGCTATGGTTCCGTTTATGAAGGCCTGATTGATCAGGTTCTTGAAGTCTCCCCGGATTCTCAGATTATCGTCTGCGGCATTCTTCCGGTCAGCCAGACTGCACACGATGAGCATCCGGAATTTGCCCAAATCGCGGATTACAACCAGCAGATTCGCGAAATGTGTGAGCGTCGAGGCTGGACGTATGTGGACAGTACCGATTTCGCCAACAGCCAGGGTCCCGACATTTATGCGACGGATGGTATCCATTATATTGCCGATTTCTATCCGGAGTGGATGCGATTTCTGCTTCTCAACGAAGCCTAAACCACTTTACTGCGGTCAGTCCGGTTCAAAACGCCAACCACCCGCTGACCTTCTGTCTGCTTTATCGTTTTATTGACTCTTTTCGACGTTTGAAAAGGAAAGGAATACTCCATGAACAAACCCTCACCTGTAAAAAAGGTGCTCTCTTATATAGGAATGGGAATTGCCCTGGTCGGACTGCTTGCGATTTTTGTCAGTCAGCTTTCCGCCGGAAAAATCCATTCTGACCAGCCTTATGAAACAGTCAGTGCCAAAGTCCTCGAAGGACTGGATGGCAATCTCTATCCACAGGTATCGACGGCCAGTGTTCCCCGCTATCTTCAGCTGGATCCGGCCTCTTTTACCTCGTTTGGCTACTGGCGAAATAATGACACCATGTCGGCCAGAGAACTTTGTCTGGTTCAGTTTGACAATCCCGAAGCGGCCAAGTCTTTTGAACAGGCCGTCAATGCCCGGATCACTTCCCAGCATGACATTTATTCCGGCTATGCCCCCGAACAGACGGCGCAGATGGAAGATGCGCTGGTCGATGTCGAAGACAACTATGCCCTTTACTATGTCGGCGATGATCCGGCCGGACGAGAAGCGATCTTTAAAGCCGCACTGAAAGGAGAGCAGTAATCATGACCTTTACCGATCTGCCCTTTCTCTTTGGCTTTCTGCCGATTGTCCTGATTCTGTATCTGTTTGTGCACAAAATCCGGATGGCCAATCTGTTCATCCTGATCGCCTCGCTGATCTTCTATGCCTGGGGCGGTCTGCAGTCGCTGATCATTCTGGTGCTCGTTCTTTTATGGAACTATTGCGGAGCGAAAATTATCGACCAGAGCGAAGACGAGAAAATCAGAAAACAGCTGTTGATTGCGGTAATTGCGATTGATGTACTCGTGCTGTTTTTCTACCGCTATCTCGGGGTATGGTTTGGATTTCTTTCCACGACCCTCTCGAGACTGCCTTCCCTGATGCCCGTTGGCCTTTCCTTCTATTTATTCTCGTGTCTGTCCTGTGTGATTGACGTGTATCGAAAGGATTGCCCGGCTCCGGCTTCATTTGTGGACTTTGGCGTTTATGCCGCTTTCTTTGGTCGGGTCAACATGGGACCGATTGGTCACTACGCCAAATTCGAGGAACAGCTGAAGCATCACAAAACCTCACGCAAAAAGACGGGTGAGGGCTGGACTCTGTTCATGCAGGGTCTGTTTCGCAAGGTGCTTCTGGCGGATAATTTCGGACTCGTGTATGCGGCACTGGCCGGAAACACAACCTGGATGGGGAACCTGCTTTTTGGCTTTGCCTACTTCTTCCAGCTGTATTTCGACTTTTCGGGTTACTCCCGAATGGCACGGGGATTGGGAGAAATGTTCGGCTTTACGATTCCGGAAAACTTCCATCTGCCCTATGCCGCATTAAGCGTTCAGGATTTCTGGAGACGCTGGCACATTTCCCTGACCGACTGGTTCAGAAACTACATCTACATTCCTCTTGGAGGTAACCGGGTTTCGCATCAGCGCTGGATGATGAACGTGATGATTGTCTGGCTGCTGACCGGACTTTGGCATGGAGCTACCTGGCCATTTCTGGTCTGGGGTCTGTATCAGGGCGGTCTGATTCTTGCCGAGCACGCTTTCCTGAATCAATTCATGGAAAAGATGCCGGCCGCTCTTCGTCATGTTTACCTGATCCTGACGCAGCTGATTGGCTGGACGTTCTTCTCTTCGGCCACACTGAGCAGTGGTCTGCAGACCATCGGTCGCTACTTTGGCATGGGGATCAGTGGTTTTGCGGATGCAGGCGCATGGTTTGTCTGGGGTGGAGCGATTGTCCTGCTTCTTGTAGCTATTTTGCTTTCTTCCGGATTATCCAAATGGATCAGCACCTGGCTGCACAGTCGCATGGGTCGAAAATACTGGATCCTGAGTATTGTCGGATGGGTGATCGTCTTTGTGCTTTGTCTGTCCTGTCTGGTCAGCGCAACGGCGCAGACCTTCCTGTATGCGGTGTTCTAGAAAGGAGAGCCTGAATGAAAAACAAATCTTCAATCAATCCTTATCTGACCCGAACGATGAGTCTGTTGATCGTTCTGGGGCTGGTTCTGGCTCTCGTCATTCCTGATCGGGAGTATTCGAATACCGAAAACCGACCGCTGAGTAAATCTGCGGCGTTTGATCGACAATCGCTGATCGATGGACAGACCGGACGGGATCTCAACGCCTGGTTTACCGATCAGTTTCCCGGAAGAGATCAGTTCTTCCATCTCGATTACCTGTTTCGAAAAGCTTTAGGGCAGCGGGAAATTCAGGATGTCTTTCTGGGTCATGATGCCCTGCTGGCCAATCCGGAAGCAGTCAATGGCGATCTGCTCAACCAGACGCTGGCTTCCATCGACACCTTTGCCCAACTCAACGGCTTGAACAACTATCTGATGGTTGCTCCCTCGGCCGCAACGGTTCAGAATCAGAAACTGCCATCCAACGCCCCAGTACGGGATGTCAATCCACAGCTGGATCAGATCAACGGCTCTTTGCCAAGCGTAAATGCCATTGATCTTCGTCCGGTACTCGGAGAGCATAAAGAGGAGTACATCTTCTATAAAACCGACCACCACTGGACCAGTGATGGAGCCGCTTATGCCGCGCAGGCCCTGCTTGGTGCAATGGGGATTGAGATGAATCCTGCAGACTTCCAGAAAATGCCGGTCTCGGATTCTTTTCAGGGAACGCTTGCTTCCAAAACGGGTTCGCCTTTCCTGACCGATGACATCAGCATCGCGGTTTCCAATCAGAATCCCCGCTACTACGTGACCTGGGCGGATGGAACCAAAACGGGTTCGATCTATAATCGGGCAGCGCTGAATACCAAAGATCAGTATCAGGTGTTCCTGGGCACCAACCAGTCGCTGATTCGTATCGACACCGATGCCGATACCACCCGAACCCTGTTGTTATTCAAGGACTCGTATGCCAACAGTGTGATCCAGTACCTGCTTCCCTACTTCTCCTCGATCACAATCATTGATCCACGTTACTACTACGAGGATCTCGAACTCGCGCTTGGCTCGGATCTCTTTACCGATTGTGCATTCCTGTATTCGTATGATACGTTTGTGACGATTCCCTCGCTCAAAAACGTACTCGACAGCTGGAACGCCGCCAAAGCGAGCGCTCAATAACCCTTTCCATCAAACGACAAAGACCTGAAACCGGGCTGAACCGCCACAATTTCAGGTCTTTTTTGATGGTCATCAAAGAATGGTGCTCAGCACCGAGAAAGGAAACGCGAGAAACCATGGCGCGCAACATAATGCCAGAAGAAATACCCCCTGCTTTTTCTCTCGATCAGGGAAAGGAACTTTTCGAAACGCAAACCGTGCATCCAGAACGCCAGTCAGCACTGCTCCAATGATCGCACCGATGAGTCCAAATCCAGGTCCGAGAAAGAAGGAGATCGCCTGCATCCGAAGTTCATGAAGCCCGGGATCGTTTTGAAGCAGTGCAGCCGAAAGGAAATAAATGCCATTCATCAACAGGCAAAGCCCCAGATCCACCGCCAGATTGATCCCCCAACAAACCGGAAAGACAGATTTCCAGATACCCAGCCACTCCTTTCCTTTCACAACACGCAGCCACAAAAACAGAACCAGCGCATTCACCAGAAAAGTCCAGAGGGCCAACAGCAACCAGGGGACTCCGGGAATCATCAGAACAAACCACGAAGGAAGATCAATCGAAGTGAATTGAGCAGTCATCATCCATTTACCTCGAATTTCAGGGTAGAGTGGTGAGCTAAAAGCGCTGTTAAAGCAATGATCTTCTTCTTTTTCGAGTGGAAATCCATGGTTTCTTTCCTGTTTTTGTGAGAGAAAGTCACTCAGTAACCAGTAAAAAAGGAGCTGTAAATTCTAGGACGATTTTTCATCGTCTTAGAAT
>Cam_p2__coassemble_898_pt1 | contig 52108 bp, 31 predicted proteins | sample Cam_p2__metabat2_low_PE_009 | metagenome-assembled genome bin Cam_p2 | reverse complement strand
GACCTCACGATAATTTAAAGGCGGTAACAGTCCTCATACTAATTTACGTTCTCAAAATAATCAAAATTTACAGGAGAATTTTCAACATTCAATGTTCATTGACCGGGTTATGACCGGAAAGGGGCTGGAAACGTTTTTAAAAAACCAAAAACAGTGCTTTTTTGTGCGAAATCCACAAAAAAAGACAAGGTAATAGCAGGAAATTTATCAACTTATTGTTTGATTTAACAACCCTTTAATAACCCTATCGCATATTGGAGTTGCCACAAAAAGGCGGTAAATAAAGAGTAATCGAAAATAAAAAGTCAATTAAAAGAATTTCGGAATTGCCGGAAACAGTGAATTTCTTTTGAAACTGTTTTAAAAGAAGATTAAAAGCGGTTTTGGTGATTCCGCGATTGTTTCTTAAGCAGCCATGCTTCAGAAATTCGAAAAAACGGTTTGCCTGACCAGCAGAACACCGATGGAAAGACTTGAAAAATCGAAAAACACTCCGCAATTTCCGCCTGAATCATTGCGAAAGACAAGGAGGATCGGAATGCCGGAAATGAGACTGAAAAGCTTCAGTAAAACTGACCTGCTGGATATTCTGGTCAGCCAGTCTGAGCGCGTGAAGGAACTTGAAGAACAACTGGATGCCGCAAACCAGAAACTGGGCGAAAAAAATACGGCAGCTGCTGATCAGCATCTGATCGAACCGGATTCCACGATGGATCAGGTTCGCAGTGAACAGAAAAAGGCGGCTTATAAAAAGAAATATTTCAAAACCCTTCGAAGCACGATCGCTGTGCTGATGGTCGTGGCCTCGATTTCGGTTTTGCTCACCACCATCTTCTTTCCGGTCGTACAGGTATCCGGACAGAGTATGGAACCGACGCTCCAGGATGGAGACATGTTAATGCTGCTGAAAAGTAATAACTACTCCAGAGGCGAACTGGCCTGCGTCAACTGGCAGAACAAATATCTGCTCAAACGAATCATCGGACTTCCCGGAGATCACATCACAATCGATCTCGAAGGAAATGTCTACGTAAACAATGAACTGATTGATGAACCCTACGTATCCTCCAAAAGCTATGGAGAATGCGATCTGGAATTCCCGATTCAGGTCCCGGACGGAAAGCTGTTTGTCCTTGGCGATCATCGGGATACCTCGATTGACAGCCGATCTTCAACCGTCGGTTATATCGATAACGACCAGGTCCTCGGCCGGGTTCTGTTCCGGTTCTGGCCATCCAACCAGATTGAGTGGCTGAAATAAACCAAACCCATAAAGATAAAGAGAAAAAAGAAAGGAGCCGAGTGAATGAACCAACGCGACAGCAATCCCTGGTTACAGCGTTTAATCAGAACGAAGCAACAGCGCAAAAAATTAACGTCCATTCTCCTGGTTCTTTCCATGATGGTTTCTGCCGGTGTGGTCTGGAGCCTGAGAGGCGAAGGCATTTCGATGACCGGACAGCCGCAGTGTGGAATTGAAGAACATGTTCACGACGAGAGCTGTTATGAAAAAGATCTGATCTGCACAAAGCAGGAAAGCGAAGACAACGGGCATGTTCATGACGATTCCTGCTACGAAGATCAGAAAACCCTGATCTGCGACAAAGAAGAAGGCATTGACGAAAACGGCGAAGAACACATTCATGATGAAAGCTGCTGGCAGATCGAAAGAGTTCTGATCTGCGACAAAGAAGAAACCTCCTCCACCGCTCATCATCACGACGACAGCTGCTATGAAAAGCATCTGATCTGCACCAAGGAAGAACATAAGCATTCCGATCAGTGCATCCCGGATGAGACAGCGGATAAAGAAAAAGAAGCCGACTGGAAGGCGACCTTCCCGACAGAGCTTCCTGAAGAATTCGATCAGAAAATCCTGGCCCTGGCTCAGAGCCAGCTGGGATATAAGGAAAGCACCAGAAACTGGATGCTTAACGACAGTAACGAGAAAAAAGGCTATACCCGCTATGGCGAGTGGGCCGGATCTCCTTACATGGAATGGAATACCGTATTTGTTTCCTTCATTCTCCATTACGCAGGACTTGAAGAAGAAGCCTGCCCCTATGGAGCCGGAACCTACTCCTGGCAGCAGAAACTTCAGGAAAAGGAAATCTTCAATAATTATTCTGTAGAACGCGACGAAAAACAGAAGATGACTTCTCCCAAAGCAGCCGATGTGGTTTTCTTCGATGACAACGACGACGGCAAATCCGAGAGAAGCGCCATCGTTCTGGAAACCGCAAAAAATGCAGAAAACGAAGAAATTCTTCGAGTGATCGAAGCCGACAGTAACGACGCCGTCGAAATCAAGGAAGTCGATCCTGAAGATCCGACACTGATGGGAATTGTTACCTCCGAAGACTTCGAAAAACTGCAGAAAGAATACGAAGCTTCCAAAGCAGAAACGGAAACCTCCGAAAGTGAAGAATCTTCGAAAGACTCCTCGGAAGAATCTTCCAAAGAGGAACCTTCTGAACAATCGAGTGAATCCGAAGAAGCCAGCGAAGAAACAGAAAGCGAAGTTCTTCAGGGCGATGTTTACTACCCGGTTGATGGCCTGGAAGAAATGAAACCCGGAGCCAAACTTCTGCTGGTTCAGAAAAACGAAGATGAACTTTCTCTGCTGACTCCCGATGATAAAACCACCAACCTTAAAGTCGTTGAAGGTGTCGATGAAAACGGAGTGAGTTGTCTGAGTCTGGAAAACGAACAGGATGCTTCCCAACCAAAAACGGAAAACCTGGATACCAGCGTTCTCTGGCAGCCGAAAACTCAGGATGCACAAACCTTATCAAATATGGAAGACAGGGAAGCAGTTCTGGGAATTACCGAACCGGAAAACGGAATCATCGAAGTAAAAAGCAGCACGCTGACTTCACTTCCTGAAGAATCGACGATTACCGTCTATACCGCCGCAGAGGGTGTGCCGAAATGTGAGGAACCCTGCAGTCTCGATGAGTACCTGATCTTCCATGGTGGAGAGATTGTCGGAGGACTGCTTAATAATCCGTTCGGCAGTGCTTCCAAGTTCAATCTCTTCCTGCTGGGAGATCTCAACCATTACGGAGATACCCATGGCACTGCCGCTATTGGTGGAGATATTCTGGGTTATTCCGGTGGTATCAGCTACGATGACAAGTCCAACCAGGACTACTCCGCTAACGAAACCGTTAAATACGACGTCGCTCTTCTGCTTGGTGGAGAGACGAAAGAGCTGAAAAAGGATGTCGTTGTTCGAAACGGAAGTGTCATCTCCCAGAATCTGGTCGGAATTGATATGGCCGATGGAGATGATGACCACTTCCATGAGGCAAGCAAAGCTGAACTGGAGGATTACTTCACCGCAGCAGAAAGTGAACTGACAGCAAAAAACAAACTGCTTTATACCAAATTCACGGATGGATCGCTTCATGACCATGAAGGTGAAATCAAAGTCATGACGGATTTGGATGCGAACCCGGATATAAACCTTGTGGGAAAGAAAGATTTTGATCTGATTCTCAGAGGTAAAAATTCTGATTACAACATCTTCAATATTGACGCCAGCATGCTTTCTTCCGATGGAAAGAATGCCCGCGAGATTTATCTGGATGTTCCCTATGGAAGCTACACCGTCATCAACGTTGTGGATGATGGTAAAGATGATAGTAAAGGAGTTATTCAAGATTTCGCTCCGAAACTTCGTTATCGTGACAGCCGCGGTGTGTATATCGACCAGCCTGCCGACAAGAGCAAGAACGATGACTATCGTCAGCTGCAAAGAACACTGATCAACTTTGATCCATCGATTACCGAGGTAAAAGCGACTTCTCAGGGTCTGTTTGTTTACGCATCTATTCTTGGACCGAATGTAAACATGACTGCTCCGGATGGTGGCAGTATGACTCTTCAGGGGAATATCGTGCTTCGCAGCCTTACCGGAAATACCGAGGGCGAACAGGCAAACAACTCTGTAATCCAGAACGACTTTGAAATTTCGGGTTCTCTGGAGTTCAACAAATTCATCCTTTGCGAAGACGCAGATGAAGACGCAGATGATGAAGAACATCACAATACTGAGAACTGCATGATCGAACATAACAATAAGGACAGCTGGGGTGAATACCTGGTCGATGTCCGTCTGGTAGCCCTCGATAACGGTCGTGCTTCTCCAAAATATGTCGATTTGATCGGACTGAAACTTGACGGTACCAACACCGATCGCCATATTGCTTCTCCAGGTATCTATCGTGTCGTCAGCGAAACCATTTACAAAGCTGGAGATCCTGAGAAGAAACCGGTAGATATCGGACACCACTTCAGTGGAGCCTACTTCATTGATTACACGCAAAGTCGTCCTGAAAATGCTCAGATTGTTAAGGATGAGGGCGTATTGTTGATTAACATTCCTTCTGAGGAATATGTAAAGCGAACCATCGTCAACCTGTATCGAAAAGATCCGGTTGTTGAAGTCTTCGCAAGCAAACAGTTCGTTACTGAAGTGACAGTAGATGGGGTGAAGAAAGATATCCCCATTCAGGCTCCGGCAGGTGCCAAAGTCACCTTCGCCCTCTACAAACAGAGAAATCAGGATGGAAAACCGGTCGGAGATAAAGTCCAGATCGGTACACAGGTTCTGAGCGCAGAAAACCAATGGAAGGCTGTCTGGGCTGCACTGCCCAGGACTGAAGTCGATGAAAATGATCCTTCCAACATCTACGATCTGACCTATACCGTGGACGAAACTGGTATATGGGATGGCTACGACAAACTTCCTCCCGAATATGACGAAAACATCGGAGAGTGGATCATTCGCAACCGCAAGAGAGAGATGGATCCGGGAACGCTTGAAGTAAAAAAACACTGGTACAACTCGGATGGAACGGATATGGATCCTGATCGCGTAAAGGACCAGCAAGTAGAAATTACTTTATACCGTCAGACGGCTCAGATTCCTGAAAATCTGGAGCGTAACTGTACCATTACCTTTACCCTGAATGGTCAGCCACTGTATTCCGCAAAAACTGCAAAAGGCAGTTCTCTCCAGCTTAATCTCCAGTACTGGGTAAAAGATAAAGAGACAGCGGCTGAGCCGTTGGTTACCGGACTGCCTGAAGGTTTTACACAAGCGAAAGTTGGATACCGCCAGCAGTTTTTGAATAGCGGAATGTGGGACTATTGGTGCCGATATGACGTAACCGGAGAGCTGAAAGATATCACGAGCAACCAGACAATTGAACTTACCGCTCTGGAAGGAAACAATATGAAGACTACAGAGCAGCTGCAAAAAGACTACCCATCTTCAACGGTTGATGGCTCCTGTACTTCAACTGAAATTCTTCCTGATGATCTGATGGTTTGGGGTGAAATTGAAGATATGAGAAATCTGACCAACGATGTCGATGCGAATAAAGTCAACCCGAAAACGCAGACCCTCAATGCAGGTAATTCCTGGACGTGCAATTGGACGGATCTTCCTACTGAGGGAGAACGTGATGGAAAACGCGTGCTCTATCGTTACTATCCGATCGAAACCTCTGCCGATGGCAGTTTCGATATTACTTACACCGTCAACGGCAAATCCTACGCGCAGTCGGATATGCCAGGTGTAGACAGTGGCTTTGTCCACGTTAATAACCAGGAGGTTAACCGCCCGGAACTTCCCATGACCGGAAGTTTTGGCATCGAATGCTTCCTGTATGGTGGCAGTTTGCTGACCGCATCTTCCGCAGCCGCGGGAATCTGGAAATGCAGACGAAGCAGGAAAGGAGGCAAACATAGAAGGACCTCCCGTTAATGCAAAGGATTCTCGTCCTGAATCCTTAACACCAAAGATTTATTGAATATAGAGAAATCAGAAAAACAGAAATTAGAAAACAGAAAGGAAAAACATGAAAAACTTAAAGAAGCTTTTATGCGCATTTGCAGCATTACTCATGGCTCTGTTCATGCCAATCACCGCATTTGCAGCCGAACCAACAACTGGAACTATCACCATTACCAACGCCAGAGAGGGACAGACCTACAAGGCTTACCAGATGATGGTCCTGGAAAGCTACAACGCAGAAACAAATTCCTATGCCTATAAAATCAACGATGCTTGGAAACCCTTCTTCCAGAAGGGCGTAAGCGAAGAGGATCGCGGGCCTGGTTATGACTACGTCGAAGTAAATGATCAGGGTTATGTAACCTGGAAAGATGGCTGGAAAGAAGACTGGAAAGATGATCCAAAAGTTGCTGCTTTTGTGAAAGCGGCTGAACTGTATGTCAGAAATAACAACCTGACAGCTACTGCAGAAGAGACGGCTGAAGAGGGAGAAACCCAAGTGATATTAACCGTACCTCTTGGCTATTACCTGACGACTTCTACGGTTGGAACCGTTTGTGGTTTGAATACGACCAAGCCGAATTTTGAAATCGAAGATAAAAACGTAGATCCAGGAAACGTAAAGATGATTGTTGAAGGTGCAAGTGAATCGTCTAAAAACGATGCAACGATTGGTGATACTGTAACCTTCAAAAGTACAATCGATGCTAAAAAAGGCGCTCTGAACTATAAATTCGTCGATACCATGGACGCTGGTCTTACTCTTAACGATAAAGAAGGAGACGTAAAAGTTTATCTGAATGGTAATCTGTTACCTGCTGCAGATGTAGATAAAAATACAAAAAATTACACCAAAACGGTTGGAAAAGATGATGATGGCAAAACAGTGATGACCATCACATTCACTCAGACTTTCTGCGATACCCTGGTTGACGAAGATGAAATCGTCATTTCCTACTCTGCGATTCTGAATAAAGATGCGCTGGTAAATACTGCTAACGTCAACGAAAGTAAACTCGTTTACGGTAACAATCCGGGCACTGAAACTACCCCCAGCAGAACAGAAACCTACACCTGGGATTTCAACGTTCTTAAATACGGAAACGGCGACGAAAATAACACTCTTGCAGGTGCTAAATTCCAGCTGCAAAAAAAAGATGGAACAGTTATAAAGTTCTCTAAGACTAACGACAACGAGTATAAAGTGGATCCTGAAGGAACAGTAACAGAATTCACAACTGATGCGAACGGTAAGTTCAATCTGAAGGGACTCGACTCCGGAAAATATAATCTGGTCGAACTCGAAGCTCCGGCTGGCTTTAATAAACTGTCTGCTCCGGTAGAAGTTGAAATTAAAGGCGCAGATCTCACAGGTACGACAGTAAGCTATGAAACGTTCACTCAAAATGTTGAAAATAAATCCGGTACTGAACTGCCTTCCACCGGTGGTATGGGTACAACCCTGATCTATGGTGCAGGTGCAGCTCTGGTAGCTGGTGCCGGTATTCTTCTGGTAACCAAAAAAAGAATGAACAAAGCTGAATAAAGCTGAATAGAGAAAAATCTGTCACATCAAAGAAGGCTTTGCCCGTGATGTGGCAGTTTTTTTCAGACAGATCGATGAGGATTCCATTCGGTCTGCCTGAAAAAGACTGCATGAAAGAGCGCTTTACAGGAGAATGAAAAAGAGAAGAAAGACTGGAGGAAATGGATGAATTTCAGAAAAATCCCTTTATTTAAAAAGAATTCCTCAACAGAAAAGAATGCCGATTCCAACAATCGTCCTGATAAGAAACCCAAATCAAAAAAAGACCGCCTGACCAACTGGATTCTCGGTCTGGTCTTTCTGGCCGGGTTGGGATTGCTGTGTTATCCCACTGTCGCCAACTGGTGGAACGAGAGCCGGTCTTCCAGAGCTTTTGCCAACTACGATACGGCTGTCGAATCGCTTGATCGAAACAAGCTGAACAGGATCTGGGAAGATGCCCAGAACTATAATGACTCGCTCAATACCGTGCTTAATCGCTACGATATGAGCGAAGAAGATCTTCGCGACTATAATTCGCAGCTCAATATCGATAACAACGGACAGATGGGTCGGATTGAGATTCCGAAAATCCATCTGAAACTTCCGATTTACCATACCGTCGAGGAACCGGTTCTGCAGGTCGCAGCGGGACATGTGCCGGGATCTTCTCTTCCGGTGGGTGGAGAGGGAACACATACGGTTCTTTCCGGTCATCGTGGATTGCCCAGTGCCAAACTGTTTACCGATCTGGATGAGCTGGAAGAAGGAGATATCTTCGTTTTGAAGATACTCGATAAAACCCTGACCTATGAAGTAGACAAAATCAGCATCGTCGAACCGGATGAAACCGAAGGATTGCTGCCGGTTGCCGGTAAGGATTACTGCACGCTGGTTACCTGTACCCCTTATGGTGTCAATACCCAGCGTTTGCTGATTCGAGGAGTAAGAACGACCAACGATAAAGCCGCACCGTTCCTGGAAGTTGGAAATGATGTCGTAAAGATCGATCCGATGCTTGTCGCACCGGTCGTCATGGTCATCCTGTTCATCGCTCTTGGTGGGGCGACCTGGATGAAAAAGGTCTGGCTGAAAAAGAAAAAGAGTACAGAAAAATCGGATTCCCAAAACTCTTAATCTTCCTTGTAGAAAAGTATTGTAGAAAGCATGTGAGGATCAACAGATGAGACGAACAGAACAAACCGGCAGACAAAAGAAAAGCAATCATTTGGTTACCGTTGTTCTGGTTCTTCTGCTGGTCATCGGAATGGGCTTGATGCTTTATCCGACAGTTTCAGACTGGCTCTATTCAATGAAGAGCGATGAGACCATTTCGCAGTATCAAAGCGCAGTAGAAAGCCTCGATGATCAGACCCGTCAGGATCTCTGGAATCGAGCCAACGCTTATAATCAGACACTGGTTTCCAATCCGTACCGCTTTTATCCGGACGATCAGGAAAAGGCGGATTATCTCTCACAGCTGGCGATCGATGGAACTTCAGCCATTGCCACCATTCGTGTTCCCGGACAGGATATTTATCTTCCTGTCTTCCACGGAAGTTCTTCGGAAGCCCTGTCTTCAGGAGCCGGGCATCTGGAGGGAAGTTCCCTTCCGATTGGCGGACCTTCCACCCACAGCGTCATTTCCGCTCATACGGGATTACCGGAAGCGGAACTCTTCGATAACATTTCCAATCTGGAAATCGGAGATTTGTTTGTGGTCAGCTGTCTTGGTGAAGATCACGTCTATGAAGTGGAACAGATCCTGACCGTTCTTCCTGAAGAAATGGATGCTCTGAATATTGTCGAAGGGGAAGATTTATGTACCCTGCTGACCTGCACCCCTTATGGAATCAATACCCATCGGCTGCTGGTCATCGGCAAAAGAGCTCCGGAAGGAACCACAGTTCCTGAATATAATCCCTCCGGTAATCAGATGATCATTATTGCGGCCACTGCAGCAGTAGTTGTTGTGATTCTGGTGATCTGGTTGATTTACAGAAAAAGAAAAAAGTATGAGTAAACCATGCTTTCCTGATAGAGAAGCGAAAGGAGATCGCAAATGAACAAACTGAAATCGATGTTCTCCATTTTAATGGCATTCGTTCTGCTTGCCGGCTGGCCGACCGCAATTCATGCCGAAGAAACACCCGAATCCGGTTCTCTGGTTCTGACGTTAACGGATGACGAAGATCAACCGGTTGTTGGGGGAACGATTACGCTGACCAAAGTCGCAGACTTTTCAGAAGAAGACGGCAATCTGACCTGGAAGCTTCTTGAAGCGATCGATCCGCAAAGAAATGCGGTGGAAGCTCCTCAGAATCGCAAAACCATTAACGAAATCAAAGAAGCAATCAAGGATGCGGATCTGGAAAACATCACCGTCAATGTGAACCAGGAAGGAAAAGCCGTTTTTGAAAACCTTCCTCTGGGACTGTATCTGGTCACCCAGCAGGAACCGGCAGAAACCTACAACCCGATTACTTCCTTTCTGATCGGTCCTCCCGAAATTGATGAAAACGGAAACCGAAATTACAATCTTGAAGCGCTTCCCAAAGTGGAGATTCGTCGCCCAAGAAAACCCAATACCGGAACGCAGACCAATCTGCCTTTCTATATTGGATTGCTGATGACATCGCTGGTGCTTCTGGTCATGGCATTAAAACTGAAAAAATCACCAAAAACCCGTATCTAGGTTGCATATTTCCCTCCTTTCTTTAGGGCAGCCATGCTGTCCCGAGCGTGAAGTCAGAGCAGAAGACTGAATTCGCGCTTTTTCTTTTGTCCCAAAATCAGCTCCGACCCTTAGTCTGCGAGCGCTGGATGATAAAAAAGCGAAGGATAAAGCACCAGCTGTCAGGAGCGTAAGGATTTCGAATGATCAATATGATAAGATAGGTTAGATTTTGGAGGAGACGATATGAGACGACGCCGAGCAAAAACATCGAAAACGCTGACTGTCCTGAGCTGGATTTTCTGGCTCGCTCTGACAGGCGCTCTGGCCTTCTGTGCTTATGAAGTCATTCAGCTGGGGATTTTCTCCATCATTCAGGAGATGATTCTGCTTTCTTCGATGGCTGTTCTTTTCCTTTTATTTACCTGGCTGCTTCATCGCAAGTATGTTCGTAATGGATGGAAAGTCTTCTGGATCGTTCTTTGCGTCATTGTGACCGGGATTGCCGGGGTTGGTGGTTATTACCTGATGGAAACCAGTGCGTTCTTCAACATGATTTCCGGAGAAGGAACGACTGACAACCAGGAAAAGGGCATTGATGATACCGACATCATGAATGAAGCCGACCGCCTGAGCGATCAGATGGCCATGACGGTCACCACCTATGCATTGACCGATACCGGTCTGAGTAATCCTTCGGATCTCAATGGCCGAGTGGTCGGAGTGATCACGGCTATGGATGAAAAGGGAACCAACGGCGCGCTGGAACAGTTACGCTCCAAAGGTGGAAATCCGGAAACCCGCGAATATGCCAATGCCTTTACGCTGATTGACGCTCTTTATAATGGCGAAATCGATGCGGCTGTTCTGCCGGAGCAGTATCATGGCGATCTGCTCGATGCAGCCAATGACTATAACAAATACAATGCGCTGACCACGTTCTCCAATGTGGTCGACCAGTATATTTACTACGAACCCATCCCGGAAGAGATGAAAAATCCGGCCGATGAAGTTCCTGATATTACCAAAGATCCGTTTACGATCCTGATTTCCGGTTCGGACAGCTATGGTAACCTGTCCACCACCTCGAGATCTGACGTGAACATGCTGGTGACCGTCAATCCGGTCACCCATGAAGTCCTGCTGGTATCCCTCCCACGCGATACCTACATGCCTTTTTCATGTCGTAAAAATGAAACCGCCTGTGGTTATGCAGCCGGTCAGTACGATAAGCTGACTCATTCCGGTATTTATGGAGTCGGCACGACAGAATCGAGTATTGAGGATTTCCTCGGTATTGAAATCAACTACACCGTGCGTGTCAACTTCTCTTCCGTCATCAATATCGTCGATGCGATCGGTGGCGTGGATGTTGAAGTTGAACCTGGTCTGGAAGTCGATACCTTCTATGCCAACGGCACCGAAGGCGTTCATGCCGGAACCAACCATCTCAACGGCGAACGCGCTCTGGCCTTTGCTCGTGAACGCCATGCCTATTTCGATGGCGATAACCAGCGCGTCATCAACCAGCAGATCCTGATGAAGGCCCTGCTCAAATCGATGATGAGTCCTTCGATGGTCATCAACTATCCGAAATTCCTGCGCGCGCTTTCCACCGCATTTACCACCAACATGCCGGGCAATCAGATCCGGCAGCTGATCAGTCTGGAAATCTCCTCGTTCCCGAACTGGAACATTCAGAGCTATGCGATCAGTGGCAATCCGGAAATGCGCCTGTCCGCAGCACTCAATGCGGAATCTTCCGTCTCAATCGTCAGCGAAGATCAGGTGCAGACCGCAAAGAATCTGATCGAAGATGTGATCGAAGGACGTGAGGTCGTGATCCCGACCAGGGAATCCACCACCACTCCCTCTGACCAGGCGGAATCGACTTCGGATCAGGCTACCTATAACCCGATCTATGAAGAAGTCCCTGAGTATAACAACGACTATAATTACGAGTACAATTACGGATACGATTCCAACCCGTCCCCGGAAACCCCGGTTGAACCGGAATACCCCGTAGAACCGCCTGTGGATGAAGGCAATTATTCTGACGAATACTACGAATAGAATAAAAGAGAAGGCAAACAGAAATGCGCCTTCTCTTTTTGCATGTCTTCGTTTTCTGCGCGGTGGCAGGAGGTCATCCACTGGCCTGGAAAAAGAAAACTCCCGTCAAGGACGGGAGAGGAATTACAGAACTTCGTGGATCAGATCCACATAAAACATATTTCCATACTGGTAGCGCCAGCCGCCATTGGCATTGACGGCAACGGGATTGGGATAGGAGACGATTTTTCCCTGCGAGTAGTCTTTGGAAAACTGCTCAGCCAGCTCACGGGTATGAATACCCCCATTTGCGGCGACATAATCAAGATAACCGATCCCGAAATTGTAGGCCTGGAAGACCGCATCCTGATCTACGCCGAGCTCGGCGGCTCGATCGAGCAGGCTTTTATAGTATTCAATCCCCTGACGGATGGATTCATCCCGGTTCAGGGTATTGGGTGGAAGACCGAGCGATTCAGAAGACTGGAAGACATCTTCTGCCTGACCGTTGGATTCCACGGTCACAATCGCAAGCAGTTCATCGGTATGATCTTCAATTCCGTATTCTCTGGCGGTTTCGATGATCTTCTCTTTTAAGGAAGGATCCCAACCGGACGAGGAAGTATGGCGGGATGACTGGAGAATGAACATGGAGCAGACCACACAGATCAGCAGCAGAAAGCCCAGATGAGCCAGCGGATGCTTTTTTCTGCGTACAGGCAGAACCGGCAGACCGGTGGATCTGAATTCACTTTGAGGAATGGGCGGCGGACAGGTGGTCATCATCTTCTCCTTTCTTTTTCTTATCGTTAAAAACTTCATTCACAGACAGAATAGCGAAACAAAATCAGAGAAATATCATCACAATTGATGAAAAGTTCCGGATTTTTCCCATGATTGACCGAAGGGAATGAATCATGCGTAAAAATCGTACTCTGCCAAAGTTCGAAGATAAAGTGTGGATACACAATTGTAAGGGTGGGGTAAGGGACAAAACCGGGAATGGGCAGGAAAGAGAAGAGACGTTAATGATAAGATAATGGATAATGGAAGGAATTGAATATGAAAAAGATTACACATAAACAGGCCGGATGGCTGATGGGCATCTGTCTTTTTGCGGGCTGCGCCTTTTCCATGGTGGCTACTTTTCGCGGAAGTATTCCCCTGCTGATTGTGGGGATCATTGCTCTGGCTGCCGGAATTTATTTTCTGAAGATCTATCTTTCCGGACAGTTTCTTTCATGAATGAGGAAACCCGATGAATATCTTTAAGAAATACCGCACCCTGTGGGTAGCCGGCATGATTGTCGTTCTCGCGATTCTGTTCATTACCAACTTTTCTCATGTTGTCGATGGGGTATCGCTGGTTTTACGTTCAATCACCTCACTGCTTGGTGGTGCCGCACTGGCTTTTACCCTGAATCTGATCATGGATCCGGTCGAGAAAAAGCTGCGTGAGGTCAATAAACCCTGGGTGCAGAAAAATGCGAGAACCCTGGCGATCCTGACTTCGTTTCTGGTCATGATTCTTTTGATCGTGCTGATTCTTTCAATCGTTATCCCGAACCTGACCAGCGCGATTCGGATGCTGACCAATGAAGCGCCCACCTATATCACTGAAGTCGAAGTCTGGCTGCGCAAGATTTTTGAGCGCTTCCCGGAAATCGCCAAACAGTTTGATTCCGTCAAGTTTGACTGGAACAAGACAATGGATCTGATCCTCAGCTTCATCACCAAAGGAAACAGCTCAGGCGATGTGGTCAATACCACGGTAAACCTGGTTTCTTCGGTTGTGGGCAGTGTGGTGAATCTGTTTGTCATGGTCATTTTTGCCAGCTACGTTCTTTCTGAAAAGGAACGCTTTGTCAAAGGGTACTACACACTGACGGATCTGTTTATGGCTCCGGCAAGACGTGTTCATTTAACCCGCAACCTTCGCATCATCAACCAGTCCTTCAAGTCCTTTATTCTGGGCGAAATTATTGAAGCCAGCATTCTGTCCACGATGTGCGTCATCGGCATGCTGATTCTGCGACTGCCGTATGCGATGATGATCGGCATCATGGTTGGCGTAATTAATATGATCCCGATGATCGGTGCCTATATCGGAGGAGCGATTGGTGCGTTTATCATCTTTACCATCTCTCCGACCCAGTGTCTGGTCTTCCTGGTGTTCCTTTGCGTCATCCAGCAGATCGAATCCAACGTCTTCTTTCCCAGAGTCATTGGAAACAAGGTCGGCCTGCCGGGTATTTATGTCATGATGACAATCGTGATCGGCGGTTCGCTCTTTGGCGTTTTCGGCATGATTCTTGGCGTGCCTCTGATGGCTTCGCTCTATAAAATCATCAAGGATTATCTTGCGGAAATCCGTGCCCGTAAGGAGAAGGAGAAGGAAGAAGCGGAAAAAGTTGAAGCTTCCACCACTCCCAAATCCTCGAATTCCGCATCCGAAACGGATGAAACCAGTCACCTTCTCAAGCTTGCAGAAGATCACTGAAACCAATGCAAAATGAAGGCAGCGGGTATTGAAATTGAGTAGACTGTGAACAGATGGAGGTGTTCGAAATGTCAATTCGTCACATTGATTCTGCAGATATGTTTAAGGAGATCACTTCTTCGCATCCCGAAGTTCTGATTGATTTCTTTGCCACCTGGTGCGGCCCCTGCAAAATGCTGCATCCGGTACTGGAATCCGCATCTGAAAAACTGGAAGGAAAAGTTGTAGTCGCTCAGGTCGACATTGACCAGCAGCAGGCTCTTGCCCGTGCTTTCAATGTTCAGTCTGTTCCGACGCTCGTATTCTTCAAGGACGGCAAACCCGTTCTCGCTACTGCCGGCTATATGGATGAGGCCTCTTTAATGAAGTTCATCCAGGCTGGAGAAGCCAAGTAAATCAGATCGCCTGTATTCAGCAGACTTCATCAGCAACACCTGCGGATGTTCCGATTGGGAGCATCCGCTTTTTTGCGTCATCCCAATACCGGAAAAACAGGAACAATGATAAAATTTTTTAAATGAAACCGTTTACACGGTCAATAAGGAGGAGTTTCCATGAGTTTTTCCACAGATCAGCGGCATGAAGAGTTCCGCTCCAGAGTGAGAGCCCTGGCCGAAGAAAATATCCCCTCCATCGCGATGAGTCTCGATGAAAATAATGCATTCCCCACAGAATTCGTAAACAAAATGAAAGAAGCCGGCCTGATGGGTCTGCCCTATGAAACCCAGTATGAAGGGGCCGGTGATGATGTACTCTCCTATGCAATTGCGGTAGAAGAGCTTTCCAGAGTGGATGGCGGTATTGGAGTTATCCTTTCCGCCCATACTTCGCTGGGCACCTATCCGATTGCGGCATTCGGTAACGAAGCTCAAAAGGAAAAATATCTTAAAGATCTGGCCAGCGGCCGAAAACTCGGCGCGTTTGGTCTGACTGAAGAAAACGCCGGATCAGATGCCGCAGGTACGGAAACGACCGCCCGTCTGGAAGGCGATCACTATGTTCTGAATGGAAAGAAGATATTTATCACCAACGCGCCGATTGCGGATACGTATGTCGTTTTCGCTTCGACCAACCCGGAAAAGGGAACTCGTGGAATTTCCGCATTCATTGTTGAAAAAGGTATGCCGGGCTTCACGTTCTCCGACCACTATAACAAGATGGGTATTCGCTCCTCGAGTACAGCTGAACTGCACTTCAAGGATGTCAAAGTTCCCAAGGAAAATCTGCTCGGTCTGGAAGGACAGGGCTTCAAAATCGCCATGTCCACTCTGGATGGAGGTCGAATCGGTATCGCCGCTCAGGCGCTGGGCATTGCGCAGGGGGCTTATGAAGACGCGCTGGCCTATGCGAAAGAGCGCGAACAGTTCGGTGCGCCCATTGCGGTGAATCAGGGCGTATCGTTCAAACTTGCCGAAATGGCCACCAAACTCGAAGCGGCCAGACTGCTTGTTTATAAGGCCGCTGAAATGAAACAGAACCATGAACCTTATTCCAAAAATGCGGCCATGGCCAAACTGTACGCTTCCGATATTGCTCTTGAAGTCTGCAATGACGCATTGCAGATCTTTGGCGGAAGCGGCTATCTCAAAGGCATGGGTGTGGAAAGAAGATATCGCGATGCCAAGATCACCACGATCTATGAAGGCACCAACGAAATCCAGAAAGTCGTCATCGCCAGCAACATTCTTGGCAAACTGAAAAAAGTCGCAAAGGAAGAAGCTAAACAGGCCATCGCTAAAGAATCCGGTGGAAGAAAAGGTCAGATCATTGATGAACTGACGCTTGCCGATTCCGTAAAGAAGCTTGCTTCCATCCTCAAAACCGATTTCGATTTCTCAGATCGAGAAGATCTCGAAACCCCAATCGCTTCCGCCAGAAAAATCCTGGGTATTGGTCAGGGTGCGGAAACGATGGAAAACGCGGACAAAGCCAAAGATGCAGCCAAAACCCTTGGCATGGCCATTGGCGGAAGTCGTCCGGCTGCAGAAGTTCACCACTTCATCGGTATGGATCGCTTTATCGGGATGTCCGGTCAGAAAGCCAATGCGGATCTGTATATCGCTGCCGGTATTTCCGGAAGCAAACCGCATCTCAAAGGCATCGAAAAGGTGAAAACCGTCATTGCCATCAACACGGATCCCCATGCGCCGATCTTCAAAAATGCGGATTACGGTATCGTCGGGGATATGAATGAAGTTCTTCCCATGCTGGTGAAGGAACTGGCTCAACCCGCAAGTGAAGAAAAGGATCTTGGCGGATTGTATCAGTGCACGCTTTGCGGATATATCTATGATCCGGCTATTGGTGATCCCGAAAACGGAATTGCCCCGGGAACTCCGTTTGCCAGTCTTCCGGAGGACTGGAGCTGCCCGTATTGTGGTGCAGCCAAAGCCGATTTCATCCCTTATCAGCAGTAAATCGCAAAAACATTCAGCCGGTTTGAAAGAACCGGCTTTAATGGTGGATCAAAACGTGAGCGGACAACCCCGGCTTTGATGAAACCTGTTTACAATGAGATCAGACCTTACTTTCATGACGAAAAGACAGGAGGACATTATGGCTCTTGACTACAGCGGCCTGCTGGCTGCACAGAAATCATTCTTTTCCAAAGGAGCAACCATCGCTCCCGAATTTCGCAAACGCTCACTCAAGCTGTTAAAAGGCGCGATCCTGCTGCGCCAGAAGGAAATCAGCGCCGCGCTGGAAGAAGATCTGGGCAAAAGCCCGGATGAATCCTATATGAGTGAAATCGGCCTGACCCTTCAGGCCATCAACTGGCAGATTCGCCATCTTGATTCGCTTTCGCGAGCTCATCGCCATCTCACACCGCTTCATGAATTCCCGGCCGTTTCGCAGACCGTGAATATTCCTTATGGCAACGTACTGATCATGGCGCCATGGAACTATCCGTTTTTGCTGACCATGGTTCCTCTGGCCGAAGCTCTGGCAGCCGGCAATACCGCGGTGGTCAAAACCGGTCATGCCGCGAAAGCCACTTCCTCGGTCATTGCTTCTTTGATTGCTTCGATTTTCGAACCGGACTATGTCACGGTCATCGAAGGGGGAAGAGAGGAAATCAGCGCGCTGCTTGAACAGAAGTTTGACTATATCTTCTTTACCGGTGGAAAACGTCTGGGCTCAATTGTCGCCTCGAAAGCGGCAGAACACATGATTCCGGTCACCCTCGAACTGGGTGGCAAATCACCGGCGGTGGTCGATGAAACCGCCAACCTCGCTCTGGCTGCCAGACGGATTGTCTTTGGCAAGTTTCTGAATGCCGGACAGACATGTGTAGCTCCGGATTATGTGGTCGTGCATGAATCGGTCAAAGACCAGTTCATGGCCTGCCTGGAAAGAGAAATTCATCGCCAGTATGCCGATCCTGAAAAGATCGGCAAAATCATCAACCAGACTCGCTACGAACATCTGCTTTCGCTGGTGGAACCCTCCAAAGTCGTGATCGGAGGATATGCTTCCGGTCCAACCCTGCAGATTGAACCGACGGTCATGACCCATGTGGACTGGGAAGATCCAATCATGCAGGAAGAGATCTTCGGACCGATTCTTCCGGTGCTGACCTTCACCAGCTTCCGACAGCTCGCCCAGAAAATTTCCAGTCTGCCTACCCCTCTGGCCTTCTATCTGTTCTCCAGAAACAAAGTCCGTCAGGACTACTTCCGATATGTTCAGCCTTTTGGAGGCGGATGCATTAACGATACCGTGGTTCAGCTGACCAGCGAAAACCTGCCTTTTGGTGGTATGGGTGCCAGCGGAATGGGTCAGTATCACGGTCGATGGGGCTTTGAGACCTTCTCTCATACCAAAGGAATCATGGATCGAAAATCGCTCGACCTTCCATTCAGGTACAATGATCGTAAGAAATGGATGGGAAGATTCGTGCGTCTGATTCTCAGATAATCGAAAAACTCTTCGGATCACCATTCGTCCGAAGAGTTTTCTTTACCTGATCGCTTGATTTTCTGTAAAACCATCTTCCAAAAAAAAGCCTATGTTACTGTTGGAAAAACTGGAAACGCTTGCGGACGCTTCTCTGGAAAATTCGGAAGGTCTGCTGGCCGAATACTTCATCAATCATACTGACCGGCTGGAAAATGCCGGAATCAAGAACATCATGCTTTCCACCGGACTGTCCAAGTCGAGTATTATCCGCTTCTGCCAGCAGTGTGGATTTGCGGGATTTACGGATTTTATCCGAGCTCTTCAAAAAGAGCTCGAAGAGGTTCGATATCCGATTGAATTCATGCATGATATCGATCCCGAAGCGGTTGGGATGAGTCGGGATCAGTTTGAACAGCTGGCCCAGGCGATTTCTTCTGCACAGAGGATCTTCGTCTTTGGTCGCCGGGATGCGGTAAGTCTGTTCAACCCCCTCATCCGCTTTCTGAGAAAAAACAAATTCGTTTATGCCGGAATGCCCTGTTCTCTGCAGACCACGGAAAAAATCTGTGCATCCATCACTGAGGATGACCTGGTTTTGTTGCTGGATCCGGCTCATACCTGGCAATCGCTTCGGGATGCCAGTCGAGTGGAACCCGAGATGCCTTCCATCTTTCCGGCCTGGAAGGCGAAAACCTTTTTTTCAGGCGCCAGTCAGGACCACCGGCCATGGATCAGCTGGAGTCCGGGCAGCCAGCCATTGTATAAGCTGATGGCTCTTGGGGGCATGCTGCTTAAACGGATGGAGGAATCTTCATGAATACCGTAATCTCTCTGCTTTTGATGTATATGTTCAATTCCGTCCATCGGGATACTTCGTACTGGATTGCCAAAGGCCTGCTCGATCATATCGATGAACTGTCTCATCTCTCGGTAAACGACTTTGCCTCTTTGATGGGCACTTCAACAGCTACCCTTAACCGCTTCTGCAAGGAAATCGGCTTTCAGAATTTCCGAGAACTCAAAGCCGGGCTTGAGGGGACGCGAGACGGTCGTCTGTGGCAGATCAAAACCCGCATGGACAACACGAGTACTGATCGTTTGCTCGATACCGTTGAATTTCTGCTCAATCAGAAAGTAGACCGAGACCTTTATCTGGAAAGATCGAAGGAAATCGCTCGAAAGCTGCATGACAGTCGAGAAGCCTATATCACCGGAGCGGTTTATCCGCTGGCTTTGAGTCTGGATTTTGTCGAAGACCTGTTTCTTTTCGGTTGCAAGGTTCGAATTCTTCACAGTACGACCGGTGCGATTAACGAAAAGATTCAGTCTGATGATTTCTGTCTGATCCTGACCAATACCGGCCGCTTTCTGACCCTCAACAAACCTCATTTTCTCAGTCTCTATACCCGTCAATGGGATATGGCCATTCTGACGGCCAATGATCAGTTCTCCCGTTACGACAAGATCAGTACCCAGCTCATTCTTCCTGCCCATCCGGAAAACTTTCTGGACAATCAGGTTTTTATCACCCTGCTGCAGCTGATTGAATATCAGTTTTATCAGGAATACGTTGGATCTTCGCAATAACTCTCATTTTTCTGAAGGGAAAAGTACTGAATTCTTCTTTTGCAAGAGTTGTTTCCACGCGAAGGTTTCAAAAATTGGACCTTCGAGTAGAAATAAATCTGCAGTTTTTTGATGGGGACAAGATGGCTGAAGCCACTATCGGAACCGTTTACATTTCTTTCTATCATGAAATCGTACAAAAAAGGACCGCGCCAGACCTTCCTGATCGCCGGCACAACAGGGAAGGAAGCGAAGTCCAAAGATAAAAAAGGAGAAAGAAATGGCTAAGTATACCAAACTCGCGGAAGACATCGTCCGCGAAGTGGGTGGCAAAGACAATATTCAGAGCCTTACCCACTGTGTTACTCGTCTGCGCTTCAACCTCGCAGATGAATCCAAAGCGAATACCGACACCATCAAAAATCTGAAAGGTGTAGTAACCGTGCTTAAAACTGCCGGACAGTATCAGATTGTCATCGGCAACGAAGTTCCCGAAGTCTACGAGGAAGTCGTAAAAGTGGCTGACCTCAAGGGCAAAAGCAACGCTCCGGCAGAGAATGTCAAAAAGAAACCGATGGAAGCCGTTATGGACTTCATCACTGGTGTTTTCGGTCCGATCATTTCCCTGATCTGTGCCTGCGGTATGATTCAGGGCTTCCTGGCTCTGTTCCTCTTTCTGGGATGGACCAGTGAGACCAGTGGCCTGTATCAGATCTTCTATGCGATCGGACAGTCGATCTTCTACTTCTTCCCGGTACTTCTGGGATATACCTGCTTCTCGAAACTGGGCGGCAAACCTTACCTTGGCGCACTGCTTGGCGCCTGCCTGATCTACCCCTCTCTTCAGGGCGCAGATCTGAATGTTCTGGGCTTCACCGTGAATGCAACCTATACCTCTACGGTTCTGCCCATCATCTTCTCTTCCTTCCTCGGGGTTTGGCTGGAAAAGAAATTCAATAAAATTATCCCCGGCGTTGTTCGCAGCTTCATCACTCCGGTACTGGTTCTGGGCATTACCGTTCCTCTGGCTTTCTGTGTCATTGGTATCGTGGCCAATGCGCTGTCCACTGGTATCTCTAATGTGATTATGGCCGTTTACAACTTCAACGCGTTCCTGGCCGGATTCCTTATGGATTCTCTCTGGCAGGTACTGGTTGTCTTCGGTATCCATCAGGGTCTTGTCGGTGTAGGTATTGCTTCGCTGGCAGACACCGGATTCACTCCGATTTTCGCTTTTGCTTCTGTAGTTTCCTTCGCACAGACCGGTGTGGTTCTGGCGATCTGGACCAAAACCAAAGATCAGAAACTCAAAGACATCGCTTTCCCGGCCTGGGTATCCGGTATCTTCGGTGTGACTGAACCTGCCATTTACGGTATTACCTTACCGCGCCTGAAATACTTCATTCTCTCCTGCCTGGTTGGTGGAGTGGGCAGCGCCATCGTTGGTGCCTGCGGTGTAGTGACTCGCATTATGCCGGGTATGGGCGTATTTGCCTTCCCAAGCAGCTATGGACAGAGCATCCATGATGGAAACGTCATCGTTGCCGCTGCCGCGGTCTGCCTGATCCTTGCATTTGTTCTGACTCGCATTCTCTATAAAGACGACAAGGAAGTGGATGAGGCAGAATTCGGAACTTCTGCAAACACCGGTTCCACTGATTCCAAAACGATCGTTTCCCCGATTGAAGGCGAAGTAATCGCGTTAAGCGAAGTTCCTGATGAAGCTTTCGCTTCCGGTGCTCTTGGACAGGGTGTTGGAATCGTTCCTTCCAAAGGCGAAATCATCGCTCCGGCAGATGCCACCGTTACAACCCTCTTCCCGACCCTGCATGCGGTTGGACTGACCCTCAACAATGGAATGGAAATCCTGATCCATGTCGGTCTGAATACCGTTGAACTCAACGGAAAGCACTTTAAAGCCTTCGTTAAACAGGGCGATCACGTCAAAAAAGGACAGAAGCTGCTCGAGTTCGACATCGATGCCATCAAAAAAGCCGGATACCGTACGGAAACTCCGGTGATCATTCTCAATGCCGGACAGTTCGGTAAAGTTGAGGGTGAAAAGAAAAAAGCGGTTCACGAAGGCGAACCTCTGCTCATTATCGAATAAGGAGAATAAAATGCCATTTCCCAAAGATTTTTACTGGGGTGGGGCAACAGCCGCCAACCAGCTTGAAGGCGCCTGGGATGTGGATGGAAAAGGGGCGTCCGTTCCTGACCATTGCACGACCGGGTCCGCGAACGCTCCCAAAAGAGTGACGGAAATTTTCGAAGAAGGAACGGTTTATCCCTCTCACGATGCGATTGACCACTACCATCATTACAAAGAAGACATCGCGCTGTTTGCGCAGATGGGCTTTAAGATGTATCGGTTTTCCGTCGCATGGACCCGGATTTATCCAACCGGCGAGGAAAATGAGCCCAATGAAAAAGGACTCGAATTCTATGATCGGCTGATCGATGAATGCCTGAAATACGGCATTGAACCGATGATCACAATTTCCCACTATGAGCTGCCGTATGTTCTGGTGGAAAAATACAACGGCTGGGCGGATCGCCGATTGATCGACCTGTTTGAAAAGTTTGCCAGAACGCTGATTAACCGCTGGCATGACAAGGTGAAATACTGGCTGACGTTCAACGAAATCAACACCGCTACTCAACCCATGGGGGCTCTGGTTTCGCTGGGTACCGTCAAAGGTTTTACCGGAACGATTAACGAACTTCCCGACGACAAACCAACCCGTTATCAGGCGCTGCACAATCAGCTGGTGGCTTCCGCAAAGCTGGTGAAGTGGGCTCACGAAACCTATCCCTCCATTCAAATGGGCAACATGATTTGCTTCATCACCTACTATCCATATTCCTGTCGGCCGGAAGACATGCTTCTGTTCCAGAACCGGATGCGTGAAATGAACTGGTACGCTTCGGATGTCATGGTTCGTGGGGAATATCCGGCCTGGGGCAAACGCTACTGGAAGGAAAATGGCATTGAGCTGCAAATGGAAGAAGGAGATCTGGAAATCCTCAAAGAAGGAACCGTCGATTTCTATACCCTGAGCTACTACATGTCGAGCACGGTTTCTCAGGACGCCAATGCCGCACAGTCCAGCGGAAATATGGCCGGTGGAGTGACCAACCCGTATCTGCCTTCTTCAGACTGGGGCTGGCAGATTGATCCGAAAGGATTGCGCTTCACGCTCAACGAGATTTATGACCGCTACCGGATTCCGATTTTCATCACCGAAAACGGACTGGGCGCTTATGACACTCTCGAAGCGGATCATTCGATTCATGATCCTTACCGCATCGACTATTTGCGTGATCACATTGCGCAGATGGAAGAAGCAATCGAGGATGGAGTGGACCTGAGAGGCTATACTCCATGGGGCTGTATCGATCTGGTCAGCGCAAGCTCCGGCCAGATGGCCAAACGATACGGCATGATTTATGTCGATAAAAACGATGATGGTACCGGAACGAATGCAAGATATCCCAAGGATTCCTTCGAATGGTATCGTCAGGTGATCGCCTCCAATGGCGAAAAACACTGATTGAAATTCTGAATGGATTATTCTCTCCTGCCTTTGGGCAGGAGAGTTTTTAATTTATGGACCAGAGAGCGAGGCGGTGAAGAAAGAAAAGCGATACAGGCAAAATAATCCTGTTCCAGAGATTCAATTTTTATACTTTTAAGTGAAGAAACTGATGAACAGGAGGTTACTGACATGATTAAACAGGTAACAAGTACTGAAGATTTTCAGGAGATTATTGAAAACAATCCCAGAGTGCTGATGGAATTCTACGCAAGCTGGTGCCCCCACTGCAAAGCGTTCTACCCCGTACTCAACGCCGCCAGCGAGCGTCTGAACCAGGAAGGCGTAGTGGTCGCCCAGACCGAAATTGACACCTTCGAACAGCTTGCCAATGAATACGACGTCCAATCCATCCCGACACTGACCTTCTTCTCCAACGGATCCCTCGTTGCCGAGACCACCGGTGAACGCGATGAACAGGCCATCTTCGACTTCGTCGCTCAGGCCGAAAACGAAAGCTTCTAAGCTTCGCTCAAAACTGAAAACAGAAACCACCATCGAAAATCTGTCCAATGCAGGACCGAATTCGATGGTGGTTTTTCATTTAATCGGAAGTTTGAAGATCTTCAGGACATTTCAGTCCCTGACGGTTTCCGTTTTCCTCAATCCAGAGAATCTGTCGGTCCGGATCATACGATTCGATCCGTGCCTGATCGCCAAAGTTTTTTCTGGCATAGCTGAGCAGGGGGAGCGTCTTTTTCAGATCGAGGGAGCGGTCGAGAATGGAAAACGCATCCTTGAACTGACTCGTATCCTTTACCCAGAGCATGGGTGAAGAAGGAGAAGTCGGGGCATGGTCACTGAGAAGCAGCGAAAAGCCCAGTTCCGAATCCCGATATAACAAAGGCGTCTGCAACTCGAAGAGCTGATGACAGTTCTGGCACTGGTGATAGAAGTAAATGCCCTGACGAAGTCTGTCATATTCTACGCTTTTCTTCTCTTTGATCAGATAAGTATCCCGAGCTATGAAAAATGAATGGCCACAATGCGGACACGTAATTTCAAAGATTCTCTTTTTCATGACACCCATCCTAAACGCGCGAGGGACTCGAAACAAGCCGAGAGCGATGGAAGCGAAACAGGCGGGGCGAACAATAAAACCGATACCATAATTTTATCCTCGAATAATAAACCGAAACAGGTTATAAAAAGACCGATAATCAAGGAATATAGCGTTTTCAAGAATTTTGAAATCTTTATTGACATGAAATCGGTTTCATCTTATTCTTTGATTGTCGAACCGGTACCACAAAACGAACCGGCGAAATCAGCGGTAAGAAACAACAGAAAGAGAATAAGGAGAAGATTATGGATTATAACCAGATTGCCAGAGACATTATCAAAAATGTCGGTGGTCAGGAAAATATTCTGTCCGCCATGCATTGCGCCACCCGACTTCGCCTGCGTCTGAAAGACTATGACAAAGTTGACGAAAACAAGCTGAGCGATGTCGATCAGGTCAAAGGCGTATTCCTCGCCAATGATCAGTATCAGATCATCCTCGGATCGGGCACCGTCAATATGGTGACCGATGAAGTCCTCAAAGAAACCGGACTGGGAGCATCCTCCACCAAGGGCGATGACGAAAAATCGAACGCCAAAAAAGGAAACTGGCTGTCTCGTGCCGTGAAGGTACTTTCGGATATCTTCGTTCCGATCATCCCGGCCATCGTTGCCGGTGGTCTTCTGATGGGTCTGAACAACGTTCTGACCGCCAGCGGACTGTTCTTTCCCGGACGTTCTCTGATTGATGAAATCCCGGCATTTGCAGGACTGGCTTCCTTTATTAACCTGTGCGCCAACGCACCATTTACTTTCCTGCCTGTACTGATCGGCTTCTCGGCGACCAAAAAATTCGGGGGTAACCCCTATCTTGGTGCAGCCATGGGAATGATCATGGTTCATCCTGATCTGCTTAATGCTTATGCGCTTTCCAGCGCAGCAGAGATTCCAACCTGGAACTGGTTTGGAATGGAAGTTCAGGCGATCGGTTATCAGGGAACGGTTCTTCCGGTTCTTGCGGTCTCGTGGATTCTGGCCAACATCGAAAAACAGCTGCATAAAGTCACTCCGAGCTGGCTGGATAACCTGACCACTCCGCTGATTTCGATTCTGGTGACTTCCGTACTGACTTTCGTTGTCGTAGGACCGGTCATGAGAACTGCAGGCGACTGGATCGCTTATGGACTGTCCTGGCTCTATTCAACATTAGGTTTTATTGGTGGAGCGATCTTCGGTCTGCTTTACGCCCCGATTACCATCACGGGTATGCATCATTCCTTTACCGCTATTGAAACCCAGCTGATCGCAGCAGCCGATACGACCGGCGGATCCTTCATCTTCCCGATCGCTTCGATGAACAACGTCGCTCAGGGTGCAGCGGTTCTCGCAGTTCTGTTTACCACCCGAAATGAACGCATGAAATCCCTGTGCTCCGCTTCCGGAATTTCCGCCCTGCTGGGTATTACCGAACCGGCGATGTTTGGAGTCACCCTGAAACTGAAATATCCGTTCTACGCCGCGATCATCGGATCCGCCTGCGGATCTGCATGGATTGCCGGAACCCATACCCTCGCGCTGGCCATGGGAGCTGCCGGTCTGCCCGGATTCATCTCCATCGCACCCCAGAGCTGGGGAAACTTCTTCATCGGCATTGCGATTTCGATGACGGTTTCCTTCCTGCTTACGGTCTACTTCATGAAAAAGCATCCGGAAGGCGAAGAAGACAAGGGAGAAGGCAAAGGCCTGAATGCCCTGTTTGGAAAAAAGAAAAACAAAAAAGCAGAAGCCATTCCCGCTCCTGTAAAAGAAGAAAAGAAACCCGATGTTGCACAAATCACGATCGAAAAAGAAGATCTTGCCGCACCTTTTGATGGCACCGTTAAACCGATTGCCCAATGCGCTGATCCCGTCTTCGCATCCAAAGCCATGGGTGATGGAATCGTCATCGAGCCGGAAAATGATCTGCTGACCTCTCCGGTCGATGGAGAAGTCATGATGATCTTCCCGACTCGTCATGCGATCGGTCTGAAAGCCGACAATGGAGCGGAGATCCTGATCCACATCGGCATGGACACCGTCAGCCTGGAAGGCAAACCGTTCGAAGTTCTGGTCGAAGCCGGTCAGAAGATCAAAGCCGGCCAACCCCTGATTCGTGTGGATTTCGATGAGATTCGCAAAGCCGGTCTGTCCACGCAGACTCCTGTGATCATCACCAATGCCAAATCTTTCGATCGGGTTAAAGAGGGAAAGGTCAAAGCCGGTGATGTGATCGTCAAAGTTAAAGACTGATCCGGATACAGAAATAAAAATAAAAAAGGCAGTGGCTTTCCCACAGGGAAAGCCTGCTGCTGTTTGAAAACAACCAGAACAATCATAAGAATTCAGAAGAATCAAAGAAAGGAGCAGCCAATATGAAAGAAAAGAGCGTTCGTGAACAGTTTACTCAGGCCCAAAGCCCGGATCGCCGAGAAGCCGTCCGCAAAGATCCCCACCGACAGGATTTTCATCTGATGGCTCCGGTGGGATGGCTGAATGATCCTAACGGGCTGTGTGAGATGAATGGCGAAAACCATATTTTCTACCAGTTCACCCCCGGATCTGCCGATGGACAGGATCACCGGGGCTGGGGACATTACACCACCCGGGATTTCATCCATTACCAGGAGCAGGACGATCCTTTTGTTCCGGATACGATTGCGGATCGAAAGGGGTCCTATTCGGGCAGTGCCTTCTGCAAAGACAAAAAAATGCATCTGTTCTATACCGGAAATAATAAGCTGGATGGCGATTACGACTACATTCATGCCGGAAGAACGCACTGGGTCATCCATTCCGAAAGTCAGGATGGAAAAACGTTCTCCCCAAAAGAAGTGCTGCTCAAAAACAGGGACTATCCCGACAATCTTTCCTGCCATGTCCGGGATCCGAAGGTTTTTGAAAAGGACGGCACGTACTGGATGGTTCTGGGCGCTCGAACTTCCAAAGATGAAGGGGAAGCGATCGTGATGAAATCCACGGACCTGAAAAACTGGACACCGGCGAGCACCATCCGCCCCGAAAAGTCTCTGGGCTATATGTGGGAATGTCCGGATCTGTTTGATCTGGATGGACACTGGATTCTGAACATCTCCCCACAGGGAGTCGTTCGTTTGGATGCCGGAAATACCGTTGGAGATTCCAACGGATGGATGGAAGTCAGAGCGGACTTTGATCATGACCAGACAGTCTGCGGCTTTCGGGTGCTGGATGATGGATTCGATTTCTATGCCCCGCAAAGCTATCAGGATGAATCCGGAAGACGAATCCTGATCGGCTGGATGGGGATGCCCAATGAATCCTGGACCAATCCGACCATCCAGCAGGGTTGGCAACACTGTCTTTCTTTGCCCAGAGAATTGAAGTGGAAGAATCAGACGATTTACCAGTACCCCATTGAAGAGCTCAAAGCCCTTCGTAAAGAAGTGTTTGCGATTGACCTGAAAGCCGGTGAGTGCATGGAACTGCCCCAACGACAGGTCGAACTGGACCTGCAGGTACAGGGAGAATCCTGGAAGATTGAACTGAGAAAGGACGTCTGCCTGAGCTATGAAAACGGTCTGCTGAGTCTGGAGATGAAGGAAAGCGGCTATGGAAGAGAGAAACGAAGCGTGCAGGTGGATACGATCGAATCGCTGCAGATTTTCTCGGATACTTCCTCGCTGGAAATTTTCATCAACCGCGGGCAGAAAGCAATGAGCACCCGGCTGTATGATGAACCTGAAGACCGATGCCTGTGTTCCTCAATCCCGCTTTGCGGACAGGGATGGACGCTGGGCCATTTTGAGAGCGAAGAGAAAACGGACAAAGGCGATCCGATACGCTGCTGATCGGAAGGAATCGCGAGAACCGAAGGAAGGAACCCAATGAAAACCGATGTGACTGCTTTTGGAGAAATTCTGATTGATTTTACCGATGCCGGAAAAGATGAACGGGGAACCCGACTGTTTGCGGCCCATCCTGGGGGTGCTCCGGCTAATGTGGCCGTAGGCGTTGCTCGTCTGGGTGCGAAGAGTGCCTTTATCGGTAAGATCGGTGATGATTTCCATGGCGAAATGTTAAGAAAAGTGCTGGAAGACAACAATGTGGATACGTCCGGATTGCTCAGTGATGAATCCGTATTTACGACGCTGGCTTTTGTCCAGGTCGATGAAAACGGAGAGCGGACGTTCTCCTTTGCCCGCAAGCCGGGAGCGGATACCCGGATTTCCTGGGAAGAGATTGAGGAGAAACAGATCGAAAACTCGAAAATCTTCCATACCGGCTCTCTTTCGCTGACCCACGAACCTGCAGCTTCGGCAACGCGAAAAGCCCTCGAAGCGGCGAAAAAAGCCGGGGTGATCGTCTCTTATGATCCCAACTACAGAGCCAGTCTGTGGAAAGATGAAAAGACAGCGGTTGAAGCCATGCGCTCGCTGATTCCCTGTGCAGATCTGATGAAGATCTCCGATGAAGAAACGGCCCTGCTTACGGATCAACCCAATCCCATCGATGCGGCCAGAGCGCTGATCGATCAGGGGGTAAAAATCGTTGCGGTGACTTTAGGTGCAGAGGGTTCTTTGATCGCCAATCGCGAAGGGTATCGAGTTGTTCCCGGATTCAAATCCACGGTGGCGGATACCAATGGTGCCGGAGATTCGTTCTGGGCAGCCATGCTCAGTCGAATTGCCGCTTCGGGCAAACAACCCGAAGAGCTGTGCCTGGATGAGCTTGAAGCGTTTGTTCGCTATGCCAATGGCGCAGCGACTCTGACTGTACGCAAACCCGGAGCCATTCCGGCGATGCCCACGCATGATGAAGTAGAAGTTTTGCTTGAAAAAGAATAATTTTTAAGGATGGAAGAAATCGAACCGGTTTTTTCCGTCCGTTTTTTGAATACAATGAACACGGGATAAGTTGGATTAATATATGGAAGAAAAAAACAGGAAATATACCATGGCGGATATCGCCAGAGAAGCCGGAGTCGCCAAAAGCACGGTTTCCCGTTATTTCAACGAGGGCTATGTCCGTCCGGAAACCCGTGAAAAAATCCGGGAAGTTGTGGAACGGACCGGTTTTGAACCCAGTGCCGCCGCTCAGAATCTGAAAGCGAAGGAAACCCATACCATCGGGGTGATTGCCCCAAGCATGACTTCGCCTTCCTCCGGACGTCTGATCACAGCCATGGATAACGAACTGCGAAAACAGGGGTATTCCTGTCTGATCATTACGACCGATCACCATCCGGAACGGGAAATCGCCGCAATCGATTACCTGCGCTCGCTGCGTGTGGATGGCATCGTACTGGTGGCGACTACGCTGGGTCAGGAACATCAGCGTCTTCAGCGATCGAGCCCCATTCCCTTTCTGGTGATGGGACAGAAATTCACGGAAGGAACGTCCATTATTTATGACGACTACCAGGCCGGATTGACGATCGGCCAGTATGCCTCAAAAACCGGTCATGAAGATATCGTCTATATCGGCGTCAGTGAAGACGACTATGCGGTAGGAGTCCGACGAAAAGATGGGGTGCTGGAAGGATTGAACGATCCTTCGAAAGTGCGCAATGTCGAAATGCGAAAAACCACCTTCTCTTATGAAGAGGCCAGAGAAGTGGCGGCCAAAGTTCTTGATGAGCATGTCCCGGATCTGATTATCGGAGCCACAGACTCCATCGCCCTTGCGGTGTATAAGGAAGTGCGCCAGCGGGGTTTAAGAGTCCCGGAAGATGTTTCGATCATCGGCTTTGGGGCTTATGATGTCTCCCAGCTGCTGACCCCGGCTTTGACCACCATCCGCTTTGAAAACGAAATGGCCGGACAGCTTTGTGCTTCCACCCTGATTTCCATGATCAAAAAACAGCCGGTCGCGCCTTTGCAGGTGCTTGGCTTCCATTTTGTCAAAGGCGAATCGGTGAGCGATCGCACGAAAATCTGAACCTGACGGAATCTCAGAAATCGGAGATTCCGTTTTTTTCATGCCTTTTCGTATAACCGGATATGAAATCGAATCCAAAACGAGCAGGAATTTTCGTGCTGGGGACGCTGTTTTTCTTTGGAATGACCGGGCGAGTCACTCCGGTAGCTTTGGAGAGAGCAGCCCCCGATACGATCGAAGCGGAAATCAAGGGACAGGTGGAAAACCCGGGAGTCTATACCCTGAAAAACGGAGCGCGTATTCAGGATCTGATTCAGTCCGCCGGAGGAGAAACCGAAGTCGCGGATCTGTCCGCGCTCAATCTGCTTGAAGAGCTTCGCACCGGAGAAGTCGTTGTCGTCGGAAAACTGTCTATCGAGGGAAAATCGGAAAAAGTCAGTCTGAATACGGCAGAAAAGGAAGAGCTGATGACGCTTCCCGGAATCGGAGAAGCCATGGCAGATCGCATTCTCGAATATCGAAGCGAACATCGGTTTACAACAATTGAGCAGCTGATGGAGGTTAAAGGCATTGGCGAAAAGAAATTTGAAAAGCTCCGGGAATACCTCGCGCTCTGAAAAGGGCATAGTCACCGCTTCATGGAAAGCCTTCTGGACGATTTCCGCTCTTTCGCTATGGGTTTTGATGGTGATGAATCCATGGTCCATCCGGTTTTCCTGCTTCTTTCTGGTTGGCGCTTATCTTTTATGGCGGTTTCGAACCTGGAAACCGGTCTGGATTTACGCCCTGTTATTTTCCGTGCTCATGGGCAGTGAGATGATCCAAAGCCCACGCTTTCCAGAGGAAGGGGTTTATCGGATCGTTGAGCTAAAGGAGAGGTATGCGATTGCCCGTAAGGGAAGAGATCGGGTGGTGGTCTATGACGTCGAGCAGATGGATCTGGACGATGAGGTGAAGATCGGTGGATTTGAAGAGATCCACAGCCTGAATAATCCGGGGCTGTTTTCCTTTGAGCGGTATATGACGGATCAGAACATTCGTTATACAGGAAAAGTGGAAGAGATTCTGGAAGAGAAAGGATGGAGTCTGAAGCGGTGGATCTGGAAAGCCATTGATCAGCATCCCGGCGCGCCATGGTATCGGATGATGGCTTATGGATGGAGTGAAAACGAAGCTTTGCAGGGGGCGATGATGACCGGATTGCCACTGATCGCCATGTTATCGGGATTGCGATCACTGCTCTCGCGCTTTGTGAATGCCCGAGTCTGTGAGTGGATTCTGCTTGCTTTGCAGGTGGGGATGATGGTCTGCTTTCCCATTCGAACAGCCGTGATCCGACTTTTTGTTTTCTCACTGATGAAGCAGGTATTCAGGCCATGGGAGAGTCGTTGGGCAGCATCGATGATTGTGTTTCTGGTGATCTGTCCTGGACAGGCGTTATCCATGAGTCTTTTAATGCCAGCAGGATTGTCTTTGGTCAGTCGGTTTGTTCCTTCGGCTTATCGCAAAGCCGGACAGATCTTCTGGTGCGCCCTGGTTCAGATTGCCTGTACGGGAAAGCTGGATTTTTTGTTACTGATCGGATTTCTGTGGCTGAGAAATCGGGTGGGGATGGTGTTCTGGGTTTCTCTGATCGGGTTGCCTTTCCCAAATTTTTCGATTCCGTTTGTTTCCTTCTTTGAACATCTTCAGATTCGGGAAGATCTTTTCTGCGTGTACGGATCTCCACCGTTCTGGTTTCTTGCACTGATGATTGGGGTGGTGATTCGTCTTTGTCTTGATGGAAAACGAAAATCGTTGTTGGTGGCGCTGGTCGTCTTCTGTCTCTATCCGTTTTCCTGGCGGTTGGATCCCTTCTTTCATCTGTATCAGATTGATGTCGGACAGGGAGATGCTGCGCTGATCGTTGAGCCATTTGGAAGAAGTGCCGTAATGATTGATGCGGCTGGCCGGTTCAACCACGACAACGCCAGTGAACTGTTCATTCCCTTTCTCAGATCCCGTCAGATTGGTCATCTTGATGCGCTGATCATCAGTCATGCGGATTTTGATCATTCCGGATCCGCCGAATCTTTGATGGCCCAGTTTCCTGTGGAGGTTTTGATTACGCAAAGCGATCAGCAGGTGCCGGTGGATTATGCTTTCGAGCTGCTTTTACCGGAAAGGATAGCCCCGAAAGATGATGAAAACGATCAGAGTCTGATCTGTCGGTTCGGGTATGACGGACATGACTATCTCTGGACCGGTGATGCTTCACAACGGATCGAAATGCAGCTGGTGGAAACGTATGCGCTGAAAAGCGATGTGATCAAGCTGGGCCATCATGGATCGGATACCAGCTCCTGTCGTGAGTTTTTGCGAAAGACCGATCCGGTGCTGGCTCTGATTTCAAGTGGTAAAGATAATCGCTACGGTCATCCCCGATTGTCTGTTTTACAGAGACTGGATGAGCTGGGGATTGATCGGCTGAATACGGCGGATCATGGATGTCTTCATCTTTTCAGTTTCCATCATCTGATGGTAATGAGCACTGCCGATGGACTGATGGGACAGGTCCTCAGACAGTAAAAAACAGCCGGATGATCGATAACAGGCATCCGGCTGAATCTGTATGAAAAATCTGACTTGAAATAATGGCGTTGGATGGTTTTGTTAATGGTTAGGGTTGATGGTGAAAAGCGAACAATTAAGCGAAGATAAAAAATAATCAGTTGATTCGAAATCAACTCAGAAAGAGAGAACAGGCGACAGTCTGAGTATCAAAATAAATCGAAACCGCAATGCAAAAAAGTCCGAATTTGATCGAATTCAATCCGGAAATGATTAGTTCTCCACATAACATATTAGTTTTTGATTCTCGATTTGTCCGCCTGAATGACCCATACAGAAGAGGTATAGATCATGTCCCATACTCGTAACAAAGAGCATCCGTCTCACGCCTTTCGTCAATTCTCCACTAAAAGCGCTACCATTCCGAATGCGGTAAGGAAAATAAGCAGGCTGGCCATCTGCCTGCCTTTAATTATTACCCAGGTCACATCCAGCATTTATGCGGAGTCGACAGAGGGTGATCCGATCAGTCAGGAAGAACAATTGAATCCCACTGATCAGCAGGATACTCCCCAGGAATCGGCGAATAATGATGAAAATCCATCTACACCCGAAGAGACTCCTGCAGATGCCGTAAATCCGGAAGCAGAAGCGATTGAATACACGCTGACCATTGAACACCTTGTCAATTATCAAAGCAATGGCTATCCGGCTTCGCGATCGGTTACGGAAACCGTAATCCTGAGCGAACAGGACTTCACTGACGGTATCCTCGCTCTTGACCGATTTGTTCAGCAGCAGCCCGGACTTCAGGTAGTACAAGCCGGTACACTTTCCCTTTCCGAATTCAACGAAGTCCATGAGGCAAGCGCGCAGATTGTATATGAACCGGCAGCTGGCTGGCTGGTTCAGGTCCGCAGTGCCGCCAATGGGCAGGGCGTTGAAGCCGGAGGTATCTTTGAAGGCAGCTTCAATGATGTACTTTTTGTTCCCATCACGCAGATTGGAGTCAGCGTATCTTTCGAATACTCGAGAACCGGAGGGCTTGCCGGACATTCCGTCTCGGATCCCGTTCAGGTAGACATTCAGCCGGTTAAAAACGAGCAGACCGGATTATACGAAGCCATTCTTCCACTGACCCTGCCGGAAGCCGAAGGGTTTCGCCGAATCCTCAATCCGGCTTCGATCAACCAGTATGTAAAAAACCCGCCTACCGGCTCGGAAACGCTTGAGCAGATCGAAACCGCCCTGCAAAACGGTGATTACAACGTCGTGGTCGACAACCCCGCCCTGCCGGTTTATTACGGAGGCAGGGATGAGCAGGGAAACTATACGATTAACCCGACGTATCAGAACAAATATTCGGATCAGTACAACCAGTCCTGGAACGAAGCTCGTATCCTCGAAACCGATGCCTTCAGTGCAAAACTGCTGGGATCCAATGGGGCAAACGTTCTGGAAAACCCGCAGATTGAAATCACCTTTACTGAAGAGCAGCTTGCTCAGGCAATTTCGCAACCGGTATCCCTGACGGTTTACTATCGACGCAATGCGACCTGGTATGACGTGCATCACTGGGTAGCCAGAGCCCAGTGTGGTCTGAGTGATCTTACTGATAAACAAACCCGCGTGGTCAATGGAACGGAATATGTTCTGATGGCCGAAGACACTCTGCAGGGACGAGCCGGAGCTTTGACCGCTGCCAGCCCGAGAACCGATGGCCTGTTCGCTCTTCTTGGTGCACTGCCTATGGTACAGACCAGAATTGAAAACGCAGAGGTGGATCCGGCGACCGGTAAAGTGACCACCTCCACAACAGTGGATATTTATTATGAAGGCGATGCCCAGTACCGAGTCATTTTCGATACTGACTATACCTATATTCCAAGACAGACCGCAGAGCTTGGAGACACCATTAACCTGGCCAGTCTCGCCAGACCTTCTCGACTGGGATATACCTTTGGCGGTTGGCAGTACACCGCTTTAGATGGAACAACCAGAGATCTTGGTGATCGTGTGACCCTCGATCAGGATTTCCTCAATGAAGCCAGAATCGAAAATCAGGACGGGGTTCTTGTCCTTCGATTTACTCCAAAATGGGTCCCGGATCAGACCGAAGTGCAGGTGATCCTGTGGACAGAAGACTTGACCGGTATGGATGATGTTCAGGCGATTCCTGAAGGCGGAAATTCAAATACCGACCGCTTTGAGGGGTATGAAAACGAACCCGTCACTCATCATCCGGGTACTGACGGGGCAAGCTATTCCAACCTGACCAACTTCACCTATCAGATTCATACCGGAACCGATCTGAAGAACGGAGAATCTCTGATCGATGATCTTCAGAATGAAGTGGAAACTCACTTCTCACAGGCCATTGGTTCGGAAAACGGTGTAGATCATACTCCGCTGTTCAGCCAGGATTCCATTGTGATTACGCAGGCAGGAATCGGAGAAGCATCTTCCACCGAAGCTGCGGCGGATGGGAAAACGATTGTCAATGTTTATTACACACGCAATATTTATACGCTGAAGTTTCATTATTACGGATCAGTGACCAGAAACGGACAGACCTCAAATTATGCGGTTCTGACAGGTGTACTTGGCTTCGCAAAGGATCCAACGACAGGATTTATTCAGGATGAAGAGTTCATCTTCGATTACCATGCTCCAATTTCCGAGCAGAACAGTTATGCGACCTTCAGTAACATAAACCAGCCGGAGGATATGCCGGTTCCTCAGACTCTCACCATCCGTGCCAAATATGGAGCGGATCTGCGAGAAGTCTGGCCGGTTGCGCAGGCAGGCGAAATCGTCAATCAGACCCGAATGATTTCCTGGTGTCCGACCCGCGGTAAATATAATGCGGATTATAAAGCAGGCTCGATTACCGGGGTCACCAATCCCTGTATCCCTGCCCTTTATGGTTCGATGAGTTCCGACATGATTGCCGATCCGTCGAATCCACAGATTGCCAACCATCTGGTCGCTTACTGGAATTCCGCACAGGTTTCGGTGTATGAAAACACGATGTGTTATGAACTGTCCGGGATTTCGCAATCGGATCTGAATCTCGACAGACGGGGCAACAGTCAGAGAGAGGGCGTAGAGACTGTAAGTCTGTATACCGGGAACGGTATCAACAAACGGATTTATCTTATTTCGAAAGATGATCCACTGCTTAGCCAGTACCACTATACGGATCTGTTATCTGCTGAGCTGGTGAATGGTCAGGTTCAGTACGGGTCCGGAAACCAGTACGCCATCCGTGTTTATAACAATAAATGTTACGCAGTAGGTCGACGCAGTCAGCAGGTCAGCACCAATACGATTAATGCCCAATCCCCGAGTATGATTCAGAATCTGATCTCCGTAAATTCAACGGCGGATCACACCGGTCAGACTTCAGGTGGAAACAAACCAGGTGACAGTACAAGCGCGAGCAATCCCTATCTCCTGTTCTTTTATTACGATCGTCAGGAATTCAACATTTCCTATCGCGTAGCCCGAAACAACGAGCGCGAGCAGGAATTGGGAATGATCACCATTCCTTATGGGGCTGAGGTCTCTTCTGCAGAATTCGGCTATCATCTCGATCAGTCGGATAAGACAAAGGATGAAAAATTCGGCTGGACAACCAACCAAAACATCTCAGTATGTCCGGATCGCTCCGAGAACGGAACAAAAGAATGGATCTTCAAAGGATGGTCTCTTTCTCCCAGCAAGGATGATCTGCTCTGGAGCGTGGATGATGCCGAAGAAACCATGGCACTGACCGGGGATCTGGTACTCTATGCGATCTGGGAAGCTCCGGAATATACCGTCAGCTTTGATCTGATGGGCGGTATTGATGATGGTGATCGCGGTCCGATCCTCTGTGAGGTCCCGGCCAATACCCGTTACTCCGTAAACGGTACGATTCCCCGACCGACACGCAATGGTTATCTTTTCGCTGGCTGGATGGATGTCGAAACCGGAAAGGACTTCGACTTTGACCAGCAGATCTTCTCCGATCGTCAGGTTCAGGCCAAATGGATGCCCATTTCGGAAGAAAGCTATTCGCTGACCATCCGCTCACTTTCACGCCAGCTGAAGGCGGGTGCAGATCCATCGGCTTATGATACGGTGATCCTTCAGGATGAGAACGGACAGGATGTTACCTATTACGTTTTGAGCCAGACGATTCAGGGACCCTCTCCTTTGGTTGATGGAGCGGAATATCATCTCAATCCACCGGTTCAGGCGGGCTATATCCCACAATCCACCCTTCAGACCATCATTCTGGAAAGCGGAACGGAAAGCTACACGGCGGATTTCATTTATCGACCAATGAGCAGCAGGGAAGTGGCGATTCGTTATGTGGAAGCGGGAACTGAAGATTCGGATTCCCCAAAAGTTCTCAGAGAGAAAAAGACCGGATCGAGCTACTTCTTCACCTGCCCGTATGCGGATGATGTCCTGTTCATCCAGACGCAGGGATATCTGTTTGTGAATAAAACCGCAGAAGGCGATTATCAGCCAGTCGATCAGAAAACCATTCAGGAACTGACCTGGATTGATGATCAGGGTGAAGTTCGTGATCCGGTTACGGTAAGAGATCCGGATGCCAGCCCGATCATTACCTATCTGGTTGCTCCGGCAAATTACACCATTCAGTATCAGCCTCAGGCAGACCTTGGTGAATCGGCAACACAGAAAGCGACAGCTCTGCTTGTTGATCTGAACAATCCTGATCAATACACCGCAAACGGAACGTTCCCCATTCAGATTTCCAATCCCGATGGCTTCTCAGACAATGGAAAATTCTATGAATTTGCAGGTTGGCGCTGGGAGAAAATACGCATCTGAAAAAGGAAGATGGCTCTACGGAAGACGATGGAGACTATCAGACGGACAATCTGGTGATTCAGTCCGGAACTCTTGGCGCACTGACTTTTATTGCCAACTGGAAAGCGGTTGAGAATACCGGAGATCTGAAAGTTGAAAAGATAGTCAGTGGCATCGTTGTTGATCCGAACGAAGCATTCAGTTTCGAAGTGCAACTCAAAAAAGAAGACGGTACGGTGGATACCCGTATTGATGGTCAGTTTGGAGCAATGACCTTTAAGGAGGGAGTAGCCGGATTCACGCTGAAAGGCGGAGAATCCCTTAGCGCCATCGGACTGCCGGAAGGCTTGCATTACACCGTCGAAGAATCCGATTATGAAAACTACAACCTGGTCAAATCCGGAGGTGTTGGCGTCATCGAAAAGGATCAGGTCAAAACCGCCACACTGACCAATACGAGAAAAACAGGTGCTCTCGTGGTTACCAAAAAGGTGAAGGGAGAGACGCCACCGGAAAACGATACCTTCCACTTTACGCTGCAACTGCTCAATGGCCAGCAGCCTCTCCAGTCGCTGGACCTCAACACCGGTAACCTTCAGCTCCAGGATGGAACAGCATCCTTCGAGCTGAGCGATGGAGATTCGATCACGATTGAAGGCCTGCCGGTGGGTGTTCAGTATGTCGTCAGCGAAGAAGAGAACTCGGACTATACGACCACCTCAACTAATGCTTCCGGAACCATTCGCGAGGAATCCATTGCGGTGGAGTTCGATAACATTTATCCGAATAAAACCGGAAACCTGTCAGTTTCCAAGACGGTGGAAGGTGTTGCTGATCCTCATCGGGATTTCACCTTAACCCTGCAGCTTTTCCAGAAAGGAGAAGCGACTGACTGGCTCAACCATGATTATGAAACGCGTAATCCCGATACCGGAGTGATAGCCGTTCGCAATGGCCAGGCGACCTTCAAACTCAAAGCCGGAGAAACACTCGAGATTCTCGATCTGCCAGCCAACCTGACCGCCCAAATCACAGAAGCCGAAGACTCCGATTACCGAGCTCGAGAATCTGAGAAATCCGCAGTGATCCCTGCCGATGATAGTGCTTCTCTCGAATTCATCAATGAGCGGTTAACCGGAGATCTCACCATCTCCAAAACGGTGGAAGGACAGGATGAGTATAAAAATCGAGAGTTCCACTTCTCTGTAATCCTCGACGAAAAGCTCAACGGAGAATATGGTGATCTGACGTTCACGGATGGAAATGCCGAATTCACGCTGGTCAACGGACAGACTAAAAAGGTCTCTGCACTTCCTGCCGGAATTGGTTACGAAGTTGTGGAAGAAGAAGCCAATCAGGATGGTTACCAAACCGTTTCGCAAAATGCGACAGGAACCATTGTCACCAATCAGACCCAGGATGCTTCCTTTACCAACACGAAATGGACCGGAGACCTGGAAATTTCCAAGACGGTAAATGGCCGAGGTGCAGATGCAAACAAACTCTTTACCTTCACCATTCAGCTCTCCGATTCTTCGATCAACGGAAAATACGGAGATGCAGAATTCACCAATGGTAAAGCCGTTGTGGAAGTCAGTGCAGCAGAGTCCAAACTCATTACCGGTCTTCCGGAAGGCTTGGCATGGACCGTTACAGAAACGGCCGATCCGGCTTACACTGCAGAGTCGAGTGCACAATCGGGAACGATCGACCATTCGAATACTGCACTGGCGACTTTCACCAATACGTTCAAAACCGGTGAACTGGCTGTAACCAAGATGGTTGAAGGGAACGAAGAATACAAAGACCGTTCCTTCAACTTCACCATTTCCCTTGATAATCCCCTGAGTGGAAAATATGGCGATCTGACTTTCAAAAATGGAAAGGCAGAATTCACCCTGAGCAACGGAGAGCAGATCGCCATCAGCGAGCTTCCGGCAGGTACGACTTATGAAGTTGTGGAGACGGAAGCCAATCAGAACGGCTATACAACCACATCTGAAAACGCAACAGGCAAAATCGAAGAAGCAAAAACTTCTGCAGTATCTTTCACCAATACGAAATGGACCGGAGACCTGGAAATTTCCAAGACGGTAAATGGCCGAGGTGCAGATGCAAACAAACTCTTTACCTTCACCATTCAGCTCTCCGATTCTTCGATCAACGGAAAATACGGAGATGCAGAATTCACCAATGGTGAAGCCGTTGTGGAAGTCAGTGCAGCAAAGTCCAAACTCATTACCGGTCTTCCGGAAGGTGTGGAATATACCGTTACAGAAACGGCCGATCAGGCTTACACTGCAGAGTCGAGTGCACAATCGGGAACGATCAACCATTCGAATACCGCAAAGGCGGCTTTCACCAATACGTTCAAAACCGGAAAACTGGTTGTAACCAAGACGGTTGAAGGCAACGAAGAATACAAAAAACATTCCTTCAACTTCACCATTTCCCTTGATAATCCCCTGAATGGAAAATACGGAGATCTGACTTTTGAAGAAGGAAAGGCAGAATTCGCTCTGAGCAACGGAGAGCAGATCACCATCAGCGAGCTTCCGGCAGGTACGACTTATGAAGTTGTGGAGACGGAAGCCGATACGGATGGCTACACCACGACCAGCCAGAACGTAAAGGGAACCATCGGCGATGGAACGACCCAGACGGCCTCTTTTACCAACACGAAATCGACCGGTGATTTGAAAATTTCCAAGAAGATTGTCGGAAATGCGAAATATCTCAATGATCAATTCACCTTTGAAGTGGACATTCCCGGATTTGTCGGGGAGCATGATGGACTGACGTTTGTCGATGGCAACGCGAAGTTCGAACTGGGGAATGGAGATTCCAGAACGATCAGCGCGATTCCATCCGGAACGACGTATACAGTTCGCGAACTGGAAGCCAATCAGAACGGCTATACGACCACGTCTGAAAACGCAACAGGCACAATCGAAGAAGCAAAAATCTCTGCAGTATCTTTCACCAATACGAAATGGACCGGAGATCTGGAAATTTCCAAGACGGTAAACGGTCGAGGTGCAGATGAAAACAAACTCTTCACCTTCACCATTCAGCTTTCCGATTCTTCGATCAACGGAAAATACGGAGATGCAGAATTCACCAATGGTGAAGCCGTTGTGGAAGTCAGTGCAGCAAAGTCCAAAGTCATTACCGGTCTTCCGGAAGGTGTGAAATATACCGTTACAGAAACGGCCGATTCAGCTTACACTGCAGAGTCGAGTGCCCAATCGGGAACGATCAACCATTCGAATACCGCAAAAGCGGCTTTCACCAATACGTTCAAAACCGGTGGACTGGTTGTAACCAAGACGGTTGAAGGGAACGAAGAATACAAAAAACGTTCCTTCAACTTCACCATTTCCCTTGATAATCCCCTGAACGGAAAATATGGCGATCTGACTTTCAAAAATGGAAAGGCAGAATTCGCTCTGAACAACGGAAAGCAGATCACCATCAGTGAGCTTCCATCGGGCACGACTTATGAAGTTGTAGAAACAGAAGCTAATACGGATGGCTACACCACGACCAGCCAGAACGTAAAGGGAGCCATCGGCGATGGAACGACCCAGACGGCCTCTTTTACCAACACGAAATCGACCGGTGATTTGAAAATTTCCAAGAAGATTGTCGGAAATGCGAAATATCTCAATGATCAATTCACCTTTGAAGTGGACATTCCCGGATTTGTCGGGGAGCATGATGGACTGACGTTTGTCGATGGCAACGCGAAGTTCGAACTGGGAAATGGAGAATCCAAAACGATCAGCGCGATTCCATCCGGATCGACATATACAGTTCGTGAGCTGGAAGCCAATCAAAACGGCTATACGACCACATCTGAAAACGCAACAGGCACGATTGAAGAAGCCAGCACTTCTATGGCTGTCTTTACGAATACGAAGTGGACCGGGGATCTGAAAATCTCCAAGAAGGTCAATGGACGAGGTGCAGATAAAAACCAGCTCTTCACCTTTGAAATTGAACTTTCCGATTCTTCGATCAACAAAACTTTTGGGGATGTGAAATTTACCGATGGCAAAGCCACCGTCCAGGCCAGCGAGACCGCCCCGAAAATTCTGAGCGGTCTGCCCGAAGGACTGACATGGACAGTTACTGAAACAGAAGATCCGAAGTATACCGCTGCCGTGAATATTCTGACCGGAACCATCAAACGGGAAACAACTGCCGAGGCGGCCTTTACCAACACGTTCCGTACCGGAGATCTGACCATTACCAAACAGGTCGAAGGCAATGCGAACTATAAGAAGGAAAGCTTCAGCTTTGAAATTCAGCTTGATCAGCCGCTCAATGGCCAGTATGGTGATCTGACGTTTGTCAATGGCAATGCGAAGTTCAAACTGACGCATGACCAGTCGATTCAGATCAAAGATCTGCCTGCAGATCTCGAATATGAAGTAACGGAAATCAGAGCCGGACAGGATGGTTATTCCACAGTGCAGACCAATGCGAAAGGCAAAGTCATCGCCGACGAAGATCTGAAGGTTCTTTTCACCAATACGAAATGGACCGGTGATCTGGAAATCTCCAAAACCGTCAATGGAGTTGGTGCCGATCACGAAAAAGACTTTGAATTTGCGATCCGTCTGTCCGATCGATCGATTCAGGGACGTTATGGAGACGTCGAATTTACCGAGGGTCAGGGACAGTTCATCCTGAAGGATGGTCAGAAGGTAAGTATTACCGGTCTGCCGGAAAACGTTCACTATGAGGTGCAGGAAGTCGAAGATAAACAGTACTTCATCACTTCACAGAACGAATCCGGAACGATTGAACGGGAAAAGAGCGCAAAAGCGACCTTTACCAACACCTTCAAAACCGGAAATCTGAGCGTAACCAAGACCATCGAAGGAAATGATAACTATCATTCGCAATCCTTTGACTTTGTGCTTATCCTCTCAGAGCCGATCAGCGGAACGTATGGCCAGATGACTTTTGTCGGTGGTCAGGCAAAATCCCAGCTGAGCGATGGACAGATCTTAACGGCAGAAAATCTGCCTGCAGATCTGGGTTATGAAGTAACTGAAACGGCAGCTAACCAGAATGGATGGCAGACCGTTTCGCAAAATGCGAAGGGAACCATTGTCTACGATCAGACGCAGACAGCTTCCTTTATCAATACGAAATCGACAGGTGATCTGACGATCACCAAGACCATCGAAGGCAATCCGGAATATCTGGACGATCGCTTCACATTTGAAGTCGTCCTGCCCGGATTCAGTGGAGAATTTGACGGCCTGAAATTTGTCGATGGTAAGGCTCAGTTTGAGCTGGGTCATCAGGAAAGCCGGACGATTCACGAGATTCCTTCCGGCACGACCTATCAGGTTCGGGAACTGATGGCCGATCAGAACGGCTATACGACCGCTTCTGAAAACGAAACGGGAATCATTGAAGAAGCAAAAACCGCCTCGGTTTCCTTCGCCAACACGAAATGGACGGGCGCATTACAGATCCTGAAAAACGTTGAAGGAAAAGGTGCAGACAGTGACAAGCTGTTCACCTTCGATATCGAACTTCTCGATTCTTCGATCAGCGGAAAATTTGGAGAAGCAGAATTCGCGGGTGGAAAAGCGACAGTGGAAGTCAGCGCCAATGCTCCAATCGTCATCACTGACCTGCCGGAAAATCTGAAATGGAAAGTAACTGAACGAGAAGATTCGGATTATCGAACAGAGCAGACGACACAGACCGGAAAGATCGAACGAATGAAAACGGTGCAGGCGGTATTTACCAATACTTTCAAAACCGGAAGTCTGACGATTTCCGATCTCCATCAGGGCAATTCCTCCAACCTGAATCAGGAATTCCACTTCCTGCTCACACTGGATCAGCCCCTGAATGGACAATATGGCGATCTGACCTTTAATGAAGGACAAGCCGCATTCACGCTCAATCATTTGCAAAGCGTTTATGTGAAAGATCTTCCTGCCGGAATTCGCTATGTCATTGAAGAAGAGCAGCCGATCGCATTTGGCTGGACTTCTTCTTCGAAAAATACGGCTTCCATGATTACGGATCAGGAAGAAAACAAAGCCGAGTTTATCCATGAAAAATGGGTAGGCAGCCTGAAAGTTGAAAAACAGGTTGAAGGTATCGGTGCAGATCCGGATCAGGAATTTGCGTTTACCCTCACTCTGAGCACTCCTCAGGTCAACGGTCTCTATTCAGGCGTTGAATTCCATGAGGGAAAAACAAACTTCACTCTGAAAGCCGGAGAATCTCTCGTCATTGACGAGCTTCCGGCAGAGATGGGCTATGAAGTCAGCGAAGAAGAAAATTCCGCTTTTGATTCTCGGGCGGAAAACGCAGTGAATGTCATTGAAGCTGAAAAAACAGCGGAAGTGAAATTCACCAATACCTTCAAAACCGGTGGTCTGGTTCTTTCCAGTACCCTTACCGGCAACGAAGAATACCTGAATGAAGTGCTCACCTTCGAGATTCTTCTTGAACAGAAACTGACCGGACAGTATGGCCAACTGACCTTCACGAATGGACGAGCTCTTGTTCTTCTGGAAAATGACCAGTCCGTCACCCTCGAAAACCTTCCCGTCGGTATGGCGTATGAAATCCTCGAGCTGGATGGCGAAGAGAAGGGATTTACCGTCATCACCCCGGACAATGCCGTAGGAGAAATCGAATGGAACAAATTCGCGAATGTTCATTTCGAGAACTCGAAGTGGACCGGAGATCTGAAGCTCACGCAAACTACACAGGGACGTGGAGCTGATCTCAGTCTTCCGTTTGTCTTTGATCTTGAATTTACCAATGTCAGAGATGGCGAATATGGTGATATTCGCATCGAAAACGGCAAGGCAACCCTGAGTCTGACGGATGGCCAGAGCGCTTTGTTTAAAGGACTGCCTGAAGGTACACAATATTCGATCACAACAGCCGATCAGGATGGATATGTACAGGCACCCAAATCGGTGTCCGGAACGATTGAACGACAGAAACAACATCAGGAGGATTTCCTGGCTCGCTATCTGAATGGTGGCATCGTCATTCACCATCACGCAGAGGGGAATCCGAAACATCTTGAAGGCACCTTCCTCTATCAGGTGCAGACCGATCCGTCCCTGAATGGACAGTATGGAGATCTGCTCTTTGAAAACGGACGGGCACAGTTTGAGATGAAGGAAGAAGGAACGATCGTTCTTGAAGAAATTCCCGCCAGTCTGCCGTTAAGCGTTGAACTGGTCCAGACACCAACTGAGGGATGGACGACCTGGTCAGAAACCGAAAGCGGATGGAGTGAATCGACAAAAGCCGAACTGGTTACCCCGAATGAAGCCAATGCGACAGTTTCCTTCCTCCATAACAAGTGGACCGGTACGCTGATTGTGGAAAACAAGGCCAATGGCAATTCGATCGATCTCAACCAGGAGTATTACTTCGAAATGCGACTGGATGATCCGTACTTTGAAGGCACTCTGGATGGCGTGACTTTTGTCGGCGGTCTTGGAAGATTCACTCTGAAAGCCGATGAGCGAAAAGTCTTCGAAGATCTGCCCGCCGATCTAGGATTCGAGCTCGATGAAATCGAAGCGGATCAGCGCTATACCGTAGTGGTTGAACGCGAAGATCATGTACAGACTCGAGCTGCTGTAGAAAACAATCTGCCGGCAACCGGAAACGTTCAGGCCATGAATGAACATCTGATTCGAATCATCCACAGCTTTGACCAGTATGGAACAATCGAGATTTCCAACCGGATTCTTGGCAGTGCGGCCAGGCCGGAGATGAGCATGTCGTTTGTGATGACTCTGGATGATCCTTCGATTTCCGGAACCTATGGCGATCTTGTTTTCGAACAGGGACAGGCGCGATTCAGTCTGATGAATGATCAGATCCTTCGAGCCGTGAATCTTCCTTATGGCATCAGCTATCGCATTGAGGAAGAAGTTCCTGAAGGATGGCTGATGGAAAGCGAAGGCACTTCGGATGTATTGAGAAGTGAGCTGCAAAAAGCATCATTCATCAACCGAAAAGATCTTGTGGCGGGTACTGATCCTGGCGATTCACAACAGCCACAGAAACCGCAAGCTCCGGATTCACCCGAAACTGGTGCAGACAGCGGATGGATCAGCTGGCTGATGATGCTGGCGACTTCGCTGGTTGGAGTGGTATTCCTTCTTCGTAAGAGAAGTCCAAAACCGCAACAGTAAACCCATCGGGTTTACTGAGCACGGATACGAAATAAACGATCGGATCCATCCGCCGGATGGATCCGATTTTTTCAAACCATAAAGTGTTTTTCGTTGCTCCTGCTGACAGTTTGCCGGTGCTTTCTGTTTTCGGTTTTCAGTGGCAGGGGAATGAATACAATGAATTTATGAAAGGGAAAAAGCGAGCAGGCAGATGGATCGTCCTGATCATTGTCATCGTTCTTGTGGTCGCTGGCGTGATCTGGAAACGGCTGCCGGAATATCGGTATCGACCAACGGAATCCTTTGAATCTGAGCGTTCTGAAGCGGTTTTGCAGATGATCAGTCGCGCAAAAGCGCTGGAAAGTGTGGAATGGACCCCGCTGAAAGATGTCGCCGGATGGAAAAACTGGATGACCTATCAGGCGGAAGAGACCTATCATGGTCTTCCTTATGGACAACCCATTGATGCGAAATACGTTCCCTGGGATGCAAGCATGGAAGAGTTTTTAATGGCCGTTTCTGATCCGGACAGTCTGCTCTATACCTCGAACGCTTCGGCAATTGCGATCGCTCCCTATTATTCGATCGATTGTTCGGCTTTTGTCTCCTGGGCGTGGGGATTGCCGTCTCGTCAGACGACCTGGACGATTCCGCAGTTCGCGGATCTGATCAGTACGGAGAATTATGCCAATGCACAGATCGGGGATGTCCTGAACGGAGAAAATCATGTGGTACTGATTACGGACATTGAACGCGATGAGACAGGGACGATTATCGCCATGGAGATCAGTGAAGCCAGTCCGAAAAGTCTGTCCAATCCGAATGGTACGGTTCATACCACCCGATATGGAAGAGGGTCTTTATACTCTCTGGAAGAAATCCAGCTGCGCTATTTCAATCGGGGATTTGCTTTGTATCGCAAAAGGAACAGAGATTCGTTCTGAATGAATCAAGAAAGAAGAAAGAGAAGAGAAAAGAGAGGGAAGAGAAATGATGAAACAGGTAGTTCTGGGATCCACCGGACTGAGCGCTCCGCAAAACGGATTTGGTGCCCTGCCTATTCAGAGAGTTGACCAGCAGACCGCTGCCGATCTGCTTCGTAAGGCTTATGCGGGAGGTATGCGCTTTTTTGATACGGCCAGAGCGTATAGCGACAGCGAAGAAAAGATCGGCAAGGCTTTTGAGGATATTGATCGGGATTCCTATATTCTGGCGACCAAAACCGGAGCGAAAAACCCGGAGGCCTTCTGGAAAGATCTGGAAACGTCCCTGCGATTGCTCAAAACCGACCATATCGATATTTACCAGTTCCATAACCCGGCCAGAGTGTTCAAACCCGGGGATGGAATCGGCATGTATGAAGCGATGGAAGAAGCCAAACGGCAGGGGAAAATACGTCATATCGGAATCACGGCCCATAAGCTGGGCAATGCTCACGAAGCCATTGAATCCGGTCTGTATGAGACCCTGCAGTATCCATTCAGTTATCTGTCCACCGAAAAAGAACAGGAACTGGTGCGTATGGCCAATGAAGCCAACATGGGGTTTATTGCCATGAAAGGTCTGGCCGGCGGACTGATCAACCATTCGAAAGCCGCCATGGCATTTATGAGCCAGTTTGAAGGTGTCATGCCTATCTGGGGCATTCAGCGTGACAGTGAACTCGATGAATGGCTCTCGTACATGGACAACACTCCGCAGATGGATGAAGAAAATGCGGCGTTCATTGAAAGTGAGCGGCAGGAACTGGCGGGTGAATTCTGCCGAGGCTGCGGTTATTGCATGCCCTGCCCCCAGGCCATCCAGATCAATCAGTGTGCAAGAATGTCGCTGATGGTCAGACGTGCTCCCTCCCAAAGCTGGCTGAACGAATACTGGCAACGGGAAATGGCCAGAATTGAAACCTGCCTGCACTGTAATGCCTGCCATTCCAAATGCCCCTATGAGCTCGATACGCCCGCTCTTTTGAAGAAGAACCTTGAAGACTATCGAGCCATTCTGGCCGGAGAGAAGACGGTTTAGGTGCCGGATCGAAAACGCAAAAAAAACCCGTGGAATCAATGGATTCCACGGGTTTCGTGATTATGCTGCGGTGTCGTCTCTATGGAGAATCTCCATGAATTCATCACCGGTAATTGTTTCTTTTTCGTACAGATACTTGGCCAGTTCATGAAGTTTCATGATGTTGTCCGAAAGGATCTGATAGGCCTGTTTGTAGGCTTTGTCGATCAGGGCGATGACTTCTTCATCGATCTCGCTGGACGTGCGTTCCGAGCAGGCCAGTGAAGTATCGCCACCCAGATACTGGTTGGTGACCGTTTCAAGAGCCGTCATGCCAAAGCGATCGGACATACCCAGACGGGTGATCATCATTCTGGCAGTTTTGGTGGCCATTTCGATGTCGTTGCTTGCACCGGAAGTAATCGAGTGGAAGATCAGATCTTCCGCTGCACGTCCGCCGCAATACGTCACGATTCGGGTATAGAGCTCGTCTTTGGTCAGCAGGTTGTTTTCCTGTTCATCGACCTGCATCGTATAGCCCAGAGCGCCTTTGGTTCTCGGGATAATGGTGATCTTGTGAACCGGAGCGGCATCGGAGCTGAACGCGGAAACCAGCGCATGGCCGATTTCGTGGTAAGCGACGATCATGCGTTCCTTGTTGGAGATCACTTTGTTTTTCTTCTGTTCGCCGGCGATGACAATTTCAATCGCCTCTTCAAGATCTCTTTGGGTGACCTGTTTGCGTCCGTCACGGACCGCAAGAAGAGCGCCTTCGTTGACGATATTGGCCAGATCGGCACCGGACGTACCGGCAGAAGCTCTGGCGATCATGTTGAAGTCTACGTTCTGAACCATCTTCACGTTTTTGGCATGAAGACGCAGGATTTCCTCACGGCCTTCCAGATCAGGCAGTTCGACCGGAATTCGGCGGTCAAAACGACCAGGACGGGTCAGGGCCGGGTCAAGAGAATCCGGACGGTTGGTTGCGGCCAGAAGCACGATTCCTTTGGATCCGTCAAAGCCATCCATTTCCGCAAGCAGCTGGTTGAGGGTCTGCTCACGTTCATCGTTTCCGGAGAAGCCGGAGCCATCACGCTTTTTACCGATGGTATCGATCTCATCGATAAAGATAATGCACGGAGCATGCTTGCGCGCTTCCTTGAACAGGTCACGTACGCGAGCAGCGCCTCGTCCGACGAACATTTCGACAAACTCGGAACCGGCGATGAAGTAGAAGGGAACACCTGCTTCACCGGCGACTGCACGGGCCAGCAGGGTTTTACCGGTACCGGGAGGGCCGACAAGCAGAGCGCCTTTCGGCATTTTGGCACCGATTTCCTTATATTTGGCCGGTTCGTTGAGGAAGTTCACGATTTCTTTAAGGTTCTGTTTGGCTTCATCCTGACCGGCGACATCCTTAAAGGACGTGTGGGTCATTTCTCCCTTGTAGACTTTGGCGTTGGTTTTTCCCATGTTGCCCATACCGCCAAATCCGCCAAAGGGGAATCCACCGCCTCCGCTGGAATCGCCATCGGAATCGTCACTGGATTCATTGGGAGAAGTGAAAGTGAATCCGCCGGAACCCGATTTGGGATTGAACATTTTGCGGAATCGTCTGACGATTATCCAGATCAACAGCCCCCAGAGGGCGATGTTGAGAATCCAGTAAATCATCAGGGAAGATCCGGAATTATTGCGGACCGGAATTTCCGTAAAGGAAGCGCCGCCATCGATCAGGCGGTCAACCAGGCCGGGGTCATTGACCATGGTGGTCTGATACGCTTTTTTATCATCATCCTTCAGGGTATAGGTGATGGTCTGGCCTTCGATCTGTACCGCATCGACTTCCTTTTCCTGCACCTGCTGCAGGAATTCCGAATAGGAAACACTGGAAGAAGCACCACGGTTGCCGTTGAGAAGCATGGATCCCGCGAATGTGCCGAGAATCAGTACAAGAAAACCGATCATCAGATATCTCAGCGTTCTGTTCTGACGGGAACCACCCCTGTTTGAAGAAGAATTCTTACTCATATCTTTCCTCATTTCTAAGCTGTGAATCCATTATACAGAACGTTAGCACACAGGCTATTTATCTGCTAAATTCCGTTGATTTCACATCTTTAAACGGAGTTGCGATGGGTTTTCACAGCTCTATTCCAAAATCAGCCGGCGAATGAATTCAGCCGGCTGAAGGAATGGATTAATTGTAACAGATTGGAAATGGTTCAAAAACGAAAGAAAAAGTAAAGTTCAGTCGAATTTTTTCCTGCGACTGGTGGAGAGGATCATCATTTCCTTCATCGTTTTCTCATCGTCATTTTCCAGGGCGGTTTTAAAGGCGGCCAGTGAATCCTGGAACTGGGTGATTTCATCGAGAAGCAGATCCTTGTTTAACAAAAACAGCTCGCTCCACATTTCCTCATTGATCGAGGCGATTCGGGTCAGATCCCGAAAGGAGTCACCGGTATATTCGACAAGATGCTCGTTTTCATGCGTATCCATCAGGGAAACCGCAATGACATGAGTCAGCTGCGAAAGAAAAGCGATCATTCGATCGTGTTCCATGGGGGAGAGCACGGAGATGTTTTTGCATCCCAGATCCTTGGCAAGCGAACTGGTTTTGACAATCGCGTTGGCGGTGTTGTGATCATCCGGAATCAGGATGAAGTTGGCTGAATTGAAAATCTTCGGATCGGCATAATCAATGCCTTTGGATTCTCTTCCGCACATGGGATGAATCGAAAGCAGTTCGACATCCGGACGAAGAATCTGACGGACCGGTTCCATTACGGCTCGCTTCACGCCCGAAATTTCCAGCAGCAAAGCACCCGGTGCGAAATGGGATTGCCAGCGCTCCAGCCATTCTTTGAGCAGGGAAGGATAGATACAGAAAATAACGAGTTCACATTCGCTGGCCCCATTGGAAAAGTCCGCAAATCCCTGATCGATCCAGCCTCGGGACAGAGCGGTTTTCAAAGACTGGCTGTTGGGATCATAGCCGTAGACTTTCCATCCGATTTCCTTGAGTCGGGCCGCAAAAGATCCGCCCATGACCCCAAGTCCGACAACAGCGGCTGTTTTCATTGGATATCCACCTTTCCGTGTAAAGATTTGAGATCTTCAAAGAAGTCCGGGTAGGACTTGTTGATGGCCTGTGCGTTTTCAATCACACAGGGCGAGTCGGCACAACAGCCAAAGATGGCCATGGCCATCGCAATGCGGTGGTCGTTGTGGCTGTCGATGATGACCGGTTCTTCTTTTTTCCAGGAAGATTTTCCGACAATGGTGATCGAGTCTTCATCACTCGAAATCTCAACGCCCCATTTTTTCAGTTCCTCTTCCATCGCCGCAATCCGATCACATTCCTTATAGCGAAGTCTTGCGGCATGTTCAATGCGGGTTGTCCCCGGTGTATAGGCGGCCATAACACAAAGAATGGGGCCCAGATCCGGGCAGTTGGCCAGATCAATGGTTAATGGTTTTCGCTGGTCCGGCGAAACGACAAGATTTCCGTTATCCCATTCCACTTTTGCCCCGGCTTTTTTGACCAGATCGAGAATCACTTCATCGCCCTGCAGGGAATCGGGATTGAGCCCCTGAAGAGTCAGCGAATGATTGAGCAGGCCAAGAACAAGAAAAAACGCGGCCTGTGACCAGTCGGATTCGACAAAGATATCGGTTGGTTTGTAGCTCTGTCCCGGATGGATCCGATAGGCCTCGGATGTGGGCTGTTCGATCTGAATGCCGAATTTTTCCATCATCGAAGTCGTCAGATCGACATAGGAACGGGATTGGTAAGGCGGAAGAACGGCGAGTTCAATCCCGGAAAGCAATGGACCAGCCATCAGCAGACCGCTGATAAACTGGCTCGAAACATTGCCATCAATCGTATATAAGCCACCCTGTAAAGGTCCGTGAAAGGAAATGGCTTCACCGGATTGTTCGAATGGCAGGTGCTGTTCGAGAAAGATGTTGGCATAAATGCCCATCGGTCGGGAAAGCAGTGTGGGCTGGCCATGGAAGGT